>Ga0310696_10010421_pt1 | contig 10692 bp, 4 predicted proteins | sample AusTroGonzalo_MG_4_FD_203885 | JGI IMG/M metagenome (GOLD analysis project Ga0310696, IMG submission 203885) | Bovine rumen microbial communities from tropical cattle in Woodstock, Queensland, Australia - Gonzalo_02 (v2) (version 2) | ecosystem: Host-associated > Mammals > Digestive system >... | reverse complement strand
ATGCCCGCTGGCCATTTTATGGCCCCAACAATTGAAATACCCCGATTTTTAGAAAAACCACAAGGTGTTATATATACTTTTTATTCAGTCCAGAAAAAAAACATTAACTATAAATGCGGGATTACTATCTCCAATTATTATTATGCCATGAATAAATTCCTGCCTGATAGTATTGAATACTGGCCTGACAATTTCGGGCATCCAAATACCGCTTTGTCTGACACGTTATGGTATAGCGGTTATACTCTTTTGCCACAAGCCACAAACGGGAAAAAAGCAAATAAAAAAACTTATTGGAAAATAATGATTGTACGCAACCCTGTTTTTGATACTGGAACTGGAGCCTATTTGGTTGGATATTACGGTGTTCCACAAAGGAGAAAGAAATGCTACGAAGCCTTGTTTAGCACAACACTTGATGTTGAGAAAAAGGTTCTTCTTCAAGATTGGGAGCCTCTATTTGATTCTCTTGTAATTCAGAAATGGTATCATACAATTTTCTAGTTTTTTTGCTATAAACACATACTTATGTCCTCATCCCCGTATCCCTGCATAACCGCATCCTCGCATAAATTTCATCTAGTTGGATTTTTTTGTATTTTTGCGCCTTTAAAATCTGACGTCATAAAATAAACACCATGTCAAAACAACCCCTTCTATCCATTATCTTCCTGGCTTTCTTGTTGGGGGCGGGACTTCTCGTGTCTGCGCAAGACACTATTGGACATTGGATGTGGTCGCAGAAATACACGGCACAGGAATATCAGACATCTTATTGCAACGAGATCGTCAATATGGAGACCGACTCTGAAGGCAACATCTACTATTTTGGAACTTTCGGCAGCAACGCCAGTTATGGGAATGCCGGCAGTGGAGGTTATGTTACCGACGAGCTGGACAGCAACATCATCAATTTCAGCAAATTGAACCTGTGGATTGCCAAATATACCCGAGAGGGGGAAAAAGTCTGGCAGAAAGTGGTCAGTATGGCCCGATTCAGTTGCTCCCTGCGTCCCGGATGGATGGAACTCCATAACGACACACTGTATATCACTGGCAACTACTATTTTGAAAAGCATCTGGCAGGTGGGCGATGGATGTGGTTTTACGACACATTGATTACCGACAACAACATCTCCTATTCTCCCGACAGCACGCATCGCCCGCCCTTTGTTGCCGGCTCCTGGACTTTTTTAACAAAAATGGACCTGGACGGCAACATCATCAACACGTTCTTTGTCCAAACACAAAACAGGCACGAATATTCCGGCGGGAGCCATCTACATGAGAGTCTAAGCCAAGAAAGCAGGACACCAATACACGTGGATCGTGACGGGAACATTTATTTCCTGTCCGTTTTCAGTTATGACGGCGATGAAGATGTGCCGTACATTGTTTCCGTTTATAATGGCGAAAGCATCTGGAATTACGACTTCTACCTGCCAGGAAGCTATGGCAGCTATAGCCGGCAGTGCCATGCGGTATATAAATTCAAACCCGACGGGCAACTGATATGGCAGAAACGTTTTTTTGAGCAGACTGAAAATGTGCAGACCGTAGCCGATTATTGGATTGCCTTAGGATATGGCGATTGGGATCTGGCGGAAGATACAATGGCTCATTACAGAATAAGTCATACAGGATTCGCAGCGGATGAGGATGACAACCTCTATTTTTCGGGAGCTATAGAAATATTTTTCGGCAATGCTACGTATGACAACCAGACACAATACCCTGTCCGCATTTTTGTTGACAGCACGCATTGGGTGGAAATAGCCTCTCAGATGGAGGCCAGGTCCGGTGTCCCCTTTCTCTTCAAGATTGACACGTCCGGAACTGTCCGTTATCTTCGCCAGCCACGCAAGAATTCCAACCTCAATGTCAACAACTACCTTGTCGCTATTGATTTCTATGGAATTTCTGTTTCAGATAGTTCCGTCTATGTCATTGGGAATATCTACTCCTATTCCACTGAGGATGTACTTGAAATAGCTGATGGCGTTTTTTTTGACAGGGCAGGTTACCCTGACCAGAGCGAATTTCCTCTTTTTGTCCGATATGACAAGGAGACCGGTGCCTTTCGCAACTATGGTACCAGCCATGTGGCAGGACTTGTGACTTCGGGCATCCATGCTGGCGAATACTGGGATATGCACCTTCACGCCTTTAGTTACGAACAGAAATTTGTCTCGGGGAACCGGCTGTTTGCCCTGCTCGGACACATTTCAGCACCAAGTCTGGCCACCTACTATATGGGCCAGTGGTGCACCGACGGAACTTTCATCGACACCATGTTGCTGCACAGGGACACAGGGGTACGGACACACCTGTTCCAACCGCAGCCGGATGGGGACCTGTTGGCTGCCTTCCTTGTATCTGGCGAATTTTCGCTTGGCGATGCCTTCTACACAAACTCCGCCAGCTGTGCCATCTTCGGAGTCTATCATAATGATGTTTTCACCTATCCGTATGTCGGAATTGACGAATTACCACAAACTGCAAATTTCCAGTCGGATGTCAGCCTTTTCCCCAATCCGGGAAAAGATTTTGTAACGGTCAGCCTATCCGGTTCGAACGAAGACATCCGTACCGTGGAGGTCTTCGACCTGAACGGACGCCGTGTGCTGTCCACCACACTGACAACTGTAAACGTTTCCGCTCTGCCCGCAGGAACCTATCTGTTCCGCATCACCACCGGACACGGAATCCGCCACACAAAATTTGTCAAACAGAGATAAAACGCTTTTAACATATTTATCCAGAATAAATTATCATTTTATACTTATTATGAACAAAAAAAGACTTTTCTCCCTCATCACCCTGATTTTTAGCATGATCTGCCTCCACTCCCAGACCCCGCTCACCGAAGGCGGCGGCCCGAATGTGGAGCGTTGCAGCGCCGCCCTCTCCAACACCACCCTCCTGAAGCAGGACGAAAAGAGCGCCGTGTTCTACCTGAACACCTACAGCAACAACCCCAAGCAGCTGTATCAAGGTCTTGTTACCTACAACAAGAGCACCAACACCTGCTACAACACGGACGTGGTGATGCCCGACGGTTACCGCCCCCTGTACGTCCGTCCGTGCGGCGACAGCTACTTCGGCGCCTACTACCGCCTCGACCGCACCAAAAAGAGCTTCGAGTACGCCACCGCCCTTTTCCCCCAGAAGAAAAGCACCGACGGCATCCGCAACGTGACGCCCGTCTCGCGCCTCTCGTTCGACATTACCGACCGCGAAGACATCGTGAAGTTCGCCGCCTCCTCCCCCGACGGCTCCAAGTTCGCCGTGGTCATCGTCGCCCCAGACCTCTACTTCCGCACCTCCTGCATCTACTACTTCATCTATGACAATGCCGGCAACGAACTGCGCTACGACATGATCGCCCCCGCCACCGGCAACAACCGCTTCACCGTCCACGACATCGCCATCAACCACCGCAGCGAACTCAACATCCTGCTCCAGACCACCAAAGGAAAGGACAATATCATCCAGCTGTTCCGCAGCACCCCCGACGAGACCACCTACATCACCGAAACCGTTGACTTCGGTTCCATCAACTCTATGAAGATGCTCCGCCTCCAGAACAAGGAGATCTTCGTCGGCGGCTACTACAACGCAGGCGGCAAAACCGCCGGCTTCTTCAATCTGGTCTTCAACCCCGACAAGAATGCGTTCACCCACAAGAACAGCGCCCCCTTCGAATTCAAGGGCGACCCCTCCTACGACGGATTCACCTCGGCCGACTACCTCGTCAAATGCGACTACCTGTTCGAGCTTCCTGACAAAATCGTGATGATGCTCGGTGAACAATACACCACCTACCAACAGCACGGCGAAAAGAGCGCCATGGCCTACAAACATCTGGCTAACAACATCTACGGCAACAAGTTCTCCCTCACCGGAAACAATCTCGGCGTGGTGAAAGTGCAACGCCACCTGACCGCCAACAGCGGCAGCCTCCTCTCCCAACGCGAGGAGGGCGAACGAATCGGCAGCTCCGTGCTGGGAGAAAAGACCTCCGCACCCAAAATCCCCACCCTCACCAACCTCGGGCTCTCCTACGCCCCCATCGTGAAAGGGAACAATGTTTATGTGTTGTTTGAGGACAACGCCGCAAACTATGCCGAGGACGCCACCGGCTGGGACGCCGCCACCATCGAAAAGGCCGACGAGAACTGCGTCGTGCTGACCAAAATGGACTACAGCACCGACCGCAAAGTGGTGATGATGCCCTCCAAAGCGTCACAAACCTTCCACGACATCTGGGGCATCGATGGCGACATTATCTATTTCGGGATGTCGGGCAAGAAGGACTACTCCATCCAGAAATTCAAACTGGACGGAAAATGGTCGTGGGACAGATAGCAGGAAACCCCTGACTCACTCCATCTTCCCCATCATTTTTTAAGCGAAAAACAAGGTGCAGAAAAAAATTATTTACTATTTTTGCACCTTGTTTTTTATTGAATTAAATCCATTTCAAAGTGCAGAAAATCAAGAATATAGCAATCATCGCCCATGTTGACCATGGCAAAACAACCCTCGTGGACCGCTTTCTTTACCAGAGCAATCTCTTTCGCAAGGACCAACAGACGCAGGAACTGCTGCTTGACAACAACGACCTGGAGCGTGAGCGAGGCATCACCATCTTGTCGAAAAACGTTTCTGTACGATATAAGGACTACAAGATCAACATCATCGACACCCCCGGCCACAGCGACTTCGGCGGCGAAGTGGAGCGCGTGCTCAACATGGCCGACGGCGTCCTGCTGATTGTGGATGCCCTCGAAGGCCCCATGCCGCAGACCCGCTTCGTGTGCCAGAAGGCCATCGAGCTGGGACTGAAGCCCATCGTGGTCATCAACAAGGTCGATAAGCCCAACTGCAACCCCGAACTGGCACAAGAGGCCGTCTTCGAACTGATGTTCAACCTCGGCGCCACCGACGACCAGCTGGACTTCCCCACCGTTTACGGCTCCGCCAAGCAGGGCTGGATGGGTCCCGACTGGCAGCACCCTACCGAGGATGTCAGCTACCTCCTCGACAAGATCATCGAGTGCATTCCCGACCCGAAATGCGAGGAGGGTTCACTCCAGATGATGATCTCCTCCCTCGACTACTCCTCCTACGTGGGCCGTATCGCCATCGGCAAGCTCAAACGCGGCACGCTCGACTGGGGACAGAACGTCACCCTCGTCAAACGCGACGGCACACAGGTACAGTCCAAGATCAAGGAACTCTATGTATTTGAAGGACTTGGCAAGGAGAAGATGAAACAGACCATCTATCCGGGTGAAATCTGCGCGGTGCTCGGTCTGGACAATTTCGACATCGGTGACACCATCGCCGACTTCGAGAACCCGGAGCCGCTGCCCTCCATCAAGGTGGACGAGCCGACCATGAGCATGCTGTTCACCATCAACAACTCACCGTTCTTCGGCAAGGAGGGCAAGTATGTCACCTCACGCCACATCCGCGACCGTCTCTATCACGAGCTTGAGAAGAACCTCGCCCTCCGTATTGAGGAGACCGACTCCCCCGACCGTCTGAACGTGTTCGGCCGCGGCATCCTGCACCTCTCCGTGCTCATCGAGACCATGCGCCGCGAAGGGTACGAGCTGCAGGTGGGACAGCCGCAGGTCATCATCAAGGAGATCAACGGCGAAAAGTGCGAACCCGTGGAGCAGCTCACCGTCCTCGTGCCGGAAGAGTTCTCCAGCCGCGTCATCGACTACGTCTCGCGCCGCAAAGGAACCCTCACCTCTATGGACACCATCGGCGACCGCGTCCATCTCAACTTCGAGATCCCGTCACGCGGCCTCATCGGACTGACCAACCAGGTGCTGACCGCCACCGAAGGCGAAGCCATCATGTCGCACCGTTTCATGGAATTCCAGCCGTGGAAGGGCGAGATTCCGGGCCGTCACTGCGGTGCCCTCATCTCCATGGAGACGGGACAGTCGTTCCCCTACGCCATCAACAAGCTGCAAGACCGCGGCTCCTTCTTCATCGAGCCCAACGATATGGTTTACGAAGGGCAGGTCATCGGCGAGCACATCCGTCAGGACGACCTCGTCATCAACGTCTGCAAGTCGAAGCAGCTCAGCAACATGCGTGCTGCCGGCTCTGACGAGAAGATGCGTATCGCACCGGCCATCAAGCTCTCCCTTGAGGAGTACATGGAGTTCATCGCCAACGACGAATATCTGGAGGTGACGCCGAAATCCCTGCGAGTCCGCAAGATCATCCTCAACGAGATTGAACGCAAACGCGCCAAACAACGTCAGCAAAGCATTGAAGAATAACAGGCAAAGGTCGTCCACAGGGCGGCCTTTTATCAAAATACCCCACCACAAAACCAAACAGCTATGGAAGAGGAAATCAGAAAATGTGCGGAACTGCTCCGCGAGGGAAAAGTGATCATCTACCCCACCGACACGGTCTGGGGCATCGGCTGCGACGCCACCAATGAGGCGGCAGTAAAGCGGATTTACGACATCAAGCAGCGTCAGGAGAGTAAGAGCATGCTGGTGCTGTTGGAGAAGTTCGAGAAGGTGCCGCTCTACGTCGAGAAGCTCCCGCTGATTGCGTGGGACTTGGTCCCGTTCACCGAGCGTCCGACGACCTACATCTATCCGGGTGCCCGTCATCTCGCCAAAAACATGATTCCTGCCGACGGTACCATCGCCATCCGCATTGTCAGGGAGTGCTTCTGCCACCGGCTTATCGGCGCGTTCGGGAAGCCCATCGTCTCCACCTCCGCCAACATCTCCGGCACCGGAACCCCCGCCACCTTCAGCGACATCAGCGAGGACATCCTCAAGGCCGTCGATTACATCGTGCCCGAGCGTTTCTCCGACTCCACCGACTTCAAGCCGTCGCGCATCATCAAGTTCATGGACGACTATAACTTCTGCGTGGTGCGGGAGTAGCGTGACAGGTGGGGGGGGTAAAAAAGAACCCTAAAAGGACGACCCGACAATTACGTCCGCACACAAAAAGTGCAGATTTTTGCGAAAAAATGTCAGATATTTGCCTATTTTTGCAAACCATTTTGAAATAGCAAAAAATGGCAGAAATCAGCAACTACTTCAACATTATCAGAAAAGGGTTATTCGCGAGCCGAAAGCATCTGTCAGGCTTGGTTTTCATTGATGTTGAAGTCGGAGTGCAAGACCGTAAAGCGCACAATTTCGGGGCTGTAACGGAGGGCGGCAAGGAATTGCACACTGGTTCAAGACAAGATTTTTCCCATTTCATTGCGGACGCCGAATTTCTATGCGGACATAATATCATCCAACACGATTTAAAGTATTTGTCTGATATTGAGAATATTGGATTGAAAAAATCTATTGATACGCTTTTCCTCTCCCCTCTTCTGTTTCCCAAAAGGCCGTATCACAAACTGCTGAAGGACGACAAGCTGCAAACCGAGGAAATGAACAATCCGCTCAACGACTGCCTGAAAGCCCGCGACTTGTTCTATGACGAAGTGAATGCTTTTCGAGCCTTGCCGCCAGAACTACAGAACATCTATTATGGATTGTTGCATAAAGCGGACAAATTTTCGGCATTTTTCGACTATCTGCAATTCCAGTCCTCTGAAGATCCGATTGAATCGCTGATTTTAAAATACTTCCAAAAACAGATCTGCATCCACAGTCCCATCCGGATGCTGATGAGAGAACATCCCGTTGAACTGGCATACACATTGGCTCTGGTATCCACGGGAGACCATTTTTCCATCACACCGCCATGGCTGCTGCATCATTTTCCAAACATCGAAAATATACTTCAACTACTTTGCAGCACACCCTGCCATGACAGCAGGTGCGGGCATTGCGAAAGCACATTGAACATCCACAAGGGATTAAAGGACGTCTTTGGTTTTGATGCTTTCCGCACTTACGATGGAGAGCCCTTGCAGGAAAAAAGCGTACAGGCCGCCGTCAACGGAGAGTCTCTATTAGCCATTTTCCCGACAGGCGGCGGAAAGTCTCTCACATTCCAGCTGCCAGCCATCCTTTCGGGAAGAGCGGTACACGGCCTCACTGTGGTCATCTCACCGTTGCAGTCACTGATGAAAGACCAGGTGGACAACCTTGCCGAACAGGGCATCACGGAAGCTGTCACTATCAACGGGCTGCTTGATCCAGTCAGCCGCGCCAATACTTTGGACAGAGTGGCCGACGGCAGCGCCACCCTGCTGTACATTGCACCCGAAATGCTGCGTTCTAAAACCATTGAGAAGCTGCTAATGGCGCGAAATGTCGTGCGTTTTGTTATTGACGAGGCCCACTGCTTTTCCTCGTGGGGGCAGGATTTCAGGGTCGATTACCTTTACATCGGGGATTTTATCCGCAAACTGCAGGAAGACAAGAAACTGACACATCCCATCCCCATCTCCTGCTTCACGGCCACGGCCAAGCAGAAGGTCATCACCGACATCCGCGACTATTTCAAGCGGAAACTGAATCTGGACTTGGAGCTGTTCGCATCATCATCAGCACGTAAGAATCTGCATTATTCCGTCATCTATGCAGAAACAGAAGATGAAAAGTACAACCTCCTACGAAACCTGATGATGGGCAACCCCTGTCCGACTATCGTCTATGTTTCGCGCACAAGGAAGACCCGAGAGCTGGCACAGAAGCTGACTTCCGACGGTATCGAAGCCCTGCCTTTCAACGGGAAAATGGAGGCAACCGAGAAAATCGCCAACCAGAACGATTTCATTACGAACCAGATACAAGCAATGGTGGCCACCTCAGCTTTCGGTATGGGAGTGGACAAGAAAGATGTCGGCATGGTGATCCATTACGACATCTCCGACTCGTTGGAAAACTATGTTCAGGAGGCGGGCAGAGCCGGCCGTGACCCGAAAACCGCCGCCAAGTGCTTCGTGCTCTACAGCGACCATGACTTGGACAAACATTTTATCTTGCTGAACCAAACCAAAGTGAGTATCAGTGAGATACAACAGGTATGGTCGGCTATCAAAGGTTTTACAAAACAAAGGAAGCACATCTCCTGCTCAGCCTTGGAGATTGCCCGCCAAGCCGGCTGGAACGATGAGGTCCCCGACATCGAAACCCGTGTGCGTACCGCCATCGCTGCGTTGGAGGAGGCTGGTTACGTAAGCCGCGGCAACAATGTTCCACACGTTTTCGCCACAGGCATAATGGTGAAGAATATGGAAGAGGCGCACCAGCGCATCAACAATTCCCGCTTTATCCTTGAAGAAAAGGAGAAGATGAGTGCCGTCCGCATCATCAAGTCGCTCATTTCGAGCAAGAGCCGTTCCACAGCCCTTGATGATGACGCCGAATCGCGCGTGGACTACCTCGCCGACCGTCTGGGCATGAGCAAGGAGGAGGTCATCAGCACCGTCAACCTGATGCGCCAGGAGGGCATTCTGGCCGATTCAAAAGACATGTCAGCCTACATCGAACATTCTGCAAACAAGGCCAAACAACTTTTTGAACAGTTCGCCAAGTTAGAACTCTTCCTAACCAGCATGCTGGCAAATACAGAGACTGACTTGTCATTAAAAGGGATCAACGAAATGGCGAACGAACAAAAAATCGTGTCTTCCGTAAAGAATATCAAGACATTGCTATATTATCTTTCCGTAAAATCATACCTAAAGAAGAAAGAAAACGCCTATAACGGGATGCTTCGTGCTATTTTGTGCCAAGATTTGGAAAAGACCCTGAAACGCTGCCAGCGGCGCCACGACATCTGCCGTTTCATCATTGACCAGCTCTACTCTTCTGCCTCAGCCAAACCTCTTACAACGGAAACTTCAGGGAATATGGTACAATTTTCCGTCATCACACTGCTCAAAGAACTGGAAAAGCGCCAAAGCAGTGACCTGTTCAAATCGGAAGAAAAGTACCAGATTGAAGAGATTGAGGATGCCCTTTTGTATCTGTCCAAAATCGGTGCTTTACGTCTCGAAGGCGGTTTCCTTGTGATTTACAATGCGATGGAAGTACACCGACTGAAGGAGATGAAATATCGTTACAAGCTGGAGGACTACAGAATGCTGGACGAGTTTTACAAGCAAAAACGCCAGCAGATACATATTGTCGGCGAGTATGCCAACATGATGGTGCGGGACTATGATGCGGCTTTGCAATATGTGCGGGATTATTTCCAGATGGACTATAAGAAATTCATTTCCAAGTACTTCAAAGGAGAACGCTTGGTGGAGATAGAGCGGAACATCACACCGGAAAAGTATCAGAAGCTATTCGGAGAACTTTCAACCAAACAACGCAGCATCATTGACGACAAACAGTCTAAGTACATTGTGGTAGCGGCGGGACCCGGCAGCGGCAAGACAAGAGTTCTGGTCCACAAGCTGGCCTCTCTACTGCTGATGGAGGATGTCAAGCACGAACAGCTGCTGATGCTCACCTTCTCGCGGGCCGCCGCCACTGAATTCAAACGACGGCTTATCGGACTTATCGGGAATGCCGCAAATTTTGTGGAAATCAAGACCTTCCACGCTTTCAGTTTTGACCTTTTGGGAAAAATCGGCAGTCTGGAGGAGTCCAAGGATATTGTCCGACGTGCCGCCGAGATGATTGAACGCGGCGAGGCAGAACAAGGGCGCATCAACAAGATCGTCCTTGTCATTGACGAGGCGCAGGACATGGACAAGGACGAATATGCCCTTGTGCG
>Ga0310696_10010420_pt1 | contig 10692 bp, 8 predicted proteins | sample AusTroGonzalo_MG_4_FD_203885 | JGI IMG/M metagenome (GOLD analysis project Ga0310696, IMG submission 203885) | Bovine rumen microbial communities from tropical cattle in Woodstock, Queensland, Australia - Gonzalo_02 (v2) (version 2) | ecosystem: Host-associated > Mammals > Digestive system >... | reverse complement strand
TGGCGGTGGGAATGCTGCTGCCAGCGAGTAGCTTTGCCCAGAGCGTGGAAGCCGAAACTGGTGGCGGACTGTTTGGATTCGGCAAACTTTTCGGATTCGACGGCTTCTTGTATGGCGAAAATCTTAACAAAGAACCTATCGAAGTGGAAGGTTTCGGATCCAACAGTGGATTGTTTGGTAAGAGTGGTGCCGGTGATGCCACTATCACTGGAAGCGGCATCCAAAACGGTAACTTCGAAGATGTTGAAGATGTTCCGCTTGGTAGCGGCATCGCCATTATGCTGGTAGCTGGTCTTGGTTATGTGGCACTTAAAAAGAAGGAGGACAAGCAATGAAAAGAATGACCTATTTCGTGATGGCTCTGGCCTTGGTGCTGGGCCTCGCGCAGTGCAAGAAGGAACAACTCGAGACGCCTCAAAATGAAGGCAACTCCGTGATGATTACCTTGGATGTGAAAGGTGACAACAATGCAAAGGTGGACGTTAACCCGCCGCATGTCACATTTGAAAGGGACGACGAGATTGTGGTGGCCTGCAACGACCATTATGTCGGCACTTTAAAACATAATGGAACCAATTTCAGCGGTCCTATCGAAAATGCTACAGTAGGCGAGCATCTGTATTTCTATTTCTTTGGCAACGTTTCCCCTCAGTACTTTGGGAATAATAAAAGTTGCACCGTGTACACCGGCGACCAGACAGGGGAACTGCCTGTGATTTCGATGGGACAGTCCAAACAGACAGTTCCTTCTGTGGGACACGTTTACACTGCCATCCTGCAAAACAAGTGCTCGCTGATGAAATTCAGCGTGGAGGACACACCTTCCACGGCTCCCCTTTGCATCAGTGGCATGAACAACTTTGTGACCGTGAGCTTCGACCGTTCTGGGAACAACGACGGCTTCAGCTACAGCCAAGTCTATGACGGCAAGATTAAGATGAAACAGAATGGTAGTGACACTAATGGCACGAAGACCTATTGGGCCATCGTGCTTCCTCAGGCTTCTGTAGCAGAGGGAAGTGCCTATACGGACGATGGATACAGTGGGACGCGCCCCGCTATTGAAGGTGGAATTGGCATAAACCAATATTACAGTGATGGTGTTGTTCTGACAATGGGGTCTTACAATCCTCTCACCATCCCCCTCACCTTCGAGGCCAAGGGGGGAGGCGCTACGGTAAAACTCCAGAAAGCGGGTGATGAATCTGATAATGCACCTAATGTTTCTGTGCAAATAAACAAAAATGGCAATGGTTGGTCAAACTATACGTTAGGCAGCACCATCACCCTCACTAACGTCGGTGACAAGGTGATGTTCCGCGGATCGAATATTCGATACGCCACAGGTGCAGAAGCCTACCTCAATTTCTCCAAAGGTGAGGAAGATGTGGACTGCTATGTCTATGTGTATGGCAACATCATGAGTCTTATCGATGCAAATAACTATGCAAACACTACAGAATTTAATGCTGATTATGCTTTTGAATCTCTATTTGCTAATTTTACAGGGCTATGCAACCATCCCCAAAAGCCTCTTGAATTGCCAGCCACTGGTCTGGCTGACTACTGCTACAGTTACATGTTCTCGGGCTGCGAAAACCTGTTCGTGGCCCCCAAGCTGCCCGCCACGGATTTGACTACTGGCTGCTACCAGGGCATGTTCGAAGGCACCGGCCTGGAAGAGTCTCCCGTGTTGCCCGCCCCCAAGCTGGTTTTAAATTGCTATGCTTCTATGTTCAACGATTGCTCTGGCCTGAACCGCGTCACATGCCTCGCCACTTCTGGAATGGGTGACAACACTTCCGGCTGGTTGAGTAATGTGGCCGCCCGTGGCACGTTCATCAAGACCAGCGCCGCAACATCATGGACCACGGGCCCCAACGCCATCCCCGATGACTGGGCCGTGGAGAATCAATAATCGCCCTTGTTGGGTTGCTGTGTGACAGCCAAAACAATCGTCTTTTAGCCCACGGGCTCCAACGGCATCCCCAATGGCTGGACATATTGACCCAACGACAATCGTCTAAACCCAATACGGAAGGCGGCCCTGTGCGGGTCGCCTTGTTTGGGTGGTTTATGTACAATTTTCCGAAAAAATGTTCCGGATTTTTGTGGATTTTGTATTTTTGCAGACGGTTAACCATCAAGAAGACAAAAACTATGGCTACATACACTATTACACTGAACGAGCGCACGGCAAGTGGAAGGGCTCTGATGAGTTATCTGCAAGCTTTGGGAGTTCTTGTGGAAAAGATTTCTCCAAAAACAAAAAGCAGCTATCGCCGTTCACAGGAAGACAAACTGGCTGGGCGCGTAGAGACGTTTTCATCTTCAGAAGAAATGTTTCAATCTTTAGGGATTTAGGAGTATGTTTACGATACGGATGACCCGGACGTTCCGTAAAGATACGGAGCGTTGTCGTAAGCGCGGATACGATATGGAATTGCTTAAGACAGCCATCCGCACGCTTGAAACCGATGGGAAACTCCCTGCAAGTTATCGGCCGCATAATTCCAAAGGCCAAGATGGAACAAGCGAAGGCTTTTGTGGAAGAATTTGCTGTACAGATTGCCGAGAAATGGTATCGGTTCTACATTCTGAAAGAAACACTTACTCCTGAGAAAATCAACAAAAAGATATAAAGCAATGAACCCATACAATGTCATAGAGATAGAACCTTGTGGCGATTATAAGCTCCGAGTTGTGTTTGCAGATGGAAAATGCAATGTTATTGATTTTGAGCCTTATTTCATCAAACGTCCACACCCTCAATACAACCAGTATTATGATCCTGTTCGTTTTCTATGTTATAAACTGGAATACGGCAATCTCGTTTGGGGTGAGAACTGGGATTTGATGTTTGACCCGCTTAACCTTTATTACAATAACCTTTTCAAAAACTATAATTGATTAGAATACAGTAATGCGAAAGGCGGCCTTCGGGTCGCCTTTCGTTGTTTTTGACAACTGCCAAAAATCATTCCCCACTCACATTCATCCGGCCCATCAACCTAAGCCAAGGCGAAAGGAAAGCGAACAGGAAATCGAAAAGGATAAGTCCCGGAAGCAAGCCTTTTTCACCCAAACGCTTGGATGCGTTATGGTAAATGATGTATTGTGTGCCTAACCGCAAAAGGAAGAAAAACACTAAAATGGGAATGTAGAACACCGCAGTGGAAGCGATGGTAAAGGCCGGTTTCAGGCAGAGCAAGGCGATGAAAGTGGTGTAGAACAGGAATTGCGACGCATAAAAGAGGCTGAGCATGGCTCTGGTTCTCAGGTTGTACTTCGACACCGTGGAATAGCGGCTGCTCTTTTGGTGCATCCAAAACCTGAAATTGTTAGTCGGGGTCGTGTAAATGGCGTTTTCGGCGTCAATCAGCACCTCGGTGTTCTTTTTGGTTGCCACTTTGTTGATGAACAGGTCGTCGTCGCCTACCGAGGTAGTATAGTGCGAAATGAATCCGTTATTCCTGAAAAACAGCTCTTTACGATACGAAAGGTTCTTGCCAATGCCCATATAAGGCTTTCCGCTCATGGCCGCAGAGAGGTAGAGTAGGCCTTGTTGTAGGGCGTCGAAGCGGATGATTCGGTTGAGGAAACTCTTCTTTTGGACGTAAGGGCTGTAGCCGATGACGATTTCCGTGTTGTTCTTGTACTGGTTCACCACGCTGCGCAGCCATTGGTCGTTGGTGGGCATGCAGTTGCAGTCGGTGAGGACGATGATGTCGTTTTTGGCCGACTTGATGCCCATCGAGAGCGGGAACTTCTTGCCGTTGAAGAAGTTAAGGTGCTGTTTCATCTGCACAGGCTTGACGATGGTCTCATGGCGCGTGAACTCCTTCAGGTATTCCTCGGTCTCGTCGTCGGAACAGTCGTTGACGATGACAATCTCATAATCAGGATAGTCCTGGGTGAGCAAGACGGGCACCAATTCGGCGAGATAGTCGTATTCGTTGCGGGCGCAGATGACGATGGAGACAGGCTCTAACTCCTCGTCGAGTTTGGGTCGACCTTTCTTCTTGAAAAAGGCGACGCGCGAGAACATGCCCCAATGATAGAGCAGCTGAATGAGTAGACTGAGGCCAAAAATGATTAATAAGATGAAACTTAGGCTATTGTATGAAAAGTTGAGTTGCACGGTGTGATTATTATTGATGCTTGCAAAGGTAATAAATTTGTCATTATGTTGAGCCTTTAATTTCGCAATAAAAGTTTCCCCTGCGGGGAATGGAATCTTTGTTTTTTGTTATCCGCGGCGGCAAAGCAAGTCAAAAGTCTGTAACTGTTCCCACCGCCGCAAGATAAGTAGATGAGCAAATTTAGTTTACATAATCAACTTGTTGAGATTCCCCTGCGGGGAATGGAGTTCGTCGTTTTTGTAGCCAGCGGCGGTAAGAACCAGTTACCAACCTGTAGCACTTCCATCCGCCGCTTTATAAACTATGTCTCAACTCCATTCCCCGCAGGGGAATCTTCTGGCTCGCATTAAAAAAAGTCTTATTTTTGCGCAAAAATAGAGCGATGAAGTTTAGCCTAGTCTCCAACGACCCGAAAAGCCATGCACGTGCAGGTGTCTTGAACACCGGCCACGGCCCGATTGAAACCCCGATTTTCATGCCGGTAGGCACGGCGGGCACGGTTAAGGCCTGCCATCTCCGCGATGTGCGCGATGAAGTGAAGGCGCAAATCATCTTGGGCAACACCTATCATCTGTATCTTCGTCCGGGCTTGGACGTGCTTGAAGCTGCTGGAGGTTTACATAAGTTCAACGGCTGGGACAGACCCATCTTGACGGACAGCGGTGGCTTTCAGGTGTTTTCGCTGACAGGCATCCGCAAGATGAAGGAAGAAGGCGTCACGTTCCAGTCGCACATTGACGGTTCGCGGCATTTGTTTACGCCTGAGCGCGTGATGGACATCCAGCGCAGCATCGGGGCCGACATCATTATGGCTTTTGACGAATGCACGCCTGGCACAGCCGACTACCAATACGCCAAGCCTTCGATGGAACGCACCCACCGCTGGCTTGACCGATGCTTTGAGCGTTTCAATGCCACCGAGCCGAAATATGGCTACGAACAAGCTTTGTTCCCCATCGTGCAGGGCTGCGTCTACCGCGACTTGCGTGAGCAGTCGGCGGAATATATTGCCTCGAAAAACGCTGACGGCAACGCCATCGGTGGTCTGGCCGTGGGCGAGCCGACGGAAAAGATGTACGAGATGATAGAGTTGGTGAACACCATTTTGCCCAAGGACAAACCACGTTATTTGATGGGTGTCGGCACGCCGGCCAATATCTTGGAAGGCATTTCTCGTGGCGTGGATATGTTCGATTGCGTCATGCCTACGCGCAATGGTCGCAACGGCATGATTTTCACCTCCGAGGGTATCATCAACCTGAAAAACGAGAAGTGGAAGTTCGATTTCTCACCTGTCGACCCCAACGGAGAAACTTTCGTGGACACACAATATACAAGGGCGTATCTGCGTCATTTGTTCGTCGCGGGCGAAATCCTCGGCCCCATGATTGCCAGCCTCCACAACATCGGTTTCTATCTCTGGTTGGTGCGCGAGGCCAGGAAACACATCATTTCGGGCGATTTTGCCGAGTGGCGTGATGTGATGTTGGACAAAGTTACAAGGAGGTTGTGAGTCACGTGTCCCGCTGCGGTCCCTGAGCCTGTCGAAGGGCCGCTTCAAAAAACACACTGAATGAAAAAGATAGACGCATACATATTCAAAAAGTACATCGGGACTTTTTTCTTTGCCATTTCGATGCTGATTCTCGTCGTCATCATTTTCGACTTGTCGGAAAACATCGACAGCTTCCTGAAACACAATGCACCTTGGCAAAGAATCGTCTTGGATTATTATGTCACCTCGATACCTTATTATATCAACCTGTTCATCCATCTGTTCGCCTTCATTTCCGTGGTGTTTTTCACTTCCAAGATGGCGGCCCGAACCGAAATAGTTGCCATTTTGAGCAGTGGCGTCAGCTTTTGGCGTTTCCTCTATCCTTATCTGTTGGCTTCGGTTTCCATCGCAATCATGTCTTTGTATTTGGGCAATTTCCTGATTCCCAAAACGAACGAGATACGGCGGAAGTTTAAGGACGAGTATATGGAGAAGTTAAGTCAAAGTGCGGGCACCAATGTCCATGTCCAAGTCGGAAGAGATGAATATGTTTACGTGGAGTCGTACAGTATTTCAAAACACTACGGCTATAAGTTCTCGTGGGAAAAATATGATGGCAACGAGCTGAAATTCAAGGTGATGTCGGATGTGCTTTATCACGACACGGTGGCCGAAAACAGTTGGCGTATCGATCCTTACGTCCTGCGTACCATGGATGGGATAGACGAAAACCTCGAGATGGGCCGAAACTTAGACACCTTAATTAATCTGCTTCCGACCGATTTGTACAATATGAAAGAGGATTTTGAAGAGATGAACTACTTTGAACTCCGCGACCATATTCTTTGGATGAAGGAGCGGGGCTCGGAAGGGGTGAAGGCCTACGAAGTGGAGATGCACCAAAGGATGTCATCGCCGGCGGCAGTCGTTATCCTCACCCTCATCGGAGCGGCCTTGTCGAGCCGGAAGGTGAGGGGCGGCATCGGAATGCATTTGGGCATCGGCATCACCATCGCGTTTTCCTACATTCTTTTCATGCAGATTTCCAAGTCTTTTGCCATCTCGGGCAATTTGTCGCCTTTCCTCGCCGCCTGGATTCCCAATTTCATTTTCATGGTACTCGGAATCTATTTGCTGATAAAAGCACCGAAATAAAGAGTTCAATTGTTATTGGAAAAAACGGTGCGCTTCGTTTGAGGCGCACCGTTTGAAGTAAACATGAAGCACAAGTTATATAAATCACTTGTTTTTCAGTGCTTTATTATCAAAAACAGGGGTTTTGAGATTGATTGTGGTCTCGTAATTCCCAACCTCATCAGCTCTTATCAAGGTTCCTTGTAGTAATCCAGACATTGTTGCAACATAATTGCTAAAAGTTTCTCGATATTGTAAATCCGCAGTCGCCGTAGTTGAACCAGTTCGAGTAAAAGTAACTCGGCTGGTTATATGATTACTACCCCATTCCCCTGAATATGTCGCAGAAGCATTATATACAAGTTTACCGTTTCCATCTATTACATAATTATCGCTATAACCATTTGCGCCAGAGGAAAGTATCTGTGCATAACTAAACTCAATATTATTGGGAACACTATTAACCATAAGAGTGAATCCTACTTCATTAGATGATGATGAACCCTCAAAATCGTTGGTTGTTACCATACCTGTAAACACCCAAGAAGTACCTTCCCAACTGTTTGTACCAAGTTGAGTCACCTCGATGTTTTCTGTTACATTGCCAAGTGCGTTGGAGTGGGCTGTAATGGTGATGGTGCCGCTACGTGCTTCTATTGATGCGTCAACTGTCACGGCAAATGTTCTATCGCTATCTTTAGTGATAGTACACCATGATGGTTTGCCGGTGATGTCCCAATCAGTTATGTCTTCTTTGGAATAGGATAATTCTACATACTTGGTGTCGCCTTCGGCAGGGAACGTAAGCGAAATGGGGGAGGTCTCAAAACCAAGTGTCCAGAATGTGACCCCGGGACTTAACATTCTTTGACCCATGTTTTTTACGTATGCGTTAGCTGTATATTTAGTGCCTTTTTGCAGACCTGAAATTGTTGTGCCATTGAAATTCATATCATACTCTGTAAATTCTGAGCCATCGCTTACCTTAATAATATAGCCCATCTCTAGTGCCGTTATACTGGAATTGCTGTAGTAGCTTCCCTTTAGATGGGCCGAGTTTTCTGTGACATTTGACACGTTCAGGTTTACAATAAACATAGGATTAAGAGTACCGTATCGAGGTGCAGCATGTCTCATAGTATTCGCTTGGGTAAGGAAAGTTGGCAAAGGAGGTTCGTGTGTACCTGTGCTTCCATGAACAGTACCATAACCGCCAGCTGTAAACCATCCAAATGCATCAACAAGAGAAGAGGCCATTCCGCGAACTTCTTTAGGAGCAAAGCGTAATAGGATGCTTTGGGCTCCCTGAGCGGTACCTGCCACAAAAGGGTACTCCATGTAATCCATTAACAACTCTGGGTCATCAGAAAACAACATGATTGGAACAGATGTCGTTAATACATATCTGAAAGTTGAAAAGACCAATTTAGTACGTTTTAATCCTAAACCTCCTGCAATGCTCTCCATTTTTTCAAACCTTTCGACAAGCGGTTTCATGAAACGATTCATGAAGAATATTCGCATGTCTTCCTCATTACCGCCTTTATTCCTGTAACTTTTGGAATCGTCATCTATTGGGAGAACCATCATGTCACCTGTAATCATTGTATTTGTATTCCAATCCATAAAACATTTGGTAAGCAACAGGGCATTATCATCCATCGGAGTCACAAGAAGCAGGTCACGCGACGGCGTGTAGGTTTCCATGTCGTATGCGGCACAAATCATTAGACTGTCGTTGCCACATATCATCATGGCCTCATTGTCGGGACAAAGAAAGAGCATGGTCTCCATCAAAGCATCGGCAGAAGGGCGGAGTTCTATCATTACCATCTCGTCATTGAAATTGGCCATAAGTCGAGGTGCCACTTCGCCGTTGGTTTCACTTTCAGGCAGGAAATCAACATCTATGAAAAAATCCGCATTATTCGGGTCGGGTGTATCATCTTTCTTGCAGGAAACTGCACCGAAAAGCATCATGCACAACAATGTGGCAAATGCTAGTGATGTCAAATATTGTTTACTCATGATAATAGTTGATTGTTAAGTAATTGTTCAAAACTAAACTACATATTTTGACGGGTTTTCCTATAGATTCCCCTGTGGGGAATGGAGCTCATTCGTTTTTCTACAGGCGGCGGCTTGTGGGACTTACGAATAGTCAACTTGTTCATGCCGCCGCTTAATAAACTATGTCTCAACTCCATTCCCCGTCAGGGGAAACTCAACAACTCGGATTATGTAGACTAAATCTGTCATCTACCTTAATTATTGAACGACCAGTTTCAAATTGGTATTACATCTATTATCGGTTTGAATACGAACATTATAAAACCCAGCAGGTAGTTTTTCGATACTAAATCTTTGGCTTTGTCCGCTTAGATTCTCCGACATCACCTTTCGTCCTGTGACATCATAGACTTCCACATGTTTCAAGGAAACGTTTGAATCGTCTGATTGGATGGTAATAAAGCCGTTGGTTGGATTAGGATAGAGAGAAATGGGATTCTTGGCAGCATCGTGTTCTTCAACGCCAGTACCAGGACGTTGCCATTTGATGATGGGGAAGCCATTGTTGATATGGGTTGTATAGTCCGCCATCCAAACTGGCGTCACAAGACCTTGGTTCAAGGTGTTTACGAATTGCGGGTCGCGCATCTGCTCATTGGTGAGTCCTTCGCCACCAGCTTTGCCAATATTGTTCCAACCTATTGCCTCAGTCTGTCCTGTGAGTTCCGTGCTGAAATAGCAGTAGTACATCAGCACTTCGTTGGCACCGCCGATAATGGCACCGACCGGCTCACCTTGGGCGGCAACTCTGCCAGCCACATAACTGTTGCGAACGGTACTGTAATTACTGAAACCAATGAGGCCACCCACATAGTTGGTGCCTGTTACCTCGCAAGTATTGTAGCAACCCGAAATGATGGAGTTAGTGCCTTGCTCCTGATAACCGACAAGACCTCCACAATAGCTCAATGCATGCAGTGTACCACCATTTACATAGCATTCGCGCATGTGGGTGTTCTTTGCGTAGGCCACCATGCCACCTGTGTAGTTTCGACCGCTGGCTGTGATATTGACCAGTCCGACATTGTAAAGATTGGCATTCAACGTATAGCCAAAGAATCCTTGGTAAGGTGTGTTGGGTTGGTCAATGTAGAGATTGGTAATAAGTTTTCCATTGCCATCGAAAGTGCCTTTGAAGGGATAATTCGGATATGCGCCAATGGATGTCATGTTGTTGGGGACATTCAATGGAAGCGTAATATCGTTCATCAGTTTGATACAATAGCCCTCGAAAGTGCTGCCGCTGTTGCATTGCTCTGAAACCCAGCGTAGCATATCGGCATCGTAAATACAAATGGTGTCATTGTTAAGCAATGATAATGTGAATGTTTTTGTATCGCCATAAGAGGTAACGTCGCAATCGGCGACATTCAAAAAGGTTCTATACTCGTATGTAGTATTTGTTGCTAATCCAGTTAAATTGTATGAAAAGTAGTCTGAATTGTTTGTAATATTGATACTTGTGTAATTCAAGTCTCCTGTCTTTTTGTATTCAAATCCTTTAGAAATAACATTTGTATTATCAATCGTCACAAATCCTTTTAAAATTGCTGATGTAGCAGTTATTCCTGTAGCATTGTATGTTCCAGCACTATATGATATCATCGTTAAAATGGGATATCCATTGTTTATGTTTGTATTATCAAATATCCATGAACATGTGCCATTGTTTAATATATATACGAATTCCTCTGTTTTCATTGCATCATCTGACATTGGAGCTCCACCGTTTGTGTTATTTCCTCCGCAGTTATTGAGATAATAACAATTCGTCACATTACATCCATTTCGATCATAGCCAATAATGCCTCCTGAATTATTAGAAGGAGAAACAATACTAGTATTATA
>Ga0310696_10010419_pt1 | contig 10694 bp, 7 predicted proteins | sample AusTroGonzalo_MG_4_FD_203885 | JGI IMG/M metagenome (GOLD analysis project Ga0310696, IMG submission 203885) | Bovine rumen microbial communities from tropical cattle in Woodstock, Queensland, Australia - Gonzalo_02 (v2) (version 2) | ecosystem: Host-associated > Mammals > Digestive system >... | reverse complement strand
ACCCTGAGGCTCTTCGGGATGGACTTCACAGAAGCCGGAACACACAGGGTGGTGATTCCTGACCTCAGGGGCTGCGACTCTTCCGTGTACCTTCACCTGACGGTACACCCCACCTTTTTTGTCCGCATCAAGGATACCCTGCCCGTGGGTGAATACCTCACGGTGGGGGATACCCAGTTCGTAGCCCCCTCACTGGGTGGGTATACCATGGAGACTGTCGACGGGTGCGACTCGACGCTTTGGGTGCGCCTCAGCTGTATCAAGACAGAGGACAGCACCGTATGTGTCGATGCCCTGCCGATGACATGGGATAATGTTACCTTTGCCGACGAGGGAACCGACACTTCCTATTTCAAGAGCATGGAGGGAACCGACAGCATCCATGTGAGGGTGTTGCATGTCCGCCAACATGCCGCACCGACGCTGCATGCCGTACCCTATTGCGACACTCCGCAGTATTACATCGTCACCATTCCCGTGGCGGGCTATACCTACCGGTGGAGTACCCAACCCACCCTTCAACCCGAGATGCAGGAGACCCTCGACAGCCTCGTGCGCCTCCAATTCCGTCCGAGGGAGAGCACACGGCTGCTGTTTTTCTTCGACTACGCCGATGCCCCCTCTTGTCCGGGAACTGACACGGTGACTATCTATCCGCAAGGCTATTTCTTTGTCAAGCTGGATGTCCAGCCCGAGACGCTCATGACCGACAACCTCCACCTGGTGGCGCGCGACTTGGGCGACAATGTCCTCTTCCGCCAATGGGTGGTGGACTCGGTGCTGCAGGCCGGGACGGGGCCGCGGATGGAGTATGAGGCACCCACGATGGCCGACAGCGTGGTGGTGCTGCTGATAGGGGGCGACAGCGTCTGCGTCGACACGGCCCGAAAGGTCATCCCCGTCATCAAGGAGGACCTCTTCTTCCCCAACGTCTTCACCCCCGGCCGCGACGACAACAACCGTTTCCAGGTCCTCGGTTCCGAGGTGGACGACTTCGAACTTTGGATCTACGACCGCCGCGGCGTGCTGATGTTCCACACCACCGACCGCCACGAGGGCTGGGACGGCACCAGTGGCGGCATCCCCTGTCCCCAAGGCACCTATGCCTACGTCTGCCATTATACTATCCCTATCCATCAATGGCGTAGCCGCGCGGGCACGGTGACACTCATAAGATGACCCCGATGAAGAAGATGGTTCAGATATGGCTACTGATGTTTGCCTTGGCGGCCTCCGCCCAGACAGATAGGGTGCTGTATGGCTATCACTGCACCTCGGATGTGACGGATGTGACACAGAACCCGCAGTATTGGATAGCGATGAGCGGTGCCACCCGCCAGTTGCCTATGCCCAACGGGGCGACAGCGACAGGCCCCATTGGATTGGGATTCGACTTCTACTATATGGGGGAAACTTTCCGCACAGTGGCGATAACCAACACAGGCAGGGTCTATTTCGGCAACACGAACGCACAGGACGAGATGTGTATACTGCCGTTTGGCGACAGCCTGATTGTGGGGATAGGGGGAGAGGTAAACACACGGGTGTCGGGTGCCATTGGGCAGCGGAAGTTTGTGGCATGGTTCTCACAGACAACCCAATCTGGCAACGTGCTGCTGCAATGGCAACTGCAACTCTCCGAGGCCGACAACTCGGTCAGGATAGTGCTGAAAGAGGTTGCCTCAAACGTGATGATGTTGGTGGGCGGCACCATCAACCTTGTCGGAAGGAGCCACGAGATGGTGTCCATCAATCTCTCTTCGCGCTCTTTCGACATCGTTCCAACCTTAGGGGATATGGCTCTCTGGCCGCGGGGTCAGACAAGGTATATGTTCCATCTCGTCCCGGAGAGTCTCTGCGGACACCCGACGGGCATCAGCGTGACGCAGGTGCAGAGCACCGCAGCACAGCTGTCGTGGAGGCCTGTGGGGGGTGCGAGCCAATACGAGATTGAGTATGGGAGGCCCGGGTTTTCGTCGGGAACGACAGTGAATACGTCGCAGACGCATGTCGGGCTGACAGGTCTTACTGCATCGACGAAATATGAGGTACGGCTGCGGACACGGTGCCGCAACGGGGAGTACAGTGACTGGGTGTCGCGCAGTTTCAACACCCTTTGCGGGGACGAGAGGGAGCCCACGTTTGTCTATTGGAACTTCTACGACAGCACCGTGCAGTGCTGTACCGGCACAAGGACCTATCCATCGGCCATTGTCCGCGTGGTGGACTCGGGGAGCAGTTCGATAGACTCGCGCCATACGGTGCATTCCGACCCGACAGAGTATGACCCGCGGACATGCAACGGGCTACGCACGGTGCCGGAAGGATACTGCTACTCGGTGCGGCTGGGCAACTGGCAGGGCAGGAGAGAACAGGAGTCTATCATCTACAAGGTGCGGGTGGACACAGGTCAGGCAGATTTGCTGATATTGCGTTACGCCATCGTGGAAGAGAACCCGAACCACCCCCCAGAAGACCAGCCCCATTTCATCTTCGCCATCCGCGACCAGCAGGGCAATACGGTGGATTCGTGCCTGTATGCCGACTTCGTGGCGGGCGACCTCTCGGGATGGAATACCTGCTACGACGTGGTGTGGCACGACTGGATGGCCGTGGGGGTGGACCTCTCCTCGTTGCACGGGCAGGAGATACAGATATATTTGGACAACGCCGACTGCTCGAATGGTGCGCATTACGGCTACGCATATTTTGTGTTGGAATATGCCTCGAAGAACATCGCTTCCTCCGATTGCGGAGGAAGTGTGGAAAATACCTTCACCGCTCCGGCGGGCTTTGCCTACAGGTGGTACAACGCCGACAGCCCGTCGGACACCCTCTCCACCTCCCGACAGCTGCATGTCACGACATCAGGCACTTACTGCTGCAGGGTCACTTACCTGCACACGTCCGCTGAATGCGGATTCACCCTCACCACCCACGCAGGCCCGCGTTACCCGGTGGCCCGGTTCCTGAGGATACCGCAAAGCATCTGTGGCTCGGAGATACTGTTCTCTAACATGAGTGTCGTGGCCACCGACCTGGCGCACCAGAACCTCACAAGCGAGCCTTGCGAGAGTTACCTATGGCGGTTCGACGACGGGACAACCTCGACGATGACAAGCCCTACCCACACCTTTCGGACAAATGGCACCCACAGGGTCACGCTGACGGCCATGCTGGCCAACGGCCTCTGCCGCGATAGCGTCACACAGACATTCCATCTCCGCTACCCCCTCGACACCACCTATGTTTTCGACACCTTCTGCATGGGCGACACCCTGCTGGTGGGCGATGTGCCGGTGATGATGTCGGGACGCTATAATTTCGTCTTCCAAGACGATATCGGGTGCGACTCGGTGGTGCAGGTGGACCTGACAGTCCATCCGTCATACACCCTGCTGGTGGAGGACACCCTCCCGGCGGGAACCTTCTTCCCCGTCGGCGATACAGGCTTGTATGCGCCGGGCAGGGGAGAGTTTTTCTTTCAGACCCTCGACGGCTGCGACAGCATACTGCAGGTCTCCCTCAGCTGTATACATGAGACCGATACGACCGTCTGCATCGATGCACTGCCTTTGGTGTGGCGGGGAATTCGCTTTACGGCGGAGCGGTCGGACACGCTCATGCTCAGGAGTGTCGACGGCTGCGACAGTCTGGAAGTGATGACCCTGCATGTGCGTCGGCAGGCGCATCCCCCGATGACTGTGGCACAGAGTTGCGGCGCGCCGAAGCACTACGCCATCACCCTGTCTGCCAACGGCTATACCTGTCGGTGGACCTCCACACCCGCCATGGAACGGACAGCACAGGAGACCTCAGACAGCATGGTGAGGTTCCATTTCTACCCGAAAGACGAGACGCGGCTGGTGCTGCTCTACGATTATGCCGATGGCCCCTCCTGCCCTGGGAAGGACACGGTGCTGCTCACGCTGCAGGACTATGCCTTCTTCCTCGACTTGGAGGTCAGACCCGAGATACTCTCGGCCAACGACAAGCAACTGACGGCACACGACAAAAGCATCAACACTATCTTCCGCCAGTGGGTGGTGGACTCCGTCGTTCAGAAAGAAACGGGTGTCTGGCTGACATACGATGTCCCGCCGCAGGCCGACAGCGTGGTGGTGCTGCTGATAGGGGGCGACAGCGTCTGCGTCGACACGGCCCGAAGGGTCATCCCCGTCATCAAGGAGGACCTCTTCTTCCCCAACGTCTTTACCCCCGGCCGCGACGACAACAACCGCTTCCAGGTCCTCGGCACCGAGGTGGACGACTTCGAACTCTGGATCTACGACCGCCGCGGCGTGCTGGTGTTCCACACCACCGACCGCCACGAGGGCTGGGACGGCACCAGCGGCGGCATCCCCTGCCCCCAAGGCACCTACGCCTACGTCTGCCATTATACTATTCCTATCCATCAATGGCGTAGCCGCGCAGGCACGGTGACCCTGTTGCGGTAGGGGGAGGATTACAGAAACTGTATCTCTTTCATCTGGCAGGAGAGGGCCTCTCCCGCTGGGGTGACAAGTTGGAGGTGGCCGAAGCGGTTCACGCCGGTGATGGTGGCCTCGATGGTTTGGTTTTGGTAACGGTAGAGGGCTTTCTCGCCGCGCCGCAGCAGGCGGGCGAGGTAGGGGGCATCCAGCGTGCCGGGAGGGTCGTGGCGGAGTTCTCCGTAGCGTGCCTCGATGGCGGCGAGGAGACCCGCAAGCAGCTCCTCCAACGGCCACTCGCGTCCCGTCAGCAGACCCAGCGAGGTGGGGTTGGGTACCCAGTCGGGGAAGGCCCGCTGGTTGACATTCATGCCGATGCCCACGACACTGGCCGAGAGGCGGTCGCCCGTCACGCGGTGGGTGATAAGCATGCCGCAGATTTTGTCGCCGTCGACGTAGATGTCGTTGGGCCACTTGATACGTACCCGTGACTCCCCTTGCGGCACAAGGGGCATGAGCCAGTCAGTGACGGCCAGCGAGACGGCTTTGGTCAGCAGGTACTGGTCGGCGACGGGCAGGAAAGCGGGTTTCAGCACAAGGCTGAAAGTGAGGTTCTTCCCTGGCTCGGCCTCCCAGTGGTTGCCGCGCTGGCCGATGCCCGCCGTCTGGCTGCGGGCCACGATAACAGTGAACTCCTCAACCTCGGGCAGGTTGAGGAGCTCGCAGTATTGGTTGGTCGACGCCAGCGCGTCGAACAGGCGGATGTCCATGCCGTCAGACGGTCATGATTTCCTTCTCCTTGGCGGCGAAAATCTTGTCGCACTCGCCGATGAACTTGTCGGTGATGTCCTGGATTTCCTTCTCCACCTGCTTCACCTCGTCTTCGGGCACGGCCTTGTCCTTGAGTTTCTTCACCTTGTCCATGACGTTGCGGCGGGCGTTGCGGATGTTCACCTTGCTGTTCTCCACCTCGCTCTTGGCCGACTTGCTCAGTTCCTTGCGGCGCTCCTCGGTGAGGGGCGGGATGACGATGCGGAGGATGTCGCCCTCGTGGCGCGGGGTGAAGCCCAGGTTGGCGTCGAGGATGGCTTTGTTGATGGCTCCGATGATGGTCTTCTCCCACGGCTGGATGAGGATGCTGCGGGGGTCGGGGGTGTTGATGTTGGCCACCTGGCTGATTTCCGTGGGGGTGCCATAGTAGTCAATCTTCACGCCGTCGAGCATGCCGGGGTTGGCCTTGCCGGCGCGGATTTTCTCCAGTTCTTTGTTGAGGAAGTTGATGGCACTCTGCATGCTGTTCTTTGCTTCCTCGATACAGGCTTTCGATAGGTCGTTCATGGTATTGTTGCTTGATTGTTTGATTGCTTGGGTTCAGTCGCTCACCAGGGTGCCGATTTCTTCGCCGGAGACCACCTTCAGCAGGTTGCCGGGGCGGTTCATGTCGAAGACGTAGATGGGCAGGTGGTTCTCCTCGCAGAGGGCGAAGGCGGTGAGGTCCATGATCTTCAGTTTCTTGCCGAGGGCCTCCTGGAAGGAGAGCGTCTGGTACTTGGTGGCCGTGGGGTCCTTTTCGGGGTCGGCGGTGTAGACGCCGTCGACGCGGGTGCCCTTCAGGATGACGTCGGCCTCAATCTCGATGGCGCGGAGGGTCGAGGCGGTGTCGGTGGTGAAGAAGGGGTTGCCGGTGCCGCCGCCGATGATGACGACGCGGCCTTCCTTCATGGCCTCTTGGGCGCGGCGGCGGCTCATCTCCTTGCAGATGGGCTCGATGGCCAGGCCGCCGAGCAGTTCGGTGCGCACGCCCTGCTTCTCCAGTTCGGCCTGGAGGGCCAGGCTGTTGATGAGCGTGGCCAGCATGCCCATATAGTCGCCCTGCACGCGGTCCATGCCTTTCGAGGCGCCGCTGAGGCCGCGGAAGATGTTGCCGCCGCCGATGACGATGGCCACCTGCACGCCTTTCTCAACCACCTCTTTCACATCCTTCACATATTGTTCCAACATGGCGGGCGAGATGCCGTAACTTTGCGTCCCCATCAGGGACTCACCGCTCAATTTTAGCAGTATCCGATTGTATCTCATTGTCCTTGTTTTTTGTTTAATGGTCTATCGTTAAGTGGTATACGGGAATGTCCCTCCCGCGTTTCCGACTACTAAAATACGAAAAAAATCGGGAATGGCAAGAGTTTTTCTGTTTTTTCTCTCTCAGTTGGCGACGACGGCGAGGGCGGCGATGCTGATGCGGAGGTTCGGGATGGAGCGGAGGGCGTCGTAGCAGGCCGTGGTGGTGGCGCCGGTGGTGACGATGTCGTCGACCAGCAGGATGTGCTTGTCGGCGAGGCGTTCCGGGTGGCGGAGGGCGAAGACTCCCTGCATGTTGTCCTGCCGTTCCTGATGGTTCTTGTGGGTCTGGCTTTGGGTGTAGTGGCGGCGGTAGAGGCAGTGGCTCTCGATGGGCAGGTGCATGACGCGGGACATGGCTTCGCAGAGGAGCTGGCTCTGGTTGTAGCCGCGGCGCAGGTGCTTAAGCGGGTGCAGGGGGACGGGCACGAGGCAGTTGACCGCTGCAAAACGGCCCGATGCCACCAGCATCTCGCCCAGCAGGTGACCGTACTGGTTGGCCAGGCGCGTGTTGTGGTAGTACTTGATGTTGTGGACGATGGACTGCACCACGGTGTCCTTGCGGAAGGCCATGAGGGCAGCGGCGGCCTCGAAAGGGATGCGTCCGGCGAGGCGTTGCCCGATGGTGTTGTCGTCGGCGGTGTCGGTGTCCCGCCAGGCCGTCTCCATCAGGCAGCGGGTGCAGAGGTCCTGCTCGTCGCCCACGAGGGGTTCACCGCAGTGGATGCAGATGTGCGGCATGAGGATGCGCCACAGGTCGTGCAGCGGACGGAAGGGGTGGCGGCGCGGCGGGGTCATGGCAGGAAGAGGCAGCTGTCGCCGTAACTGAGGAATCGGAAGCCGTGGTCGAGGGCGTAGCGGTAGCAGTCGCGCCAGGCGTCGCCCACGAGGGCCGACACCAGCAGCAGGAGGGTGCTCTTGGGCTGGTGGAAATTGGTGACGAGGCCGCTGACGACATGGTATTTGTAGCCCGGAGCAATCATCAGGCGCGTGTCGCCGTGCAGGGTGTCGATGCCGTGGCGGTCCATCCACTGCAGCACGTTGCGGTAGGCCGTGGCGGTGTCGACATGCCGTTCTTCGAGGCTGTAGGGGTCCCACTGCCCGACATGCATGGCGTCGAGGGCGGGGTTCTCATGCAGGCGCACGCCGAACCAGTAGACGGATTCGAGGGTGCGTACCGTGGTGGTGCCCACGGGGATGACAGGACGGCCCAAGTGGTCGAGCACCCGCTGGATGTTGCCGCGGGCTATCTCTATCTGCTCCACATGCATCTCGTGCTCGCCGATGGTCTCGGACGAGACGGGCTTGAAGGTGCCTGCGCCGACATGCAGGGTGATAAAGTCGGTCTCCACCCCCCGGGCGCGGAGGCTGTCGAGCAGTTCGGGGGTGAAATGCAGTCCCGCCGTGGGGGCGGCCACGGAACCTTCCTGATGGGCGTAGACGGTCTGGTAGCGGTCGTTGTCTTCTTTCTCCGCTTCGCGGTTCAGGTATGGGGGAAGGGGTATGACTCCCATGGTGTCGATAATCTCTGCCAGCGAGAACCCGCCTGTCCAGCGCAGTTCCACCACCCAGGCGTTGCCCACGGCCTCATGGCGTGTGGCGGTGAGGGTGACGGCCTGCCCGCTAATCTCGGCAGTCCGCTCCAGTGGCCCCTCTTTCCATTTCTTGTTGTTGCCGACGAAGCAGAGCCAGGTGCAGCGCTCCCGCTGCTCGAATGCCTGTGCCACGGGCATCTGGTGCGGTTCGAGGCAGAACACCTCGATGGTGGAGCCTGTGGGCTTGCGGAAGAAGAGACGGGCGTGGATGACGCGCGTGTCGTTGAAGAGGAGGAGGGTGTCGGGCGGCAGGTAGTCGCCGATGTTGTGGAAGAGGCTCTCGCCGATTTCGCCGTGGCGGTAGAGGAGGAGCTTCGACTGGTCGCGCCGCTCCAGGGGGAACTTGGCGATGCGCTCGTCGGGCAGGGGGTAGTCGTAGTCGGCGATGGCGATGGACTGCGGGTTAGTCATGCAGGGCGGATTTGCGTTGGGTGATGAGGGAGAGGATGACGTACCACAGGATGATGAGCGAGATGGCGTACCATTGGCGGGTGGCGGCGATGATGGCGGCGCAGCCGATGAGGAAGATGTATTGTACGGCGTTGGTGCGCCACGAGAGGTCCTTGAAGTTGAACTTCAGCGAGAACATGGGAACCTCCGAGACCATCAGCACGTCGGTGGCCAGCGAGAGGGCGACGAGGCAGTAGGGGAAGACGGGGTGCGCGACCACGGGGGCGAGTGCCGCGGGGCAGAACGTGCAGCAGTTGGTGGTGAGGGCAATGCCCACCCAGATGAGGGCGTTGGCAGGTGCGGGAAGGCCGAGGAAAGAGTGGCTCTGACGTGTGTCGAGGTTGAACTTGGCCAGGCGGTAGGCGGCGAAGAGGGGAATCAGGAAGGCGCCGAGGCCGAGCCAGAACACGATTCTTCCGCCGCCCCAGCAGTTGTAGCCATTGTAGACGAGGGCGGAAAGGATGAATGCCGGGGCCACGCCGCTGGTGACCACGTCGGCCAGCGAGTCGAGCTCTTTGCCCAAGGGCGACGCCACCTTCAGCAGGCGGGCGGCCAGGCCGTCGAAGAAGTCGAGGAAGATGCCCAGGCAGATGAACAGGGCGGCCCGCCGCAGGGAGCCGCTGGAGGCATAGCCGATGGCGATAACGCCGCACAGCAGGTTGCCGAGGGTGATGAGGTTGGGGATTTGCCGTTTGATAGATTCCAAGAGTTTCATGGCGTAGGGGGGTAAAAAAGGATGTAGGAACAAAAGACTTATTCCTACATCCGTCAAAACATTACAATGATTCTTAGTACAGTTTGATGACCAGTTTGAAGTCGGGGTCGTCCCAGTAGGCGCGGAACTCCACGTCGACGGCGGCCTTGCGCTTGTATTCATACTCCTGGTCGACGGAAGCCTGCAGGTTCTTGAGGCAGTTCTCGCGGTCGCCGAGGCGGGCGTAGGCCACGGCGCGGAGGTAGTTGACCTCGGCGGTCTGGTCGAGGCAGCAGTTGAGGGTGCGGATGCAGTTGTCCGTCTCGTCGTTCATGAGCTGGGTGTATGCCTTGTTGTAGTTGCAGTTGGCATCCTTCTGCATCTTCTGGGCCTCCTCGTAGTTGCCGCGCTTGAGGTTGAGGATAATCATGTTGGCGTCGGCGTCGGAGCTGCCCTGGCGCTTGGCCTCCTCAAAGTAGTACTTGGCCAGCGTGTAGTCCTTCTGGGCGAGGCAGAGCAGGCCGGTGTTGTTGAGCACGTCGGGGTTGTGGGGGTTGAGGTCGCGCGCCACCTTCAGGTAGCGTTCCGCCTCGGGGTAGTCGCCCAGGTAGAAGGCGATGGCGCCGGCGTTGTTCCAGGCGGCCCATTCGGCGCTGTGGTTCTCGGTGGCCCACTTGTAGTACTTCATCTTCGTCTCGTAGTTGTAGTTGATGTAGGCGGTGTACATCAGCTCGTCGAAGGAGAGCTTCGAGGGGTTGAGGGTGGCCTGCTTCGAGAGCTCCTCGTCGGTCTTGCGGGCCTCGGAGTAGTAGAGGGCAATCTGTGCGCGACGCAGGTTGGGGAAGATGTCGCGCTCCAGCTGCGGGTAGGTCTCGGTGTAGTTCTTGATCATCTGCTCGCGCTTCACGAGGTTCTGCTGGGTCTCGACGACATTGACGATGGCGTGCTTGTCCTGGATGGTGCTTTCCTCCACCATGACGACGAAATGCACCCAGTCCTCGCCGGCGGCACGGGTGGTAATAATCATCTTCTTCAGCTGGTTGTGCTTGTAGTATTCGAGGTCTTGGGGCTTCACCTTGGCGCGCTTGGCCATGACGACGAGGACTTCGTCGAGGAGGCGGCGCAGCTCGGCGGTGGCGATGTCGGCGCGGTTCTTCGACACGCCGGTGTTGGCGCGTTCCTCACCTTCGGGCGAGGCCCAGCCGGTGATGGTGATTTGCTTGGGCAGGCCGTTCTCCAGCATGATGCGCTTGAGGTCCTCGACGGTGTTGCGGGCGTCGAACTTGATGTTCATGTCGCAGCCCCAGTCGAGTACGGAGGTGCCGTTGGGGAAGTAAATGTCGGCGGTCTCCACCACGCCCTGCTTCTTGTTGTAGTTGAGGGGGGCGATGGAGTAGTTGCCGCGGA
>Ga0310696_10010417_pt1 | contig 10694 bp, 8 predicted proteins | sample AusTroGonzalo_MG_4_FD_203885 | JGI IMG/M metagenome (GOLD analysis project Ga0310696, IMG submission 203885) | Bovine rumen microbial communities from tropical cattle in Woodstock, Queensland, Australia - Gonzalo_02 (v2) (version 2) | ecosystem: Host-associated > Mammals > Digestive system >... | reverse complement strand
ATCTCCTACCTCACCGCAGAACAGAAGGAGATGATACAACGGTTCTTCAGCAACTTCTCCGACGACCATAACAGCGAACTCAAACAGCGGTTCCTCCGTCTGTGGAGTCGCATGGGTGATATCTACCACACCTTTAACGCGCGCCTCGCCAGTCAGCAGATAGCCTACGAGGGGGCCCTCTACCGTCAGGTAGCCACCGACGAGAGTATCCAGTTCAGTTACGACACCTATGTTTTCATCGGCTTCAATATGCTCCAGCAGGTGGAACAGACCCTGTTCCGTCGTCTGAAGGCGGAAGGCCGTGCACGTTTCTACTGGGACTTCGACGACTATTACCTCGGCAAGAACGAGGCAGGGCACTACATCGCCCAGTACCTGAGCGCCTTTCCCAACGAGTTGGACATCCACGACAAGGATATCTACGCCAACTTCTGTCAGGAGAAGCAACTGGCCTATATCTCTGCCCCCACGGAGAATATCCAGGCCCGTTATATCAGTCAATGGCTCGACAAAGAGCGCATCGCCGATGGCAGGCGTACGGCCATCGTACTCTGCGACGAGGCCCTCCTGCCCACGGCCATCCACTGTCTGCCCGAAGCCGTGGAGAAGGTGAACGTCACCACCGGCTATCCCCTGAACCTGACGGCTGCCGCCACGTTGGTCAGTCAGTTGCTGAACCTCCATATCTACGGCCGTTCCAGAAAGACAGGCCGCTACCAGTCCCGTCTGCTCAGGATCCTGAACCAGCATCCATACGCACCTTATCTCTCCATCGACACCATGTCGGAGGATATCCTGCCTTGGCTCCGTGATACCATCCGTCAGGTGGCGGTCAGCATCCAAGAGCCCGACGCCCTCACCCAAGAGTCGCTCTTCCGTACCTATACCCTGCTCAACCGCGTCTGTGAACTGAAGGCCAACGGCGGCCTCGATGTCGATATCATCACCCTGCAACGCCTCATCATGCAGATCATCCAATCCACCACGATTCCCTTCCACGGCGAACCTGCCGAGGGTATTCAAGTGATGGGTGTGCTGGAGACGCGTAACCTCGACTTCGACCATGTGCTGCTGCTCTCATGCAACGAGGGAAACGTGCCCCGTGGCGTCAACGACACCTCGTTCTTCCCCTACAGCATCCGCAAGGCCTACGGTCTCACCACCGTCGATCACAAGGTGGCCATCTACGCCTACTATTTTCATCGTCTGCTGCAACGTGCCTCCGACGTGACGATCGTCTATAACAACGCCACCAACGACGGACAGACGGGCGAGATGTCGCGTTTCATGCTCCAACTGATGGTAGAGAGCGGTCATCCCATCACCTTCCATGCCCTGAAGTCCGGACAGACGATCAACCTCCGTGCCCCGCAGGCCGTGGAGAAGACAGACGCCGTCATGCAGATACTCCGACAGCGTTTCAGCAAGGAACAGGGTGGCATCAGTCCTACTGCCATCAGCAACTACCTCCGTTGTCAACTGCGGTTCTTCTACCGTTATGTATGCAACCTCATCGAACCCGACGACAACGAGGAGGATATCATCGACAACCGTATCTTCGGTAATATCTTCCACCTTGCGGCACAGACCATCTACGAACGGCTGAAGGCACTCACGGGCAACCATGTCACGGCTCTTGCCATCGACGATCTGTTGAAAAGCAAAATAGAGATTGAACAGGCTGTTGATGCCGCCATCAAGGAGGATCTCTTCCAGATAAAAGACCCGTCACGCCCCATGCCTCCCCTTGACGGTATCCAACTCATCAACCGCGAGGTCATCATCAGATATGTGCGTCTGCTCTTGGAGACCGACCGCCGACTGACGCCCTTCACCATCCTCGGCTTAGAAAAGCGGGTCGATATGCCCTGTACCATTGGCGGGGAGTTACAGACGGTGATCGGCGGCTATATCGACCGTCTGGACCAGATCACCGATCCCGCATCGGGCGAGACACGCATCCGTGTCGTCGATTACAAGACGGGTGGCTACCGCCTCAAGGCACTCCCTGATATAGAGGCTATCTTCGACCCGCAGAACATCAAGGATCACAGCGACTACTACCTCCAGGCGTTCCTCTACAGTCATATCGTCCGTCGGGAGACGACAATACCCGTCTCCCCTGCCCTGCTCTTCATCCAACACGCAGGTGCCGACGACTACGACCCCACGCTCTGTCTCGGCAAGGAACCCGTACGCGACATCGCCAGTGTGAGTGATACCTTCATACAACAACTCAACAACAAGATGGGCGAGGTATTCAACCACGCCCTTCCCCTCATGCCCACCGACGACCGCAAGCGCTGTGACACCTGTCCCTATGCCGCACTCTGCGGGCGATAGCCGCACTGATAGACCATGCGCACATAATGAAAAAAGGAGTGCACATCACTGTGGACTCCTTTTTTGTGCTTATTGGCATGCAATCTCTGCGAACCAATAACTTAAAACAATCTATTAACCTTTTGACGCTGCAAAGATACGGCTTTAGTAGGTATTCAGAAACTCTTTTCGACGAAACTCTGAATAATAAGAAATTTTAACAAGCTAAAGCGTACTCAGCCGTCATTACCTGATTCGATCCATGGAGCGAACGAGCTTCTCGTCAGCATTGATGGCACGACGGGCCATCAGATAGAGCACGAAGGCTATGGCAGGGAAGACTGCCGGCCAACAGGGACGAAAATCGACCGTACCCCACGATTTATCGCCCACCACCTGGGAAATTACGAAATAGCACACATACCAGCCAATAATCAGCAGGGCGTTGAACAGGCAGAAGAGCGCCTGTATCTTCCTGTTGTGGTAGAGGAAGATGGTATAGGTCCCAAGGACTGCCGTGGGCAGCAGGATGGCCAACAGGGGCCATGTATCGAAATGGTGCTTGCTTAAGGGATCAGTGAACCACAGATTATAGACACGGGCTACCTCAAGACCTGCAGCCTTGAAGGAACCTATCTGCATACAAAGACAAATGACGGTCATCACGATGGCCGCCAAGAGAAATAGTGTCTGCTTACGCTGAATCATGCCACGAAGGGATTATCAGTTCTCCTCGGAAGCCGACTCCTTGGAGGGATCGCGCCAATATACCTTATTCTCAATGAACTCCTGCGTAGCCAGAAGACTTGCCTTGGGCAGTTTCTCGTAATAACGAGAGATCTCTATCTGCTCACGGTTCTCGAATACCTCCTCCAAAGAGTCGTTATAGGATGCGAACTCAGCCAACTTCTTCGACAGGTCCTCCTTGATCTGGAGACTGATCTGATTGGCACGTTTGGAGATGATGGCCACACTCTCGTAGATATTGTCCGTATCACGGCAAAGATCCATGATGTTGCGGGTTACGGTATTAACGGGGGCTTTTGATTTCTTGTAATCCATGTTATATTTGACGATTTAACTATTTGACTATTTAATCCTTGATCACTTTCTTGCACTTGGCGATATACTTCTCGGCCGTGGCAACATTCTTGGAGTCGGGGAACTCGTTGATGAAGCCGTAGCACTCGTCCTCGGCATCACGGTAACGCTCCAGACGACGCTCCTCTGTACTGTTCTCTGCCAACTGAAACTTACTCTTCATGATGAGCAGCATAAAATCCTCACGCAGGCTGCAGTAAGGATAGCTCTTCAGGGCATTCTGCGCCGTGATAATACTCGCATTATAGTTACTCTCATCGTTGGAGTTGATATTTCCAAAGTATCCGCCCAGATGGTAATAGAGCTCTGCGGAGAGGTATTCCTTCTGCACCAGTTTGTCGTAAAGTTCATAAAGCCTGGCCTGGGCACGGGGACGCAGTCTGGAATCGGGGAAAAGATCCATGAACTGCTGGTAGGCATTGATGGCACCGTTGGTGGGCGACTGGTCGAGACGGGGCTCCGGTGAACTCTCATAGAGCGACTCTCCAACATAGAAGGCCGCAGGCTCGGCATAGGTGCCTCGCGGATAACTGGAGCCATATTTCTTGAAGGTCTCGGAAGCAGCGTCAAAATCTTTGTTGCAATACTGCGCCATCGCCAACATATACAGGCACTCCTGGGCATCGTCGGAACCCTTCTTGAACGTTACCACGTCTTCAAGCAATGTGATGGCATTCTGGAACTTGCCACGGGCGAAGAGCTCCTTGGCAGTCTCATATTTGGCTTCCATATCGCCGAACTTTAAGACACCACTATATTCTGACGTGCAACTGCCCATCAGGAGTGTCAAACAGGAGAGTATAATGATACACTTCTTCATTTCGGGGTGCAAAATTATACATTTTCGCGCAAATAACAAAGCATTTTGAAAAAAATTATGAATTATGAATCTTGAATTATGAATTATTTTATTATCTTTGCACACTCATGGGCAAATTTATATTAACATCGGACTACCAACCAACAGGTGACCAGCCAGAGGCCATCAGGGAACTGACGGAGGGCTTGGACCGTGGTGACAAGTCACAGGTGCTGTTGGGCGTGACAGGCTCCGGCAAGACATTTACGATGGCCAACGTCATCGCTAACCATAACCGCCCCACTCTGATCCTCAGCCACAACAAGACCCTTGCTCACCAGCTCTATGCAGAGATGAAGGAGTTTTTTCCGCAGAATGCCGTGGAATATTATGTCAGTTATTATGACTACTACCAGCCTGAGGCTTACCTGCCCTCAACGGATACTTATATTGAGAAGGACCTCGCCATCAACGACGAGATAGACCGACTGAGACTCTCCGCCGTATCAAACTTATTGTCAGGCAGAAACGACGTCATCGTAGTATCTTCTGTTTCATGTATCTATGGCATGGGAAGTCCTGTGGCACTGCAGGAAAACGTGATCGAACTGCACGTAGGACAGAAACTGGACCGCAATGCTTTGTTAAGGAAACTGGTGCAGTCGCTCTATGTGCGTAACGATCTCGACCTACAGCGTGGTTACTTCCGTGTGAAAGGTGATACGGTGGATGTGGCAATGGCCTATAGTGAGGTGGTACTGCGCATCACATTCTGGGACGATGAGATCGACGCCCTCGAGGAGGTAGATAGCGTTACCTTCGACCGTCTGGCACGCTTTGAGGAATACAAGCTCTACCCTGCTAACCTCTTCATGACCTCGCAGGAGCAGACGAACATTGCCATCCACGATATCCAGGATGACCTCGTAAAGCAGATCGCCTTCTTCGAGGAGATGGGTGACCTCATCAAGGCCCAGCGCATCAAGGAACGCGTGGAGTACGACATGGAGATGATCAAGGAACTGGGGCACTGCTCGGGCATTGAGAACTACAGCCGATACTTCGACGGGCGCAAGGCGGGGGAAAGACCCTACTGTCTGCTCGATTTCTTCCCCAAGGACTATCTGCTCTTCATCGACGAGAGCCATGTGTCAGTACCCCAGATCAGTGCGATGTACGGTGGCGACCGCAGCAGGAAGAGCAACCTCGTAGAGTATGGTTTCCGTCTGCCCGCCGCCTTCGACAACCGTCCGCTGAAGTTCGAGGAGTTCATGCAGGAGGTGAACCAGGTGATCTACGTCAGTGCCACCCCCGCCGACTTCGAACTGGAAGAGGCGGAGGGCGTGGTCGTGGAACAGGTGATCCGTCCCACTGGACTATTGGACCCTGAAATCGAGGTACGTCCCAGCGAGAACCAGATCGATGACCTGATGGACGAGATACAGACGCGCAGTCAGCGGGGTGAGCGCGTGCTTGTCACCACCCTGACGAAACGCATGGCCGAGGAACTGGCAGAATACCTGCTAAACCACGGCATCAGGACGAGTTATATACACAGTGAGGTGAAGACCCTCGACCGTGTGCAGATCCTCAATGACCTCAGGCAGGGCGTCTATGACGTGCTGGTGGGCGTGAACCTGCTGCGCGAGGGACTGGACCTGCCAGAAGTATCATTAGTGGCCATCCTCGATGCCGACAAGGAGGGATTCCTACGCAGTCACAGGAGTCTGACACAGACAGCAGGCCGTGCCGCCCGTAACGTGAACGGCAAGGTGATCATGTATGCCGACACCATCACCGCCTCGATGCAGCTGACCATTGACGAGACCCTCAGGCGACGTGAGAAACAGATCCGCTACAACGAAGAACACCATATCACGCCCAAGCAGATCGTGAAGAATATCAGTACGGGGGCCCTGCAACGGGAAGACCGTCCTGACGTGAAGGAACTGAGGCGGGCCATGCTGGTGCCTGACACTGGTGTGGGCCTTGCCGCAGACCCGATCCTCGAGCGGATGACCAGACCTCAGTTGGAGAAGAGCATCGCAGAGACCACCCGATTGATGAAAGAGGCTGCCAAGGCACTCGACTTCCTGCAGGCCGCCCAGTATCGCGACGAGATTATCAGGCTGCAGAAAGAACTGGAGATGAAGTAAGACGAAAGTATGAAGAAATGAGAAAATGAAGAAATGAAACGTTAAAAATATTAAGGTACCATAACTTCATTACCTCATTTCTTCATTATCTCATTTTTTATAAGTACTTTTGCACGAAAAATAAAAGAAGACGAATATGAAAAGACTCTTGATGGCATTGCTGATGCTCATGCCACTGATAGCAACGGCACAGGACAACACCTGGGAGCGCATTGAGACGGAACCAGTCCAGAAAGATAATCCCGATGCAAAATACCTGGTACCTAATGCTGTTCCCGAGATTGACGGCAAGGTCTGCTGGGAACAAACCATTGAAGCCCCAGGGAAGTCGGCTAAGGAAATCTATAATATTCTTCTGGCGCAACTCACGAAGATGACAGAGGAGCCCAACCAGATTGAGAACAGCATCGTGGCTGTGAAGGACTCCGTCAAATTTGAATTAGGAGCCGTCTTCCACGAGTGGCTGGTCTTTAAAAATGCTACGTTTTCCCTCGACCAGACTCAGTTCAACTACCAGATTCTGATTACCTGCGCCAACGAAAAGGCTGACATGAAGTTGACGCGCATCACCTATGATTACGATCTGGAGCGCAAGCCCGTCCACTATCAGGCCGAGAAATGGATCACAGACAAATACTGTGTCAACAAGAAACACACTAAACTGCTTCCTATCTCAGGCAAGTTCCGCAGGAAGACTATCGACCGCAAAGATTTCATCTTCAACAAGTTCAATACGCTGCTTAACGAGAAATAGGCATGAGCAAGGAACAGATACGTAACTGGCTGAATATCATCTTCATGATCATGGCCGTCATTGGTGTGATCTATTATCTCACCAAGGATCGGACGACGGGTACTTATATCATCCTGATCGCCATGTGCTTTAAAATTGCTGAATCGTCCTTACGAATGATTAAATGAGAAACGAAACGAATAATGCTTGGATGATGAAGGTGGGAGTGATACTTTTCACTCTTCATTTCTCACTTCTCACTTCTTTCAACTCTTTTGCCCAGAACACGTTTCAGAACACGTATAACCAGATCGACGAATCGGGCAATATCTCGCAGCGCAGCGACAACCAGAACTTCAACAAGCACAACAACGACACGACACGCAACAAAGAGATTCCCAAAGGTCTCTATACATGGACTCTCGACAGGAAGTTTGGCGACAGGATCTTCGTGGAGCCCGACACCCTGCCCCACCTGTTCATGAACACCACCTTCAACAGCGGCATGTACGGCGAATACAACCATACGGGCAGCAACTATACCCCACGCCTGAGCAGGATCTTCCTGAACCGTCCGGAGACTGACATCTTTATCTTCACCCAACCCTACGGCTTCGTGGAGAAGAGACCGGAGAAGTTCCTGTTCATGAATACGCTGTCGCCCTTTACGAACGTGCTTTACGACAACTGTGGCGACAAGACCAACGGCGAGGACCATATCGACGCGAAGTTTGCCGTGAATGCAGGAAAACAGATCAATGTCGGCTTCGACCTCGACTATGCATATGCCAGGGGCTACTTCAGCAATCAAAGCGTTTCGCATTTCAACGGTATTTTGTTCGGCTCCTATATCGGCGACCGCTATAACCTACACGTGTTCTTCAACACCAGTCACCAGAAAGCCGCAGAGAGTGGAGGTATCACTGATGACAACTTTATCACGCATCCAGAATCGTTCCAAGACAGCTATAATGAGAACGAAATACCCACCGTACTCTCCCAGAACTGGAACCGCAACGACCATAACCACCTTTTCTTAACCCACCGATTTAACATCGGTTTCTATCGGAAGGTGAAGATGACTGAGGCGGAGCTGAAGGCCAGGGAGTTTGCCCAGGCATCGAAGAAAGAGAAGGAATCGAAGGCTGGCGACAAAGAGCAGGAGGGAGGCAAGGGCAAGAAAGAGGTAAAGCCTTTAGGCCGTCCTGATGGTGCCAAGATCATGGGCACCCAGCCCAAGCCCGACTCTCTGACTATCGCTATGGATACCACCCGTATCAAGGTTGACGGTCAGGCTACCATCGACAGTCTGAACAGGGCACAGGCCATCCAGGACTCCATCGATGCCACCATGAAGCAGGAATACGTGCCCGTCACCAGTATTATCCACACGATGGAATGGAATAGCAATCGCCATATCTACGTGGCCCACTATACGATGGCCAACTTATATAAAAACCAATATTACACCAGAAACGAGGAAGTTGGCAATGACTCCATCAACGACATCACGCGCAACATGCAGTTCAAGAACACCTTTGGACTGGCATTACTGGAAGGCTTCAACAAATATGTGAAGGCAGGGCTGAAGGCCTTCCTCACCTACGACTACAACCGCTATGAGATGCCTGACACCCTCAATGGTATCGCCACACAGTCAACATGGAACGAACACGACATCAGCATCGGCGGACAACTCAGTAAGACACAGGGCAAAACCCTTCATTTCAACCTCTTTGCCGAGACCTGGCTGGCAGGTGCCAACGCAGGAAAGTTACATGTGGATTTTAATACTGACGTGAATTTCAAGCTCCTGGGCGACACCGTCCGTCTGGCTGCCAATGCCTATTTCCACAGGAACACGCCCAGATTCTTCCAGACAAAATACCACTCGAAACATATCTGGTGGGACAATGACAACCTGTCTGCGGAGACCCGTACGAGGATTGAAGGTGTGTTCAGTTACGAGAAAACCCATACGAAGTTGCGCGTTGGCATTGAGGAAATCCAGAACTACACCTACTTTGGTATGAGTTATGATTACCATGCCGACAGTCGGGCGAACCTGACAGCCAACGTTCTCCAGGAGTCTGGCAACATCAATATTCTCACGGCTCAGCTCCATCAGAATTTCCGCTTAGGCGTGCTGAACTGGGAGAACGTCATCACCTATCAGAACAGCAGTAACAAGGATGCACTCCCATTGCCCACATGGAACATTTTCACAAACCTCTACCTGAAGTTCAAGGTGGCGAAGGTGCTTGGCGTGGAGTTGGGTGCTGACGCTACGTGGTTCAGCAAGTACTATGCCCCTGACTTCTGTCCAATGATTAACCAGTTTGCCATCCAGCAGAACGAGGCAAGCCGTGTTGAATTAGGCGGCTATCCCTTCGTCGATGTCTATGCCAACATGGTACTGAAAGGGGTACGCTTCTTCATCATGATGAGTCATATTAACAGCGGCTCGGGTAATGGCATGCGTTTCTTAACTCCCCACTACCCTACCAACAGCAATGTTCTGCATTTGGGTGTCTCCTGGAATTTCTTTAACTAAACCAGTAACAGTCCGATACTGACACAGAGGCCATAGATGAAGATATTCCTCGCCGTCTCTCCTAAGCAATGATTTAGTGCCTTTCCATGATGGATGCGCTTGATCTTCAGATAGGTGAAGATGTGCATCAACAGATAAATCAAGGGAAAGACGAACGCCAAAAGATGGCCGTTTATCCAGAAGGTGCCTCCTAAGATGACGGCTCCGATGCCAACAGCGAGATAGAGCTGGAGACCTGCCTCTGCCCCAAGTTTCACGATGATGGTGTTCTTACCCGCCTCGCGGTCGTTGTCCCTGTCGCGGAAGTTATTCACGATCAGCAGAGCGTCGATCACCAAGCCACAGGCTAATGAAGCCAGGAGCACCTGCCACGTGACAGTATGCAGCTGCACATAATAGGTACAACAGACAGGCACAATGCCAAAGAACACCAGGACCAGTATATCACCCAGTCCCTTATACGAGAAAAAGGTGGTATAGAGGAAGGCAAACACCACACATAGAATGCCAACGAGGATCATCTCCAACCCTCCGAAATAGGCCAGAGGCAAGCCGATGACACAAGCAATACAGGTGGTGGCGGCAATGGCTTTCTTCATGGCGTCGAGCTTCACCCACCCTTGAGCACAGGCACGACGGGGTCCCAAACGCGTCTCGACATCATCCGCACCGTTGGCGAAGTCGAAGAAGTCGTTGATGAAATTTGCATCAATCTGCATGGCAAAGGCAAAGAGCAGGCACAGGATGGCAGCCAGCCAACTGAAAGTACCCTCCTCGTAGAATGCCAGCGCATCTGTATAGGCCAACACCACACCGATCATCACAGGAACGGCAGCTCCTGAGAGGGTTTTCGGACGGGCGGCCAATAGCCAGGCCTTAGCTGAATTCGTCTTAATTACAGGATCTTCCATCATTATTTTTACAAATTACTTGCAAAAGTAATGAGAAAATCGTATATTTGCAAACAAAAGACAGACTTTTTCACTATAACCTACCAACAATGAACTATCAGTCCAACACGCCCAGTCT
>Ga0310696_10010416_pt1 | contig 10694 bp, 13 predicted proteins | sample AusTroGonzalo_MG_4_FD_203885 | JGI IMG/M metagenome (GOLD analysis project Ga0310696, IMG submission 203885) | Bovine rumen microbial communities from tropical cattle in Woodstock, Queensland, Australia - Gonzalo_02 (v2) (version 2) | ecosystem: Host-associated > Mammals > Digestive system >... | reverse complement strand
GCTGTCTTCGGCAAATATGTGTTTGCTGCGTTGCAAAAGTTTGCTGTAGGGCTTTAAAATGCCGTCTTTGTCGGTGTATTGGTTTGTGTTGGTGCGGTTCGTGTTCCAAATCAAAAAACAATCTTCCGCAATGTTTTCAATGCCGCTGCTTTCGCCCAAATTGTACAAATCAATGCTGTCAATGGCAGGCGTGTTGCCTTCGCCCTTCGTGGCTGTGCGGTTCATTTGGCTGCCTACAATAATAGGCAGTCCCGTTGCCTTCGCTAATTCGTTTATATTGTCGCAAATTACCTTCATTTCGTCTGTGCGGCTGTAGTTCCTGCCCGCCAAATGCAGCAGTTGAATGTAGTCTATAAACACGGCTGCCACTTGTGCCCCTTTGCTGCGCCATTCGTCCACTTGTGCCCTGATGTTACTGCAAAGGCTGTCGCAGTCACTGCCCACGCGTACCAAATGCAAAAACGGCATTATTTCCCTGCTGAAGTCCGCCGCTTTCCGCTGTATCATTTCTTCCGTGTCTTTGTCTTGGAATATATCCCCGCCGAATGCCTGCTGTTTGAAGTACTGCCGTACTGCTTTGCGTGGGTTTTCAATGCGTTTGCCCTTCCATTCGTCACCTATATACGCCGCCAATGCACGCACAAATAACTGCTTCGCGTCATTTTCAAGCCCGATATATAGCACGTGTTCCTGATGTGTCTGCGCCAAATACAAAGCAGCCTGAAGCATTACCAAAGTTTTGCCGTGGCTTGTGGGCGCTGCAAACACAGAAACGGAAGCAGGCGCAAACGATATTTTGCGGACTGCCCGCCCGTCTTTGTACATATCCCAACACGTCTGTATGTAGTCAGTTTCCTGCGCTATCTGTGCGCCTATAATGTCCGCCGTGGCATTCACCTGCGCCGCAAACGTCCGCCCCGCGTCATAATGCTGCACCTTTTCCGCCTTCGTCAGAAGCCCGCCAATGGTTTCTGCGTCTGCGTGTCTGTCCGCTGCCGCCTTCAGGTTTTCAATGGCTTCTGTCATTTTGCTGCGGTACGTGGTAGCCCGTCCCGTTCTGTCAATACCCTGCAGCGCTGCCGCCGTTATGCCTGCAGCCTTCAGTGTCTTCATTGCTTCGCTGCCCGCCTTCAGTGTCAAGTCGTTGCGTATCAGTTGGCGTTCAATAGGGCTTTGAATGCTGTTGTACATTTCCACGAATGCCGCCGCAATGTCCGCCGTGTTTCCTTCGTGCTGCAGTAATATTTGCTGCGTCTGCCATTCATACCACGGCATAATGAAGCCCACGCATTTCTGCAGCCCTTCTGCCCCGTAGTCCTTCAGTATGTCCGCCGCGTCCTTCGCGCCTTCAGGTGTGCCGCCCCAAACAATGCACAATGAAACAATGCCCGCGCCGTCAATGCCGCCCGTCATATAAGGCAGAAGCGCTTTTATGGTGTTTTCAGTTGCCTTTGTCTTCTGATGTCCTGCTGCGTCCGTTTCGTTGTCAGGCATATAAACAACATTCCGCACGCCGTAGCGCTGTAGTGTCTTTATTTGGCTGCTGTTGGGTGCTTCGTCTTTGTCCGTGGGTGTCATTCCCCCCAATGCCAAAACGCTGCTGAAGCCCGCCTGCAGCATTGCTTCTGCGTCCAAAAGTCCTTCCACCAAATAGGCAGGTTCGGACGGGTTCAAACCTTCAGGACAATACCCGCCTTTTTCCATTATTCCGCCTTTGTCTTTGCCCCTGCTGTAGATGTATTTCGGCATTTCCTGCTGCACGCCGTTTTCGTCCGTGTATGTGGGCGTTTCCTTCGCCGTCAGGCGCATACAGAAGCCATACAAACGCGTGCCGCTGTAGTAGGGTATAAGAAGCCCGTATGCGTCTGCGAAGTCCTGCCATTTGCCCGCTTTGTCGGTGCTGAAGTCTTTACGCATAACGGGAAAAAGCGAATTTATGGCGTTGCGCACGTCTTCGCCGTTGTATTTCTTCTGCAGTTTGTCTGTCAGTTCCTGCCGTAGTGCTGCGCTGAATGCCGCGAAGTGTGTCGTTGCCTGAAGCCCACGCCCCTGCAGGTATTCACGCGCCGCGCTGCCTGCTTCCTGATGTAGCGCCGTTTTCAGTATGCCTGCCGCTTCCGCCGCAATGGCTGCAATGGTGGCACGCTGCTGCTGTTCAGGGCTGCTGAATGTGGGCTGTATGCCGTATGCCTGCGCTGCACGTTCCAATATTTCGCTGAAGTCATTTGTTGCGTAGATGTATTTCAGCAGTTCCCAAATGTCCCCGTTCTGTTTTGTCGCGCTTTCCCCGTGTTCGTAGTAGAATATCTGCCCGTCACTGCCGCGCTGTTCCAATACTATTCTGTCTGTGCGGTTTGTGGCTTCCCCGTTGCTGCGCTGCCTGCTTTGCCATTTATTGCCTTTACGTTCAAAATGCAAGCCCGTGGCGCTGTCAGGGTTCTGCCATATTGCCGCCAATATGTCTTCTTTGCTGTACATACTAATAATAAAATATTACTGATATTATTGATATTACCGATATTGTCAGTATTATCAAAAAAGATTATCCAATTGTTTTTCCGCTGCTGCCTGAAGTCTGCGGCGTTCGTCAATGTGGTACGTGTATAATTGCGTTGTGGCAGGGTTTGCGTGCCTTAATGTCATCTGCACCAATTGAAGGCTGTCTGTTGCTTCCAAAAGACTGCAGGCGGCTGTGTGGCGTAGGCTGTGCGCCGTATAACTGCGGCTGTTCAGTCCAATACCCTTCAGGTGTGTTTTTGCAATGCCTGAAATGGTGCGCGTTGTCATTCTGCCGCCTTTGTTGTTATTGCTGCTGCACGTGAATAGCGGCTCATTGCCTGCAGGGTTCTGCCGTGTTTCCAAATACGCTTTTATGGCTGCGCTGCATTTGTCGGACAATATAACGAAGTTGTCCTTTGCCGTGTGTCCTTTGCCCTGCACGTACAAAACCACGCTGCCGCCCTTTTCTTTGATGTCCCTGATGTCCGCCCGCGCTACTTCAATAGTGCGAAGCCCACAGCGCAAAAGCAGGTTTATGATTGCAGTGTCCCGTAAGTTTGCCGTTTCGGCTGTCTGTTCTATAAGGGCGTGGGCTTGTGTGTTCGTCAATGGTTCACGTTCAAACTTCTTTGCCCTTTTCGGCAGTTTTATGCCCGCTGTGATGTTCGGGCAAACTTTGTTGCTTTCAAGCCATTCGTAAAACAACTTCAGGGCTGTCAGGTAACTTGCTGCCGTCAGGCTGCTGCGTGCTTCCCCGTCTTCCATTGCGCTGCCGTTCAGAAGCCCGTCACGATACTGCAGGACGTCTGCACGCTGCAGTGTGTTCAGGGCTTTGCCCGTCCGCTGTGTCCACGCAAAAAACTGCTTCAAGCCCCTGCCGTAAACTTTACGGCTGCTTTCCATACAATCCAATTGCGCCAAAAATAGGGTGATTGCTTCGTCAGTGTCTGAAGCCAAAAGAAGGCTGTTTGCCTGCGGCTGTGCAATGATTTCGTTTGCTTCCATTGTCTTTGTTGTTAGTGTTCACCGCAAAAATAATAAGTTTTACTTATGGTTGTTCATTTACCTTCATTTTTTTTCAAAATATTTCAGCACGAAGCGCGGCGCATTTTAAGGCGTTTTAAGCGCATTTAATTTTCACCCGTACAATGCACGCCCTGCAAACCGATAACGCAACAGAAGCCAAAATTTTGCCTTCATTCGGTTTATTTCCTGCCCTTCCTGATGTGTCCGCCGTGGTTTCATTTTGGTTTGCGCATTTTTCAGGCAGTCAAGCCCACGCCCCTGCCTTCAGTCTTCTTTGTAGGGACTGCGTGGCGTAGTCGGCTGCGTGGGCGTGCTTCCCGTTGTTTGCCCGTTGTTCGGCTGTTCGCTTGTGGGCTTCAGCGGAAGTTCCGCCCAATACTTCTGTAGTGCCTGCGATATTAACTGCCGTGTGCGCAGTGATAAATGTTTGCCCGTGTTCGCCGCTGCTATTTTGTCCTTCTGCTGCTGCGGCATATCATTTCGGTAAATTCTTTTCATAATACTTTCGTGTTACTGATATTATTGATGTTATTCATATTACCCGCCGCCGTACTTCCTGCAGTAAATATGGCAGGCGTGCTTTTTATAATAAATATAGTTCACTTTGAAAAAGTCAATATTTTCAGAAAAAATTTACACGTCCGATTGTTCCCCCGCCTATATATGAAGCAATGCCGCCAATGTTTAAGGTAGGTAAAACGGCAGTAATTGGTAGTATTTCAGGCGTAGTTCAATATCAGTGTAGCCCACAGCAAAACAGCCATTTGGCGGCATTGTGGCGCATTCATCTGCCTGCCCTGATGCAGTGATAATTGGCATTTAATTTTTTCGCGTGAATACCCGTAGTTTATATATACTTTTTCGGCTGTTTTACCCGCGTTTTTGCAACAAATGCCATTGCCTGAAGGGCAAAAATGGCATTTTTATATTACTATTTCAATTTGCCTTTCAGGCATTGAATAGTATTGAATAGAATTGAATGCCGTTTGAAAATGGTTTGCAAATGCTGTGTAATATGCTGTAAATGCGTAAATTATAAAGGCGGCGAAAAATTGCAACGTCCTCAAAATGTCGGAAAACGTCCTCAAAATGTCGGAAAACGTCCTCAAAATGTCGGAAAACGTCCTCAAAATGTCGGAAATATGCACCTAATAAACGAAGCACAAAAAACGCTGCCTGAAGTATCTGTGAAGCGGTTTTGTGTTTTCCCTTCAGGTATATAGGTGCGCAAATTTGCATCTTTTTCTTTTTGTATTTTTTCTTTTTCCGTTGGTTTTTTCCTTTTCAGTTTTCGCGTACAGACGAAAATACGCTATCTTTGCATTGTTCAATGGCTGTTGTCGGCTGTTGTTCGTGTTCACCTGCAGGCGGCGTTCCATTGCGCCGCTTGTTTTTTGTCCCGTCTGATGTTCCTGATGTACCCGCCCTTTTTTATAGCAGTCGCAAATGTCGCGAATGTCCCCTTTTTTATAGTGTCCGAAAAGTCCGAAAAGTCGCTTTTTTATAGTATTCAAGAAATTCAAGAAATTCAACTTAATGCCCCTTTTTTATAGCAGTCAAAAAAGTCAATTTTTGCCCTTTTTTATGTAGTCACTTAATTCACTTTTTTATGTTTCCATACCCTACATATTGCGCCCTTTTTTATGTAGTCTTTAAGGTTCTTATAACGCCCTTTTTTAATGGACTGCGAAAACTGCAAAATATGCCTTTTTCTATAGTGTCGGAAAATTCGGGTTTTTATGGCTGTCGCTTTATTCGCTTTTTCCCCGTGGCGGCTTTATTTTCCTGCTGATGTACGGAAGCCCACGCCCACAAAGAAAACGCAGCAGAAGCCAAAAAATGCGGCTTCTGTCCGTTGTCTTTTATAACGTCAGAATATAGACTGCAGGAAGGTGCGGAAGTTCAGGCGTGCTGCATCTGTTCGTACAGCGTGAAGTAATAATATGCTGCCGCTTCTATAGTGTCGGCAAATGCCCGCGCCGCTTGTGAAATATGGCTGTCGTCTTCGTTCATTGTTCGCGTTCATTTTGTTGCCTACAAAGTACGGCAGTGTTTATAACACTGAAAAGCAAAATATATTGAAGTTATCCCCGTGTTATTAAATAAAAAAATATCCGTAACACGATATTACCGATATTATTGATATGTCTATTTGGTGCTGTTCTATAGTGGTTTGCTTCTATATGGTTTCCCGTTTTTGCGTGTTTTTCCCCGTTTTTGCGTCCTTCCTGATGCGTTGCCGATAACAGCAGAATATGCCCTGCAGTATATTGTAGCGCCATTTTTTGCCCGTTTCGCGTGGGCTGTGATGTACCCACGAAAACGGCAGCGCCCCCACCCCCAACGCATTTTCAGGTGCGCAAATTTATTTCTGTACGTTTGGGAAGGGGATTTGTAGCAGGGCAGGGGGTGCTTTATAAAGCGCTGCCCCCCGTCTGCCGTGTGTTCCTGATGTGGTTTATTGTTCCGTTATTTCCTGAATGTCCGCTGTGTCCTGCGTTCCGCCGTATGCGTTTGTTTTCCATTTCCAAACCATATCTTTGCCATTCGTGGACGGCACGCATTCATAACTGCTTAATACGCCCAATTCTTTTGCCTTTGCAAATAACTGCTTCAGTTTGTCTTTGTCGCGGTTTCGGTTTTTGCGTATGCTTTCGCGCAGTTTCAGGCGTTCATCTTCTTGTTTGCAGCGCTTCAGGCGTGTTTTGTATTGGAACACTTCCGCCAATATGTCTTCCTGCGCCGTGTCGTCCCACTTTTTCAGTTCTATTTTGCGGCTTTTGTTGTACAGCATTGCTAAAAACTTTATTTCGTCAGGCGTTGCGAATGTCTGCATTTGTTGGTACGTAAGCCAAACACGTTGGGGCTGCTGTATGTAGTAGTCTTCCACGTATGCCCGCCTGCGTCCGTTCACAATGGCTTTGTGTACGTCCAAAGACAAAACCACTTTTTTGCTGATGTCAATATTTGTCAAGTCTGCCTGCGCGTCTTCGCCGTCCACTTCCTGACTGAATGCAATATGAAGTATCGGCGTGAAAACTTTGTACGCTGCGAAGTCGCCTATAAATTCCTTTTTGCCGCTTTTGGGGTTCTTTTTGAATTTCCTGCGTATTTCAGTCAGTTGTATAAAGTGCTTGTGTAGAAATATCAGCGCATTGCAAAAGCCCAATATTTCGCGGGTGTTCGGGTTGTCGTTGCCCGTGGCTTGTTTGAAGCAGTCGCCCAATGTTAGCCGATAATTCATAAATTCTTCGGTTTCGCTGTTTGGTTTGCGCATTGTACTGATAAAACTGATGTATTTAAGCGCCTGCATTGCGTAGTTGTTCGTTACGCCCGTAGATTGTGCAATGCTTAACAGCAGCGGCATTGCGTTGTCTTTGTCAGGTGCGGGCGTTTCAATGTCTTCCATTTGGTTTGTTACCATTATTTCGCTTGCAATAGCGTCTATCATATTGCGGCGAATGCCTGCGCGTTCAATGTTCGGCTGCAATATTTCAGGTTCGGTTTGCGCCTTCGCCGTGGCGTGGGCTTTGCGCTTCGTGGTTTTGCCCGTCCTGCGCCGTACCTTCTTTTCAGTTTCCTGCAAATGTTCTGCCGTGGCTTTCAGTATCTGCGCGTTGCCTTCCTGCAAAAGTTCCTGAAGGTTCTGCGGTACTTTCGCGGGCGCTATCTGCAGCAAATCTTCGTTTGTGGTTAAAAACATTTGCCGCAGCATTATAACGCTGTGGACGTGTAGATATATGACTGCGTGCTGTGCTGCCGCTTCAATGGTGCGCCCGAAGTACTGCAGGGCGTTAAATGCCGCAATTGCTGTGCCGCCGTTGTCCTTCGCGTAGGTTTCAAATATTTTTAATGCGTCTTTGTTGGATAGTTTCCTGAAGTGCTGCGCCGTGTATTGCTTCTTAATGGCTTCAATGGTTTTCAGCGTGGCTTTGTAGTCCTGCAGAAGCCCACGCATTACGCCCGTTTGTTCCATATACTGCAGCCATTCAGGGCACGCCAATATTTTCTGCGTGTACGTGGGTGTCATATTGGTTTGCGTGAAGATGTCCTGCAGCGTGTTTGCGTAGTCCTGCAGTATTATGTCTATAATATCCTGATGCAGTCCGCATTGCTGCCCCTTCAGGCGTGCTTCCGCTGTCACGTCCGCCAAATGCGCTTCAATTTGTGTGTAGATGTTTTCCGATATTGTGCTGTTTGTTCTGTTCATCTGTCTGTGTATTTATTCGCCTTATTATTTCTGCAGCCATTCAGTTATTAGCGTGCCTTCCTTCCATTGTTTCACCTGCGCCGCCGCAAACCATTCTGCCGCCTGCCGTTCTGTTATTGTGAAGCCCACGCCCCTGCCGTCTGTCCTGCAAACGCTTGCCAATTGCCGCCCGTGTTCGTCCGTGTAATGCTTCACGCCGTACCCGCGCCGCGTTGCAATCTGTGTCAATTTGTTGCGTATTGCGTCCGCCGCGTCCATTTCCTGCTGCGTTACGTCTGTACGCCTTTGTTTCCTGATGTAACCAAAGCCCATTGTATTCTGTTGTTTTGTTTATATATAAACAAATATAGCGAAAATGTGGCTTTGATGTTACTGATGTTATTGATATTATTGATGTTACTGAAATTACAAATTTTGCCTTCCAATTTTCAACTTCTGCAATGTAGTGTTTTCGGAAGTAGAAGCCCACGCGCCGCCCTTCAGTCTGTCACGTTGTAGTAGTGTTCGGCTGCTTCGCCTTCGTAGTTGTCAAGCGCCCACGTGTCTGCATCTTCCCAAAGTTCATTGTAGAGTTCCGCCAATGGTTCGTTTTTGCCGTGGTAGTGCCAAATTTTATGGTTCAGCACCAATACAAATTCAGTGTAATATTGGTAATTGCTGCGCCATTCTTTGCAAATGCGTTGGTACGTTTCCCGTACTGCGTCAAGCCCGTAAAATTCCGCTATTGTCAAGTCCGCCCAAAATGTCGTTATTGTTTTGTAGCCCGTTTCGCTTTGCATTGCTGCCGTGTATTGCGCCTGCTGAATTTGTGCTGTGCGCATTATGTCCTGCAGTGAAGGTTTTTTGTCCGTGTTCATATCTTCAAATTTATCTGTTCAGTTCAATATGCAGCGGCGTTTTGCCCTTATTCAAGCCCACGCCCTGCAGTCGCTTTATTTCCTGCTTCAGTCTGTATATTTCCGTCTGCTGCCATATTACAAGTTCACGCAGTTCGGCTTCTTCAGGTGTCGGCAGGTGTATGTGCTTCGCCCCCTTCATTTTTTGTTGTACTTTGTGATGTATGCCCGCAGCGCGTCTTCAATTATTTCGGTTTGCGTCACGCTTCTGTATTGCTTCGCCGTTTCTTTGTAACTGATGCGCTTTATTTCCTGCAGCAGTTCTTTGTCAATTATGAAGGTGGCACGCTGCTGCTGTGCTGCGTTTGGGTTGCGTGGGCGTCCCCGTTTTGCTTCTGCCTTTTCATTTTGGTTTGCGCCTTCCTTTTGCTGCGGCGTGGGCTGTGTCTGTGCCATACCCTGCATAATGTTGTCAAGTTCGCCGCTGAAGTCTTTTGTTTTCTTTGTCATATCTTCAAATGTTATCTGTGTTATTTAACGTAGCGTGCAATGTAGTGCGCAATGCGCTGATGTATGCCGCTTGTATCAATTCCCACGTGTAGGGCTTCTGTCACTTCGTCCCCGTGTTCCATTAAAAACATTCGTAGGGCGTCCGCTGTGTCGTCTATCTGTTCGTCTGTCATATTACAAATATTACTGATGTTACTGATGTTACCGATATTATTTGCCGCGCAGTTTCAGGCGCTTCATTACTTCGTCAGTCAGGGCGCAATAGTCTGCCGTGGCTGTTGCTTTCGGTGCGTAGTCCCGCAGCATTTTGCCGTACAGCGGCGCTTCCACTATTGCCACGCTGTTTCTTATTGCCGTGTCAAACACAGCAGCCCCGTAGTGTTTGCGTATCTGTTCGCGTACCTGCCTGCATATAGTCCTGCGTGCGTCAAACATTGTCAAAACAATGCCTGCAGTTCCTTCAGGTTTTCCCAATTTCTGCAGTCTGTCTGTCAGTTCCTGCACGCCCTGCAGTCCGTACAATGAAGTTTGCAGCGGTATCAGTACGAAGTCCGCCGCTTTCAGGGCGTTCAGTGTCAATAGTCCGCCTTCAGGTGGCGTGTCTATCATTATAACGTCATAACGCTGCATAAATGGCTGCAGCGCTTCTGTTATTGCGTTGCCCGTCTTCAGGTTTGGAAGGTGCGGCGTTGCTACTGCAATGTCACGGCTGCCACGTATTCCCTGAAGGTTTGGTGCAATGTTCACGGGTTCTGATGTTTCGCCCAATAGATGCGACAATATTGTAGTTTCCGCCTGCGGCATTGCCTGCGTTAAGTTCATTTGGCTGTCTGTGTCCACTATCAAAACGCGAAGCCCACGCGCCGCCATTTCGGCTGCAATTGCAAGCGCCGTTGTGGTTTTTCCACAGCCCCCCTTATTGTTTGCCGCCGTTATTATTACTGCCTTTTTCATTGCTTCTTTGCGTTTAATATTACCTGCCTGATGTCCTTCACCTGCTTTTCAGTGTAGTACTTCATTCTGCCAAAATGTTCTCCCTGAATTTTGCCTGCGGAAATTTTGTTTTGTATAGTTCCCCGTGTGCAATGCAGGTATTCTGCAATTTCCTGCACGTTGTAGTACTTTTCGCCCTCAAATTCTATCATTGCATTATTGTTTTGTGGTTTCTGATGTGTTCAATGTCCCTGCCCCGAAGTTTGCAGGAATAAGGCAGTAGCAATTCGTGTCGTATTCCCTGCTTTTCAGGCTTTCAATATATACGTACCCCTTTCGCGTCACAGCGTTGCCGTTGCTGTCTTCGGCAAATATGTGTTTGCTGCGTTGCAAAAGTTTGCTGTAGGGCTTTAAAATGCCGTCTTTGTCGGTGTATTGGTTTGTATTGGTTCGGTTTGTGTTCCAAATCAAAAAACAATCTTCCGCAATGTTTTCAATGCCGCTGCTTTCGCCCAAATTGTACAAATCAATGCTGTCAATGGCAGGCGTGTTTCCTTCGCCCTTCGTGGCTGTGCGGTTCATTTGGCTGCCTACAATAATAGGCAGTCCCGTTGCCTTCGCTAATTCGTTTATATTGTCGCAAATTACCTTCATTTCGTCTGTGCGGCTGTAGTTCCTGC
>Ga0310696_10010415_pt1 | contig 10695 bp, 3 predicted proteins | sample AusTroGonzalo_MG_4_FD_203885 | JGI IMG/M metagenome (GOLD analysis project Ga0310696, IMG submission 203885) | Bovine rumen microbial communities from tropical cattle in Woodstock, Queensland, Australia - Gonzalo_02 (v2) (version 2) | ecosystem: Host-associated > Mammals > Digestive system >... | reverse complement strand
GTTACTACGGAACTTCTGGAACCACTTACCCTTTTCCAGAGGTCGACCTGTATTAAGATGATTGTAGAAAAGCGGAATCTGACCGACGCTCTTAGGCATCGAGAACGAGAGTTTGCCACTGGGTACACAGTCACCAAACAGTACATCGCAGATAGCATCGGCAGCCTCTGATCCACCAAACCACACATTCAGAATAGTGCTGAAATTCTCAGTCTCCCAGTTCATCACCGTGGCACGTCCAGTGAAGTTGACCAACACGATGGGCTTGCCTGTGGCCTTAAGGGCCGTAAGCAGGTTTCTCTGAACATCAGGAATCGTCAAATCGGAACGACTGCTACATTCACCGCTCATCTCACTGGTCTCACCTACAGCAGCAATAATAACATCGGCATTGGCAGCCACACGCATGGCCTCGTCCAACATATCCTTATTACTACGCTGGTCACGTATCTCACGACCAAACATAGAGCCATTAGCCTCCAGTTGTGCATCGTCCACCACATTGCTGCCCTTGGCATAAGTCACTGTAGCAGTACCTGTCAGCCTATGCAGCATAGCTTCATAGAGGCTCTTATACTTATCGAAAGCGGCAGCTACACTCCATGTGCCAGGCATATTGGCACGGGTATGTCCAAGAGGACCTATGACGGCTACTTTACCAGATTTGTTCAGAGGCAACAACTGGGCATCGTTCTTCAGCAACACAAATGACTCAGTAGCCAGTTTACGCGCTTCGGCCCGACTGTCGACAGTATAGATTTCTTTCTTGGCGCGCTTGGCATTCAGATAACGATAAGGGTCATCAAAAAGTCCTAATTTGTATTTGGCTTCCAGAATGCGACGGCAAGCCTGATTGATGGCCTGTTCAGTAACTTTTCCTTCGCGAAGAGATTTCTCCAGAGTACCAACAAAACCATCGGCCACCATATCCATATCTGTTCCAGCATTGAGTGCTAAGGCAGATACCGTCTGCAGATCACCCATACCGTGGGCTGTCATCTCGGCAATCGCCGTATAGTCGGTTACCACAAAGCCGTCCCAACCCCATTTCTGGCGAAGCACATCGGTAAGCAACCACTTGTTACCAGTGGCTGGTATACCATCAACCACATTAAACGAGGTCATAAACGAACCGGCACCAGCCTTGGCAGCAGCCTCATAAGGAGGGAAATAATAGTTGAACATACGCCAACGACTCATATCCACTGTATTGTAATCGCGACCAGCCTCGGCAGCTCCGTAGAGAGCGAAATGCTTCACGCAGGCCATCACCGTGTTGTTATTAGTGAGATCGTCACCCTGATAACCATGAACCATAGCACGTGCTATAGCCGAACCCAGATAAGGGTCTTCGCCATTACCCTCTGACATGCGGCCCCAACGGGGATCGCGAGCGATGTCGACCATGGGCGAGAATGTCCAGCAAATACCATCGGCACTGGCCTCCTGAGCAGCCACACGGGCCGAGCGTTCGATACCAGCCATGTCCCAACTGCACGAGAGCGCTAAGGGAATAGGAAAAACAGTTTCATAACCATGGATAACATCCATACCAAAAATAAGAGGAATATGTAAACGACTCTGTTCGACAGCCAGCTTCTGAACCTCACGGATCTTATCAACACCCTTGAGATTAAACAAACCACCGACTTCACCCATTCGTATCTTCCCTGCCAGATCACTGCTTTTAGCCTCGCCAGTGACAATATCACCAGTCACAGGCAGATTAAGCTGACCTATTTTCTCTTTAAGTGTCATCTGACTCATCAGATGGTCAACAAACTGTTCCATCTTCGCCATATCAGCTGTTTGGGCTGCCACCGGCAATGTCATCAGAGCAATCGCCAAAGGAGCCATCATCTTTTTTATTTTCATCATGATAGTTTTTTGTGATACTTTCATCTTTTAATATGTAAAGCCCAACTTGTCTAAGCCATTCTTTACCTCGGGACAACTCATAAAAAGTTTCCACAGAAGGCCACTGCGATAGTTCTCAATCATAGGAGCAATAGTACACTGGTCGATAGCCAGATAGCGAGGTTGCGTCCACTTCTGCTGTTCGCAGAAAGCATCATAGAATCCGTACTTACCTCTTATCCAATCACCCTTTTTCCAGAATCCTTTCAATGCAGCCATCGACTGTTCTGGAGTATAAGGAAATGACGACAGTGCTGCTGTTGGAGTGATAACACCCAAATCATTACCTGGTGCATGAGCACTATAGCCATTAACAGAATAGCTGGCAGTGAGCCCCCAGCAGTCTTTGCCATACCCTTTGAAATGATGCGGATTAGCCACACAATAAGCATAATTACTCATTGCATGATTGCGCACCACATTCCAGTAGTTGGCATAACGGTCTTGCAGATGTCTCGGATCAAGCCCGATATAAGAATAGTGAGCCCAGAAGAGAGGGCCACCTTCGGCCTCGGCACCATTATGTTTCAACTCCAATGGATAATTGTATGGGGCAGCCTTTGAAATGACACCTCCGCTACGAGCCCAGCCCTTATGATAAGCCACAGCTCCAACACTATGTGTGGGCGATGAAGCAGCCAACACATACACAATCAAGGCCTCGTTATATCCTTCGAGTGGAAAGTTCATATCCCATCCATAATTGGGTGACCAATGCCAATAGATGACATTCTGTCCGCCACGGGTATACCAGTCGAACTCCATCTCATGCCATAGTTTGTTTATCTTCTCGACCAGCGACTTCTCTTCGGCACTTTCACCACAGAAATACTGGCGGGCACAGAGCAAACCCGACATCAGGAAAGAACTTTCTACCAGGTCGCCCCCATCATCTTTTATGCCGAAAGGCTTCACACGACCAGTCTTTCCGTAAAGCCAGTGAGGCCATACACCATGGAAACGATCGGCTTTACCCAGCCAGTCGACAATCTTATGGAATCTCTGCAAGCCATCGGCACGGCTGATAAAGCCGCGCTCGATGCCTGCCAGGAGACCTGCGATGCCAAAGCCACTTCCACCTGTGGTGACAACATCCTGATCGTTCTCCGGATAGATGCCGTCAAGGTGAATACGCTCAGGAGCCAACCCAGAGGTGGGGTCTGCCCCATCCCACATATAATTCATGTGGACCTTCTGGATGTGGTCGAGCAATTCGTCGTCGCTGGTAAATTCGTCTGTATGGTCGTTTCCTGCAAAGACTTCAGGTTTTGATGTACTGCAGGCTGCTGTCAGAGGCAATATCGCCATCCAGACAATCATCATTATCAGTTTTCTCATATTAAACCAATTATCGTATGAGCAAATTATTCATTTATAGGATCTTGCTTCAGCGCAGGAACATTGTTAAGCTGATCGAGAGGAATAGGATAATAGGTCTTTTTCTGATTCCATTTCGAGCCAAGAATATGAGCAGCCATGCCTGTACGCACCAAGTCATTGTAGCGCTCACCCCATTCGCCAGCCAGTTCCATGCGGCGCTCGTCAATAATCTGATCGACGGTAACACTTGTCAGAGTAGGCATCTGAGCACGGGTACGAACCTGATTGAACGGAGCATCACCATTCTTGCCTTGACGGACCTTAGCCTCAGCATTCATCAGTAATACATCGGCATAACGGAACACACGGATATTGTTGTTCTCACCATACTTTGAACGACCTGGTGTGAGCTGGTTGGTGGGGGTGTAGTTCTTACCATCGAAGAACTCCGTCTTGCTACCTCCCACATAGTCACCACTTGGTGTTGTAGTGTCGCCCTGCATGAACGTTGTTGTGCTACGCACCGTCTCACCACGGAGTGCAGCCCACTGCTGGAACTCAGGATAGAAGCGAACGAAATTCCAACCACCCAAGCTACCTGGTCCCTGGAACACAAACCACTGATCGGCATCTACCACATCGCCTGAACTCTGACCAAAGTCTGTGCATTGCACCTCAAAGAGTGACTCATTGCAGAGTTTTCCAGGTATTTTAAAGAGCTGATAGAAATCATCATAGAGTTGGAAACGCTGGCTATTGATAATATCATCGGTAAGTTGCTCTACCTGACTATACTCGCCACGGTTGAGATGAATCTTGGCTGCCAGCAGTTCAGCAGTATAGGCGGTGACAGCTCCGATATGTTCCATCTCGTTAGGACGAACCTTCGGACAATTATCAATGGCATACTGAAGGTCATCCAACACATACTGCTCTACAGCACTCTTGATAGAACGGGTAAGGTCGGACTGTGTAGTAGTGCGAAGAATGGTAATATCGCCAAAGGCCTGCATCAGTCGGTAATAAGCATAGCTACGCAAGATGCGCACCTCACCGCAATATGAACGGTAATTCTTAAGATCCGACTCGCTCCTGGCGTTAGCTGCATACTGGTCAAGACTCTCCAAAGCCGAATTAGCCACCTTGATGATACCATAATACTGGTTCCACATTTCGTTGAGTCCCCAGAAAGCATTGTCGTAGTTGAAATTGCCGAAGTCAACCAACAGTTGCTGGTCATCTGTTCGGCCAGACCACATATCGTCATCACGTACAATAGAAAGTGGCCATATAACCCAGTGCATACCACCAGTACGGACTTTGGCATAGACGCCAGATACAGGAGCATACATATCGTCAAGATTGGTATAGTCTACCTGAGTCTCAGGGACCTTGTTCTCAGGATCAATATCGAGATAATTACTGCAACTGCTAAGGACAAGTGCACCCAGTGCAAATGCTGAAATATATTTTGATAGTTTCATATTATATTCTTGTATTTATATGGGACTTAGAAATTAATTTGCACACCAAAAGTGTAAGTAGAGGTCAGAGGATATACGTTGGTATCCCATCCATCTGGATCGCTGATTTCAGGTGTGAAGGTATTAGCCGAGAAGAGTGTCAATGGGCGATCGGCAGTCAGACTGAGGCGCAGACTTGGCAGTGTATAGCTACCCATTTTAATCTTCTTGAACGAATAACCTAATGTAACATTCTGGATACGGAAGAAGTCAGCATCCTCTATGAAATATGAGTTCAGGCGCTGATCGCTGACATTCCAGCCTTTTGTAAGTGCCTTGGCCGAAGGATCTGTATTGGTTGAACCCTCACCTGTCCAACGGTTCTTGAACTGTGCTTCATCGAAATTATAGTTGCTCTGAGCATAGCGCAGGGCACGCTTACGATTAAATATCTGAGCCCCCATCTGCCCATAGGTTGAGAGCGAGAAATCAAGGTTCTTCCATTCAAAACCCAGATTGATACCATAGGTATAGTTGGGCAGATATGAACCTAACACCTGACGATCATCACCGGTAAGAACACCATCACTATTGGTATCCTGGTATTTAAAATCACCGGGCTCAAGTCCGTTGGCTACGGCAATAGGATCGTTAGCGACCTCCTGAGCATTCTGATAGACGCCCACAACCTTGTAACCATAGAACGAGTTCATCTCCTCGCCCACAATATTATACACTTTACCGTTGTTTACCATACCAGCGCCATTCAAGCTCTTAACCTCATTCCTGAGGAAGCTCAGATTGATGCCTACATTATACTTGAAGTCATGTCCCAAACGGTCTATCCAGTTGGCGCTCACATCCACACCTTCATTCAATATCTTACCATAGTTACCAGCAAGTGTTTCGTTCTGGAAAGGCAGACGGGTACTGAGCACAGCATCTTTAGTGAGGCGATGGAAATAGTCGACATCGAGGTTTAAGCGACTATTAAAAACGCCCAAGTTCAAGCCAATGTTTGTCTCTTCAACCAACTCCCAGCTAAGCCAACTGAAATAAGTAGTGTTCTGATAACCTGGATAGGTAGCATTACCAAAAACGCCCGAATTCCAGTTACCGGTAGCAATAGAGGCGAAACCATCGCTGGCAGCAACATGATCGTTACCTAACTTACCCCAGCTGGCTCGCAGTTTCATATAATCAATAGTCTTTATGTTGTTCTTGAAGAATGGTTCCTCACTGATTACCCATGAAGCACCTACTGAGGGGAAATAGCCCCAGTGCTCCTGATATTTTGATGAGCCATCGGCACGGAAGGTGAACATCAGATAGTATTTCTCAGCATAGTTATAACTCAGACGTCCGAAATAGCTCTGTCCGCGATAGCGATAACCACCCTCATTCGACTTGCGGCTCTCTTCATCGCCCTGATTCACATACCAATACTCCTCTTGTCCGGCAGGAACATTCTGAGCCGTACCGGTCAGAAGATGATATTTCTCCTGTCGCATAGAGTATCCTAACATCACACCGAGGTTATGGTTACCCCAGCTATCGTTATAATTCAACGTGTTATCCCAGATATAGTTATTAAAAGTGGTAAGGCTCTTTGTCAGACTACTATTGTCGGTATGGAGCTGTTCGCTAATATAGTATTTAGGAATATATACATAGCCCTCGATAGTAGAGTGAGAGTAGTTGACGGCTGTCTTGAAGTGCAACTTACTTGGAACAAATGTAAAGTCAGCATAGAAACTGCTTTGCAACTGCTCTGAGTTATTCTTGCTATTGAAATAGGTAGCTGAGGCAATCGGATTATAGAAGTTATTTGTATAACCTACAGATGAAGGCGAGGCGAACTTCTCCGGCTCAGCCATTGCATTCTGACTGTCATATACGGGATAAATACATGGGGTGTTGAATGCCTGCTGCCATGCATCATTGTTAGGATTAACCTGATTGGCCTTCGAATAGACACCATTGAATCCCACTTTCAACCAATTTGTAGCATCATAGTCGAGGGCACCACGGAAATTGACACGCGAATAATTGTTATCAACATTCATAATACCATCCTGATAAAGATAGTTAGCGCCAACAGAATAGCTGACTTTATCGCTACCACCGCTGATTGTAACAGCATGGTTAGTTATTACAGCACTGCGCAGCAGTTCGTCATACCAGTCGGTGTTGCTGCCATAGGTCCAGTTATGGAAGTCATCACTGGCATAGCTACCACCATAGCGGTCGATGCTGGCCTTGAGATAAGGACTATACGCATTGTAATCGGCTTCCATCAGCATCTGACCATACTGACTCGAATTGCACATCTTTAATACATTGGTGGCGTGCTGCACACCAACATATCCTTCGTAATTAATCTGTGCACTCTGATTGCGCATACCTTTCTTGGTGGTAACAATAACAACACCATTGGCAGCTCGCACACCATAGATAGCTGCTGCAGAAGCATCCTTCAATACACTGATTTCCTTAATATCACTTGGATTCAGGAAATTGATGTTGTCGTAGAACATACCATCAACCACATACAAAGGATCACTACTGCTGAAGGAGCCATTTCCACGAATGCGTACTGTAGGACCAGCTCCTGGAATACCGTTACTTACAACGTTCACACCAGCAACCTTACCCTGCATAGCACTCATGGGAGAGGTGGAAGGAATATTGGCAATATCCTCTGCACGCACTACTGCAATAGGAGATGTAAGGTCCTTGGCCTTAGCAGATCCGTAACCAATAGCAACGACTTCATCAAGCATGGTTGAGTCATCTTCCATATTGACGAGTACGTTGTCGGTAGCATTCAGTGTCTTGGTCTTCATGCCAATAAAGGACACATCAATCTTTGCCCCTTTAGGTACATTATTAAGTGTAAATTTTCCATCAAGATCAGTAACAGTAGCAAAGGTCGTACCCGCAATCTTCACAGTAGCACCGATGACAGGGTCACCGACAGCATCGAGCACTGTGCCATTGACAGTCTGTGATTGAGCCCAGGTTGATTGGACAACCAGAGTCAGCAGAATTGATAATAGGATTTTTTTCATAAATGAGTAATGTTTTAATTGAACAATAGTTGTTGTGGCTGCAAAGGTACGAACATTTTTAAAATGACCAACAATTCATGGTACTACTACATTACGATAGGTCAAAAAGCCACTACGTTTTTACTACGACAGCATTTCATAACCCATTATATATTAACGCATTACGAATATATAGATTTTTTCACTTCTCTAAACTATCTTATTGCATTTTTTCACTAATTATTTTGGGGATTCGATGAAAAGCATTAACTTTGCACACCATAAAACCAAATGATTCTACGCATGAAATATTCTTCTTACAGAAAAATCATATGTTTTCTGCTATGGGTATTACTGACCATGGTGCCCCAAACAACATCTGCAGAGAGTTTCACCCCTATCCTATCCAACTATACCTCGTTTGACTATCATGCAGGTTTGCAGAACTGGTCTGTTACACAAGACAAGGATGGTATCATCCATATTGGTAACAATTCGGGAATGCTGACCTTTGATGGTTATCACTGGACCTTAACTCAACTACCAGGACAGTTGGTTGCACGTTCGCTGATGGCCGACGGCTCCCGCATTTATGTGGGATCATATCAGCAGTTCGGCTACTTCGAACGCGACATAAACGGACAGTATCAATATACATCGCTTTGGAATGAACTGAAAGACTACTCGCCACAGAATGACGAGATATGGAACATCATAAAAGCACCCAATGGACATATAATATTTCAGGCCTTTTATTCCTGGTTTGAATATGATGGTAAAGAGGTCAAAGCGCATCTCGCAAAATCAATCAGTCCTCTTAATATATTCAGAATAGGTCAGAAAGTCTATGCACAAATCATTGCTGGCGATCTCAGTTTGTTTGAGGGGAATAGATTCAAACCCGTTGTGAAGCGTTCTGATCTGGGCGGCAGCAACGTCGTATCAGTATTACCATACGATGAGAAGCACTTACTACTAGTAACCGAATATAGCGGATTATTCCTTTATGACGGTAAGAAACCTATCAGTTTTCACACTGATATCGATACGCAACTGCGAACAGAACAACTCAACAGAGCTATCATGACCCATCAAGGACATATTGTGATAGGCACCATCCATAATGGTATCTATGAGTTATCACACGAAGGCAGGAAAAACTGGCACTTCAACACGTCGTCTATGCTGCATCAGAATACTGTTTTAGGTCTTTACTGTGATGACAGCAATAACATATGGGCCGCCCTTGATGCAGGTATAGCCCTCATTCATACCGGTGCTCCCTACTCCTTATTATCAGGTTCGCTTGGCAGTGTTTACGATACCTATGTAACAGGTCAGCAGCTCTACATAGCCACCAACCAGAGTGCTCATGTGCTGCGCGACCAGCAGCTGTTAACCATTGCTGGCACCCAAGGCCAGAACTGGCATCTGACACGACTCGACGATTACCTGATGATTGGCAACAACCAAGGGTTACAACTAATAAACGACGATCGTAGTTCACCTTTCCCTAATACACCGTCGTCAGGTAGTACTGCCATGGGTGATTATACAGTAAACAGCGAACAGAGTTATCTAATAGAAGCCGGATATTCTGACATCCATCTATATGAGAAACGCGAAGGGCGTTGGATTTTCAACCATGGTATCGAAGGTTTTATGGCTCCTGTAAGCCAATTAGAAGTAGATGAGACTGGTGCTGTATGGCTTTCGAATATGAATCAAGGCTGTTATCGCCTCGAACTATCGGATGACATGCGTCAGGTGAAAAAAGAGGAATATATCACACATCTGAGAAAAGATGCCGATAAGTCACGCATCTTTGTGATGAAGATAAGGGGAAGAATCGTTTTATCCGACCTTCAGCAACTCTATATAGCTGATGACAACGGAGATATCAAACCTTTCGAAGCCCTCAACCGTGTTGCAGGGCCATCAATCATGTCGGCAACAACTGTAGACAATAATCACTTTTGGTTATCATCTGAGACAGGATACTCTCTGATTGCATATGACAATAACAGCTACCACGTGATACGTCATATCCCCACAAGTCTCTTCGGGCTGGAATATGGAGGGCGGCATAACCGTGTGCGTTGTTTTGACGGGATTGCCTACTTCTGCCTGAATGGGGGTGTCGGACGTTATGACATGAAGGAAGGATCATTCAAAAGCAAACTGCAACACCTGCTTATATTGCAACAGGCTTATTATACCGACTTGGAGAATGTACGCCATATCATGCCTACCAGTGGTGACAATATCGAGTCAGGTTCAAATGTCACATTGTGTTTCAGCTATCCGAATTACAATCATTCACCACTCACATTTGTATGCCACCTGAAACACGGGCATTCTGAAATCACAATCACAAGTAATGATCCGGAGATTCATTTCAGCAATCTGGCATATGGCACCCATGAAGTAATCTGTGAGGTAAAAGATTCAGAAGGAAATATTGTTGCAGAGGCCCAATACCACTTCAATCACAGCAAGCCTTTACTACTGTCATGGCCAATGATCTTACTCTACATACTGCTACTAGCATCCTTAGGCTATCTGTATGCAAACTGGCGAACCAACAGAGCTCTAGAAAAACAACATAAGAAAGCCGAAGAAAGACGTATACGTCAGGAGTTGGAGCTGGCCAAGCAGCAGCAGATTATTGAACAACAGCAGAAATTGTTGCTGGAACAACAACTACAGGATAAAGGACGTGAATTGGCAACCATTTCCATGGAGGCCCTAAAGGACAAGGATGCAATGGGTAATGAGGAATACTGGGAAGTTTTCCGTCAGAACTTCGACTTGATACACAAAAACTTCTTCCGTCATCTACGTGAAGCTTTCCCGAACCTTACTGCAAACGATCTGAAGTTCTGCGCCTACCTACGACTCAACCTCAGTTCAAAAGAAATTGTGAACCTCACAGGTATCTCAAT
>Ga0310696_10010414_pt1 | contig 10697 bp, 10 predicted proteins | sample AusTroGonzalo_MG_4_FD_203885 | JGI IMG/M metagenome (GOLD analysis project Ga0310696, IMG submission 203885) | Bovine rumen microbial communities from tropical cattle in Woodstock, Queensland, Australia - Gonzalo_02 (v2) (version 2) | ecosystem: Host-associated > Mammals > Digestive system >... | reverse complement strand
CTCCAGCTTCTCAAGACCGTCATATGTGCCAGATCTCATCAGTGCGGGTATCAGATGGTCCACCAGCACAGCGTAGCTCCTGCGCTTGGCCTGTATACCTTCGCCGGGATTGCATATCACGTAGATATAAAGGTTCGGAAGCTGCGAGAGGACATAATCCGGTGCGCAGTCTCCCGACAGGGCAACGGACTTCCCGGGCAGCCATTCAAGTGTTCCGTGTGTGCCCACATGTATGACCGCGTCGGCCTTGAAGTCCTCCTTGATCCATCTGTAGAACGCAAGATATTGATGGGGGATCGAACAGTTGTGGTTGTGATAGGCCACCTGCTGGTCCTTTCCCCTCGCGGGTTGGAAGCTTATGATCACATTCCCGTTGACTATCCCGGGCACTGCCATCCTGCCGTCGGAGACAAGTATCTTCCCCGGAGGTTCGCCCCAATCCCTGATTATGCTCCCGGCCTCCTTCTCAGAGAGCGTTCCGAACCACTGGATGTACCTCTCCTTCTCGATGATACCGGAGGCGCGTCTGAACATCTCGTTCTCGTCCACCCATTCTACGTCGTTCGTTATACCGTCGTAGATGCGGGATACCATCTCGTCCCTCCCCGATGGGACCCAATCGAGTTTGTAACCTTCATCGTGCATCCTGTTCAGTATATCCGAGACACTCTGGAAGGTATCCAGGCCTGCGGCCCCTCCTCCGTTGGACGATTCCGGAGGATACATGTAGAGCAGGATCGCCACCTTCTTGTCCTTGTTCTTCAGATGACGCAGCCTTCCCCAGCGTACCGCCATCTCTGCAACGGCGGATACCCTGTCCTCGATAGGACGGTCGACGGGACCTTTCTCTCCCTTCTCGGTGGATGAACACGGAATTGTGATGATCTGCCCGTCGAATTCGGGGAAGGCGACATCGTATGCCACTTCCGCCGTCGTCAGCCCGTAGATGCTGTCCCTCCACCCTTCCTCCGATTTGACCAGCATCTGTGTCTGCAGTATGGGCACATCCAGCCTCTCCAGGAAATTATCGTCTGGACAGGGGGAGTTCAGCTTCGCCTCGTTGTATATGGATGATGACATGGTGTTGATGACCGAATCCACCACGGGTGTCCCGTCCTTCACCAGATATTCGTCGATTATCCTTCTGATGCCTATGGAACCGGTGTCGTCCTTCTCGGCATAGTTGAAGAATACCGTCAGGGGCTGTGCGCCGTTACGTCTGACGGCATCCATCAGCGCATCGATGTTGTCGAGGTTCCTTCCGTTCCATCTCCTCTGGCTCATAAAGATCCCGACCGTGATCCTGTCCGTATCCATCTCCTTCAGATGATACTCGAAGGATGTGTCCTCACAATCCTTCGCGTATATGCCCTGCGGGGGCCGAAGTTCGGGTTCAGGAAGGGGTATGTCGCTGCCGTTCAGGATGTTGATTATAGAGAGCAGCAGGCCTCTGAAATTGACCTGCCCGCCCAGCATTGCGTACTTGTACAGAAGATCGAATTCCCCGTCTCCGAACTGAAAGAGGTGTCTTGTCTCCATCGTGCGGTCGCGGTTGTAGTTGAATATGAAAATCGGAACGGAACGCTGCTGTGCCTTCTTGATGATCGTTCCGGAATTCCTGAGATAATCCAACGTACCGGATACCCAGAATATCAGGAAATCCGAGTGATCCAGGCTGTCGAGGAGGGTATTCAGCGTATTGATGTCGCCGTCGATGTCCTTATAATCATAATTCTCGGCGGTTATGTCATAACCTTCCTTCATCAGATCCTCGGCCACGGGAACGATGTAGGAACCGTCGGATATCCTGACCGAGATGTTGATTATCTTCAGGATACCACCGCGCCTCTGCCGTTACGATCCCCATGCGCTCTTTCTCTGCCTCAGGAGGATTATGAGGAATATGGGGCCTCCGATGAGGGATGTGATGACACCGACAGGAAGACCCGTGAAGGTTGCGACCCTCGCATATGTGTCGGCTGCTATCAGTATGCAACCTCCGACTACCGCCGAAGCGGGTATCAGATATTTGTTGTCCGAACCCACGAACATACGTGCGATGTGCGGGGCGACCAGACCGACGAATCCTATCGTACCGACGAAACATACTGCCGTTGCGGTGGCCACGGCCACGAGTATGAGGCAAAGTATCCTTGCCTTTGAAGGGTTGATTCCCAGCGACTTGCACAGACGGTCATCGGCCGAGAGGATGTTGATGGTCCTCGAGTAACCCATTCCGAAAATGAATATTATCACGAATGCCACCAGAAGGATGGGGACGCTTGACCAATCCACCATGCCCAGGGAACCGACTGCCCAGGAGTAGATGGTGGCCACATCCTCATCCGTTGCGGTATATCTGAACAATGTGGATATCGCATTGAAGACGTACATCACAGCGATACCGATCAGGATCATGGTGTTCGACGTGATGGTCTTGAATATCGACAATCCCAGTATGATGAAGCACGGGATCAGTGCGAACACGAATGCGGTGATGATGAGACCGAGATCGGTGTCGTTGACAGGGATGACCGTTATGCCGAATATGGTGAACAGCGTCACACCCAGGAGGGCACCGGATGATATTCCTGTGGTGTACGGATCCGCCAGAGGATTGCGTATCGTGGACTGCATGATGGCACCGCATACGCCCAGTATGGCGCCTACTGCGATACCGCCGATTCCACGGGGCGCAAGCTTCTCACAGACTATCTTGTCCTCGATCCATTCCGTGTAATTGGTGGGCTCCACGTTATTGATATGATTGATGATGATGTCGATCGCTTTGCCGAAGGAGATGTGATACTGGGTCACTGAAATTGAATAGATGCCGATGATCGCAGTCACGACCAGAAGGATCAGGATACCGACTATCTTCAGTCTGTTCTTGCGATAGTATTCCTGTTTCTGGGTCATCACCACACCTCCCTCTTCTTCATTACTATTATCAGCAGGAATATCGGCGCACCGATGAATGACATGATGACACCCGCAGGTATTGCGTCCAGCGGGGACAGGTATCTTGCTATGACATCAGCTGTGAGGAGGACGATTCCTCCGAGGGCCGCCGATGCCGGGATGACGAAATGATTGTCCGAATCGATTATCGCTCTCACTATATGCGGGATTACCAGTCCGATGAATCCTATTATTCCACAGAAACAGACGATGGATGCTATCATGAACGAGATGATGAAAAGACATATCACCCTCATCATCTCGGTATCCAGCCCCAGACTCTTTGCGCTCTCGTCCCCCAATGCGAGGATGTTCAGTTTCCTGGAGAGAAGCAACAGTACGATTATTCCCACGAAGTTGATGAAGAACGGCAGAGGGATGCTGTCCCACAGCACGTTGGATAGCGAACCGACCTGCCAGCGATAGACCATCGCCATCGTAGAATCGTCCGACATCATCATCAGGAGCGTGGTGAGTGAATTGAATATGTAAGTGATGGCCACACCGGCGAGGATCAGTGTGGCGGGCATTGAACCGACACGCTTCGATATCACTATGATGAAGAGCATCGGCAACACCGCGAAAAGGAAGGCGTTCATTATGCCGCCCATATCTGTGATCGAGTTTCCTGCGATCGTGATGCCTAAGATCATCGCGACGGCCATTCCGAAGCATGCTCCGGATGAGATTCCCGTCGTATACGGATCGGCCAGCGGGTTCTTCATGACCGACTGCATGACTGCACCGCAAACCGCCAATCCGGCTCCGGCGATGATTGCGAATATGGCCCTCGGCAACCTCAACTCCCAGACGACATAGTCATCGTGGAAATCATCGGTTCCGACCTCGTATACCGTGCCGGTGATGTGTTTCCAAAGTAGATCATAAATATGTGCGAGGGAGAGGTCGGAACCTCCGAAGTATACGGAGGCTCCGATGAGCAGTACCGCCAAAGCTCCACAGACCGCGATGAAGATTATCTTACGGCCTATGTATGACTTGTACTCCTCCTTCAGAGCCTCTCTGGTTTCCAACCTATCCCTCTTTTGAAACCGTTTATGCTGCTGCTGCCTTGGCCGCTGTGTAGTCATCGTATGAGATTACGAATGACTTGCCCTCGGGGTTGATATCCGCGGGGTAGAACTTCTCGAAGACCTCTTTGTTAAGGCCGTTCGCCCAGTCCATTGTGAACACATCGGGGTACAGGATAGCTGCGGCATATGCGATACGGATGGTGATCGGGGCGTCTCCGGTCATGACATACACGTGCTTGTTGGTGTATGCCTCAGACTCGTCGAACGCTGAAACGCTCTTCTCCCAAAGGTCCTTGACATCTACAGTTCCGCTGTACCATGTGCTGACACGCATGGAGATGATGTAGTCAGGGTTGACATCGGGCTGGTAGAGCCATGTGTCACCTTTCTTGAAGTAAGCACCGCTTGTGTATCCGCTGACGGCGTAGATGTCGTAATCATCGCCGATTGCATAGACACCGCCTGCCTGCTCCATGACAGCCCTGTAATCGGAAACTCCTGCAGAGAGCCATACTCCCTTGGTGGATGCTGCCGAGTTGGACGTGACGACGGTCTTCTTGTTCGCATCTGCGATGGTGGCGACCTTGTCTCCGATCTCCTTAAGGACCTTGGTGTTCCACTCTGCGAACTCCAGTGCTTTCGTCTCGGTTCCGAAGAGGAATCCGAGCATCAGGAGCTGGCTTGCGTACTTGTCGGGGTCGGTCACTGCTGCTGAGACCCTGATGACATCGATTCCGTTCTTGTTGTACTCACTCTCGTTGGAGATTGTGGAGTCGGTGTAATCGGAGATGAGTGCTGTGACGTTGTACTCCTTGATTGTGTCATTTGCGGCATCGATCGAGATTGCGGTCGATGAATTGGCGAGCTTTGTGACATCCTTGTAGTACGGGAACAGGACCCAGTCAGGTGTGGTCGAGTAACAGATTCCGTGGACATATTCGTTGATTCCAGCGAATGTGAACAGGAGAAGGTTGTTGGATGAACCAGTAGCGATGGCTGATTTGACAGGCCACTTGACTGAGGAGTTGTAGTTTCCTGCGGTCTTCTTCTGGTTGATGATGTTGATAGTGCATGATTCCTTGTTGATGATCTTGTTGACAAGGTCTTTGTCTGCACTGTCCACCTTACCATCCAGGTTCGCATCTGCGAGAGGATAGTGGGCGAATCTCTTCTTTCCGTCAATGACATCCTGAATGACACTGAGGTCATTTCCGTCTATCTTGTAGTCACCGTCAGCGTTTCCGTAGACGTTGAGTGCACCATCGATGGCGTAGTACTTCTCATTGCTTCCTTTGTTGTTGAGAAGAGCTGCCGCACCAACGGCACCAGCGGCTACGACGATAACGACGACAACTAAGGCGATTACCTTTGTATTCATTACGATTACCTCGTTGGCCATCACATCGTTAGTCTTAACAATGTGTTGGATTAATCATCCAATTCATAATCCACTATTAATATGTAGCGTGTTACTCGTCAAAATACACGCGATTTTTCCGAATTTAGTGACCAGACGGTGAGTGGCACTCATTCCTTCTTCGGTTCGTCACCGTATTTCTCCATGTATGCCTCGGAGGGAGTCTTACGAAGGAACAAAACTGCCAAAACTATGGTGAAAAAAGACAGTCCGGAAGATACTGAATACAACCCCAGCATGAAAGCGTTCTGGTTATCCTTGAATACAACTATCACAGCGATCAGTGCGGTTAAGAAGAGGGCATACATCACAACAGATATGATAATCATGTCCCTGGTCCTCATGAAAACCAAACTCCTCGATTTTAATACTCTGGCTCATTCAGTTCCGGCAGTAGCCTTGTCCATACTGTCGGCACTTACTGAAGATTCTTCCTTGACTGCCTCATCGCCGTCACTGACGGTCGATATGAAATTCTTGAGGATCACGTGGGGACGGCCGTCATCATCGATGATCTCCGTCTTCACACCATAGACGGTCTCCATGTTCTCCTTGTTGATCACATCTTCCGGCTTCCCCACTGCATAGATGGATCCGCCATGCATCATGATTATCTCGTCCGCATACTTTGCCGCGATATTTATGTCATGACTGATCATGATCGTAAGGATCTCTTTCTCGATCGTAAGATCCTTCAGTATCTTGGTGACCTCGAGCTGATGTCTCACATCCAGGTTCGAAGTGGGTTCATCGAGAAGCAATATCCTGGGTTCCTGGACCAGACCGCGGGCCAACATGACCTTCTGGTGCTGTCCTGCCGACAGTTCGTTGAAAGGACGCATGGCAAGATGCGAGATGCCCAGCATCTTCAGTGTGTCGTATACGACATCGAGATCGCTGTCCAGTGAGTTCCACTTGCTGTGGGGGTGCCTTCCCATGAGTACGGTATCGACAACGGTCAGGGGGAACGTGTCATTCGCTGAATAGGGCACATAGCCGATTGTCTTGGCCAGTTCCTTGAGCGTCTTCTCCTTGACATCCACATCATCGATGAACACCGCACCGTTGGTCGGTGACAGAATCTTGTTGATACAGTGAATCAACGTGGATTTTCCCACACCGTTGGGGCCCAGTATGGAAACGAACTTCGGACCGTCTATCTCGGCCGTTATGTCGTGCAGAACAGGGGTACTCGAATATGAGAAATCAACGCCGTCGATCTTCAGCTTCATCAGTATTCACCAATTGGATTATACGTCCAATTATTGAGATGATTTAAATAATTATCCTGGCGGATTCAAGAAAAAGAAGATGGGCCTTTCGGCCCGTTTGTTCATCTCTTCGGCACGAACTTGTAACCGTAGTGGATGACACCGGATTCTCCGTCGGCATCCAGCTTGCGCAGGACAGCGCGGACGGACATTCCGATCTTGACCTCTGCAGGATCCACATCCACCAGCTGTGCCGAGATCATGATACCGTCGGAGGTCTTGATCATAGCAACCACGTAGGGCTTCTGCCTGTTGTTGCACTCGGGCGCCTCATGGACCACCGAGAACGTGTAGACCTCTCCTTCCCTGGATACTGCGTAGGGCTCCATCTTTCCGATACTTGCCCTGCGGCAGTGGGGACACAGGTCACGGCTGGGGAAGTATACCTTTCCGCAGACGGGACACTTAGAACCCTTCAGGTTGTACCTTCCGGGGATCTCCCTCCACTCTCTTGCTACGGATGACATCAGATCGCCTCCAGGATGCTGACGGTAACGGCTGAACCGGTACCTCCGACGTTCTGTGCGAGACCGTATTTCGCGTTAGCGACCTGTCTCTTGTCAGCCTTGTTCCTGAGCTGGTCAGCGATCTCTGCGATCTGCGCGACACCGGTCGCACCCAGCGGGTGTCCTCTTGCCTTCAGACCTCCGGACGTGTTGACCGCCAGCTTGCCTGCTCCGACCTGGACCTGTCCGTCGAGAACGGCCTTTCCAGCCTTTCCTCTCTCGAAGAATCCAAGGTCCTCCAGCGCCATTATTCCCGACACGGTGTAGTTGTCGTGGATCTCGGCGACACTGATGTCCTTGGCTGTGATTCCGGCCATCTCGTACGCCTTCTTGGCTGCCACCTTTGTCGCCATGAAGGATGTTATATCATCCCTCTGGAACAGTGCCAGAGTGTCGCTTGCCTGTGCAACTGCAGATACTTTCACGTAAGCATCTGTGTGCTTCTTCGCATATTCCAAGGGGCACAATACGACTGCTGCCGCACCGTCCGAGATGGGTGCGCAGTCGAACATGCCCAGCGGGTCTGCGACCTTGGATGAATACAGTACGGATTCCAGCTTGATTGCTTTCTTGAACTGTGCGTTGGGGTTCAGCGCACCGTGGAAGTGGCTGTTGACCGACATCGATGCGATCTCCTCCCTTGTGGCAATACCGTCATGGATCATCCTCTGGGCGATCATCGCGTGAAGCGATGCAAATGTCAATCCCATGGATGCCTCCCATTCCGCATCCGCTGTGGTGTCAAGAACCGAGTTGATCGATGTGTCGTCCATATCAGTCATTTTCTCCGCACCTGCAACGACGACATAATCCTGCATTCCCGATGCGACTGCCATGACTCCCTGTCTGAATGCGACTCCGCCGGATGCCTCTCCGGCCTCTATCCTTGTACAGGGGATGTGGTTGGATGCCATTCCCGAGTAGTCTGCCACCAGTGCATCGATATGCTTCTGCTTGATGAACTGTCCCGCGGACATGTTTCCTAAGACCATTCCGTCGATCTCGTTGCCTGCGAGGTTCGCATCCGCGATGGCCTTCAGTCCGGCCTCGATACCGATGGACCTGAATGAGCTGTTCCAAAGTTCGCCGAACTTGGTTACTCCGACTCCTATGATTGCTACTTCCCTCATCCTAATCACTCCTGCGGCATGACGATCTTGCCCTTGAACTTGGCATAGGTCGCGTAATCGATGTAGACCGGGTTCTCCAGGATCTTGTCCATTACCGGTGCGTTCTCCTTCTTGTAGTTCTTTATCTCGTCTGTGACGGTGATGTCGAACGCGTCGCTTCCTGCTCCGGATCCGTACGATACTACGAAGATCCTGTCGCCGGGCTCGGCTATGTCCAGCACCGCGGAGAGACCGAGAGGTACTGCTCCGCTGTACGTGTTTCCGATGTTGGGTGTGAGGAGACCTCTCTCGATCTGATCGGGCGTGAATCCCAGCTGTGCGGCCACCCTCGTGGGGAACTTTCCGTTGGGCTGGTGGAACACCGCGTACTTGTAATCCTCGGGTTTCGTTCCCATCGCCTCGAAGAGCATCTTCGCTGCACTCGTTATATGCCTGAAGTATGCAGGCTCTCCCGTGAACCTTCCTCCGTGCTTGGGGTAGGGCTGACCCTCCCTCCTCCAGAAGTCAGGCGTGTCAGTGGTGAAACTGAGTGTCTTGTTGACTTTAGCAATAACTTTCTCTGTACCGATCAGGTATGCCGCTCCGCCTGCGGATGCGGAATACTCCAATGCATCCCCGGGAGCGCCCTGTGATGTGTCCGCTCCGATGGCGACGCCGTACTTCATCATACCCGACGATACCATTCCGAGACAGATCTGTATGGCTGCGGTACCTGCCTTGCATGCGAATTCAAGATCCGCCGCTGTCATGGCCGGTGTTGCATCGATCGCCTCTGCGACTATGGTCGATGTCGGTTTGACCGCATAGGGATGCGATTCTGAACCGATGTATACGGCTCCGATGTCCTTGGGATTGACCTCGGGCACCCTTGCCATCATGTTCCTTGCCGCCTCCGTCGCGATGGTCACGACATCCTCGTCGGGGCTGGGGACGGATTTCTGATTGATGTAGAGACCCTTTCCCATTCCCTTTCCGTCGGCTCCCCATACGTTGCCTATGGTCTCAGGCAGTATCCTGTACCTGGGTACGTATGCTCCGTAACTGACTATTCCTGCATCCATTAGATCCTCTCCTTCAAATCCTTCAACCTTGTGATGAGCTCCTCCGTATCGAGGTGTGTTGTGACCAGCGGCACCTTCTCCAGCTCCGCCAGTTTGGCTGCGAGCGGGTCGGTGTTGTCCGGTTTCACGTACACCACTAACGCGGGTGTGAGCGGGTGAGCCCTGATAGCCACCATGGGCGAACGTCCGAAATGGACATCCGTAAAGATGAGAGCCCTCTCGGTGCTCCATCCGTAGATCTTCATGTAATCCCCTGAACTCAATGTCAGGATCGCCTTCAGCGAATCCACTATCGTGTATCCGTATACCTTCTTCTGGGGCGCACCGTCGAATCCGATGTTGGTACCGGATATCCACTTGATAAACCTGGACATGTCGACACCGCCCTGGAACTCCTCCATCGCAATGATACAGTCCATGTGCTTGTCCGGAAGATACTTCTGGATGGTACGCGAACCGTTCATGATGTCGATCTGTATCATCGCCTCGACGATCTTCTTCACGGTTGCCACACCGGGGGACTTCCTTCTTCCTGATTCATAGTCGCTAACGACCGAGTGTGAGATTCCGACCTTATCGGCCAATTCGTGCTGGGAGATTCCGAATTCCTCCCTCCACTTCTTGATGGTCTTGCCCGGATCCGCCGAGAGCGCGATCTCTCCCGCGATCTTCTCTTTGAATTCGTTAACCATGAGATTCCGTTATGCTTGAACATATATAATAATGCCGAATGTATCATACGTTGATTGACGAATGAACAACGGTATCCAGAAAAGAAACCGATATATCGCACATCACCATCGTCAGAACATGGTCGTCATCGTCTATGAGACCCAAGGCGGAACATCGAGGAGATATGCGGAATGGCTCTCTGAAAGGATAGGTGCCGAATGCATATCCGCGAAGGATGTCGGTGATGAGATCGACACCGGAATCATCTACGTCGGATGGAGATCCGGCCCGATAATAGTGGGGCTTAAGGATTTCCCACTGATGAAGAATGTCACTGCCGTAGTCTGTGTTGCATTGGAAAGATATGACGAGAAGGCCATCGACGTCCTTCGCAGGAAGAACGGAATCGACAACATCTTCTACGTCCGCGGAGGGATGGACCGTAGCAAGCTGTCCTTCGGACAGAAGCTTCTTCTGGGTGCGGTGAGCATCAAGATGCTTTTCTTCAACCGCAGTCCCGAAGACAGGGAAGTGAGAAGGGTCATGGACCACGGCGGCGACCTCTCGTCCCCCGACCAATTGGACGGGATTGCAGAATGGTATGTGAAGGGCTGAGGACCTCGGCTTATCATATCGCGGCGATAT
>Ga0310696_10010412_pt1 | contig 10698 bp, 17 predicted proteins | sample AusTroGonzalo_MG_4_FD_203885 | JGI IMG/M metagenome (GOLD analysis project Ga0310696, IMG submission 203885) | Bovine rumen microbial communities from tropical cattle in Woodstock, Queensland, Australia - Gonzalo_02 (v2) (version 2) | ecosystem: Host-associated > Mammals > Digestive system >... | reverse complement strand
TGGCAACAAGTCACAGATGAAGAGATAGAAGCATACCGACAAATGTTACAACATACGGTTGCAAATACCGCTGACGCCACAGACAAAGCCTCGGATGCTTACTTTAAATGGGCCATAGACTTTATGAAAGGACCAGGACGCGAAAAAATGATGGAACGTGCTGATATGTTAGAAGAAGCACTTGGTGACATGTTTACATCTGACAACAATCAGTTGAGCGCCTTGCAGCAGGGTATTCAGGGTATCACGGAAGATACGGCAGGTGCGCTGGAAGCCTACATGAACGGCGTGTCGCAGCAGGTGTACCTCCACAGCGACCTTCTGACGCAGATACGCGACACGGTCGTCAACATGGACTTCGACATACACTTGGCCACACAGTCGCAGATGCTTCTTCAGTTGCAGTCCTCCTACACCGTACAGCAATCCATCCAAGGCATCCTCGAAGGTGTCTTGAACCCCAACGGGCAGGCATTCAACGTAGCACTTGTAAACTAAACATACGATGGACGAATTAGCAAGATATTACAAGGAAAGCCTCTTGGCCGGACTTTGCGGCGAATACAAGGGCCGCTGGCAGGCGACGCACGGCGACAAGGAAGGCTTGATGCGGATGATGATGACACAGCAGGCCCTACCGCATTTTATGACGTTTGCACACGAAGGACGCGGACTGTCGAAGGATTTCTTCACCACGTACTTCGCGGACTACATCAACGGACGTTACGTGGGGGTGGACGTGGACGGCGTGGAAGGCGGCTACCGCACGCAGGTGTATGCGGCCGCAGAAGGCGATTTAAGCCTTTCTGACGACGTTTCTTGCATCATGTGGTCCAACATACCGTCGGCAAGGATAAAGTCGTGCAAAGCGGCTAAAATCTACATCGGTTGCGGTTCTGACGTACACTTGGTGTGCGAAGGGTTCAATACGGTGACGGTGATGCTGTTCGACGACAGCCGCGTGACGTTGGATGAAGTGGACCGTGACAGCCGCGTGAACATATACCGGTACAGCGACCGGTGCGGTGTGCAACGCGGCGAACATTGTTTCGGCAAAGTTAATGAACATCAAAAAGAATTAAGGTTATGATAAGTGATTTACGGGGAAAATACTATGTAAGGAAGACAACGGCGGACACATGGGACGACGTGACGACACGGTTCGCAGGTGTCAAGATATTGAAGGTGGAAGGACTGAACGCGCAGGGCGAAGCGGTCAACGTGTACGACGAACAGTGGGTTACGGGCGAAGAAGACTTCATGGTGACGAAGCAGGTGGGCGGCGTGGACATGGTGGCGCGGAAGAACGTGGACGTTGCCGTCACGTTCGTGGCCGGTGAACGCTACGGCGCGACGGACACGGTGACGGCGCATGATGCCTTCGTGGACTTCATGTGCAACCACGGTGACATATACCTGCGGTCGATGTACGCCATGAAGGATGCGCACGTCATAGCGGTCAACGCCTACAAGCCGACATTGGAACGTCTGCACCGCGGCACGGGGGCGTTCATCATGGGAACACTGGAACTGCACTGTGTCGAACCGCCGACACCCGTGCCGACGACATAGGCATCACAAAAAGTTATGATGGAAAAGCAGAACGCCACTTGCAGAAGGATGCAGTGGCGTTCATCGTATTCGACAAGTCCGAAAAGGTTCTTATATGCAGCGACGGAACATCCGCCTGTACCACGGCAGACGGTTGTATGCCCGCACCTTCTCGCCGAGTTCCTCAATCACGTCTTCCGCCTTGCGGATTCTTTCCACAAGACGGCGGCATGCGGTTTCCGTCTCGTCCAGTTTCTTCGTGATGCTGGTGATGTACCCCTTCAGTCCGGCGTTCTGTTTCTTCAGGTACGCGATTTCCTCTTCCGGCGTGGCGAAAACCCGCGCTTCTTCTTTCTTCTTGCTCATCTTCTCCCGTTTTTTGTTTGTTTGTTATGAATGTTTACTAAAAGTCCGGTTCGCTGTACGCTTCCAAGTCCGGCGTGCCCATCGACGACGCCTGCGACTCGCGTATCATCTTCTGCTCCTGACGGACCGACGCCCGCGGATAACTGAAAAGATTGATGGCCTGCCCGATGACGGAATAACCGTCCAGCATCTTGCCCTGTTCAACGGCATAGGGATAGACATCACCCTTGACCTGCACCAGCATGCCGTTTGAGAAATGTTCCGATATGTACTTCTTGAAGTACTTCCCCCAGACGGTCTTGAAGGTCAGATAGCGGTCTTCGACAACCGTGCCGTCTGCCTTGCGGTAGCCCTTCTTGAACTCGTCGATGAAGACTATCACCGACTCCGGCAGATACTTCACCGACCGGATGAATCCCACGCACTCAAAACTTGCCATCGTCACCCTCCTTCTTGTTTTCAACCTCCGACACGTATCTTCCCCATTCCTTCCGCGCCGCTTCGAACAACGTCAGAAGGTCTTCATAGCCATGCCTTACGCGGACGGCATCTTCTATCATCCTTATGCCGTAGATGACCGTCGCGTGGTTGCGGCGGAGACAACGGCCTATGCGCGCGAAGGAATGCCCACGGGAACGCATGAGGTATGATATGACATGACGGGCATTGCACGTACGCGTGTCACGTGTGCGTGACAGGACCTCCTGCGGCATCATGCCTGCCTTGCAGCATACGATGGACATGATGGCCGCAAAGTCCTGCGCAAGCATAGCCTCCATGTGTTCCAAGACTGCGCTATTGTTCATTGCTTATAATCATGTTTGTGTATAGGATAGCCTCCACAAGCGCGTCTATCAGTTCTACCGCATAGTACTTCGTTCTACCGGATTCAACACACCATAGGTCTTTATCGTGCGTAGCCGTTGCACCGACCGGCAGCATGCCCATCAGTTCGCCGATGGAATACGCACGCTGAAGATTCACATAATGCCGTCGGTCATGTATGACACCCGCGTAACTTATCGACGCGATGGCCGTCGGCTGTTCCGCTCCGCTTTCAATCAAAGCCGCACTCTGTTCCGTGTTCGTAAACTGTTTCATGTCTTCTATTTTGCTTGCAAATATATAGATAAATTTTCCATATTCAAAATATTTCCCGCAATTTCATCAAAACGGGCAGTCCCCGTCTTCCGACATCATAGCATCCATGTCATCCACCTTCGGCATTGTCGCAATCGGCATTGAAGATGATGGCAAAGGTGATGGCGTTGCTTCATCATAGTCTATTGTCATCGGCGTCGGTTCAACCTCCCAGCCGTACTGCACGTCTTCATATTCCGTGTTCTTGAACCTTCGGCTTATGGTGTCGTAGTACATCCCGCACATGTAATCCATGACGCCCCACATGCGGTTCTTCTCCACGGACAACACGTTGCTGTATATGCGCAGGGCCGATGCTCGTCCTGCATCATAGAACTCCGTCACCGCGCGGATGAAGTCGTCGTTTGTGCGGTGAAGGATGAATACGTTGTCCACGGCGTTGGTTATATCGGCCGTTCCGCTTATGTCGGGCTTGCGAAGAAGTGCAAGTGACTTGCGCGGATGCGCGACAAGAATGACATGCACGGCATGTTCCATTGCAAAATCCTTGATGCGGAGTATCAGTTCCTTCTGCTTTTCATTTCTGTCACCTTCAAACATGCTGATGTCCATACCCATAAGGTTGTCCAAAATGAAGAAACGCACGTCGGCCTTCAGCAATATCTCCATATCATGCAATATCTGCTCCACCTTCGTCCCATAAACCTTGTTGTAAACAAAGAACCGTCCGTTCGTCCATTCATCTATCTTCCTTCCTATATGGTCTGGGACGTAGTACCGTGACGGTTCATACTGTGACGGGCGCATGTTATGAGCGCCGGCTGCGGGCATCTGAAACCATGTTTTGTAAATGTCTGCACGAAGTTCTCCGGTCCACAATGCTACTTTCACACCTTGCTCAATAACGTTCAATATCAACATGTTCAACCAAGATGACTTGCCAGACGAATTGTTGCCAGAGAGTATAGTAACCTCCGACATATACAATCCAACAATTCTTTTGTCCAATTCCGTGAAACCTGTCTTCACGTTTTCAAGTTGCGTCAGGTCTGCGGCCTTTATGTCAGAAAGTGAAAGCCATTTTTTTCCAAGTTCCGGCAGTTCCTCCTTGATGTCGTATTGCCGCCGTGCCGTACGCTGTGGTGCCGGCTGCACATATACCACCTGCGGCTGTGACGGCTGTAATGACATGGACGGGGAAGGGCGGTCATATGCTTGCGGTTCGAAGTGAAGGCGGAATGCCCGCCAGTCATGTTCCGCGCAACTGTTATGGAAGCACTTGAAGGCTATAGAGCCGTTGGGCATTTCAAACAATGCGCTGTCCGGTGCTTTATGCTGCGCATCGAAAGGACATTCCTTCAAGATGAACTTCGTCCCGCCGCCGTTCATCTGCACCTCCTTGGCCACCTCGATGCCATGCCGCGCGATGAAGTCCCGGATATTGAACGACGTCGCGTGGCCGTCACCAACGAATTGACGGCGTGGTTGTGAATCCATCTTCACGGCAAACTTTTCATTGAACCGCGCCACCGTTTCACGCCCCATGCGAATGATGTCCTTCGGTGTGGAAAGGATGCGGGCCATGCGGTGCGGACGTTCTTCGGTGGAACGTCCCTTGCGACCATAAGAACCCGGAAGCCGTATGATGCGGTTGGCGTCATATAGGACGGCATCAATCTTGACGTCATCGTCGGAAAACATCCGCGCCAAGGTTTCAAGAAACACTTTCACCACCGATTCGCTTTCCGTGGTGTTGTCCATGTCGATGGGATAAAGAAGATGATAGCCGGAACTGCTGTCACACACCACCGGCTCTGAAAATCCTTGTCCGCGAAGGAAGGCGAACACTTCCCTCGCCTTTGCCAGTGCCTTGGCTTTTTCATCATCGGTGCTTGACACTCCCGAAGGGCGGTCACAATCGACATCGACCGGCATCCACCACCGATGTTCGATGTCCTGCTTGCTCGTCGCCGTGCCCTTGACCTGTCGGAACACGTTGAACTGGTCACGGCTTGCACAAGCCGCTTTAACCTCGTTTACCGTATAGTAGATGTTGAAGTTGTCGTATGGCGCGAGTGCATCTATGGCTCGTCCCACGTCATAGAAATAACCAGACCATGTGCGTTCGCCTATGATGCGTATCTCAAACAGTTCGCCGTCGCGCTTGAACGTCTCATGCCAGCGGCGTATCTCCAAAGAATCCATTCGTCAATCCTTGTTTTTAGCCTATCTTACCATTCATTACTTGTGTATGCCTATCTTGTAAGAGGGAAAAAGTGGAAACGGTGATAGGCCGACCGCTTGTCATCGGGACATGACCCCCGACTATCCACTTTGCAAAGATATGAAAGTTATTTCATGGAATCTACCATTTCTTCAACACCATCCATAGATGTCCATAATGGGCAACTATCATATACCTTGATTTTCTTTAGGTGGTTCTGTGTCCGGTTTGACGGTCGTACACGACAATATTGGATTATGCTTCCACCATATTGCCAGCGCTCCCTATGAAGACATGTCCTGCATGTTCTTGAAGAATCCATTTCCGAAATAGAATGCTCGGATGATGAATCAAGATTCGGGAATAATTCAAGTTGTTCCATAGGTGTCAGAATAAAGAAAGTTGTGCGGTTGTATTATCTTGACAATCATGCCTATATCTTTCCCTTATGATACAAGGAAGGGTCTTTTTATAGTCAATGCGATGGTGAAGACGTGTGAATTTAGCACCCATGAGGGCAATCTTGACCGATGAAGGACTAACCATTATCGTATAAAAAGATTTAACGAACGTCCCTACATCAAGATATAGGTCTGATATCCCGCCCTTATTTTGTTGTGTGTCATCTTGGTCTAATTGAAATGGCATGAATGTAAAGAACAAATCTCCCCTTATTCCGCCACCAACATACGCATTTACGTCTTCATTGAGTATGCCCATGAAGTCTATTTTCCTATCAACAAGGCAAAAAAACGAATTCATGGCCTTCCTCTTGATAATAACGCTCTCATCATAGCCTCCAATATGGTCGCCTCCTTGTGAAAAAGCAATGGTCTTGACATTAGGTCCAGCATTCAACAAGAACTCTATAAACCATGATGCTATAAGGTCATATTTCTTTGTCTTCTTCGCTCTCTCCTTTCTATGATGGCCAAAGTAATAATAGTCATCATCGAGTTCCTGGAAATATAAATATCCAAGGCTGCGCGCAATATCGAAACATGCGTTTCTTGCGAAAAGAATGGCCTTTCTATTCCCGAAGTTGTTCATACTATCAACATCCCTTGCAACAAGGGCCTTGTCAAACACATATACATGTTCTCTCCCATATTGCTCATAGTATTCCTCTATCCTTCCATCCTCATTGTCACATACAATAATGATGTCGCCCGTGTAACCACATGAGCGCAAGAGGTCATACGTCTTTCGTTGATGAGGCCTTCCATGTGAAAGGATGAACACAACGAATTTACTCATGTCCGGTTTGATGTTCGTTCTCATCCCCGCTTTTTTTGATTTTCTCGAATAATACAAGGAACAAGCCTTTTCCAAAAAATCCTATGATGCAGCCTTGGCGACTTCTCTCCCATCAAGGCGATGCGAATGGCAGACGGGGCAAGGATGATGCTATAAAATGATTTGACGTAAGTTCCATATTTCAAATACGCATCCGTAACTCCTCCCGCTTGCGTTTGCGTCATCGGCTGATGCAGCATGTACGTCATCACCGTCATAAACACATCTCCTCTTATGCCATTGGCTATGCAGGCATTAATATCATCATTCATCGTCCCGTAAAACTTGAATGGTCTTGATGTCATGCAAAACCAACTATTCATACATTTCCGTTTATAATTCCTTCGTTCCGGGTCATAGCCTCCTATATAATCGCCACCTTGGGCAAAAGCAACGGCTTTGAGCGGCGTATTTATCAAAAACTCAAGGAAATACTCACATACTTCACCAAAACGTTTTGAGATGCGTTCGCGTTCCGGTTGCTTGTGCGCAAAAGAGTCCGTGTCATCATCCATGACGCAAAAATAATCATATCCGAGGTCACGTGCTATATCCCAACAGACGTTTCTTGCAAACACTGCCGCCTTCCTATCCTTGAAATTATTCATGGAATCCGTCCATTTTGCAACAAACTCCTTGTTAAATACATAGACATTCTCATGGCCATATTTCTTGATATAATCCTCGCCACGGGCATCCTGGTCATCTACAATAAAGACAATGTTACCATCATACCCGCTTCTCTTGAGACATGCCACCGTGTTGTCGTACTCCGGTCGACCATGCGAGAGAATAAACATGGCAAACTTGCTCATGTTCGGCTTAATCCAATTCTTGCTCATAAAGCCTCCGCATTTTATCATTCAATTGCACAAACCCATCCTCGATGGCCTTGTCGAAATCAATGATGACGAGAGCCAATTTCTCCATCAACTCCTGCATCTCCTTGCTCGCCTTGGCGTAGTAGTCTGCAATGCACTCATAGTTAAACTCTATGAAGCGTGTTGCAGCCAAACGGAGAAACGCCTTCTCCTCATCCGTAACGCTTGATGCGTTTATTCTTCGCACAAGGCGTAAATAGCGTTGCGGGTCATGGCACTCCCATAGAGTTACATCAACATCCCTTGGCTCATAAATTGGAGTACTAACCTTCCTTGAATATTTATTGTCGTCATTATTAACTTCAATAAACTCATTTCCAAATAAATCAAGTTGCTTCATATTCTCAAAATTTAATGGTTTGTGTATTATTTGTCATTTTTTCGCATACTATCCCCAGTGAAAGTCACAGTGGTGGTGATGGCCTTCAGACGGTCGATGGTGCGGCGCCCGTAGCGTCGCATCACATCCTCCGGCGAAAGATTCGTCGTCAGCAACAACAACCGACCATCCTGCTCGGCCATGTCCACCACGTCGGCGAACACGTCGCGCCGTTCGCCATACACGTTCGTCATCGCCTCCGTCCCGAAGTCATCCACGCACAACACGTCGGCACGCATCATGGCGTAGTATTCGTTACGTTCGGGATGCAGCGCCCGGAGGTTCGAGGCACGGCATTGGAAGGTGCTTGTCCGGGGATAGTAATAACGGAGGAGCGTCGGAAGGACGTTGTACGCAAGAAGGCTCTTGCCCCTTCCGTTCGACCCGTAAATGTATAGTCCGCGGCGGTGGTTGTCCACGAGCCACCGCGCCACGTCATCATAGCCTTCAAGCCACTGTGCCGCGTCGCCCAAGAAGTACCGCAACCCACGCCACATCATCGCCTTCACCGCATCCATCGTGCCCAAGGTGACATGCAACGGAAGCCGACGTTCGCCCAAGACTGCCTTGAACTCGTCTTCCTTCCTTTCGTTGCCTTCAAATTCATTCTTTTCTTTAAGGTTCATAGCGTAAATGCTTGTTTCATTGTTGTTTTTCGTCGAAAAGTTTAATCGCCAAACCCCAGCATAGGAATGCAAAGGTAAGATACACGGAATGATTGTCCGACACGACACCAACGGTCGGTATCAACAGCAACTGAGTTTCTGACATGAACAAAGTTATCTTCATAATAATCATCCTTTTTTCAAATCATACATTCCTTCCGGAGCGGGCAGTGCCAGCCCCTTCGGTATCAGTCCGCGATAGTCCGCATGTATGGAGTTAAGATAGTCGAAAATATCTACTGATGCCACTATGTCGCTGAACATTATTGCCGCATGTTCACTCCCATATTCCACTTCAAAGAATACAAGCACACAATCATCTGTCACGCTCACCGAAGTAAAATCCTCGAACCCCCACAATGTTGCGAGTGTGGTAGCCTCTTCCTTGGTCATGCTCCACATCGGACGGAGATATGCCTTGATGTCCCAAATGTTAAAAGCAGCAAGATGAAATGGAGAAAGTATCACATCTTCACGATATTTGCCATTGCCATTGCGAACGCTTACATTTGTGTCATACGGCAGTCTGCCGCAGAGGTCGTTAAATGATAATTTTCTGTCTTGCTCGTTCATTTTCTTTTTCTTTTTAATTTAGTCGCTTCATTGTTCGCGTTGCCAAGAGCGTCCGTCCATCGCAGGTTGGCTACTCGGTTGTCATGGCGCACGGTGTTGATGTGGTCAACGTAGTTCATGCCGGGAATGCGCGGAAGGAATGCCTGCGCCACAATGCGATGAACCATGACGGCACTTGTCCATCCGTTTCGGCGGAGATACACTGCTGCGTAACCACTCTTTTGCACGTACTGTTTGAGTACTTTGTTGTCCTTCTTGCGCATCACGCATCCATTCTCATTAACCATATAGTCAGGCCAGCCTTGCACATCACGCCATTGACAGTACTCATACTCATACTCATCGCATCCATATTCATCACATTCAGCATATCCGCACACGCAGATACCGTCAACAAGATTAATACAATGATTCATCATCTCGTTCGTCATGGTCTATCATTCACTTTTATCACGCAAAGAAATCATTTCATGACGAAATCTTTCCGAAAAATTCTCATTCCACAAGATATGTTTCGAGAACCCGCTAATAAGAGCCTCTATACACATGTCATGTAAGAGCATGCCATAATTCTGTTTGATATAATCAACTATATCGTCCTGCATCTTCTTGAATGTTTCGTCAAAATTGACAGTTTTGGACGCCTCTATCAACAAATCTGAAGCGCGAACATAACTGCTATAGCGGTCAGTTTCGTTGACAAAAAGTCTTGCAAATACATTTGGGTCACTCAACTGTGCTATCAGTCCTTTCCGACAGATTTCTTTCAGTTCGTCCGCAGTAAAGGCTTCCAATTCCCTTTCAATGACGTTCTTGAATTGTTTATCCGAGACTTTAATCGTTACTTCCATTGCTTATATCGTTTAAAAGTTTCCGTAGTTCCTTGATTTCTCTTTTCAGTTCTTCAAACTGTTTGTCCTGTTCCGTTGAATAATAATATATGGCGTACGAGATAAGTACGCAATAAAAAAATTCTGCCATGATTATTCCTCCATTGCTTCGCGAAAGTCCATAATCAGATTCCCATACGCTATCCCATTGTCCGTCTTGTATAATTCGGCATTCTCTGCCAACCACTCAACAGCCTTATCAATTAGTTGTTCACGCGCAATTGCTACTGCCGTTGCGGCATGACGAGGAGTTAGCCATTCTTGGTACATGGTCTGGCCTTGTTCGTCCTTCCATGCCAGTTCATTGCTGCACCTTCTTGTAAAGGCTTCAATATAATCATTTGCTGTCATAGTTTATTCCTCCATTGCTTTGCGAAAGTCTGCTACAGAACCCTCGATGTCCAATATTTCGGCCGCGCCTTTGCGTATCATCGCTATTAAATTTTGCATCTGTCGCAATTCCTTCCTATATAAATCGCAAGCCTTGTCTATCATCGTTTTGTCTGCCCATTGTGCGCCATCATCATAGGCTTGTTCAATGTCATAGGCATCAAAGTTCTTTGCTGACATCATTCGATGCCTTGAAGGGTACAAGTCTCCACATCTTTCAATGGCATTTCTTTCAGCGTAATCCATCGCCGCCTGTTCTATCTGTTCTTCCCGTGTCATAATCGTTTATATTAAGTCCTTACAAATTTCGACTGCATTGCCAATAACTTCTAATTCTTCTTTACGCCACCAAGCATTATGCAAGAAAAAACAATCCTGTTGA
>Ga0310696_10010410_pt1 | contig 10699 bp, 21 predicted proteins | sample AusTroGonzalo_MG_4_FD_203885 | JGI IMG/M metagenome (GOLD analysis project Ga0310696, IMG submission 203885) | Bovine rumen microbial communities from tropical cattle in Woodstock, Queensland, Australia - Gonzalo_02 (v2) (version 2) | ecosystem: Host-associated > Mammals > Digestive system >... | reverse complement strand
CTGCTAGAAAGTTCATCTTCGATCCTCTTGCCGCAGTCGTCGGCTATGCGAGCAAACGTCCGTTCGGCATTATTAACTTGTTTCAATTCCTCGTCCGACATAATGTACGTCGAGCCTGGTCTCGTCGCGACGTACATCGTCATCATCCGGTAATACGGATCCGCCGTCGCGTTGAACATATCTATGTACCGCCTATGCGCATCGATATCCGTATCAATGCCGCCGTGCGTGGCCGCATTGTAGCAAGCCACTCGTATACGGCAGATGTGCTCGGTCAGCGCACGGAGCACCGGGTCGCGCTCGTAGTCGAAGAACGGCGTCATCACTATTCCTTGGCGAACTTGAGGATTTCCTCGTGGTCGCGGTGCATGAGCTCGGCGACCTTCTTGTACGAGTCGGACATAGCCTCTTGGGTGAAACCGCGCCAGATGGTCTTGGCCGGATAGACGGACTTTACCGTACCGTCGTCTCCGACTTCCATTACGATCACGTAGCCGAAGATGTGAAGGAATGAATTGACGAAGCGGAACAATCCGGTTTCGCGGAATTCGTTCCAGTCAATCTTTACGATAGGATTGTCAGCGGAAAGCTGATTGGATTCATTAGCCATTGGGAATCTCCTTATAATCAAAAATGTGTTCGACAGTCACGCCAGCTGCTTCTGCTTGGGAGAGAACATTCGCAAGCATGCGCTTGGCCATGATGGAAAGCTTCTGCTCGCTGATAGCTCCGTTCGGAGTCATGATCTTGCGCATGATAGTGGTGACTTGCTGCGCATTGATCAGAACCGGGATGGAGACCAGCTGTTCCAGATGGTAAAGGACGATAGCCATTTTCGACTTCGCGTCGTCCGTACACTGGTCGATAAGCCTTGTCAGCCACTGGAAGGTATCTTCTATGGTCGTAAAGTGGAACAGCTGGAACTGGCAGCCCTTTACGTTCTGACGCAAGGCATCGTCGGTAATTTCGTGAACGGCGTCCACGATGAATACAAACTTGCCTTGAGCGCCCAGCTCGTTTACCTTGTTGAACAGTTCTTCGTATTCGTTCATACTAGCCCCTTCTTCGTCATGATATCTGGTCTTGACATGAATTTCGGACTGCACACTCGGTCAATCATGCTGGCGTCGACCGACGGACAGTCAATGGTCTCGGTCTCGTCGATGATCGATGCGTAGCTCGGCTTGTAGTCAAGAACACGGACAACAGTATTCTTCGCATCATTGATTAAGTCCTTGTATTCCTTGTACGCGACCTTGGCTCGTTCGGCGATAACTGCTGCCATAGCCTCGTCCATCGCCACCATCGCGTCGGCGCGAAGATCGAACTTCTTGACCAGAGTCCATTCGACGTCGAGCAAGGAATAGTCTGGGTCAGTATTGCCCGGAACATGCCGGACGTAATAATGCTCAAGACCATACTTGCCGCTGCCCAGCTGGACGACTCGGTAAGGCCAGCACAAGTTCTGAATGTGCTGCTTGTACAACTTGCGGTCGAGGTGACGATCAGACAGGATCTTTCCGACGATGACGGCAACGCCTATAAATATGATAATGCCGATAATCAGCATGGTTAATTGATAATCGCTCATGCAGACAAATATAGCAAATCGTTGACCGCTTGTCATCTTTTTGCTATATTGTTGTCAAACACTTAACAACGAGGTATACAATGGGACTCTTTTCTTTCCTTTTCAAACCAGACATGGAACCGCTCGGGAAAATCGGCAAGTTGATCATGTGCGGCCAGTACCAACAGTGCGCCAAGTATCTCCAAGAAGAAAATCCGAAGAAGCTCAGCCGCTGCTTGAACTACCAGATCGGCGTCAAGAAAAAGAGCGGCAAGGACGGCATGCATGCGTACCAGCTTCTCGTGGAAATCTTCTATCTCAGATTCCGCAAGCATGCTCGACGCTACGACCCGGAATACTACAACCAGTGCAAAAAGAATGCGTCGGAAAACGACCGTCCGATGTGCTACGACGTACAGCAGATGGCTCCGTACTTCGCCGACGCGAAGGAATGGAATACGAACAATGATTAACTTGGCACCGCACAAGACGACCGTGTTCATTTCCGGCTCGTCACGCCTCAAGAAGCTCAACGACGAAATGAAGAAGTGCCTCGACGACCTCATGCAGAGGGACGTACGCGTGATAGTGGGCGACTGCTTCGGTATCGACCACTTGGCCCAGAAGTACCTCAAGCAGCATGGCTTCTCCGACGTGACGGTCTACTGTTCCACCGAGACGCCGCGCAAGTGCGAGTACCCCGTCGTCAAGTCCATGTGGGCGGAATCGCAAGGCAAGACTGGCGAGGACTTCTACCAAGTGAAGGACAAGGCCATGTGCAACGAGTGCGACGAGGCCATCGCCTTTTGGAACGGCTATTCATACGGCGTGAAGTGCAATATCGACCGAGTACGTGCGATGAACAAGCCGATGACGGTAATCATCGAAGAACAGCCGATGCCGGAAGGCTACGGCAAGTAAGTTTCAATACCAGAATACAACAAAGGCGGCCTTTCGGTCGCCTTTTCCTATTCCACCGGGAACGCGGCTGGGTTGACAACGTATGGGTTCGTTCGGTCGTCATCGTCGTTATCCTTACGAGGACTGGTCGGATAACTCAGACGGCGGTGCGGAGTCGGCCACAACGCGCCAGACTTCGTCACCAAGTATTCCTTACCATCGATCGTCACCATATTCATCCGCATCGCCTATGTTGGCCCATTCCTTAGAATGGCGTTCAGCTTCGGCACGCATAAGTTCGCGAGTCTTCAGCAAATCCTTGATGAACAAGTAAATACGTTCGTACCCGTCTTGGTCGCCATCGTATACAAGCACGTCATTGTGTTGAGCCTTGCATTCCTTATCCAAGAGGTCACGAATAGTCTTGTCGATCTCCTTTGACTCTTCCTCGGTCTGGTTGCGACCGTTGGTATTGTACGGCTTCACTCGGTTTAGGAAGATTTCGAGCGTACTCCAAGTCGGATACTGGTTTGCCTCTTCCAGACAAGCTAATCCGAGCTGCGGACGGCCAATCAAATCGGCGTAGATCTTGCCAAGACGGATCGGCGAGTCGGTGATGATCACATCTACCTTGCCGAAGCAGCGTGATATACGGAACGCTTGCTTGCCAGAAATGTAGAACTGGCACTTGAACGCCTCTGTGTTATTCTCCCAGACCTTGTCCTTGGCGAACTCAGTCACGTATTCCGCGTCGATTCCAGCCATCTTCAGCTTGGAGAAGATGTAGGCGGCTCCGGAGCTTTTTCCTGAGCCTGGGCCGCCGTACAAGTTAACAATCAGTGTGTTTTTCATTCAAACTCCTTATGTTCCGGCTCGTCGTTATCATTAGACACGTCTTCTAGCGTTTTCACAGCAGCGAATAGGAATAGCCACCAGACGACAATAACAACAACCCAAGTAATGTCACTAAAAACAATGTCCGTAAAGTGAGAGATCAGATACATGATTTCTGCTGGAAACATTGCAATTCCAGCCACCCCGACACATGTCAAGGCAATCATCATTATGTACCCGACATTCCACAAAAACTGTTTCATTATTTTCTTCATTGTTTCTTCCTTTGCGATTCAAGTTCCGCAAGTTTTGCCCGTACGGCAACTCGGTGTTCTTCCCATTGCCGATCAATTTCCATTGGACTTTTGTATTCAAAACCAAATTCTTTTTGTCGCTTATCTAATTCAAACTTGAATGCCAACATATGATTATGTTCTCGTGTCATGCCCTTGAATAGAGAATCCGCCGTCTCGGCGAGCATATACGCCATATGTTTCCAGAACTCAGATTCACTACTAATAGGGAATCCTTGATAGTTAGAATAAGCTGCGTCCAACTTATGTGTATAACTTCCCTTGGCCGTATCGTATGCCGACATGGTCGATTTCAATTCTTCCTTGGTCATGTTATCCATACGTAGCCTCTTCACCTTATATGAACAGTCGGGCAGCACCGACAAGTACTACAAATACGCACACCGCGACAAATGTTTTATCCATCCAATCCATTGCTACTCCATCGGGTTAGTACACATGACCTTGAACAAGTCGACGTTCGACATGACTTTCTTGCAGTATTCATTGAAATCCTTCCGGATTGCTGCCATGTCGACAATCTGGATCAAGGTGAGCTGCTGGTATTTGTTCTGCAGATTAGACACCACCACACCATCTTGATTAGTCACGCTATTGACGCTAAGAGTCACTCCATTCAGCCACACGGTGTAGTTAGGCGCGTTACCATGCAGCGTAACTTCCTTTACGTACATGAATTCCCTATGACGGTCAAACGGAATGATGAACTTACCCTTGACTTCATCAGAAATCAGTTCAACAATCTTGAATGCAACCGCATCAAGTTCAGCATTCCTACTTTCCTTAGATCCAATGGTAGGAATGTCAGAATTACGTAGACTGCGATACAAGTCTTCTTCTGCTTGTGTTCGGCTACCGAAAGGAATCGATGCAAGCGTACTCAATAACTTATATCTAGTTTGAATAACAGCATCATTCTTCGCCTTCTCGTACTTGTCCTCGATGGCTTTGTACTCCTTCAACAAGGTCTCTACCATGTCGATTGTCACGCTGTCGATTCTACGTCCAATTACTACATCCATAACGGCCTCAGCATAAAGTAAATAAATACACCAATTCCAAACAAACTACCAATTCCCATTATCCAAAATACAATATTAACGATTGGGTCGACGATTGCTTGTATACGATGGAACCGTTCCATCTCTTTGCGTTCACGCTCCCAGCGTTCAGTTTCCCACTTAATCATCTGGTCTCGCTGACGCATGGACGATTTCGCTTGTCGCTCCCAGTAGTTCTTGCGCATGTTCAAGAACTCAATCATGTGGGGATCCTTTTCATTCTTGATTTCCTGGTCAATATCAGAAATCATCGACCCGGCTTGAGCGATATTCTCGTTATAGGAATTATACCAGTTATTCGGTTCCGGTTTTCCATTCGACTTCTTGGCATCCTCTTCCTCTCGACGTTTCTGCGCATGTATGGCCGCAAGCATACAGTTCGCCGCCGCTATTCCAGCACTGCTCATCGTTTTTTCCTCCTACGAGGCTTGATCGTCTTGGCAAAGTCGGTCGACTTAACGAGCTTCTTGGCGGAATCTGGATAAAGAAAGCGAAGCGCCTTGTATATGCCTTCTGGGGTTGTGCCAACTGGCGGAAGCGCATGACAGTCGAACAGCGGCGGAAACCTACGGTCGATAAGACGTCTTGCTTGACCGGGATGCTTCTCGCGCCATTCGCGCTCCTCGCGTTCCCATTCTTCTACGAGTTTCTTGCGCTCCTCGGCCCACTTCTTGGCTTCGATGGCGCGTTGCCGTTCTTCCTTGTTGCGGCGCTTGCGCTCCTCGATGACGTCGTGTATCTTGGATACCGGAATGCCAGCGGAAGGAACTTCCTTGATGACATATTCGTCTGGGCCAGCTTCCTCGTTCTTGCAGCGAGCCAGCTCGATCTCGTAGTCTTCCTTGCTACGGAAGTAGCCGCAGAACCATTCCTTGCCATTAGGATAAATACGGTAAAGTTCGTAGCAGCGTTCCTTGTAGTGGAGCTTGGCTCCCTTGTAATCAATAATTTTTATACCCATCAGAACTTAACCTTTTCCAGAAACCATTTGCTGAATTGAGACAGCGGATTCCTCAAGTCCTCGCCCTTACGGCAAGTCGGCCCCAAGAATCTGTATATGCTGCAGATTAACCAGCGCAGTAGTTCGCCAATCAGTTCGGGCACAACGGCAACCGCAATGACCAGTACAGTGGCTAGCCACGCAATTCCGTACAGAATCACGACCGCCATCGACAGAAGGGAGATACAGCATCCCCATAAGTATCGTAGAAAGAATATCCAGAAGTTCTTTTTCATGCAACCAAATATAGCAAAAACGATTACAAAAGTCAATTTGTTTGCTATATTTGGTGACATGTTCAAGACAATCAAGAATATTGAGAGGCCAACCGATGAAAAATAAAAAAGCTACCATAACTGCCGTCATCGCATTTATGTCCATGGTCGCTGGCATCGGTCTGGCAATCCTGACCAAGATGTTTGGCTGCGACCTCGCCACACCGGCCCAATGGTGCCTTCTCGTCGCATTCGTCACTCTGATGATGCATGCGTTCGACGTAGCAAAAAACGCAGCCTACTCGAATGAGGCTGCGACTACGGCATTTTTGATGCTTATAATTTTGCTGTGCGCCTTCTAGCGGCGACGACGGCGATTCCTTTGCATTGAACGGACGAACGACATCATGTTGTTCGCCATTTTTTGATGGAACTCCTCGATATTGAAGTCCATTTCCGACAGTGCGTTCAACGACGGAAACCGCTTTCGGACTAACGGAATCGGAAAAGGAGCGAATGCACGTTGTTCTTCTAGTTCGGCTTCGCGGTCTTCTGCCTCCAAATCAGCGACAAGGTTCGGATACAGAGTAGCCGATTCCTTTTCGATACGGTACTCGACCCGGTGACCGAGTTCGAACTCGTACTTCTTCAGATAGGAAAGTTCTCGATCGGCGGCGGCTTCGCTCCTGAAGTAGCCTACAATATGAGAATGGACGTACTTGGTACAGTAATAGTCCTTGAATAGCTTGTAGATAAATTCGTACTTCATGCTGCTTCCAAGTCAATCGACATCGACTTCTCCTTGCGGAACAGGTAGCGCAACATCTTCAGCTGCTTCTTGGCTTCCTTGCGGTAATAGCACATGGCATACTGCTTGTTGCATGACGGATACCAGATGTCTCCCTTGACGTTCTGCCCGATGCCGTAATAGCCGACAGTGCCGTCCGTCCAAGTGGCGCGGATGTAGTACAGCGTGGCCTTCGTATTTACAAGAGTCACATTTATATGCAGTTCATACCCAAACAAACGAATGATCATACTTTAGCACTTGTCATCTAAGATAAATGATTTCAGTTTCTGTCCCACCATCAAGTCCATTAGCTCGTCAGACGTGATGGTGCAAACGTGGAAGTCGTACTTCGTCCACCAGCTGTTGGCTGTCTTGATGTAGGACTTAGCTTCGTCCTCGCTGGTGAAGAACCTAGCGTCAAGAAGTCGGTTGGTGCCATCGTAGCTCTCGCCGCCGATGTCGCTTCCGTTGCGGAAATACTTGTGGTTCTTGGTCTCCACGTTGTTAACAAGGTAATAAAGCATCATACGCCATCCTCCCAGAAACAGTAAAGGCATCCGTGAGGACAACGGCGAGGACGTATGCCAAGAATCTGGCGCTTCGCCAAGCACATGCAATTTTCTCGCTGCTTTGTAAGCGGAGCAATGTACTGGGCATCCTTGATGTTAAGCAGACGCAAGTCCTTGTAGCTCACGCATCCCCGTTTGTCGATGAAGTCGGCGTTCAAGTCGGTCTCTGCGCAGCTCTCAAAGTGGAACCATTCAGTGTACTTGCCAAGGATGTACTCGGTACGTTTGAACACTGACTTCGGCGCCTTGAAACTCTTCCACAGAAGGGCAACGCCCTTGTTCCTCATGCGATTCACCGCATGAGGATACAAGTCGACGACCGATACGCGGCATCGGAGCACAATCCCATGCTCCTTTGCGTAGTCGCTCCACATATCAAGAACCTTGTATATGTTGTCCTGGCATTCCGCATTCAGCAGAACGATCGGATCCAGACGGAGGACGTAGTGCGTGGTGTCGAACCCACGTTCGGCGAGTTTCTTGAACTGTTCGAATTCGTGTTCTGGCGTCTTGACATTGGGTTCCAGCACGGAACCGCCTTGCCCAGTGACCGTGTGATGGAATATCACCCGGTTCTGTACGATAAGGAGCTTTTCGACCATCTCATCCGACAGCTCCTTGGATATGACGACGTTGGCTTCGAGTAGCTTGGTCTCCCAATCCGACACGAAGCACGGGTCATAAGTCTCTGTAATGCCGACATACTTCATTATTTAACCTTGTTATAGTGAAAACAGTTTGAGTCGTGAGCCAGCTTCAATATGCGGAGCAACCGTTCTTCGGTCTCCAGCACGTGAGTATCACCGCTGAATGAATAGCTGTAGTCGGCACCGCCATGCTCTACGGTCTCCCAACCATTCGTCCAGTCGGAATAGCCGATCACGAGGTTCTGCGCCTTCCAGAAATTCCTAGTCAATACGCGAGCATATGGAAGATTGAATTCCTTGCAAAGCTGTACGAGGGCGTCGCTATTGCTACGGTGCTTGGTCAGGTCGTTCGGAAACAGATAAATTAGTCTGTCATAGAAACGGATTCTTGGGAAATACGCACGGACGCAATTCTGGAATGACTGATAATTCATAAACTAATCATCCTCGTATGAGAAAATTTCAATCGCTTCTCTTTTCATTGCCTACCTTCACTTCGCCGAGGTTGACCAGGTTGATGAACTTCCATCCACAGCCAATACTGGGAATCGTGTTGTGAGCGTCAGCCAGCAGATCATCGCCAGTATTCCGAGACTCCATATACACTTCCGTTGTCTCGAAACGGTTCAAGTTGAGGCTGTACTGTCTCCAGATAGCCGCATAGCCCATCAGAGGTCTCGTATCCACCGAGTCCTTGATGACGACCGGATGCATCTTGCTCGGCTTCCCGGCTTCCGCCCAGAGACGCTTGGCTTCCTTATCGCTGGTATTCGGCCCCTTGAACTGGAGCCACGAGTCGTTCTGCATGACCTTGTTGAACTTGTACTTCTTCTTACGGTAAACGGACTGGAGTACGGCGAGGACGTCGCCAAATTCATCAATGCGGATTGCCACCTGGTCGTGCAGAGCGCCGAAGCATTGCGTGTCGCAGAAGTCCACTTCGATAGGGCCGTACGCCTTGCGCAGCTTGACCATCTGGTCTATTAAGTTGTCTATCATCATAGCGATAAATATAGCAAAGCTCTGACGCGGTGTCAAACTTTTGCTATATTGGACAACATGAAAAACAGAAACCTTTTAGCAACATTTGAACTCAGCCAAGGCGACGAGAAAACGATGGAGACCATCGCCGAGGCCATCACCCACGCAGACCACTGTTTCGTCAAGATCGTGGAGCACTGGAGAGATGACACGGAGTCGTGGAACACCTACGCCATAGTCCAGCCCAGCCTCGCATTTCACTCGTCCAAAGGAGAACTCGTACTCGACGTCGACCACATCGTCCAATACGAGTTCAGCGGAAGCCACATGTACACGACTGGCGTGGACTGCTGCAAGACAGTCTCGGTAGGCCGCAGCACGGACGCCACGGTCTACATCTACAAACGGGTGCCGATGAAGGAAGTCCAGCTGTTCATCAAGGAATTCAAGGCCAAGAAAAAGGAACTGGACAAGAGCATCCAACAGCTGGAACTCTCCAGCAAGATCGTGCTGAACGCGCTGGGTACGTCGCGACTCTGTCTTTATCGGTAAACTTTCAAATTATCTCTTGACACAACTTAATTTAAAAGTTATATTAAGCCCATCGAGCCAACAACCAAGAGGTATAAATTGAGTAATCCGTTTGCAGAATACTATGCCCAATGCCAGCGCAGCGAATACGCCAACGCATTCAATAAAGCAGAAACCATCTGGCGCAAGCATCTGTGGAACCCTACGCCCACTCGCAACAAGCTTCTTGCGCTGGTCAAGGAGCATTTCGATGATCTGAGCGACGGCAACCCGTTCGTCAACAATTTTGAAACCTCTCTGATGCTAGACCGTCTCCGCAGTTTCTCCTATTCGTCCGAAAAGATCCGCTTTGACGAGATAACCAGCAACATGCTTGCGGAGTCGATGCGACACTACGCTAGTATGTTAGAAGAAAAGTACGTCGGACTTCACTACCAGATCAATGAAGCCGGAGCCGGATTTTCCATGAGGCATCCGTTCAAGACTTTCAATAAGCTTCACGAACTGACCAAGCCGGACTACTATATCATCCAGATGCACATCATAGACGCCCACGTCGAAATGAAGGAACGTATTTGGAATGTCCCAGAATCGATGTACAAGGATGAGTACGAAGGCATCGCCAACTGCGACTTCTCCATCTATATCTTCTCGGACTACCATTCGGACTATATCGCATCCGTAGAATTTCCTTATCGGCATTATCAGCTTAACGGAAAGCGATACACCGACAAGGACGATTTGGCCTACGTGCTCACCGAGACCAACGGAAAGCACGACTATCCGAACCAGAAAATGCTGCTGTACGCCGATGCAGCATGCACTCCGTTCCATGTATGGATCGCTTCGCTGGCCGACGGCGTACTGAAGATGGAAGACGAACTCTTGGCGAAGATGGAAGAATATGTCAAATCGGATCACATCATCCACACCGAACACGGAAACGAAATCAACGCATGGAGCGAAAAGCTCCTCGCTGGCAAGGAGATCAAATGAACACGAAGCACTACTTAGTCGCATGGGGATACTTCGCCGTCGACGAAGCCGAAATTCCAGAACTCGAATGCCCTAAACTCATCGAAGCCGAAACTCCGGATGACGCCATTGCGTTGTATCCGCAGCAAGTAGGCCGTGGACAAGCCTATGTAATCGGAACCGTCGAGGAAGACGATACCCTCGGAGTGAAAACGCTGGCCGACAACGCTACGCCGATGGCCGCATATCCGTCATTCTGCGACTGGACGGCAATGACCAGCGGCCACCTCAACGGACAGTACAAGCGCCTTG
>Ga0310696_10010408_pt1 | contig 10700 bp, 6 predicted proteins | sample AusTroGonzalo_MG_4_FD_203885 | JGI IMG/M metagenome (GOLD analysis project Ga0310696, IMG submission 203885) | Bovine rumen microbial communities from tropical cattle in Woodstock, Queensland, Australia - Gonzalo_02 (v2) (version 2) | ecosystem: Host-associated > Mammals > Digestive system >... | reverse complement strand
TAAATGCCTGATAACCATTGTGGTTATCAAAAGTTTTTAAATATTTTCCCATATTTTGAATAGTTATTTTTTACAATAAATATCATTTGGGAACAATAAAAGATAGATTTTGTCCACACTTTGATATTTATTTTTAATAAATAAAACAAGAAAAAAGGATGTCAAAGTTTTACATTAAAGAGAACGGAAACTATGTAGAGTACCAATTCGTTGGTATAAAGAACAACGGTTCTTGGGAAATAAATGGCATCTCCAACATATACGTAAAGGAAAACGGTGAGTGGACGACTTCTACTACTCTCACCAACATATCTACAAAATACATATACGGTGGCAAGATTGACTTCGAATACAAAATCGTAGGTCCATCAACCGTCACTGCGAATACTTGTACCCTCGTGGCACTGTGTGATACCACTGATGTTACCTCAGAATCCACTTGGTCAATTGTAAGCGGAAATGAGTATGCCACCATCGTAAGCGGCAATGTCATAAGCGTATCAACGGCTGCCACCAATGCAAATATTGAGGTTCAAGCAGCATATCACGGAGCAACTGCAACCAAGGAGATGACTGTGTCTTATCAAGGCTCAACACCTTCCGAGACCACAGTTGTCGTTGACATCGACCAAAGCGGAAACACAATCATAACCGAAACCGTGACCACCACTGAGCAAGACGGTTCATTCACCTCAGAGTCAACCACATACAATGAGGACGGCGACCCAATCAAGGGAAGCAACGCAAGCGGCGATACTGATGGCAATGTTAGTACCCAAAGCTTTACTTATGACGAGAGTGGCAACACTACCGTCACAGCATATACCATTGATACATCCGATGGTGATACAGGTGAGAAGACCTTCAACGCAGATGGTGTCAATACGGAATACTACGCATTCGATGTCACCCAAGGCTTCGTGGTGGATATGCACTTCACGATTGACTTCAATAATCAGCCCGCAGGACAAAATGAAAACCACCATAACATCCTTACGGCAAAGAGGGCAACCCCCGAACCTTGGTATGGATTCCAATTGAGACAGACATCAACGACCAAGAGCATAATATTGGGAAAACAGTTTTCAAGTGGTAGCAATACAAACACCACAATTGAGCCTATGTCCTTGACGGGCAACGTTGCAGAATACAACATCAAGATTATCTATGACCCAACTGCAACTACAAATAAGTTCGTATGCAAGAATGCAAACACTGATGCTGTGATATACACTTCGAATGGTACGTTCCCTGACCTTCCTGAGCTACGCTACTTGAAAGTTACCATCGGCTATGCTATGGATGAGAACGGAGACCCATATAGGTATTCAAACATCAACGTGCAGAACTTCTCAATCAAAAGGCTCATCAAGGTTGAAAACCCAACAATCACTTGTGATGGTCAGAACGTGTCAATCGCTTGTGAGACAGTGGGTGCATCAATCTACTATAGGATAAACGGAGTAGGTGAGTATGTTCCATATACCGTCCCATTCCCAATCACAGCGGATACCATCGTACAAGCATATGCGACCTATGATGGGGACACGAGCGACATTGTCTATGAGAACTGCATCTATGAAAGCGGCATTGAAGACCCAACAATAACTTGCGATGGAATCAATGTCACGATTACTTGTGAAACCGATGGTGCTACGATTTATTATGACCTTGACGAGAGTGGAACATATTCGGCTTATACTGAGCCATTCACAATCACGGCAGATACCGTTGTGTCATCTTACGCAACGCTTAATGGGGCGAGCAGTAGGACTGTATCTCAGACTTGTGTGTATAACCCAACCCACGACTACAGTAGGGAATACCTTACCTTTAGGGTTACAAGTGGGGGCAATATATCTTGGGAGACATTCGGTGGAATCCAAGGAAAAGTCATACAATACAGTCTCAACAACGGTGCTTGGACAACGATAACTGCAAGTCCTTCAACCCTCATTGCCGTGGAGGATGGTGATGTGGTTCGATTCAAGGGAACGAACGATAGGTATGCAACAAGCAACACGTCCTATTGCGCATTCAGCAGTGGGTCTACTGCAACCTTCGACATCGAGGGAAATATAATGAGCCTTGTCTATGGAGATGATTTCGTGGGCAACACAGCACTTACGAGCACATACAACTTCTGCTCACTGTTCAAGGGCTCAAACTGTGTATCGGCAGAGAACTTGGTACTTCCTGCAACCGTGCTCACACCTCATTGCTATAGGGCATTGTTCGCTCAGTGCTATTCATTGAACAAGGCTCCACAGCTTCCTGCAACAACGCTTGCAGAAGGCTGCTATAGGTTTATGTTCCAAGATGCTGTGATTACCACTGCACCTGACCTACTTGCAGAGACCTTGGTTACAGACTGCTACGACGGTATGTTCCATAGGTGTAATTACCTCAACTACATCAGGTGTACTGCCAAGAGCATATCAGCTACCTCAGCAACTACGGATTGGGTTCAGTATGTGGCATCAAACGGTACATTCGTCAAGGATGCAAGTACGGATTGGCCATTGGGACAGAGCGGTATACCTACAAGGTGGGTTGTCGTCGAGGAAGGACTCAGCAGACCTACAGTAGCTTGTGACGGTCTTTCCATAACATTGGACTGTGCTACGCAAGGTGCAACCATATACTACAGACTTAATGAAAGCGGAGAATACTCAGCATATACGACATCGATACCTATTACGGCAGATACCGTCGTTGAGGCATACTCAGAGTTGGAGGGTGAAACAAGTGCCGTTGTCAAGGAAACTTGTGCATATGACGATGGAATCACTGAACCTACAATCTATTGTGATGGTGAATACGTGACTATGTCTTGTGATACGGGTGGTGCAACCATTTATTATCGTTCAGGTCAGACAGGAACCTATACCCAATACTACGATGCAATTGCAATTACCGCTGACACCATATTCCAAGCCTATTCTGAAATCGACGGAAGACAAAGTGAGGTGGTGACTGCCAACTGTATCTATGACGATAGCTTGAGGGCACCAGTCATCGATTGTGATGGTGAGTATGTGTCTATTACTTGCCGTACCGTTGGTGCAACTATTTACTACGACCTTGATGAGAGTGGAACATTTTCTGCATACACATCACCTATTGAGATAACTGCAGATACACTTGTCGAGGCATATTCTGTATTGGGGGTTGAGACAAGCGTGACGGTAAGCGAGGAGTGTATCTATAATCCAATACACGATTATAGCAAGGATTACCTTACCTTTAGGGTTACAAGTGGAGGTACAATCGGTTGGAATGCCATTGGAAGTGGTCAAGCAAAGGTCATCCAATACAGCCTTAACAACGGTGCTTGGACTACGATAACTGCAACGACGGCTACGACAATACCTGTGTCCACGGGTGATGTCATCCGCTTTAAGGGAACGAACAACACTTATGCAACCGGCAAGTCCAACTATGCAGGTTTCGGACCAAGCGAGGGTGGTGTTGGAGGAGGAACTGCAGCATTCACCATCGAGGGCAATATTATGAGCCTTGTCTATGGGGATAACTTCGATGGGCAGACAGCCCTTACGGGAACATACAACTTCTGCTCAATCTTCAAGCTCTCAAACTGTGTGTCCGCTGAGAACCTTGTGCTTCCATCGACGACGCTTACAAACTACTGTTATCGTGCGATGTTCAGTAGGTGTACAAACCTTACGGTGGCACCACAGCTTCCTGCATTGACACTTGCGCAAGGCTGTTATTGGTATATGTTTGAGGAATGTGCCATTACAACGGCTCCTGACCTACTTGCAGATACATTGGTTAGAGAATGCTACGGTTATATGTTTACTAAGTGTAGCAGCCTTAACTATATCAAGTGTATGGCCACATCAAATCTTAGCGTGGCAAGTGGCAAAACTGGTTGGGTGACTAATGTTGCCTCTTCTGGTACCTTTGTCAAGGATAGCTCTGTATCAATAAGTACTTGGACTCGTGGAAACAACGGTATACCTACCAATTGGCTCGTATATGATAATGTATCAGTGTCAGCACCGTCAATCACTTGTGATGGCTACAACAATGTGACGATTACTTGTGATACTGTTGGTGCGACCATCTATTACAAGACGACCAATGTAAGGGGTGATAACTATACGGTATACACCGAGCCATTCACCATCACTGAAGACGTTGTGGTTGAGGCATATGCAGAACTTAACGGACAAGAGAGTAGGACGGTAAGCCAAACTTGCGAATACATCAGCGATAATGTATATGAGGCTTCGAATAGGAACCTCTCCAAGTGGAACTACAACAACTCTGAGGTATCAACGCCATACTCTGTCAACCAACTCGATGGACACTCATCAAGCTATGCGAAGGGAACGTTCAACTTCGAGACGAGGTTTGCACTTCGAGAGGCACAGCCTACATACCTATGGTTCCAACACGCCGACCAATCGGCATCCATATACATAGATGACACCTTGGTGGAGAAGCATTGGGGTGGATATGCCGCATTCTTCGTGGATGTGTCCAACTATGTGCACAGCGGTACGAATAATGTGAAGGTGGCACTTAAGAACAACGAGGGTAACTATCTTGCCCCTGCTGCGGGTGACTTCAACTTCAATGCAACCCTTGGAAATGTGAAACTCTATACAAGTCCATATCTTCCATCTATGAACTATGGATATGATGGATTCCACATAACGTCGGATGTGTCCGCTTCTGAGGCTACAATATATGTGAAGACGAATGTTCCTACCGGGGCAACGCTTGTTTGTACGATAGATGACGGAAATACGAACATATATTCTGCAACGAGTGCAAGCACGGGGGATGAAATCACCTTCACCAAGGTCATTTCCAACCCACACCTTTGGAACGGTACGCTTGACCCACACCTCTATGACGTGAAGCTTGAGATATACCACGACAATGAACTATATCATAGGTATACAAGACCTTATGGACTTAGATTCTATGAATATGTGGTAAACGACACAGTGAAGTATGGAACTGCTGCTAATCCATATACAGGGTTCCTACTCAATGGCTCTCCATATCTATTGAGAGGTGTATGTATGCACGATGACATCGATGGCAAGGCAAATGCACTCAATGATGCTGACTACACTCAGACGTTCTCAATCATACAAGAACTTGGGTGTAATTTCATACGCCTTGCGCACTATCCTCATCCAAAGGAGACGTATGATTGGTGTGATAGGCTTGGAATCGTGGTTCAGACCGAGGGTCCTTGCGTCAACAAGATGCAGTCCACTATGCCTTCTGACTACTTCGACCACCTCAACACGCAGTACGACGATATGGTGAACCAGCACTACAACCATCCTTGTATCTTCTTTTGGGGTCTTTCAAATGAGACCACAACCGATGACAAGGCGTTTGCCAACACCAAGATTAACGGCTACATATCACGCATAAAGGCACTTGACTCAGAACGTATGGTTGGATATGTGATGGCGCAGAGCGCATCAGACCCAAGCGCATACTACAACAATCCGAATGCCGATTGGTTCGGATGCAACATATACGAAGGTTGGTATTCAAATAGTGGTTCGAACAACCCTTCAAGCGCCATAAATACGCGTGTAAAGAACATCATAACCAACAAGAGCAAGGCATTGGCTTACTCAGAGTATGGCTGCGGTGGAACACAAAGATGCCACTCGGACGACTTTATGACGACAACTACAAGGGGAAACAACCCACGCCACGACATAGAATATATGATGTGGCTCCACGAGGGACACATTGCTGCGATAAAGAACTATCCGCAGCTTATGTTCACTGCACAATGGCAGTTGTTCGACATTGCGGTTGCCAATAGAAATGAGGGATACACGGTATGTGAAGATGGTGTGAACGCATCAACCGATGATAGTTTGAGAAGGCTTAACAACAAGGGACTCGTGGAGAGAGACCACGTCACCAAGAAGGATACCTTCTATCTCTACAAGGCTTGGTGGAACCCAACCCCATTCGTGCATATCTGTTGTAAGGACTATACCAAGACGGTGGATAGGGCAATCAAGTGCTACACGAATGACGGAACGTCGGTTTCACTCTATGTGAATGACTCACTTGTGGAAACGGTTAGTGCAACTGACAACATTGCAACCTTCACTGCAAGGACATTCTCAAGCGGTGATGTGGTTAGGGTGAACGGAGCAACAACGAATGACAGTTTTACATTTGAATGAGAATAAGGCGATTTAAGGCATTAAAAAGGCGAGGATGGTAGTTTCCTCGCCTTTGTTGTTTTAAAGCCTTAGAATGGCTTAGAATAGGTTAATTTTGTGGGATTGGATATGTTCTATTTTTATACGCTGACCAATTAGGTGCTGCCTTATATAATTCTACTGATTCGGCAGGGACATACAAATTGGCATTTACATTATTATATGTTTCCAAAGTTGGCGGTGTTGTGGCAAGCACCGTAATGCTTGAAAGACTTGAGCACCTATAAATCACACCAAACCCAATACTCGTCATACCACTTGGAAAGGTTATACTTGGCAGTGAAGAGCAGTTTTGAAAAATACCATCTTCCATTGTGGTAACACTATTTGGTATTGTCACACTTGTTAAACTATGGCAATTTGAGAAACAATAACCAACAAGTTCTTCAACCCCCTCGGAAATGGTCACATTGGCGAGATTTTCACAAGCAGAGAATGCGCCCCACCCAATTGATTTAACGCTGCCGGGGATTGTTATTGAAGTTAATCCGCTGCAATTTGAAAATGCGCCCCCACCAATAAGTTCTATATTGTTTGGAATTGTTATATTCGTAAGATTAGAACGCCCATTGTAGGAGTTACTTCCTATCATAGTCACGTAGTTTGGTATGACGGTATTCTTACAGCCGCAAACTAGTATGTTTGTTTCTGTCTCTATTATACCATTACAATTATTTTCTGAATTAAATTTGCGATTATTAGGGTCAACCGTTATCGTTTCCAAAGATGGGCAACCAGCAAATAATTCACCATTTATGAAACTAGCACCACTTGAAATAACCACATTTTTAAGTTTATTGCATTGTGCGAATGGGGGGTCAATACAGCCCTTAAAGCCATTTTCAATGGTAACACCAATCACCCTATCGGCATAAGGAGCAACCATAGTGTTTGTAAGAATTCCATAATCTTCTTCATCCTCATCGGAAGTGTATGGCCACCCACTTTTATACCACCCCGAAATCTCAGCCGTGCTGTCATCGTCTAATGTTAATGTTGCTAATATTTGTTTGTTGTAATGCAATAGTTGTCCGTTATCAATTTCTGTTAGAATAAGTCTTGAAACGGAGCCTTTTGCTTCGTCCTCATAGTTAGGGTCTTCGTGTAATTCCCATCCTGCCCCATAATTTTCTACCCATTTACCATAGTAAATAGTATTATCAATTTCGAACGTGGAATCAACCCCATCAGTGGCTGTTATGCCAGTTAACTCACTAAAATTAGGCGTACCAAGCGAATCAAGACCCATATAAATTAATGAGTTCATTGAACTTACATTTACCGAATATGCATAGCCAATATTAAAGCTAAAAGTAAATGTACCATCACCATTTTTGGTTGCCTTTCCCTCCACATCGCCGGCTAATATACCGCTATATTTCTTGCTGTCCTTCGTCAACGACACATAAGGTTCTGTGTATCCACTTGTTTCATAAGGAATCCTCTCACTGTCATCCTTGAATAATTTAAGATATTTTGCCATAATTTGATTTTGATATTTTGCTCGTTTATCATAATATAAATATCAAATCATAAAACAAAAAAAAGCCAAGGATGTATGTTTCCTTGGCTTAATGAATGAAAAATGCTATATTCTTTTTCTTTAGAACCCAACGATGTTGTTAACATCGACGCATTCAGCCCATCCCTCATCTGCCTTGTATGCATCGACCATTGAATTTGGCACGTGTATGATTACGGAGGTATTCCTTGTTACCTCAGTTCCTGTTTCATTTATGCTCACAGCAAATGACATATAATTATTAATCACCCTCTCACCATAGATGTAAACGTCGGTTAGGTTTGGACAACCTATAAATGCACGACCCAAGTCTGTTGCTTCTTGTGGTATTATAACCCTCTTTACTTCTTGGTTATCTCTAATATTAACTCCAATCCCGCAAATCGTTCCATATTGTGGGTCATCCTCCACAATTAATTGATATTTCGCGGTATATTCTCCAACTTGTTGACCGCGTTTTCCCATTCTGAATCTTTTAGCTGCCTTTACCATATTACTCTATTACCTCCAATATCTCTAAGTCACTTATATTATTCTTAACACCGTTGAGTGTGAATTCATCCTCAACCCACTCCAAGTTGTAATCCGGAGTTCCGCTATCGCCCGAGCCTTCATATAGCATAATCAAGTCCAATGGCTCGCTTGCGTCGGTATGATTGTAAACAACGGTCAATACAGCAGGTTCAAGCGGATTATAGTGTACCTCATCCTCTTGTTGGCAATATGATACATTTGGTTTTTTCAATGTATCAACGGCACTCTCATACGCCGTATGGGACGAAAATAATGTCAAGTATTCGTTCATATTGTATAAAAATTTGTTCGTTTTTTCTATATTCTAAGTATCTTAAACATTACAAAAACATAGATTATTTCGGGTTTTTTTCTTTTTATTTCCACTTGTCAAGCGTCTTCCTCCCACCTTCAATGAATACGGTTGAAAGGTCCCCTCTCTTGTGCGTCACATCAAGACATCGGTTGACAATGACAAACGCATCCTCAGCGCTTGTGTATTCGTTGTATTCAACCAATATACTCAATAGTGGGATTATTCCAAAATCAGATGCACCGTCAGTTCCATCACAAGGTCTCAGCCAATCATAGAATCCAAGCACTTTCAACCTCGCCAAACACTCATCCTTGCTATTGAAATTACTGTCAATGCCATACGTTTCAAAGGTTTCCCTTATTTCATCCATTGGAAAATCCTTAGTTCTTCCAACAAGTGCGGTATTTGAAAGAAGAATCGTTGTATTTCGGAATATGATTCCAATCCACTTGAATACCTCTTCCTTTGGAAAATGTAGGAATGTACCGTTTTCAACAAACTCGGTGAGAGCCTTTCCATATGAGGATGGATTTATAAGGGGAGTCCAAGTCTGATGCTTGCTTACCTTTGAGAAAAAACAGTCAAGCACGTACTTAACACCATATTTTGTCAAGTACGTGCTCAGAATGCCCTCTTTCTTCATCTCCTCATATGAGAGGTTGAGCGACATATTTTTGTATTCTCCAACCAATCGTTAGTTTTATTATATTGCTTGTATTCTATTCGCTGCTACTGACCACCTGTCTGCCGTCTTATATGCATCCACTGACTGTGCAGGAACATAGATTGTAAAGGTTTGGTTGCTCGTAATAATACGATTATCGTGTAGTTCGGGTGGCACCACAGAATTGAATGTAATGTCTACAAGCGACGTACAACCATCAAATTCAGCATTCCAAAGTTGGTATAATGTGCTTGGGAATTCCAAGTGCTGAAGTGATGAACAATTATAGAATGCCGCACCCCTTAGCCTTTCAAGTTCTGAACCGTTCTCGAATGTCACGCTCGTAAGCGCAGTACACCCTTCAAACTCTGAGTTGTCAAGTATTTTTACTTGCTTTGGTATGACAATATTTGTAAGCGATGTGCAACCCTTGAACACTTGCGGACCAATACCGTGAGGGTCTAACGTGTCAGGAAGTTCTATTGCCGTTAGGTTTGTGGCACCACTGAACAACCACTGCGTCAAGTATCTCGTACCTTCCTTTAATGTATATGTGGATTGTGTCTTGTCTAAGGTTTGCACGGCAATCGTGTCCGCATATCTTATATTACCTTCGACAGGAAGTGATGTACAATCATAGAATGAACGCATACCAAAATCCTCAAGAGAGCTTGGAATGGTTACTGCTGTAAGATTAGTACAATTGGTACAGAACCACTGACCAAGATACTTTACCCCCTCAGGAATCTTAACCTCCACCACGTTTGGGTTATACCCATTCATTTCAGCGCTTTGTGGGTTTGAAAGTTCGTATTTTACAACGTGTTTTCCAAGTGTGTCGAATTGCCATTGGTATAATTCTTCTTCAATTGTGGACGGGTCCATATATACCTTACCGTCAATCTCAATTGTCTTGAATTGTGTAACGCCTATATCGACAGTATCTTCCAATGATGTAACATTGAATGTCACCTCAAGCATATTTGGTTGCGGTGAATAGTGAACCTCATTTTCTGTTATACAGTGTGATACATTGGGCCTTACGAATGGGCTATCGCCCCCCCCCCCCCAACAAATGTCTCATACTCAGCGTGAGTATTGAATAGTTTTAAATATTCGCTCATTTTCTTTCTTTTTTTAACAAAATTATCTTAGGACGCTTGAATCAATTTCCTCCAAATGTTCCAAATATGGAGAATTTGATGGAAGACTTGCAACGAAATCACTTATGTCAAGATTATGGAAAATTCCATCATTGTCCACATAAGCAAAACCTCCCACATAATAGTCACATAAGGTTGATATTCCGTCCGTGGAATCTGAACCACCCTGTTCTAAAAAACAGTTATATGATGCACCCTCGTCAGGGAAATAAATTATAAAGTTCTCAATTTGAAGCCCCTTAGCACCATTGACATAATCGTCCGCAATTGATAAATTATA
>Ga0310696_10010407_pt1 | contig 10700 bp, 7 predicted proteins | sample AusTroGonzalo_MG_4_FD_203885 | JGI IMG/M metagenome (GOLD analysis project Ga0310696, IMG submission 203885) | Bovine rumen microbial communities from tropical cattle in Woodstock, Queensland, Australia - Gonzalo_02 (v2) (version 2) | ecosystem: Host-associated > Mammals > Digestive system >... | reverse complement strand
AGTGTCTTTTACCATATAACCCATCTCTTCAATCCTGTTTCTGATCTCGTCTGCCTTGGCCCAGTTCTTTTCCTTCTTGGCTGCAGTACGCTGTTCAATAAGATCCATCAGCCCGGCCGGGAACTCAGGCTCAGCATTCTCAACCTTATCAAGCTTAAGTCCGAGAACCTGGTCCATGTATTTCACACAGAACATTTTATCAGCGTCAGATACCTCTTCATCCTTGAGCATGTTCCAAAGTACAGACATGGCTCTGGGAGTTGCAAGATCGTTGCCAATGTGGCTGTCAAACTCATCAAGATATGCCTGAGCCTTTCCTGAAACAGAAGCAGAACAATCGGTACCAAGTTCCTTGATGCGCTCCATAAGGCCGTTTCTTGCATTTGCAGCACCCTTCAGACCTTCCATTGAGAACTGAAGCTGGGTCCTGTAATGGGCACCAAGAACAAAGTATCTGTAATCAAGGGCGTCAAAGCCAAGCTTCTGCAGGTACGGCAGAGTCAGGAATTCTCCCGAACTCTTACTCATCTTTCCCTTTTCAGTGAGAAGGAACTCTCCGTGCATCCACCAGTTAACCCAGTTCTTGCCTGTAGCAGCCTCACTCTGGGCAATTTCATTTGTGTGGTGCACAGGAATTGCATCGATTCCGCCGCAGTGAATATCAAACTGCTCACCAAGGTAGTGCATACTCATGGCTGAACACTCAATGTGCCAACCCGGGTAGCCTCTTCCCCATGGCGAATCCCACATCATGGCCTGGTTGCCGAACTTGCTGTTTGTAAACCACAGAACAAAGTCCTTGGGGTTGCGCTTGTTGGAGTCAACCTCAATTCTGGCCCCGCTCATCAGCTCGCCCAGTTTAAGCCTTGCAAGTGCACCGTACTTGGGGAAGGTGTCAATGCTGAAGTAGACATTGCCTCCGGCGATGTATGTATGCCCGCCTGCCTCCAGGCGTTTGATCAGTTCAATCATCTGCTGGACATGGGCTGTTGCGTTACATACAACATCGGGTCTGATGATGTTCAGAGCCTCTTCATCCTTGAAGAAGGCCTCTGTATAGAACTTTGCAATGTCCCAGACGCTGCGTCCGGTCTCACGTGAAGACTTCTCAAGCTTGTCCTCTCCATCATCACCGTCACCTGTAAGGTGTCCGACATCTGTGATGTTCATAACGTGGTTAACCTTGTAACCTGCGTGGATAAGGCTTCTCTTGAGAGTGTCTTCAAAGATATAGGTGCGGAGATTTCCTATATGTGCATAGTTGTACACAGTAGGTCCGCATGTATACATGCCAACGCAACCGGGATGAATGGGTTTGAACTCATCAATGCTGCGAGTCATGGTGTTATATAAATAGAGTTTCATAGAGATAAATATACCAATCAGAATACCAGTTGGGCAATATATGCAGCTACACAGGAGAATGCAATTACAGGAACAAGGCCAAATTTGCAAAGTGTAAGCACAATTGCACAGCCAAAGCCCACCAGGGATGTGGTAAGACTGTCCGTACAGTACAGAATTGCAGGGAACGTCATGACAGATAATGTCACGTACGGAGCATAGTGCAGGAACGAGACCAGAAACTGGTTTGTAATCTCTCGTCTCAGCACCAGAAGAGGAAGCATACGGATTGCGTAAGTGACTGCACTCATTATAATTATGCAAACATAAACATTCATGATGTAGCCTCCTCAGTTACAGGGAACAGCAAAGAGAAAACAGAAGAAATAATGACTGTAAGAATAACCACCCTCATGCCGGAACTTATGGACGGAACAAAGCGGAACATAAGGTAACTTGAGAGCATTGAAACAATGACAAGAACGGCCATTTTCAGCTCCTTTCTTGCAGGAGGAATGATAATTGCAATGAACATGGCATACAGGCCTATTGAAAGGGCTGCAGTCACGTTTGCAGGAACAAGAGTATTAACAATAACTCCAAGAAAGGTTCCAATCACCCAGCCCGGTGCAGCCATTAGCCAGCCACCGAAGGGATAGTACGGGTTCAGAGGCTTTCTTGTGCAGGAAAGGGCAAAGACCTCATCAGTAAGACCAAAGCCTGCCAGAAGGCGGCGTCCCGTGCTCTCATCCTTTGAAAGGCGCACAGAAAAAACTGCGCCCATAAGAAGGTAGCGCAGGTTGATGGCAATCTGTGACAGGACAATCTCAAGATAGGTGCCGCCCGAGCCTATAATCTCAATGGCGGCAACCTGACCTGCTGAGGTTGTGTTAAGCAAACTCATCAGGGCTGCCTGGAAGGCAGTAAGACCGGCGTTGCGTGCGCTTATACCGACCGTAAACGATACCGCCAGGTAGCCCAGAAAAACCGGCAGGGCATCTTTGTAACCTTTTACAAGTTCCCTGCTATCCGAGGCTCTCATCTCTTGGGCAGAGCCATTATGTCTTTAAGTGCGGGGTTCTTTGCAAGGTTTGCAGGAAGAGCTCTCTGTCTGCCCTTGTTCACGTATGAAGCATCCTCAAATGAATAGTGGAACTTTGTGTGAACATCGTAGGTTCCGTTCATAAGAGCATATGCATCTTCAGTCATGACAAGTTCTTCATCTGTGGGGATGACAAAGATCTTTACCGGGCTGTCATCTGCGGAAATGCAGAACTCTGCATTACGGCAGCGGCAGATGGCGTTTTTCTTCTCATCCATCTTGATACCGAAGTTCTCAAGACCTTCTGTTGAACCCTTTCTGATAAGCGGACTCATCTCACCTACACCTGCGGTGAAGACAATTGCGTCAACTCTTCCAAGAAGTGCTGCGTATGCACCAATGTACTTCTTGATTCTGTGGCATTCCATATCAACAGCAAGCTGGGCCTTCTTGTCACCCTTCTCTGCTGCATCTGCAACGTCACGGCGGTCACTCATTCCACAGATTCCAAGAAGACCTGACTTCTTGTTCAGTGCTGTGTCCATCTCCTTTGCAGAAAGACCTGTGTGGTTCATGATGTAAGGCATAATTGCCGGGTCCATGTCTCCGGATCTTGTACCCATGACAAGGCCCTCAAGCGGTGTAAGACCCATTGATGTGTCGATACATACACCGTCCTTGACTGCACAGACTGATGCACCGTTACCGATATGGCAGATGATCACGTTGGTGTCCTTGTTCTGCTTTCCGAGAAGAAGGGCTGCACGCTTTGCACAGTAAAGATGGCTTGTTCCGTGGAAGCCGTAGCGTCTTACGTTGTACTTTTCGTACCACTCGTAGGGAACTGCGTACATGTAGGCCTCGGGCGGCATTGTCTGATGCCATGCGGTATCAAGGACAATTGCGTGGGGAACGTTGGGCATGACCTTTCTGGCTGCCTCGATTCCACCGATGTTTGCCGGCATGTGAAGCGGTCCGAGAGGAATGACTGTCTTAAGTTTCTCAACTACGTCATCATCTACAAGGGCGCTCTTCTTGAACAGCTCTCCACCGTGCAGGACTCTGTGGCCAACTGCTCCGATTTCGTCAACGCTCTTGATAACGCCGTACTTGGGATCTGTAATCATCTTGATGATCAGTTCCACTGCCTCTGTGTGGGTGGGACATGTGAACTTGTCTGTGAAATCCTCACGTCCTGTTGCCTTGTGCTCAATTGTTGAGTAATCAAGACCGATGCGTTCCACAACTCCTACGGCCAGGACGTCTTTGTTGTCCCAGTCATAGACCTGATACTTGGCAGATGAACTGCCGCAGTTAAGTGAAAGAATTACCATATAAACCTCTCAAATATAATCAATTAAATCAATTCAGAAAGCTGATCAGCAACAACCTTCTCTACCTTTTCAGCAGCAGGTCTGTCCTTTGCTGTTACAGAGATGTAAGCCTTGAGCTTGGGCTCTGTTCCTGACGGACGGATTACCAGTGAACCGTCTGCAAAGTAGTACTTAAGAACCTCTGACGGAGGAAGTCCGTCAATGCCCTTGCTGTAGTCCAGTGTCTTCTCAACCTTACGACCGGCAACACTGTCCAGACCACCATGGAACTTCTTCATAATCTCTGCCATCTTTGCCATTCCTGAAGAACCTTCAAACTCATATGAATGAAGTGTGTTCAGGCAGTAACCGAACTTCTCATAAATCTGGTTAAGTTTCTCAAGAAGACCGATACCTCTTGTCTTGTAGTAGGCAAACATCTCACAGATCATCAGAGCTGCATCAACTGCGTCCTTGTCTCTTACGTAAGAACCTGTAAGGTAACCGTAGGACTCTTCAAAACCGAGAATGTAGTCATCTACCCTTCCTGCCTTCTCAAGCTTTGCAATAACCTCTCCGATGAACTTGAAACCTGTCAGAACGTTTACTGTCTCAACACCGTAGGAAGAGGCAATCTTCTCTGCAAGGTCCATTGTAACAACAGTCTTAACAAAGACAGGGTTCTTGGGCATCTTGTTGTGGCTCTTTCTCTGGCTGCAGATGAAGTCCAGAAGAAGGATACCTGTTTCATTACCTGTAAGAAGCCTGTAGCCTTCGGGAGCCTTTACTGCAATACCACAGCGGTCTGCATCCGGGTCTGTTGCAAGGAGCAAATCTGCACCTGTCTTCTCACAGTACTTGAGTCCAAGTTCCATAGCCTGTCTGATTTCAGGGTTCGGATAAGGACATGTGGGGAAGTTTCCATCAGGATTGCGCTGCTCTTCTACAACAGTTACGTTTGTAAAACCACACTCTGCCAAAGCACGTGTAACAGGCTTGAGACCTGTACCATTAAGCGGACTGTAGACAATTGCAACATCATGGTTAATATCATCACCGAAGAGAACACTCTGTGACTTAACATTCTCAATGAATGCATCCATGACAGACTCATCAATATAAGAAACAGCACCTGACTTTACAGCTTCATCAAAGTCACAGCACTTTACATCGGCGAAAATATCAATCGCACCAATCAGAGACAAAATTGCATCTGCAGCCTCAGTTGTAATCTGACAGCCATCACTTCCGTATACCTTGTATCCGTTGTACTTTGACGGGTTATGGCTTGCTGTAATCATTACACCGGCATTTGCCTTAAGATGGCGAACTGCAAATGATACTGTGGGTACAGGATTAAGCTCTGACCAGAGGTGAACCTTCATGCCGTTTGCTGCAAATACTGATGCTGCAACCTTTGCAAAAACGTCACTCTTTATTCTGCTGTCATAACCGATGACAACTGAGGAACCTTTTCCAAAGTAATTGGCAATTCCCTGTGATGCTCTGGCAACAACGTAGCGGTTCATTCTGTTTGAACCGGCTCCGATTACGCCTCTAAGGCCTGCAGTTCCGAATTCAAGGTCTCTGTAGAAGGCATCTTCCACAGCCTTGTCATCCATGCTCTTCAACTGGTTCAGAAGCTCCGGATCTGAAACATTATCCAACCAGCGTTTGTACTCTTTTTTGTAGTCCATAAACGGCCCTCCAGGAAACCTAAAAATTATTTACTGAAATAGTTCACGAGAAGAATTGTACTTGTAATAACAGACAATATTGACATCAGAGGTGTGACAACCTTGTTGAACTTGTAGCTGAACGAGTTCTTCAATGCGTCGATTGTTGTTTCAGGAGTGATGTACTCTGCTTTCTTGACTGCGTTACCAAGGTTGTCGGTAATCTTAACGGCATCTCTTGAGTTCAGTTCCGCATCAAAGCCTCCGGCGAGTCCTACATAATAGTCCCATGTTCTGTCAGGCACATAGGCATAGCGTCCGGGTATTTTTACTGCACCTGAAACCGTAACAAAGAACTGCTTGAACGGAACAACAAGAATATCGTCTTCCATGAGTTCAAGGTCATTTTCATACTCAGGATCAAAGAGCATGCTGTACAGGTCAATTGAAATCTTCTCTCCCTTTCTGCTCACATAAGCTCTTTCATAATCAGATACGTCCGTAAACCATGTCTTGTGAGATTTGACAAAGTGGTTGTAGGTCTCACCTGTCTCAAACTGGTAGCTGAGGTTTGTTGTAGCAACAGATCCGGACACAGACTCCGAAATACTGACGCCTACAGCACCCTGAACAAAGATGGTCTTCTTGAGACTTGCAATGCTTCCGATTGAGACTGAATCAAGGTGCCTTAGCTCATAATCGCCATCCAGGGCATCACTCTTAAGATACTGGATATCTCCTGATTTGCTGATGTCCGAAAGGGTTCTTGAGAGGGTAATGTTGTCAGTGTTGGCAAGAATATCCAAGCCACCTCCATAGTAGAAAACCAGGGTACGAAGGTTCTCTCCCCTCCTAAGTTCATACGTACCGGGACGCTCAACTGCACCTGAAACAGTGACACGTCTGTCAACTCTTTCAAGTATGATTATGTCTCCGTCCTTGAGATAGGGATCCTGTGACATATCACCGAATCTGTTTTTAAGGAAGAAGTCGTAATGATTTACATTTCCATCCTTATCCTTAACTGTGACAAAACGTGTTGAAGAATAAGATGTTTTTACGTCATCGATAATTGATGAAAGCCTGGTAAGGCTTGAGTGCAGAAGGATCTCCCTATGTCTGTTCACCTCTCCCTGAACTGTCACTTTCAGAAGTGACGGAGCTGTAATTGTTGTTTCAGGAAGAATATAGTCATCAACGGAAAGCTTTTTTCCATCAACTGTAACTATCTCAATTGTTTCAGGACTGTTTATGTTTTCGTTGTATCCACCTGCAAGACTGACGTAGTAATCCCAGGTTCTGTCAGGAACATAGGCATAACGGCCGGGGTTTGTAACGGCACCTGCTACTGTAACAAAGAACTGCTTGAACGGAACAACAAGAATATCGTCTGCCTTGAGGGTCAGATCATCTTCATACTCGGGATCAAAGACCATCTTGTACAGGTCAATGTCTATTCTTCTGCCTTCCCTGCTCACGTAGGCCCTGTCGTAGTCGGAAACATCCGTGAACCAGCCTCTGTGGGTTCTTGCAAAGTGGACGTAGGTCTCGCCTTCCTCAAACTGGTAGCTGATGTTGTTTGTGGCTTTAGAACCTGACACTGACTCCGAAATACTGACACCTACAGCTCCCTGTACAAACATTGTCCGCATGAGGGATGCCTTGCTTCCTACGGAGACGGAGTCCTTGTTGACCAGAATGCGGTTCATCTCATAGTCAAAGTATGACAGGTACTGGACATCGCCTGACTTGGCAATATCTGAAATGCTTCTAGACAAGGTGATGTTTGAAGTATCCGCAAGAGTATCAAAACCACCTGCATAGTAGTCAACAAGATTTTTAAGGTTTTCACCGGGGAGAAGTTCATATGTACCCGGTCTTTCAACAGCACCTGAGATTGAAACCCTTCTGTCCACCCTCTCATACCAGATTGTGTCTCCGGGTCTTACATAGGGGTTCTGATTCATGTCTCCGAAACGTCTTGCCAAGAACAGGTCATAGCGAGTTACGTTTCCATCAAGATCTTCTATGCTCAGGAATCTGGTTGAAGAGTAGCTGTTTCCACCGTCTGCCAAAGCTGACAATCTGACCATTCCGGACAGCGTTGTATCGTGAACACTTGAAACTTCGCCTTTCAATGTCACCTTGTAGGTTGCCGGTGTAGTCAGGACAAGTTGGGCAGCACTCATGGGGAAGTTTCTTGATACTATTTCCTCAACCTCACTCTTCAGTTCGAGGAAAGTCTTTCCCTTGGCATCTATGATTCCAAGGTTGGCAACCCTTACCTTGTAAGAAATATCAACTGCGATTGTGTATCTGACTGACGCACCGTTTGCATAATAAGCCAGGGTATAAACATCACCTGCAGTGACAAGATAATCAGGAGAAGAAAGAGCCGACTGGACAAGCGGCATTGTTACGTCATTATCAGTATTATCTTCTGCAAAAACAGGAAAAACACAGCAGAGAAGTACAATTGAAATCAACAGGAATCTGAAAGTCTTTTTCATCTGGCAACAACCTCCGTGGTTTCTGTTTTCTTGAGAAGCATCTGATAGTACTTTATGAAAACCCATACAAAGCATCCGACAAATACAATCAAATCAACAATTATGCAGATCATTGCACGTGAAGGTCCGGACTTTTCTTCTGGAACTTCAGCCTCCTGGATTATCTTCAACATGGTAGGTTCATTTTCCATCTGGATGGAGAGAAGCTCGTGCTGGCCCCTGAAGTTTGCATAGATTGTCTGCTCTGCCTCAAGTTCCATCTTCTTCATCTGAACATCAAACATGATGGACGGGATACTTGAAGCGTATGAGTTGGAAACACTCTGCTCCAGTTCCTGGATATCCTTCTCGTACTGGACAATCTTTGCAAATGAGGCATCCATTGCCTCCCTGTAGTTTTTCAGGTTGATTGTGTTGTCATCAACACTGACATCATAGAACATCTTAATCAGCAATTCCGATGCATATTCTGCAACTTCCTTTGCAAAGGCAGGGTCAATATCGGTGAAACTTACTGTAAGTACAGGGTCATCCTTGGCCATTGAAACGGAAAGAGCCTTATCAAGCTTCTTTCTGGAGTTGTATTTTTCCTTCTTTTCAATCTTATACCTCTCAACAAGGTTGAACTTGTTGACGATATCGTCCTTGAAGGAATTTGTAGAAGCCAGGGTCTCAAGCAAAACGCTGTTTGACGCATCATTGCTGCTGCCAAGATTGACACCTCCCAGGGCTGCCAGTGAAGCCAACGATGAAGAAACGCTGCTTCCTGAACTTGTTTCACGTACAAGTATCTTGGTTGAACCGGTGTACTTGTTAGGAAGCGGTGATTTTTCAGGTGGCATCACAAGGCTAATAACACTAAAAACGACAATCAGAACACTTGCAATGGCAAGCGGGATAATAAAGTCAAACTTCTTCTTCCAACAGAACTTTACAAGCTCTATCAGATCAATCTCAATTTCTTCTCTTTCCTGCATGGTTCATATATTACATGTAATTTATGTACAGTTCAACATTGGGCTGCCATTTCCCACCCCGTCTGCAGTATCACAAATAAATGCCTGGTACCTGCCAGTCAGTTCAGGAAATTCTTCCAGATATTCTCTTTCGACAACTTCCTTGATTGAATCAATGTAGTCCGGATCCAAAATAGCCATGCAGCACCCCTTGAAACCAGCACCAGAAAATCTGGCTCCGTAAACACCGGGCAGTTTGTGCAGAATTTCATAGAGTTTAATCAGCTCAGGAGATCCACATTCGTAGTTGACTATCGAGCTCATTCCGCTTTCATTAATCAACTTTCCATAGTTCACCAGATCCCCTGCCTTCCAGTACTCCAATCCTTTTGAAACCCTTTCCATCTCCGTATAGAAATGTCTTGCCCTCTTCTGCCAGCTTTCCGGAAGCTTTTCACCATATTCATCAAAGAACAACTGAGGTATTTTGCGCAGAAACATGTCCTTGAACTTTAGTCCATGAACAAGATCGTAATTACTTATTCTGTCAGTAACTTCATACGAATACAAAGCAAAGGCCGCAGCCTTGCATTCATCTACTCTGTTGTTATAAGCAGTTGACTGTGAAAGGTTACGCTGAAGACCTGAAAAGAAGATTCCAATATTAAACGGAGGCATGTTGGCTGGTGCCGGAATATTTGAATAACTGTCATCCTGACAATCCAGAGTAAGCAGTGAACCCTTGCGGCAAAGAGTTTCACAACTCTGGTCAAGTTTTCCAGTTGAAACCCCAACATACTCATTCTCTGCCTTTTTGGCCATGTATATGTACTCAGAGTCTGACAGTTCAATTTCATTCACAGCACAAAGAGCACGTAAGAAACAAATAGTAATGGCTGCAGAAGATGAAATTCCACCTGAAGGCAATGCACCCTTCACAACTCCGCAGATACCATAGTGCAGATTGTTCTTCTTACCAAGTTCCCTGGTAACTCCACGAAGGTAATCACCCCAGTCTCCTTCCTTTTCTTCCGGAACATCATTTACATGGAACTGGACGCGTTTGGGGAAGTTCAGGGAGATTAATTCAACAATTCCTCCCCTCTTGATTCCATAGGCCATATGCACCCCGTAGTTGAGTGCAAACCCATGAACCACCCCATACTGATGGTCAATATGAGCCCCAAGCGGACACACACGATACGGACAGAAAGCCTGCATAGGCTCCCTACCATAAATCTCCACAAACTTTTCTTCACATGTAATCATACACAATCACCAAAGAAAACAAACTTATAACAGTATAAACAAAAATGGCACTGAACAACATAGTCATTCAGTGCCGAAAAACTAGAAAGAAATACTATTCTAGCATATAAAATATTCATGCCTAACAATCATGTATGTTCCATCTCAACTGGATAGAAATCATGATCCCTATCCAGAAAAACAACGTAAAAGATATCACTTTCACGCTCAATTCCAGGTGAAAAAAAACCAACAATACGTCGCCTTCCAGTTAGCCTCAAACGCGCCCAACTGAGTTTATTTGAATCACGAGGAAGAGTCGCGGGATATTTAAATCGAGAATTAGCCGGAAAACAATCGTAAATAACAAGGGTTTTATCAGTGATTAAATCCTTCTTTGTTTTTCCAGAAAAAATTTTTAACTTTTCATTCAAATCTAAAATGATTTGGTCTCTTTGCCATTCGGAAAATGATTGTCCATAATCTGGCCCTGATGTCAGAAATTGAAAATTGAATGCAATGTTTGAGCGTTTTGAATCAAAAGAATCAAATACCTCACTCAAATTTTTAATTCGCTCAACTTTCTTTAAATTCTCTTTCTTCCTAGACAT
>Ga0310696_10010406_pt1 | contig 10701 bp, 8 predicted proteins | sample AusTroGonzalo_MG_4_FD_203885 | JGI IMG/M metagenome (GOLD analysis project Ga0310696, IMG submission 203885) | Bovine rumen microbial communities from tropical cattle in Woodstock, Queensland, Australia - Gonzalo_02 (v2) (version 2) | ecosystem: Host-associated > Mammals > Digestive system >... | reverse complement strand
GTCCAAATAACCTTGGTGCAGAAGACAACACCGTCAGCACGTGGATGGAATTCCTGCAACTCACCTCAGCTCAGCCACTCGCAACCGTCGAACATCCCTTTTTCGGCAAATGGCCATGCATCACCGAAAACAGCTTCGGCAAAGGACACCTCATCTACATCGGTACTCTCCCCAGCACCGAACTGCTGCAAAAGCTCCTCGCACGTGCTGCCGACCGCAAGCAGATACTGACAAAAGAACGACAATACCAATTCCCCGTCATCCTGCGTTCCGCCACCAATCGTTTCGGCAAGAGGATTCACTACCTTTTCAACTATTCCTACGAGTCAAAAACCATCGCCTATCCCTACCCAAACAGCCATTCCCTGCTCGATAACCAATCGCTCAAAACCAATGCTCCTGTCACCATCGAGCCTTGGGGAGTAGTCATCGGAGAAGAGTGATTTGTTAAAAAATCTCAAAAATATGACGAAATTTGGAAAATAATTTGGTTTATAAAATAAACTTCTTTATCTTTGCAGCGTGATTCGAATCCAAATGGTCAAGATCAGGCTTTCTGCAGGAGCTTGATGGAGACCAGAGAACAACAACAAACGTTCATTATTTATTTAAAAAAGGATTACAATGGAAGAAAAGAACAATATGACTGCTGAGCGCAGTCTGGAAATCATCACGAAACAGATCGAGCAAAGCCGCCAAGCTGTGGCCAAGGACACTGGAATATCGCTCTATGTAGCAGGTCTTTGCCTGATTGCTATGTCCCTCCTCATTGGATTATGTATCTTTTTTACAAACAATATGGCTTTCTACCTTTTATATATAGCTTCGCCAATCCCGATCTACTTTGCCGACCGCTATGCCAAAAGGAACAAGCCAAAAGTTCCAGCCAGTTTTGTTGGGCAGATGGTTGATAAGACATGGCAGACATTCGGCATCTTCGCAGTCCTGTTCTTTGTGTTTGTCACTCTTTACAACCTATTAATGGGACATACGGAAAGCCCTGATGTTTATATGCGTCTGATGATCCACCCTTTCCGTATCATACTTCTGCTCTTCGGCATGGCCATCACCATCAATGGCTATACACTCAAGAGTCGCTGGATGGTGTGGTGTGGCATCATTGGAGGCATTGGAGGCTTCATTTGGGAGTCGTTCTATGTGACACAGACCATCGTGGGCAGGTTCTTCAGTTCTTACATCAACGAAAACTACTGTGGAATTGTTAATGGATTAATACCCGGCATCATCATCGCACTCCTCGCTTTCATTGGGATAATGCTCCCGGGAATGATGCTTAAAAAACAGAGCTTATGATGTTCCCGACGTTAGACCCATTGCTGCACTCCGAGCTGCGACTGGCCATCATGTCGTTGCTCATCAGTGACGTAGAAGCCGAGTTCCCCTACATCAAGGAGCAGACGGGCGCTACGGCAGGCAACCTGAGTGTGCAGATAGATAAGCTGGCGGCGGCAGATTATATCAAAGTGGAGAAATCGTTCAAGGGAAAGAAACCATGCACCATCTGCCGCATCACCCCCACCGGCCTCAAGGCCTTCGAGGACTACGTGAAAGCCTTGAAGAGCTATCTTGATGTGAAATAAGATCAACCCAAATCATGTATTACAACCACAGCCGCATGGAATCGTCTATGCGGCTGTGGTTGTCAATATCCTCCAAAACAAATGATTATTCTCGACCGTGATAGGATGGATGTTCGTTATCTGGATTGACAATGAGTTTTTCGACGACAAGCTCAGGATCAATCATCACCACCTTTAGTGTATGTTTGCCTACCGAAGGGATTTCTATGTCGATGCTTAGCCAACGCAAATTGTCAAACACCTCACTTCGCATACGCTGACGATAACCCGACAGATAAATGTCTGCTGCCGGTTCTGGTAATGGTTTCATCACTTTCGACCGCCGGATATTCTCCTCAGTATATTCATTAAAAGTATCGACGTAACCCTGTCGAGCATCAACAGTCTGCATAGTTCCATTGTCAACACGAATTCCGATGCGAAGACCTCGGGAAGGATTAACATCATTGGTAGGCAAAATGCCAAGTGCCAACTTGTTTTGTCCTACATTCGAAAAGTCAATATCGTATTCCAAGGTCGGTCCATCCCCATTGGGACAACTTTGTGCGGTGACCGGCCAGATGCCCATATCTCCCTTGCCTCGTCCAAGACCTGGCAAGAAGATCCAGCCGCAATCCTTTCCTCCAGTCTTACGGTCATAATCATGTGCCATGATAGCCGTCTCGTCAGGAACTACAAACTCAGTATTATCACAAGCATCCATCGGACGCGGAAGGACGTTTCTGTCGGGCATAAACCATTGTCTATAGCCGATATGCTTGTCGAGCATCATTCCTTTCCATTTTCCTCCCGCTATCTCTTCATTGTATTTCTGTGCCATGAGGCTATCGCGCTCGAACAATTGCTGCATCATAACGGTGTCGCCCAATGTGGCAGCCAGATAGATCTTTGCGACACCTGCCGAGGCAACAGCGGGATATTCGACAAGCTGATAGAAGGCATCGACTGCCTCTTTAGGCATCTGCTGACTAAGAGACAGTGTCTGTCGTTCAAGCAAATCCCATTGATGCATCATCCTCTGGGCTTCTCCAGTCTGTGCGCTGTATATACCCACTCTCTGAACCTCCGGCTTACGTTCGAGATTCATCTTAGAGTATTCGGTGACGATATGAGCAATCTCCTCAGCATGATCGCTGCCAAAAATCTTTGACGCCCAAGCATTCATCCACGCTTCACAGTCAGTAGGTCCAATGGCATCAGGATCCCATGCATAATGCATAATGAAATCAATCGGCATCTCCTTGGGTTTAAGATCTCCAACATTGATAATCCAGATTCTATCTATGCCCGTCTGATATGCCAAATTGAGTTGCTCCCGCATCTTGGCTACAGTGGTTGTGTTGACCCAACGATCATTCCATGGGCCTCCGTTCATATCAATATGATAATAAAGCCCCATACCACCCTTGCGCTGACGCTCCTTTTCCGGTCCTGTACGACGCACATATCCCCAGTTGTTGTCACAGAAGAGCAACGTGACATCATCGGGCACTGTAAAGCCAGCATCATAATAGCGCTGCACTTCGGTGAATATTGCCCACAGTTGAGGCACCTCTTGAGCTGGGCAACCATAGACACGCTCGATGATTTCCCGTTGTCCATCCACCACGCGGCGTAATGTCTGCATGTTTTCCTCGTCATCACCCTTGCCCATAGCCACGTCGCCATCGCCTCGCATTCCGATGGTGATGAGATTATCATACTGCTTATTTCGCTTCAACCCTTCCTCGAAGAACTTGTCCAGATTTGCCTTGTTCGTGGCATAATCCCACGCTCCGATGGAATCCCTCCGACAGACATATTCCCTATGGGCACGCATCATCGGTTCGTGATGAGATGTTCCCATCACAATACCGTATCTGTCTGCCACTTCAGGAGAAAGCGGATCATCCTCATTGAATCGACTATTCCACATGGCAGGCCATAGATAGTTGGCCTTCAAGCGGAGCAAAAGTTCAAACATGTGACTATACATCTCGGAATTGATGCCACCGAATTGATTAGTAGCCCATGTGCCAAAAGATGGCCACTCGTCATTTATAAAGATGCCGCGATATTTTACCTTTGGCGAAGGTTGCACCATTCGTCTATCTTCGTACGTCAGGCGATCCTTATGCACAACAGGAACATCGGCCCACCAGTACCAGGGCGACACACCAATATGCTCCGAGATGGTATAGATGCCATATATGGTACCACGGCGATCACTACCGGCGATGACAAGATTTCCATCCACTTGCTCAATGACATACGACTCCCATTGACCTTTCACTTCTTTTACATCCAACTTGCCTATTTGAATCAAGGAATCTACAAGTGGACTATGTCCTATTGTACCAACGACAATACATCCATCGCCATCCAGCGTATGTGCCAAAGTAGGCCGTACTCCAACGACGCGTTCCACATCGTCACACAAATCTCCTGCTGCACGAGTTACCCCCTGCCAATCATCTTCAGACACAACTACAGGAGCAACCTTCTGACCATCTGCAATGACAAACGGATGCGAATTACAGCTACAGAAGAGACAAGCCACAGAAAGTATAATTAGTATATTTTTCATTGATCTTTGTTTATTTTTTTAAAAGGTTCTATACTCAAACCAATCGATATCCACCACACCTTCATTATCCGTATGCTGGCACTGTGCAAAAACGCCCAACATCACTCCTGTAAATCCGCCTATCACTTCGGTTGACAAATAGCGGAAATCCATCTTGGCCAATGTCTCGAAGTCATGCCCGTCAGTCGAAACCTGCAAGAAATAAAAATTTTTGTCCGACGAGATTCGCAGATAGGTCTTATTGCCGGTCAAGGAGATCTCTTTCTCGCTATAAGACAGTTCTCCCAAACGTATATTTGACTTGACATAGAGCTTTCCTTCCCTTCTTTCAATTACTACATCATAATGATTCAAGGGAGCGGCATAAGCTGTGATACCGGCCTGCATTCCTTCTGTCATGTGCTTCGCATCAAACAAGGCCGTAGCCTCGAATCTCAATTCCGTCTGTCGTCTTGCCACAAAGGTAGGAGATGATGCCGCATCGAGCGTCAGAGTGGAAGGCTGGAGTCGAAGCCATCCCTTGCGCTCGGTCAATGAATAATTGCCAAGCTGCACATTGCCAATACTGTGCCATCCCATAGGCATGCCTAATGACTGATAGCTGTCGGCAGGCACATCGCGACGCACGTAGTTGAATTCCTCTCGCTCCGGGTCGTTTGGCATCGGAACTTGCGGCAAAGTCTTGCACTTCATATCGATGCTCAACGTGCCATTGCCATTCACTACAGGCCAGGCGTTTGCATCCCAGCGGACGGGAGCCAGCATCGTCTCACGTCCCATCACATGCAGCAGGTAACCACTGGTGCGGTAACCCAGACAAATCATCCACCACGATGAATCGGCAGCCTGCACCAAATCAGCATGTCCCAACCCCTGAATAGGATTGTCCTGCATCTCCATGTTAAAATGAGAGAGTATCGGATTGGCTCGGTTAGACTCATAAGGTCCAAACAATGAACGACTACGAAGTATGTTCACTTGATGGCCATGTTCCGTACCTCCCTCAGCCAGCAACATGTAGTACCAGCCATCTTTCTTATAGATATGCGGCCCCTCGGGATATCGGCCACCCAAACCTGTTCCCAAATGGTGAATCTCTCCTATCTGCTTACCAGTCTCTACATCAATCTCACATATCCTGATATCACCCTGTTTCCAAAGAAAATAACACTTGTCACCTTCGAAATACAAGGTAGGATCACAACTGCCTATCGCAAAGTCAATGACAATTGGGTCTGACCATTCTCCCGCAGGATCATCGGTCCAGACATAGAAATGCCGACGTGACGGAAAAATGGTTGTGACCATATAGAAGCGACCTTCTTGATAACGTATGGTTGTGGCATAAACACCACCATTGGTCCAACCCAGCTGTGGATTGGCCTGACTGTCCAACCCCGACAGGTCCAACTGTGAAGGACGTGTCAGACAATTACCTACCTGTTCCCAATTCACAAGATCCTTGCTATGAAAAACCGGCACCCCAGGAAAGTACTGGAACGTCGAGTTAACCAGATAGAAATCATCACCAGCACGGCACACGCTTGGATCGGAGTGAAAACCCGGAAGTACAGGATTCTTGAAACCCTGTGCCGTTACTATTTCGCACAAAAAAAGCAAACTCAACAAGAGGTAATAATTCAGATTTTTCATAGTCTATTGTATTTTCGAATGCAAAGATATTGATAAAAATCCAAACTGCCAAATAATTGGATATTATTTTATAAAAGAACGCCCCCTTATCCCGTAAGAGGATGCTCATCAAATAGGTACGCATACAAAAAAAAGCACTTGGGAAAGCGTTCGAACTCCCCAAGTGCATTTTATACATTTAAAGTATAATATGAATCTCTTAATACTCCTCTTCGTTGAAGAAAAAGTCGTCCTTCTGCGGATAATCGGGCCAAAGATCCTCGATGGATTCATAAATGTCGCCTTCGTCCTCCATTTCCTGAAGGTTCTCAATCACTTCAAGAGGAGCGCCAGAACGATTGGCATAGTCAAGCAATTCCTCACGGGTGGCAGGCCACGGTGCATCTTCAAGTTTAGAGGCCAGTTCAAGTGTCCAATACATACGTTTCTAAATTATTTAAATTGTTAGTTTTTAGACTTTTTACTCAAGCGAAAGAACATATTTTCCGCTGAATTTGCGCGCGAAGATAGTGGTTTTATCAATATGTTGTTCAAAATGGGGCAAAGATTTAGGGAAATTTAACTAAAAAGCCACCACGTAATGCTGCTTGAAGAAACGAGGTTTGAGGATAGCCAGCCCATAATCATAAAGATCCATGGTAATCGACACGTCATCGCGGTCACACATCTGGTCCCAGAAAAGTTCATTGATGTGCCCTGGATGGATGCCGCGAACAAAGATTACCGTATCCTCCTTCGAATGAGCCATCACCCACTCCACCAACTGTTGCGCATATACACCCGAAGGCTTGAAGCCCTTACGTCCGACCTCCTCCTGGTCTTCGTACGGATTGACATTGACGACGATGAAGTCGAAGGGAGCACTTTCGTCAAACTGTTCAAATTGCTCGACAAACGTAATCTGCGGCATACGCTGTGACACCCAGGATAGATTGACTTCGGCACGTGTCTTCGTCTCAGGTGTGGACAAAGAAACCACCTTCAGGCGACTGTCGGTCATGATCAAAGGGAGCAGGGTATATCCGCCATCGCAAGTGATTTCAGCAGCATTGCGGCAATGAAAACGATTGGCCAGACGCAGCAAGAGGCAGGCCACCTTGAATGGGATAGGAGCCTGCTTGCCGTATGTACCCTGCATACGCCGATAGGCATAATAGGGAAGTTTCTCTTCGATAACTTCGGTGATGATGGCGTATGCGAAAGGAGAATGCACGCCGAAGCCCTTGCGGTGCTTCAGCTTGCGCACTCCTTTTGACAAATATTCCTTTAATTTTTTCTTGGCACCCATGCGGATCAATTAACTAACAATTAATAAAATAAAATTGGGTGAGGATCTTGTAATATAACTGGAGGGCTTCGCGAATCTCATCCGTTCGGATATACTCATCAGCCGTATGGCTGCGCGAAGATTGTCCAGGTCCCATCTTCAGGCTGGGGAACCGCATCAACGCCTGGTCGCTGAGGGTTGGCGAGCCGAAAGGTTGTCGGCCCAAAGCCAGAATACACTTCAGAAGGGGATGATCGGCCGGTATGCCCGAAGGTTGCAGGCGCGTACTGCGGGGAATAAGCTCCACAGCCGGCTTTTCAGAGGCAAGCGGAGACTTCACCTTGCTGACCTCACGACGAAGAATCTCGACCACCTCGTCATTGCTATAGGCATCGGTGGTGCGACAATCGACCACAAAGCTGCAGGTGTCGGGCACGACATTATGCGCTGTGCCGGCCTGAATGCCAGTCACCGTCACCTTGACAGGCCCCAGCATCGCAGATTCCCGTTCGAAGTGGAAGTTACGCAGACGATCAATAGCCTCCAGCGCCAAATAAAGCGCATTCACGCCTTCATTCCGTGCAGCATGACCTGACTTGCCATGAGCGATACCATCGATGACTACGAGACCCTTCTCGGCTATAGCCGGCTGCATTCCTGTGGGTTCACCGACAAGGCCCACATCAATCTTCGGCAACTGCGGAAGGACACTCTCGATGCCGTTCTTTCCGCCCACCTCCTCTTCGGCTGAAGCCAGAAAGACGAGGTTGTAATTGCGATTCCCGCTCTGCCCCTCCCCGGTCAGCATGAGGAAGACATGTAGCAACGTAACCAACGATGCCCCATCGTCGTTTGCTCCCAGTCCATAGATGCGTTCCTCAACGCTGCCATCGGGCAATACAACCTCCTCACGACTGGCACAGAACGGATCACGATGCCATGTCGATACAGGTTTGACCGTGTCAACATGTGCATTGAGAAGCAGTGTCGGACGAGCGGAATCATAACATGGGTCAAGAAGCCAAAGGTTATTTCCCGAGCGATGCACCTCCCGTCCTGTACTCTCCATATACTCCTGAAGCATATCCGACACAGCCTTCTCTTCACGACTCACAGAAGGAATCGCGATCATCTTTTCAAGTAAGCTGATGGACCGAAGAAACGCTGTTTGGAGATCCAAGGACATATAGCAATTAACAATTAAGATTGATTAATTGATGAGTACAGATTAGAAATGCGGCGCAAAGATAATGATTTTTATTAAACGAAGATAATCTTTCATCCAAAAATTTTGAAAAAATCGCAAAAATCCCTATATTTGCGCCACATTTTTTGAAATATTATACCAGCAGATGCTTATTTTGCTATGATTACGATAGAACAACTGAAGGCCGCACAGGACCGTTTGACCGACCTGCACCGCTATCTCAACATCGAAGACAAGAAGATCCAACTCGAAGAGGAGGAGCTTCGCACCCAGGTGCCCGGATTCTGGGACAACCAGAAGGAAGCCGAGAAACAGATGAAGGTGGTCAAGGGCATCCGTTCGTGGATCGAGGCCTATAACAATGTGAAGGCGAATGTCGATGAACTCGCTACAGCCTTCGAATTCTACAAGGAGGAACTGGTGAGCGAAGAAGAAGTTGACGAGCAGTACAAGAAGACGATGGACCTCTTTGAGGACGTAGAGCTGAAAAACATGCTTCAGGGTGAAGAAGACCACATGAACTGCATCCTCAAGATCAATGCAGGCGCAGGTGGCACCGAGGCACAGGATTGGGCCGAGCAACTACAGCGACTCTACATGCGCTATGCCGAAGACCATGGTTACAAAGCCACAGTCCAGGACCTCGTGGAAGGTGACGATGCCGGCATCAAGTCGGTGACCATCGAAATCGATGGCGACTATGCTTTCGGTTATCTGAAATCCGAGAATGGTGTGCATCGCCTGGTACGTGTGAGTCCCTATAACGCACAGGGCAAGCGTATGACATCGTTTGCTTCGGTCTTCGCTTTCCCCATGATTGACGACACCATCGACATCAAGATCGATCCCGGCAAGCTGACGTGGGACACCTTCCGTTCGGGTGGCGCCGGTGGTCAGAATGTCAACAAGGTGGAGTCGGGTGTGCGTGCCCGCTATATGTACACCGATCCCTATACCGGCGAAGAGAAGGAACTTCTGCAGGCCTGCACCGTGACGCGCGACCAACCCAAAAACCGTGAGATGGCACTCGAACTCCTCAAGTCGCAGATCTACAACATCGAACTGGAGCACAAGCGCGAGAAGCAGGCTTCAATCGAAGCTGGCAAGAAGAAGATCGAATGGGGATCGCAGATTCGTTCGTACGTCTTCGACGATCGTCGTGTCAAGGACCATCGTACAGGCTATCAGACATCGGATGTCAATGCCGTGATGGATGGCAAGATTGACGGTTTCATCAAGGCCTATCTGATGGAATTCGGTGGTCAATAGTTATCCATATCCATAACCTATAACCAATAACCCATAACCGATAACCCATAACCGATAACCCATTAACCAATGAAAAACGTGCCAAAGCCATCATTCAGACTTTGGCACGTTTTCATTGGCTTTGTCGAACCTTTTCCTCCAATATCGGGACTTTTCCTTATCGATCTCCACACCATTTCCTTCTTCATAGATCTCCTCCAAGAAAGCCATCGACCTTGTGTCTCCAAGCTCCGCCGCCTTGCGGAAATACTTTATGGCCTTCTCAAAGTCCTGCTTTACCCCGAAACCCTTGTAATAGCATAATCCAAGCTGGGCTATCGCTTCGACTTCGCCTTTCTCAGCTGTCTTGACATACCATTTCACGGCTTTCTTGTAGTCCTTGTCAACGCCTTCGCCATTGAAGTATAAATGGCCGAGATTGAGCTGCGAACGCACATATCCCTGCGCTGCGGCCTTGGTGTACAACTCGAAAGCCTTCTTAGGGTCATAAGGAACACCATCGCCATAATAATAGCAATTTCCGTAGTTGTTTTGTGCCGCGGCATTGCCCTGCTCAGCGGCCAGCCCATACCATTCGGCAGCCTTACTATAACTTTGGAAGATGCCCTTACCCGTGTAATAGCAGTCGCCCAGATTGTTCTGTGCTGTGGCATGTCCCTGTATGGCTGCCCTGGCAAACCATCCTACGGCCTCCACATAGTTAATATCTACCCCTTCGCCGAAGTAATAGCAGTTGCCCAAATAGGCTTGTGCGACGGCATTGCCCTGCTCAGCCGCCTTGGTGAACCACTCCACAGCCTTCTTGTAGTCCTGTTCCACACCTTCGCCACGATAGTAGCATTCGCCCAGATTCTTCTGTGCCTGGACATGGCCCTGTTGTGCGGCCTTGGTATAATATTCCACGGCTTTCTTGAGGTTCCGAGGTACGCCATCTCCATTGTAATAGCAATTGCCCAAAGTGTTGATCGCATTTACCTGGCCATAACCGGCAGCCTTGGTAAACCATTTCACCGCCTTCTCGCAATCACGAGCTACACCCCTGCCTTCAAGATAACAAAGGCCCAGGTTGTTCTGGGCAATTGGATGTTCCTGAACAGCGGCCTTGGTGTACCACTCCACGGCAAGTATATAATCCTGC
>Ga0310696_10010405_pt1 | contig 10701 bp, 8 predicted proteins | sample AusTroGonzalo_MG_4_FD_203885 | JGI IMG/M metagenome (GOLD analysis project Ga0310696, IMG submission 203885) | Bovine rumen microbial communities from tropical cattle in Woodstock, Queensland, Australia - Gonzalo_02 (v2) (version 2) | ecosystem: Host-associated > Mammals > Digestive system >... | reverse complement strand
TCATCGACTAATCCGTCGTCATAGAGCCTTTTTACTTGCATGTATCATGGAGCGACCGACAGGAGGATAAGCCAAGAAATTCCATCGCTGTTTTCGTGGAATACCCAGATTGTATGCAATCTGTGGATGGCTGCCGCGAAAAGAGTCATGGAATCGTGCAATGGTTCTTGGTGTTCCTCCGGGTTGCCCTACCTTTGCAAGGTAAAAAGGCGTTTCTGTGGCGACATCAGCAATGGATGACAGCAAGAGCGAGGAAAGGCGGGGATAATGGAAATGGAAAGTAAAATGTGGATGATGAACGGGAGGGTAAGAGACTATTGCCATGAATATGGATAGCAGGATGACGGTTGAGCCATTTCACCGTACAAGTATGAAGAGGGATCGCTTGCGCCCTCGGTACTTTACAGTGAAATGGCCCAAGGGTCATCATCCATATCGCCTGTGTCAATGCCTTGTGTTCCAAAGCCAGTCATCCTTTATGGTGACTCGTGGAAAACAAGGCTGTGACATAGGCTGGCAATGTCTCTTGGCGGGTGCAATTTAGTTAGTTGGAGAAGCGTGGCCGGTGATACCCATGTCATCGGGTGTGCAGCACCCCGGAATTACTTTTGAGGTCAGATATGTTTCGGGAAAACTTGTGGAAGAAGTGTCGGGCCGAGAATATTGTTGGCGGTGCGCTGACTGAATCAGGAAGCCCACAAAAGGGTGTGTGCCCTGGCACTTGCCCTTTTGAGACAACGACATTCCCGGCACAAGCCTGACGCCGACTCTTCGGAACAAGAAAGGTAGAAACATACGACCGAGAATATGTTCCTAAAATGTTGGGAGAACAACAATTTGATGACATGAGGGAGGTGGCGGGTGCTGTGGCTATTTCTCAGCCTGTTAAATCTCTAAATTGCTCAGCGCATAGAGAGGAACGATGTCCACATGCCGCTGCTCGAAATTATCGTCTGGGTCATAGCGGTCGAAATGGCCGAAGTTCTCTAATGAGGTTCTGATGGCTTCGTGCAGTCTGCGCTTTCTCATGAAGATCCAGAGGCTCTGCATGCTGCCCTGCGTGTTGGCTTTCACTTCAACAGGCAGGACCTTCCCGTCACGAACCCTTAGATAGTCCACTTCTGCATTGCTCCCCTTGGCCGTGTTCTGCCAGTAGTGCATCTCTGGCTTCTGGAAACAGTCGCGGTATTTCTTCATCTCCAGTCCAGCAAACATCTCCGACGTGCCGCCCTTGTTCACCAAATCCACATCGGATGCCGTCAGGATGTCTGCTGCAGGAATGTCGAGCATGGTCAGCATCACGCCCAGGTCGAAGAACAGGTACTTCACATAGCTGTTGTTCTCCTCAGCTCCGAGGGGTACGCCTGTGCCGTCCGTATGTTTCACAGGTGTTATCAGCCCCGCCAGTGTCAGCAGGTGCAGTGCCTCTCTCACGACAGAAGAGTGTACATCCCTTGCGGCTTCAGCATAGACAAACTTATTGCCGACCTGAAGAGCCACCGAACGGAGTACCTGACGGAGCAGGACGGGAGACACACGCTTCTTGTATTTGTTGAAGTCGTCCTCGTAGGTCTGTATGATGTCCGTGTGGACATGCGACACCTCGATATAGCTGTGCGACTCTACCCATTCTGTCACGGCAGCGGGCAGACCGCCAACCAGATAGAATGTGCGCAGCTGGTCGGTCAGGTCTTTATGAGCCTTCGTAGGCAACGGCTCCTCGCTGGTGGCATTCTTCTTGTAGCTGACGGTCAGGTCAAGCCCTTGTGCCATCAGAAATTCGTCGAATGAGAACGGGTACATATAGAGTGACCGTATTCTGCCTACGCCGAAGGATGGCAGCTGTTCGAGCGCAAACTCCAGCAGGGAACCGGCTGCTATGACGTGCAGCTCGGGGTAGTCCTCCTTGAAGTATCGCAGTGACATAATGGCCTCCTTCGAAACCTGTATCTCATCGATGAACAGGAGTGTCTCGCCTGGCACGATGGGAATGCCCAGCGTACCGCTTAGCTTCTCACACGTCTTTTTCACGTCAATGTTCTCTGGAAACATCTGGAGCAAGTCGGGCTGCTTCTCCAGATTGATCTCCACGAAGTATCGGAACTGTTTGCCAAGTTCCCTGACAGCTGTTGACTTGCCCACCTGTCGGGCACCGCGAATCAGAAGCGGTTTACGGCGTGGCGATTCTTTCCACGCAATCAACTGTTCGTCTATATGTCTCTTATAATATGCCATATTCTTCTCCGTTTTAGTTCAAAAACGGGGCAAAGGTACGAAAAATATCCAAAAGTCAGGGCAAAAAACCGAAAAAATAATCTAAAATACCACCCAAAACCAAAAGTTCGGGCAAAAATATGATATTTTTTATTATAAGTTTGGGCAAACTTTTTTATAGACAAAACATTTGGAGCCTGACTTCTGCCAGACTCCAAACTAAGTAACGATGGAGAAGAGTGAAGGAGGCTACTTGCCCTCCTTCACTGCATTTTTCTCTTCCGGCTTTTCTTCGACCGGAGCGACAGACTTGGCTACCAGAATGACGTGGTTGTGCTTGACACCGTCCTTGTCAGTCCACTCCTCGGGCTTGAAGAAGCCGTCGATAGCGACTCTGTTACCCTTGGCCAGCAGCTCGAAGTCTGCAGTGGACTCGTTCTTACGCCAGCACTCGATTCTCATAATGGCTGACACTCTCTTCTCCTCGCCCTCCTGCTTTTCTGTGCGGGCTACTGCCAGTGGGAAGCGTGCCACTGAAGCGGTTGTGAACTGACGAATCTGAGCGTCCTGGGCGATGAAACCTGAAATCTGGAAATTGTTGTTGTTTTGCATAAGACTTTAATTTTTAGGGGTTATTAAATAAATTTTACGTGCAATATGGAGCAGGCAAGAGGAAGGCATGAAAAGGTCAAGGAATTACAAGGATAATTTTGAAAAACCACATTTTCTTTAGCCACTACTTGGCGTCAAGAAGAAAATGCGGAAAGCGTGTCGAAATTTTGTGCGGGAATAAGGAACCTGTGACTGGTACTTGCCGAATGCCGCTTGCGCTAAATTTGCAAAGGAAAATTAGTAATAACACCGGCTGAAAATGTGTCCGGCAAAGCCACCAAAATGTAAGGAAGATGATGGTCATCTGTCAGGTGCTATTTTCAGTAAACCACACGGTATGAATGTACGATTATTGGCCCTGCCAGGAGATGAGCTAATAGGAGGACGACAGGAAGAGTTTATTATACAAGAATAAATTAGGCGTTGAAATGAACGGTCATATAGAATACGAATTGTTGAGGGCCGTTGATTCATAGTAGTTATGTAAAGCGAAATGGCTGACATAGGTGTCAAGCATATACATTATAATTATAGGTAAGGCCACACGTGTCTGTCAAAGAAGAGCCAATATTTAATGGAAGGAAAAAGGTGATGCTCTACCCGAAACAGAGAGCACCACCATCGGCATAAGGAGGCTTAGCAGGGAAGAATCAGACTTCTTATGTCTTTGTTTTGCTTGTTCTACAAATTCTTTTCTCCAAGCCCTTCATAGCAGTTGCGACAGTCGTATCGAGCAACTTAGCGTATGTATCACGGGTTTGACGAGTACTTGTATGTCCTAAGATACGCGCTATGATTTCCATATCGACTCCGCCATCATTTAATAATAGCGTAGCACCTGTATGTCTGGCCCAATGGCTTGTCACAGGCTTGTCAATTTTGGCAGCCTGTGCGACCAACTTTAGATAATCATTGTATTTCTCATTGGAGATAAGCGGCAGTTTGCCGTCATATTTGATTAAAATGTCTCTTGCTGGCTTCATGACATAAAAGGTGAACTCCACACCTGTTTTGCCTCGCTTCGCGGTGTATACTCCCGTCTTGTTTATCTGGCTGGTATCGAATGATTCAAGATCTACGTAACTTAGGCATGTATATGTCTGGAATACGAACAGGTCTCGGACACGTTCCAATGATTGGGTTGGCATTTCTGCCTTCCTCAATCTATTGAATTCCTCTGGTGTAAGATGCTTCTTCAGTCCATTGTTCTTCTCTTTATTTATTTGAATCCATTTATATGGATTTCTTTTCAGGCACCCTTCCTCAATGGCATCAAGAATGAAAGAGTTAAGGAAACGATGGTAATTGTTCCACTTCGAATAGGGCTTCATACCTGTTTTAGCCAGTTCTTCGTCCATGCTGATGATTTTCTTGTCTGTGACATCGGAGAAATAGATAATCTTCCCCCAGTCTTTGAGCCATTTAAGGAATCTGTCATACCTCTCTGCAGTGTCTTTGCTTTTTCCATATATACGTACTTTTGTACGTTCAACACAGAAGTCATAGAACAGACGCTTGTCTGTTGTCAGTTCTTCCATACGGCGCGGAATCTCGTCAAGGTTCAGGTTCCCTGATTCAACCATCGCATTGACTACTTTTCGTGCGCGCACCATAATAGAGCCGAGTAATTCATTTAGTTCTGCTGAATCAGGGCGGTTGACAACTGTTCCTCTATGCCATTCTTTGGGAAACAGACGAATTCCCGTTGAGACATACTTGGATTTCCTTTCAAGTGTGATTCTTAACTCCACAGAAACAGACTTCTTTGGAGTTGCTTTCTTTTTGCGGTCATATACAAAGACCAAAATTGGTACAATCATATTAAAAATAGTTAAATTTGTTGCTCTTGCAATTATTTAGTTCATTTTTATCCAAGTGGTAAAACATCCGAAGTAGGGTGGTAAAACATGTGGTAAAACATTTCGTTCACGTCTTCTCATGTTATCTCACGTTATCACATGGGTTTTTCGAGAGGTTTCTATCCCCTTATAAGGGTTGAAACAGAGGCACTTACAAGAGCTAAAATAATAAATGGCTGATTTTCAGCAACAAAAAAAGGAAGCCGCTTTAACGGTTTCCTTTCAGTTTTGCGGAGAGTGAGGGATTCAAACCCCCGATACCCATAAGGGTATACCGGATTTCGAGTCCAGCGCGATCGATCACTCTGCCAACTCTCCTTCGCGTTTTGCGGGTGCAAAGGTAGAGCTTTTTTTTTATCCTACCAAATTTTCATTCAACTTTTTTATTACAATTAACTAAATGATTACTTGGCGCAAGGTGCCCAGGGCTTCAGCGTCTTGAAGAAGTCGTTGCCCTTGTCATCGACCAAGATGAAGGCAGGGAAGTCCTCGACATCAATCTTCCAGATGGCCTCCATGCCCAGCTCAGGATACTCGACGCACTCTATCGACTTGATGCTCGACTGCGAAAGTACTGCTGCGACACCGCCGATGGAGCCGAGGTAGAAGCCGCCGTGCTTCTGGCAAGCGTCGGTAACTGCCTGAGAGCGATTGCCTTTGGCTATCATCACTAAAGAAGCACCGAGGCTCTGGAACTCGTCCACGTAGGGATCCATGCGATTGGCCGTCGTCGGGCCCATCGAGCCACAGGGGTAGCCCTCGGGTGTCTTGGCGGGGCCGGCATAGAGCACGGGATATTTCTTGAAGTATTCGGGCATGGGCTCGCCGGCGTCAATGCGTGCCTTCAGCTTGGCGTGGGCGATGTCGCGAGCCACGATGATGGTGCCCTTGAGGTTCACACGGGTGGAGACGGGATACTTTGTCAACTCCTTGCGCACGGCATCGATACCCTCGTTCAGGTCGATGGTGATGGTGTTCTGGCCCTCTCCGGCCTTGGCAAACTCTGCGGGAATCAGCTCCGAGGGGTTCGAATCCATCTTCTCTAACCAGATGCCGTCGCGGTTGATCTTTGCCTTGATGTTACGGTCGGCCGAGCAGGAGACACCCATGCCGATGGGACAGGAGGCACCATGACGCGGCAGACGGACAACGCGGATGTCGTGGGCCATGTACTTACCGCCGAACTGTGCACCGAGGCCGATGCGGTGGGCCTCGTCAAGAAGTTTCTGCTCCAGATCGATGTCGCGGAAGGCACGGCCAGTCTCGTCGCCCGTCGTGGGCAGCGAGTCGTAGTACTTAATCGAGGCGAGCTTCACCGTGAGCAGGTTCTTCTCAGCCGACGTACCGCCAATGACGAAAGCGATGTGATAGGGTGGACAGGCAGCCGTTCCCAACGACTTCATCTTCTCCACGAGGAAGGGGATGAGTGTCTGCTCGTTCTGTATGGTGGCCTTGGTCATGGGGTAGAAATAGGTCTTGTTAGCCGAGCCGCCACCCTTGGCCACGAACACGAAGCGATATTCGGCACCCTCGGTGGCCTCGATGTCAATCTGTGCGGGGAGGTTGCAACGGGTGTTCACCTCGTCGTACATCGTCAGCGGAGCGTTCTGTGAGTAACGTAAGTTATCCTGTGTGAAGGTGTTAAAGACGCCAAGTGAAAGAGCCTCTTCGTCCTCGAAGCCTGTCCATACCTGCTGACCTTTCTCGCCGTGGATGATGGCGGTGCCGGTATCCTGACAGAAGGGCAGGATGCCGCGAGCAGCCACCTCGGCATTGCGTAGGAACTGCAGAGCCACATACTTGTCGTTTTCCGAGGCCTCAGGGTCGCTCAGGATGGCAGCCACCTGTAGGTTATGCTCTCGGCGGAGCATGAACTCCACGTCGTGGAAGGCCTGCTGCGAGAGAAGCGTTAGTGCCTCAGGGCTCACTTTGATGATTTCCTTGCCTTCGAAAGTGGCGGTGGTCACACCCTCCTTAGAGAGAAGGCGGTATTCGGTTTTGTCCTCGCCCAGTTGAAACATAGGGGCGTACTTGAATGATACGTTTGTTGCCATAATTATTTGATATGTTATAAGTTGAAACTTCCAAATTTAATTAATGCTGTTGATATCGAAAGGCGTCTCCTGGTAGACGTAGTAGTTTATCCAGTTGTTGTAGAAGAGGTTGGCATGTGCCCTCCAAGTGACGAGCGGGGGTAGCGCGGGGTCGTCGTGGGGATAGTAGTTGCGTGGCAGGTCTACGTCGTCGCGTATGCCCTTGTCACGGCGGTATTCGTTATCGAGGGTGTTAGGTGCGTACTCCATGTGTCCTGTGATGAAGAACTCCCGACCTGCACGAGCCATGACGATGCTCACGCCACAGTCTGCCGACTCGGCGATGAGCTGGAGCGAGGGGTTGGCCTGGATGTCGTCGCGGTGCACCTCTGAGTGGCGGCTATGGGGCATCATGAAGTAGTCGTCGAAGCCCCGGAAGATAGGCAGTTGGGGCTGCAGGATGGTCTGGGGGAAGATGCCAAACATCTTCTTCGGCAGCTGGTACTTGGGGATGCCGTAGAAATGGTAGAGGGCTGCCTGTGCCGCCCAGCAGATGTAGAGCGTGGAAGTGACGTGGCTACGTGCCCAGGCAAAGATTTCCGACAGCTCGGTCCAGTAGCGCACGTCCTCGAAGGGGATGTTCTCCACAGGTGCGCCGGTGATAATCATGCCGTCGAACTTCTCGTCGCGCATAACCTCGAAGTCGCGGTAGAACATCATCATGTGCTCTACGGGAGTGTTCTTCGGCGTGTGGCTCTTGAGCTTCATGAAGCTGATGTCGAGCTGCAGGGGCGTGTTGGAGAGCAGACGTATGAGGTCGGTCTCGGTTGTAATCTTGATGGGCATGAGGTTGAGAATGACGATGCGCAGAGGGCGTATGTCCTGATGATGGGCCCGTGTGGTATCCATCACGAAGATGTTCTCATGCTTCAGCAACTCTATTGCCGGGAGGCGGTCGGGTAGTCTAAGTGGCATTTATTGGGATTTTAAGCGAGATGCAAAGGTAAGAATAAAAGCCGAAATATTTATAAATATTTTGTCGTTTTACTCTCTTTTAACAAAGTTTCATGCTTGAATAATTTGTGTTTAATTCGTGGTCGCTCGGCCCAAAGGGACGCTTGCCTAAGCAAGAGTGTGAAGATTCTTGGCGCCCGTAATTCTCATGTATAATTCAGGCTAAAATTAAAATTAATTGCAAATTATTTGGGAGATTACATTTTTTTCTATAATTTTGCCTTGAAAATCAATTCACCATTTAATATCTATAGCATTATGAAGAAATCATTTATTTCACTTCTTGCAGCCATGACACTGATGCTGTCGAGCTGCATGACAACGGGATTCGGAACAACATCTTCCACTGGTTCATCCAGCGATGTGTGGGGTAGTGTGCTGGGCAGCGTATTGAGTAGTGTGTTGCTGGGCGGAATGACGTTTGACCAGTCGGGCATCCTTGGTAGCTGGAACTACAACGCCCCAAGTTCAGCCTTTACTACCGAACAGGCTCTGACAAAGGCAGGAGGTACGGCTGCTGTTACCAACATTAATACGTCGCTGGCAAGTAACTACAGCAGCATCGGCATCAATCGTAGCAACACCTCTTTCTCATTCCTTGCTGGTAACAAGTTCTCGGCGAAGGTGAATGGCATCCCATTCAGCGGAACATATACATATAACCCCCAGAACGGTGAAATCTCCCTCAAGACCTCCACTGAGACCATCAAGGGCAATGTAACAAAGACCCAGAAAGGAATGGGCCTGATGTTTGACTCCACACAGATGGTCAACATCCTTCAGAAAGAGGGTAAGGTCAGCAACACCGCCGCTGTTCAAGCTGTCAGCAAGCTCGCCAAGAGTGCCGACGGTGCCCGTATCGGCTTTGAGCTTACAAAATAAGGGGGATTTATTTTTCCTGAAAAACTCTCCTTTCTCAGTTCAAGGTCTTTCTTTCTACGCCATAGCTCAGTCGTTTAATGTGTCCAATAATGCTGGATGCTATATTACGCTTGACTGAAATAAGTTTGCGAATTCTCATTTATCCCAAATCGGTTTTTAGAAACAAATTACCATAATACGCATAATTTTGACCATAAATTTAAATAATAATGATGACAAATTGTGGAATAAATTATGATAATTCGTTTCAAATTCGCAGCCATTCGCAACTTAAGAATCTAATCGGCTTTGTCTTGGAGAGAAAAAGGCTTTCTCTCCTTCTCTCAGAATCGGCTCTTCTCCTCATTTCCTGCACCTGTACCACGATACTTCGAGCGGGTGGCGTTGAAGTTGTAGCTCAGCGTGAGACCTACCTGCTGGGTGTAACCGTAGTCGTCTTGTTGGGTAGAGCCTATCTCGTAATAGGTGGTTAACTTGGTCTTGTAGGTGCGGAAGATGTCGTTGGCATAGAGAGAGGCCGTAAGCTGTCCTTTGAGGAAAGTCTTCTGTATGCGGGCGTTCAGTATGAAGCTGCTGTTGCGGTACATGAATGCCCAGTGGTTACTGCCGGTATGGCTGGCCTGTAGCACCGCTTTCGTAGTGGGATTGATGACGAACCAGCTCTGCAGGCTGAAGCTGAATTCGGGCTTGTTGAGTTTCATCGGTGCGCCGTATGCTTCTGCATCGAACATCTGCTGGTAATAGTGCAATGTGGCGGTGGGCTGCCAGAAGCCGAACTTGGGTGAGGCTACGAGGGTGGCATAGACGCGGTCTTGATGGTCGAAGTTCATGGGCTGGAAGATGGCTATTTCCTTCTCTGCATCGTACACTTTGCCGATGTGGCTGATGAGGTCGTTCTCGCGTGTGAAACCTGTGACGAAGTTCAGCCATGAATAGGTGATGCTCAGGTCGATGCTCTGGCGTACTGAGGGACGCAGCAGTGGGTTTCCACCTTCATATAGCATGCGGCTGTCATAGACGATGATGGAACTCAGCAGGTTGTAGCGTGGTCGTGTGATGCGCTTGCTGTAGCTCAGCTGTATGCCCCATTTGTTCTTTTGCCAGGCTGCCGAGAGGCTGGGGAACCAGTCGTTGTAGGTGCGGCTTAGTTCTGGTTTGTAGAGGCCGAACTGATGAACATCGTTCGCCACATGTTCATAGCGCAGTCCACCATTCAGCGTCCATTGTCCCAGTTGCAGGTTGTATTCGGCAAATCCTGCAATATTCCGCTCGTCGGTGTCTGTGTCGGCTTCTGGTATGATGTCCTCTTCATTGTAGTTGTGGCCGTGACTCTCTGTCGATGTGGCCTCCGAGCCGAAGCTCAGCTCGCCCTTCCAGATGGGGTAAGACAATATCAGCTTGGCAGCTGCCATCGTGTTCTTCTCCCAGTTAACGGTGTTGATGGGTCGGTCGCCAAGTTCCTGACTGTACTCCTGTTGTTCGATTTGGTCTTCCGAGTCGCGTCGCAGCCAAGTGGCGTTCAAGTCGATGCCCAACTGCCCTACCCTACCTATGTAATACATGTTCAGTTCCCTTACTGGCTTGTCGGGCCTGTTGATATTTGTTTTCAGGAGGATGTCGCCATAGTAGGCCCCGTTCTTCAGATAGTGCTGCGTCATGTCATTATTGAAATGCTCATAAAGACGCTTTTGCGACGAGAAACTGAGTCCGGCAGAGTGGTCTGCGTTGAAGTCGTAGCTCAGGCCAGCCTTGTAAGAAAGCTCTGCCCATCGGCTTCTGACAGGTGCGAAGGCATGAATATTAAACGTGTCCCTGCTGATGTGCAGCTCCTGGTCGATGTCCTGGTCACCGCTGTAGTGGCTCCAGTCGAAGGCCACATTGGCAAATGCCTCGAGGCCTGCTACGTGATACTTCAGGGTCAAATCGTCGTAGTTGTTCCACTTGTTGTTTCTCCACGTCTGGCTGGTGGCCATCAGGCTCAGCCCCTCTCCCTGAGGCTTCAGGGTTTTGATGCGGATGACGGCATTCACCTCGGCATTATAGCGTGCACCAGGAGCAGTAATGATGTCCACACTCTTCACGTCCGA
>Ga0310696_10010404_pt1 | contig 10701 bp, 8 predicted proteins | sample AusTroGonzalo_MG_4_FD_203885 | JGI IMG/M metagenome (GOLD analysis project Ga0310696, IMG submission 203885) | Bovine rumen microbial communities from tropical cattle in Woodstock, Queensland, Australia - Gonzalo_02 (v2) (version 2) | ecosystem: Host-associated > Mammals > Digestive system >... | reverse complement strand
GGAACTTCTCCTGCTGATAACCACCATCGCCATTAGAAGCGTTGGTTGGATCCCACCAGCAACGACGAGTATCGTTAGCACCCATCAAATCGTAAGTATCCTTGTTGATCTGCTTTGAAGCACGGCTTGGACCAGCATAGAGGTCAGCCTCGAAGTCCATGTGAGCATAAAGTGAAGCATACATACCAACCTGGTCGGCGATAATTGTAGCACCCCACATTACGTTCTTAGAAGCAACAGTGTTGATGAAATTATTCTGATTGATAGCGAAGGTAGAAGCCTCAACAGGCTGGATGGCATACTTACCGGTAGCGATAGCAGCCTCGGCAGCCTGAGCTGCTGTAGCCCAGTCTTCCTGAGTCAGAGCGATACGAGCCTGGATACCCAGAGCAACTGGATATGTGATATAGCTCTTATCGTCGGTACCAAGTGTTGTATTCTGGCTCTTCTGCAGATAATCTACAGCCTTTGCGATATCAGAGTTGATTACATCATAAACCTCCTTAATAGTAGCACGTGGATGACCCTCAGTGCTAGCACTTGTTGGCTCTGTGTAGATAGGAACACAAGGATCGCTCTCGTGGCCCTTTACAGTACGAGCAAATGTCTGAGCCAGCATGAAGTAAGAGTAAGCACGAACGGCATAGGCCTGACCGATTACATACATCTTATCGATATCAGCTGGATCAAGATCAGCCTCCATAGCAATCAGGTAGTTTACGTTTGCAATATAAGTAAAGTAAGCATACCATACGTCGTATGAACGCCATGAGCTAGAAGAGAAGCGGCTCTTTACGTTATAACGAGCGTCGAACCAGAACCAACCTGAACCCTGCTTAGACATGATGTGGTCATCAGCCATTACATCAGCCATCAGGTTGTAAGCTGAAATTCCGAAGCACTGGTGAGTGTTACCTGTGGTAGACCAACCAGAGGTGTACATTGAACGGTAGAGACCATTCATTGCAATCATAGCAGCATCATTGCTCTGAGTCATTGTTGTTCCTGCCACAGCAGTAGTAGGCGAAGTCTCAAGCTGATCCTTTGCGCAAGATGTTACGAGCAACGTAGCTGCGCAACCTATGAATAAATATTTTAGACTTTTCATATTATATTCCTTATCTTAATTAGAAATTAATGTCAAGACCGATAGAGAATGTCTTATTTGGAGAATAAGAGTAGTTGGTACCACCGGTGAGGTTATACTGTGGGTCCATACCCTTCAGGTGAGTGAACAGAGCCACGTTGTCGAAAGAGGCATATACACGGAGGCTAGACAGATAAGCCTTTGTAGCAATGCTTGTAGGCAGTGTGTAACCAAGTGTAATGTTCTTGATTGCAAAGTAAGAAGCATTTACCAGATAGTTGCTGGTGAGAGTTGAGCTACCGCCAACGTCTACACGTGGAATATCGGTGATATCACCAGGCTTCTGCCAACGACGCAGAACGTTCTTGTTCCATGTATCGCTTGCATAGTACATTGGCTTCATTGTGCCATAGTACAGGCTATCGTAAATCTTACCACCAAGTGAGTAAGTAGTCAGAATGCTCAGATCAACACAGTTGAAGAGTGTAAGATCGGTAGAGATGCTACCATAGAGATCAGGAGTACGCTTGCCAACAAAGTACTTGCTGGTAGCAGCCTTTGCATAATCAGTAGTGATATACTCACCAGTTACATTGCCATCGTCGTCCATGCTCTCGTAAGCATAGTAGAGCTGAGCACCAGTCATTGGATCTACACCAGCAGACTTAGCCATGTAGAAGGTATTGATATCATAACCCTCCTTGATGATCTTCACACCATTGATAATCTCGTTAGACTGCTCTGTAAGCTTGAGCACCTTGTTCTTCTGGGCTGTACCCATCCAAGTCAGGTTCCAAACTACGTTCTTAGTCTTGAGCAGAGTGCCGCTAACCATGAACTCCCAACCCCAGTTGCGCATGTTACCTACGTTAGCATCGTAACCTGTGAAACCAGTAGAAAGAGCCATTGGGTAGTTAAGCAGCATATCGGTGGTCTTCTTGTTGAAGTACTCAACGCTGAAGCGGAGCTTGTTTCCAAACAGAGCACCCTCGAGAGCTACGTCGAACATACCGTTCTTCTCCCAAGAGAGGTCCTTATTCTCAAGTGTAGAAACGAATCCACCAATCTTGTTACCGTTAGGATAAGCAAGTGAGTAGAGGTTCTGCCAAGCATAGTAGCTGCCCAGGTTCTCGTTACCGTTCTCACCATAAGATGCACGGAGTGACAGGTTGTCAACCCAGCTTACGCTCTTCATGAAGTTCTCGGCAGAGATACGCCAGTTTGCACCAACGCCCCAGAATGTACCCCAACGATGATCCTTGTGGAAACGTGAAGAACCGTCGCGACGGAGGTGAGCAGAGAAGTAGTACTTCTCAGCGAAGTTATAGTTCAGACTTCCGAAGTAAGCCTCAATGTCGTGCTCCTGTGAGTAAGAGTCAGCATCATAGATAGTAGATGCAGGACGCAGTTCGTTGATACCATCAACGATGTTGGTCTTACCTGCATACAGATAGTTATATGTGTACTGATAGAACTCATGACCGAGCAGAGCACCGATAGTGTGATCACCGAACTTGCGGTTATAAGTCAACTGCTGGTTGAAGGTGTAGCTCAGGTCGCGTGTAGCGTACTTCTGAATCAGACCACCAGCATTCTTCTGGTTGCCATGGAACTTGTTCATCATCTCAGTCTCGGTAAGACCGCTGTAGTCAGCACCGAAAGAAACAGTGAACTTAAGACCCTGTGCCCAACCGAAGTTCTCCTTGTCAGAACCGAATGTTACGTAAGTACGAACACCAGCGTTATCGCGGTTAGTCCAAGACTTATCGTTAACCAGTCCACCCAGAGGGTTGTGGTCAGCAGCTACAGGACGACCGTTCTCACCATAGTCGAGCTGTGGGTTACCAAAGCTATCATAGATAGTGTTACCCTGAGCATCCTTCTCATACAGAGGATAGAGAGGGTTAGAGAACTGAGCTGTGTACCAAGGGTTAGATGTAGATGTATCGCTGTACTGGTTGTAAGAAGACTTGGTGTAAGAAAGGTTTGTATTCAAACCAGCCTTGAACCAGTCAGTTACCTGAGAGTCAACATTAGCACGAGCGCTGTAACGCTGGAAACCAGTAGTCTTCAGGATACCATCCTCGTTTACATAACCCAGAGAAATCATGTAGTTAGTTCTGTCGGTACCACCGTTAACAGAAATGTTGTGCTCATGACGGAAAGCACCATTTACATACAGAGGATCCATCCAGTTCTCGTTCCAAGCTGACTGAGCGTCGGCCTTAACCTTACCTGTAGTAGGATCAATCAGAGTGTCCCATGTATAGTTCTTGTATGGGTTGTAGAGCTCAGAACCCAGCTTGCTACCCATGTTAGCCATAGCAGCAGCAGTTGCATCAGCATAGCTCATACCATTTGTATACATATAGCCGTTACGCAGTGACTCGAAAGTCAGCTCAGCATACTCCTCCTGATTTACGAGATCGTACTTAGGAAGTGCACGCCATGACCAACCTACAGTGTTGTGCAGAGTAACCTGAGCCTTACCTTCCTTACCCTTCTTGGTTGTGATGATAACAACACCGTTAGCAGCACGTGAACCATACAAAGCAGAAGCAGAAGCATCCTTCAGCACGGTCATGCTCTCGATATCCTGAGGGTTGATAGCGCTGATAGCACCATCGTAAGGAATACCATCAACTACATACAGAGGATTATTACTTGCGTTGATAGATCCGAAACCACGGATAACGATAGATGAACCAGAACCAGGCTGACCGCTACCAGAAGTAACGGTAACACCAGATACCTGACCATCGAGGGCCTTTGTTACGTTTGTTACAGGACGTGAAGCAATCTTCTCAGAGTTAATTGCAGTTGCAGATCCTGTGAATGAAGACTTCTTAGCGGTACCGTAAGCAACTACGATAACCTCATCCACCATCTTGGCGTCAGCCTTCAGGAATACTCGCATACCATTCTTTGCCTTAACGATCTTACCCTCGTAACCAAGATAGGTAATCTCCAGTTCAGTCTTACCTTCTGGAAGAGCAACTTCAAAACGACCGTTTACGTTAGTCAACATACCGGTACTTGTTCCAACAACTTTAACGGCAGCACCGATGATGGGCTGACCGTCTTCTTGTGAGAAAACTGTACCAGAAACCTTCGTCTGAGCCAGCGCTGCTCCTACACACAGGAAGAGGCTGACAAAAAACAACGTTAGTCTTTTTTTCATAAAATTCTCTCTCTTTTGTTAATTATTAAATGATTAAAACTAAAAATGTTCGCGTACATATATTATATTAGCATAAGTAGGGAAGGTCATAAAATGACACTTTGTTACCCTTTTGCCAATTACAGGTTGCAAAAATAAAGTATATATTCCTAAAAAACGAATAAAATTATAAAAAAAACACATTTTAGCCTCGTTTTTTAACATTTTGACACACAGAATTGATACAAATCAACGCGAATCAATATGAAAGTAGAATATTTATTTAACTTACAATTTGATGTTAAAAGTACACGATAATAATGAATTTAAAACCTGTATTTTGCCAAAAATGTGGAAAAACACAAGTTTTTTCATATTATCGCTTTGACTTGAAGAAGTCTTGCATCAGTTGGCGGCACTCGTCTTCGAGCACTCCAGTGGTGACAGTGGCTTTGGGGTGAAAGGCGTTGGGAGCCAGAAGGTGATAGCCGCGCTTATCGTCGGCCGTGCCATAAACGATTCGGGAAATCTGTGCCCACCCTATCGCTCCAGCACACATGGTGCAAGGCTCAACGGTAACGTAAAGGGTGCAATCGGTGAGATACTTGCCGCCAAGGGTATTGGCAGCTGCAGTGATGGCCTGCATCTCGGCATGGGCAGTGACATCGCAGAGTGTCTCGGTAAGATTGTGGGCACGGGATATCACGCGGTCTTTGCAAACCACAACTGCTCCAATGGGTATCTCGCCTGCATGAAGCGCCAAGTGGGCCTCATCAAGGGCCATCTGCATATAGCGCTCGTCTTTTTTTTGTTGCTGTTCGTCTATCATGCTGCAAAGATAATTAAATTTTGGCACGGATTACACGGATTTCACGGATTTTTTTATAACTTTGCACTCAGAATGATAGATTTTGAGGTTGTACATATAGAAGAGACTGACTCTACTAACCGTTGGATGAAGGAAAACGGCACGCAGAAGAACATGGTGGTTGTAGCTGATTACCAGACAGCTGGCAAAGGATGCGGCACAAACACGTGGGAGTCGGAACGCGGAAAGAATCTGTTATTCTCGGTAATGATACACCCTGAGGAGATTCAGGCTAAAAACCAGTTCATCATCACACAGACAGTATCGGTGGCACTATGCAAGGCGCTTGAGAATTACATAAGCGAGCCAGTAGAGATAAAATGGCCTAACGACATTTATGTGGGCGACAAGAAGATATGCGGCGTGCTGATAGAGAACCGACTACAGGGGCGCATGATAAAAGACACAATAATAGGTATAGGACTGAACGTGAATCAGACGGAGTTTAAGAGCGACGCTCCTAACCCTGTGTCGATAAAGCAGCTGACGGGAAAAGATACTGACCGCGAAGAGGTGCTGAGGGGTTTTATTGACAAGCTGAACGAGTGCTGCGAAAGCAAAACCTGCATTGCCGAATACAAGGCGAGACTATACAGGCGCGAGGGTAAGCACAAGTTTATGAAGCAGAACACCGTTTTTGAGGCAAGCATTGTGGACGTTAAGGATGACGGACGACTGATGCTGGAGGACGAAAAGGGCGTAGCGCACTTGTTTAGATTTAAGGAAGTAACGTTTATTATATAAGATATGGCAAGATTTAAGAGAATTCTGTTGAAGCTCTCGGGCGAGAGTTTGATGGGAAAACAGGGCTACGGTATCGACCCTGAGAGATTGAGCGACTATGCTAACCAGATTAAGGAGATAGCAGGAATGGGCGTTCAGATTGGCATCGTGATTGGTGGCGGAAACATCTTCCGCGGATTGTCGGGCTCACAGAAGGGTTTCGACCGTGTGAAGGGCGACCAGATGGGTATGTGCGCCACAGTAATAAACTCGCTGGCACTTAGCTCGGCTCTTGGCGCAGTGGGCGTTAAGAACAAGGTGCTTACTGCCATCCGCATGGAGCCAATAGGTGAGTTCTACACAAAATGGAAGGCTATCGAGGCTATGGAGGCTGGATATGTGTGCATCTTCTCAGCTGGTACTGGTTCGCCTTACTTCACTACCGACACTGGTTCAAGCTTGCGCGGAATCGAGATTGAGGCCGATGTGATGCTGAAGGGTACTCGCGTAGACGGAATCTACACTGCCGACCCAGAAAAGGACCCAACAGCTACCAAGTTCGACGACATTACATATAAAGAGGTACTCGCGCGCGGGTTAAAGGTAATGGACCTGACTGCCATCTGCATGTGTCAGGACAACAACCTGCCTATCTACGTGTTTAATATGGACGTAGTGGGAAATCTGAAAAAGGTAATGGACGGCGAGCAGATTGGAACGCTCGTACATAATTAAGAGTTAGACCTCTTCGAACTCTACGTATTCATCGTCGCCCTTGTCGAAGATCTTCTTATCTTCCTGGCGCTCATCGATGATAGTTACACCACCGCTTGTAGTTGTTCTACGAGCGGTTTTTCGTTCGGTAGAATCTGAATCGGATGACGTTGTGCGCGAACCGGTTCTTGACTTGGCGCCTTGAGAACCTGGTTTACGACTACTCTTGAAATAATCCTCACCAAAAGGATTGCGTTCTTTCTGTTCGTTGCGTTTTCCACGGCGATAGAGGAAATCCTCGGCGTCTTCGCGTAAGCGCTTAACATTGCGATACATGAAATTAATCACAAGTATCACAATAATAGCAATGGCGATAAGCCCAAAGACAATAATGCCCAAAATAACCTGCATAACCTACAGATTTTTAATTATTAGATTTGTTAGTAATTACAGACAGCAGCACGTACCATGCGATGATGGCAGCAAAACCGCTGACCCCAAGAAACAGCAACAGGGGGATGCACGACAAAACGAAGATGTACTTAACCTCGTTGCCCTTGAAGCCCCAGTGCTTGAATTTTAGTGCAAACATAGGTATCTCGGCAATCAGCAGATAACTGCTGACGAATGTTGCTGCGATAATAACCCACTCCATTCCCTCGAAATAGATATCGTTCTGCTGCAGGCCTACCACAAGTGCTCCCCAGAAGAGCGCGTTGGCAGGGGTTGGCAGTCCGATGAAGCCCAGAGCCTGACGCTCGTCGAGATTGAACTTGGCGAGACGGAGGGCTGAGAATGCTGCCATGATGAATGCCAGGAATGGCACGAAGGGCAGATGGATGTGGAATGTGGAAAGGTAACCGAACACGATGGCCGATGGTGCGAAACCAAAGGTGATATCGTCGGCCAGAGAATCGAGTTCCTTACCTATTGGTGATGAAACACCAAGCAGACGGGCGCTCATTCCATCGAAGAAATCGAATACGGCTCCGATGATGATAAAAAGCAACGCCATCTCGAAATCGCCCAAGAAAGCGAAGTATGTAGCTACGCAACCTGAAATAAGATTGCAGCATGTTATCGTATTGGGAATATGCTTCTTCATGCCAGCTTTGCTATTACGGTCTGGTCGCCTGTGGTAGGCTGATTCATTGTAACACAAGCCTTAGCGGTAAGAGGCAGATAAACGTCTACGCGCGAACCTAACTTAATAAAACCAAGGTGCTCGTCGATGTAGCACTCCTCACCGTCCTTGGCATAGGTAACGATGCGGCGAGCCAATGCTCCGGCAATCTGACGTACAAGGATATCCTGACCATCGGCTGTGGTGATCATGATATCTGCATGCTCGTTCTCCTCGCTGGCCTTTGGCAGCCAAGCCTTATGATAGTTACCGTTGAAGTGCTTTACAAACTTAACCTTACCATCAACGGGATACCAGTTGGCATGAACGTTGAGCGGACTCATAAAGATGCTTATCATGAGTCGCTTGTCGTGGAAATAGGTATTCTCCTCGGCCTCCTCCACTACAACAATTTTACCATCGGCAGGGGCTACCACCAGCTTATCGGTGTCGCCATTGAAATAGCGGATAGGACAACGATAGAAGTTGAGGGCTATAAACCAAGCAGTACAGAAAACTGCCACAAAAATCCAGAAAGGAATAGTTGTTTCAAGTCCGTACCATAATAATGAGCCTATACCTATTATCGCCAAAGCGCTGAGTGTCAACTCGTTAGTGCCTTCACGATGTATTCTAATCTTCTTGAGTTTCTTTATTCTTTCTCCCATTAGTTACATTCCGATTGTTTCTTTCTGGGTGCAAAGGTACATCTTTTTTTTGAGTATTACAAACTTTTCACTTTTTTCTTTTGGTAATCTCGAAAATTCAGCGTACCTTTGAACCACAAAAATCAGCATTTTCGATAAAAAAGATGGAAGATTTCGTACATCTGCACGTACATACATATTACTCTATACTCGATGGACAGTCGAGTATCAAAAAGCTTGTAGACAAAGCGCTTAAAGACGGCATGAAGGGCATGGCGATTACCGACCACGGCGACATGTTCGGCATTAAGGAATTTCACGACATCTGCATGGGCGTTAACAAGCAACGCAAAAAAGACGGACTTGAACCATTCAAGCCCATCTTCGGTTGTGAGATGTATGTGGCACGCAGAGGCGACATGAACCTGAAGGATACAAAAGAGGACCTTGGAGGATACCACCTTATAGTATTGGCCAAGAACGAGCACGGCTACAAGAATCTGATTAAGCTGGTTAGTAACTCGTGGGTGGATGGTTTCTACAATCGTCCACGTACCGACCACAAGCAGCTTGAGAAATATCACGAAGACCTGATAGTATGCTCGGCATGTATCGCTGGCGAAGTGCCATCGAAGATTCTGAAGGGCGACATCGAAGGTGCACGAAAATCAATAGAATGGCATAAGAACCTGTGGGGCGACGACTACTATCTGGAGTTGCAGCGCCATGAGGTGAAGAATCCCGACCCTAACTATCGCGCCAACCGCGAGACATTCCCACTGCAGCAGCAGGCCAACAAGGTCTTGATAGAGCTTGCCCGCGAATATGGTGTAAAACTGGTGTGCACCAACGACAGCCACTTTGTTGATGAAGATAATGCCGAAGCGCACGACCACCTGCTGTGTCTGGCCACAGGTAAGGATCTGGACGACCCAACCCGCATGCTGTACTCAAAGCAGGAGTGGTTTAAGACTCAGCAGGAGATGAACGACATCTTCAGCGATGTGCCTGAAGCATTGGCCAACACCGTTGAGATATTAGACAAGGTAGAGACATATTGTCTGGATGCCGACCCAATCATGCCCTTCTTCCCTATCCCAGAGAGCTTTGGTACAGAAGAGGAGTGGCGAAAGAAGTTCACTGAACAGCAGCTCTTCGAAGAGTTTACAAGCGACGAGAACGGACAGAACCCTCTGCCACAAGAGGATGCAGAGAAGAAGATTAAGAAGCTGGGCGGATACGACAAGATATACAGAATAAAGTTTGAGGCCGACTATCTGGCCAAGCTTGCATACGAGGGAGCCAAAAGACGTTATGGCGACCCTATTCCAAAGGATGTTGAGGAGCGAGTTAAGTTTGAGCTGCACATCATGAAGACGATGGGATTCCCTGGATACTTCCTTATTGTGCAGGACTTTATCAACTCGGCCCGCGACGAACTTGGAGTGATGGTGGGTCCTGGTCGTGGATCGGCCGCAGGAAGTGTGGTGGCATACTGCTTGGGTATCACCAAGATAGACCCGCTGAAGTACGATCTGCTGTTTGAGCGTTTCCTTAACCCCGACCGTATCTCGCTGCCTGATATCGATACCGACTTTGATGATGACGGCCGCGGAAAGGTGCTTAAGTGGGTTATGGATAAGTACGGCCACGAGAACTGTGCGCATATCATCACCTACGCTACGATGGCCACAAAGAACTCTATCAAGGACGTAGCACGTGTGGAGAAGCTGCCATTGGCTGATTCGAACGCATTGTGTAAGGCCATCCCCGACCGACTGCCAGAGGTAGACGGAAAGACGCCGAAGATGAATCTTACAAATGCCATAAGAGCCGTGCCGGAACTGCGTGAGGCCGAGGCATCAACCAACCCGCAGATGGCTAACACCATCAAATATGCCAAGATGCTTGAGGGAACAGTTCGCGGTACGGGTATCCACGCATGCGGATTCATTATCTGTCGCGACCCGATATCTGACCACGTACCTGTATCTACGGCTGATGACCCCGACTTCAAGGGCACCAAGACCAACTGCACTCAGTACGACGGACACGTTATCGAGTCGACAGGACTGATCAAGATGGACTTCCTTGGACTGAAAACCCTGTCGGAGCTTAAGGAGGCCTGCGCTAACATCAAGAGAACAAGAGGCATCGATGTGGACCTTGACACTATCCCCATCGACGACCCAAAGACATACGAGCTGTATCAGCAAGGTCGCACCATCGGTACGTTCCAGTTCGAGTCGGCTGGTATGCAGAAATACCTGCGCGAGCTGCACCCAACGGTGTTTGAAGACCTGATTGCCATGAACGCCCTGTATCGCCCAGGACCTATGGACTATATCCCATCGTTCATCGCACGTAAGAACGGCCGCG
>Ga0310696_10010400_pt1 | contig 10702 bp, 6 predicted proteins | sample AusTroGonzalo_MG_4_FD_203885 | JGI IMG/M metagenome (GOLD analysis project Ga0310696, IMG submission 203885) | Bovine rumen microbial communities from tropical cattle in Woodstock, Queensland, Australia - Gonzalo_02 (v2) (version 2) | ecosystem: Host-associated > Mammals > Digestive system >... | reverse complement strand
GGCCGACGGTTACTTCATCCTCCCTTACACCATCGGTGACTATCTGTCCCATAAGTTTGCGGAACCCAAGACCGACACGAACGCCCCTGAATTTGCGGCGGCGGAAAAGGCTGTCATCGACCGGATCGAGAAGATATTCGCGGTCAAGGGTACCGAAACCGTGGACAGCATCCACAAGAAACTCGGCCACATCATGTGGGAATATGTGGGCATGGCCCGCAACGAGGCTGGCTTGAAGAAAGCCATCGAGGAAATCGGCGAACTCCGGAAGGAATTCTGGAAGACGGTCCGTGTTCCGGGAACGAACGAGGAATTCAACCAGGAACTGGAGAAAGCGCTCCGTCTCGTGGACTTCTTCGACATCGGCGAACTGATGGCCCGCGACGCGCTGCATCGCAAGGAATCCTGCGGCGGTCATTTCCGCGAGGAAATGCAGACGGAGGAAGGCGAGACCAAGCGTGACGACGAGAACTTCATGTATGTGGGCGCCTGGGAATACAAGGGCGAAGGCGTCGAGCCTGAACTCCACAAGGAACCGCTCAAGTATGAGAACATCAAGATTGCGACCCGTAACTATAAAGACTAACGACGATTATGGAATATAACGTGAAAGTTTGGCGGCAGAAGAACGCCAAGGCCAAGGGTCACTTCGAGACCTATCATGTCACCGGTGTGGAAGAGGATGCCTCTTTCCTCGAGATGCTGGACATCCTCAATGACCAGCTGATCCGTAAGGGTGTGGAACCCATCGCTTTCGACCACGACTGCCGCGAAGGCATCTGCGGCGCCTGTTCCCTGTATGTCGATGGCCGCGCCCATGGACCGGATGACCAAGTTACTACCTGTCAATTATTTATGCGCCATTTCAAGCCCGGTGCGACGATTACTGTCGAGCCGTGGCGGAGTGCCGCCTTCCCGGTCATCAAGGATCTGGTCGTGGATCGTCAGGCCTTCGACAAGATCCTCCAGGCAGGTGGTTTCGTCTCCGTCCGTACCGGCGCTGCACAGGATGCGAATACTATCCTGATTCCGCACGATGACGCGGAACTGTCGATGGATGCCGCCGCCTGCGTCGGTTGCGGCGCCTGCGTCGCCACCTGCAAGAATGGCTCCGCCATGCTGTTCGTCGCTGCACGCGTCAGCTCCCTCGCCCTGCTCCCGCAGGGCAAGCCGGAAGCCGCCCGCCGCGCCCGCGCCATGGTCGCCAAGATGGACGAACTCGGCTTCGGCAACTGCACCAACACCCGCGCCTGCGAGATGGAATGCCCGAAGCACGTCACCATCGACCACATCGCGAGGCTGAACAGGGAATACCTGAAGGCGAGGTTCAGTGAATAGGCAGATGCCCGGTCGTAGCCGGGCATGACGTTCATTCTTCGTCATGGCCGACCTGATCGGTCATCTAATCAATAAATCAGGCGGCCCGAGCGGGTCGCCTGATTCGTTATAGGTTCAGGTTCAGTTTAGAGGCTGAAGCCGGCAGGAAGGACGAAGTATTCCACACCACTTCCGAAGGAACCGGCGCTGACGCGGTAACCCTTGACGGGAATGACGATGGTGTTGTCTTCGACGTAAACGTCACCGGTGTAGATATACACATTGCCATAGCTGCTGTGCACATAGCCGGAGAAGAAGGAAGCGGGGAAGACAGGCTGGTGGTTCTGTACCGTGAAGGTGAAGTCGGTTCCTTTCACCCAGCAGTCGGGCAGGATGAAGAAATCCGGAGCTTCCTCGGTGGTATAGAGATCCTGTTCCCACTCCTCTTCATACCAGTCAGAGTAGTAGATACCGGTTCCGACATACTTCGGAGTGAGCTTGCGCGTAGCGGAAACCGTCATCTTGCCGATGCCGGAGGGAGATAACTGTTCTTCGTCAACGGTGAGGACGAGTTTGTAGGTCTCTCCGCCAAAAGCTTTGATGTCGGGGTAAGTGATATCCAGATGGGCAACCCCCTCACCGTCAGCGAAATCAAAGGTGGATTTGGCAGGCGAGAACACTCCGCCGGTCTGGTCTTCAATCGTCACGGGGATGCTTGCGGCTCCCTGGGTGTTGCCACGCCAGAGATCGACGGTAATCTTGTTTCCGTCTTCAGCAACCATCTCGAAGACGGCGGCGCTGGACGGGAAGGTTACGAGGGCCTTGCCTGCAGGCATATCATAGATGGTGCCTTCGCGCTGGCAAGCGCCGGTCAGAATAAGCGCTGAAACGGCAAGCGTGATATAAATGATTCTTTTCATATCGTATCAATATTTAGATTAAAGACCCTTGCCCTGCTCCGGATTCTGGTCCTTGTCGCCATCCATGTTCTCGTTGCCGTCAAATTCGGCCTGCGGGATCCAGAGGATGAAGTTGGCGGAACCGGGGATAGAGGTATAAGCCGTGCAAGTGCTGGTGTGGTTGTTACCGTCCCAAGCGCGGTCGAAAGCGAGGCCACGGCGCTGGATATCGAACAGGCGGGGATTCTCGCTCCAGAGTTCAACGCGACGCTGGAAGAAGATTTCGTCCATCAGGGTAGTGAAAGGAGCAACGGTATTGGAATTGAGTTCCTTGCTGTCTCTTCTGGAATTGAGGCGGGCTTCGTAGTTGGAGTCGCGGAGCGAACCGACGGCAGAAACATACTGGCGGGCTTTGGCATAGTCACCGTTCTCACAGGCAGCTTCAGCGGCGATGAGATACATTTCCTCGGTACGCATCAGGATGTGGTCACCGGTGGAGGCGGTAGCATCGATGTAAACGAGCTTCTTCTGGCACCAGGAACGCTGGGAACCGTTAGCGGTACCGGCGGTACCCCACTGGTCGCTCGGCAGCGGAGCGGTCCACCAGGCCTTGCGGACGTCGGTGTCCGGGATCTCGTCGTAGAGCCAGTTGGCAATCAGGTGACGGGCCTTGGAATAGGTGGACTTGCAGTCGGCGTCCATGTGGTTGTAGATGTCGTAGTTACCCATGGCCTGGTCGGTCTGGATGGCGAGACCCCACATCACATTCCCCTTGTTGACATCGTTGACAACCTTAATATCGTCCCATTTTCCGAGCTTCTGACCATTGAGGGCGGCTTCGGCGGCGGTGAGGGCGGTAGCGTAGTCGTGCTGGACAAGCGCGTGGCGGGCCTTGATACCGTAAGCGACAGCCAGGCTGATGTGGCTCTTGTGCTGCTGCGGAAGGTTGGTCTTCTTCAGGCACTCGATGGCGGCGTCAATGTCGGCATTGGCCTGGTCATAGACGTCCTTCACGGTACCGCGGGGCTTACCGATGGAACCGGCGACGGTCGGCTCGGTGTAGAGGGGAACGCCCGGCAGCGAGGTGCCGAAGATAGCTCCGTTCTGCTGGAAGGTCTGGATCAGCCACATGTAAGCGAAAGAACGGATGGCATAAGCCTGTCCAAGCACGTAGTTGACATAGTTGGCGTCGCCTTCCATCTCGGGGTTCGCCAGGATATAGTTGGCGTTGGAGATGAGGGTGTAGAAGAAGTTCCACATCTGGTACTGGTGGCCGGCGTTGCCGGTCCAGTCGCCGAAGGTGTCGTACCGGTAGTCATAGTAGAACCAACCGGAACCGGAGCCGTCCATGACGTGGTCTTCGGCCTTGATATCCTGGACCAGGATGTAGGCGGGAAGACCACCGTTCTCAGCGCCCCAGCTGGAGCCCCAGCCACCCACATAGAGGAGGCGGATCAGACCGTTCACGGCGGTCATCGCATTCTCGGCGTCGGAGAAGATGGTGGGACCGGAAACGCGGTCCGTAGGATTGGTCTCGAGGTAGTCCTTCTTGCAAGAGGTGAAGGAAACGAACAAGACAAGAACTGTCAGTATTGCAAATATCTTTTTCATAACCATATCCGATTAGAAGTTGATGTCAACACCGAGGGAAACCGTGCGGGTAGGCGTGTAGGTGTAACCCGTGCCGCCGGTGAAGTTGTACTGCGGGTCGAGTCCCTTCATGGCGGAGAACATCTTCACGTTGTCAGCCGATGCGAAAATGCGGATGGACTCGATCTTCGCCGCCTGGAGAACACGGGCGGGGATGGTGTAACCCACGCTGATGTTCTTGATGGCGAAATAGGAGGCGTCGAAGAGTTGGTCGTCGGTCAGGGTGATCCGGGCGTCACCATGGGCCTCGATCTTGGGGATGGTGGCAATGTCACCGGGCTTCTTCCAGGCCTTGAGACGGTCGGCGTGGCCGGCTTCACCGATGTAGCGGCTGAAGAGCAGGCCGTAATAGACGCTGTCGTAGATGTAACCGCCGATGGAGTAGGTGGTCATCAGGGAGAAGTCGAAGTTGCCGATATGGGCGTCGTTGGACCAGGAACCGTAGAGTTTAGGCATACGGCTGCCGACCACGCGCTTGCAGTTGGAGGCCTTCTGGTAGCTGGAGGAGATGTACTTCTCACTTTCTTTTCCGTCTTCGTCGGTGTCCCAGACCCAGTAGAGCTTGGCACCGGTCGCAGGATCGACACCGGCGGATTCGGCCAGATAGAAGGAGCGGAGAGGCTCGCCTTCCTTGATGATGTAGTTACCGGAGACGATTTCCGGCTTGTCGGCCAGGTGGAGGACCTTGTTGTGGACGGTGGAACCCATCCAGGTCATGGTCCAGTGGGCGTTCGAGGTGCGGATGAGGTCCGCGCTCAGAGTCATCTCGAGACCGCTGTTCTGCATGTTGCCGATGTTCTTGTCATAGCCGCTGAAACCGAGGGAAACAGCCATCGGGTATTCCATCAGCATGTCCTTGGTGTAGCGACGGTAGTACTCGACGGAAGCGGAGAGACGGCTGAACAGACGGGCTTCGAAACCGACATTGAGGTTCTCGTTCTTCTCCCAGCGGAGGTCCTTGCTCTCAAGCGAAGTCACGACGGCACCCGGGTTGGCGCCGTTCGGATAACCGAGGTTGTAGAAGGCCTGCCAGGCATAGTAGCTGCCGAGGTTATCATTACCCTGGACACCATAGGAGGCCTTGAGGGTCAGGTTGTTGATCCAGGAAATGCCCTTCATGAAGTTTTCCTGGGAAAGGCGCCAGCTGGCACCGACGGACCAGAAGTCACCCCAACGGGAATCGACGTGGAAACGGGAGGAACCGTCCCGGCGATAGGAGGCGGAGAGGTAGTACTTGTCGGCGAAGTCGTAGTTGATACGGGACAGCCAGGACTCCACGCGGTAGGAATTGGTGTAGGAGTTGGCATCCTGGAGGGTGGTCGCCGGAGCGAGCTCATACAGGCCGCCGAAAGGATAACCGCTCTTGTAGCCCATCAGATACTGATACTCGTAGGAATAATTCTCATGACCGGCCAGGAGGTCGAAATGATGGCGGCCGAAGGTGCGGTCATAGGTGAGCAGCTGGTTGAAGGTGTAGCTGAAAGTACGGCCATCCACGATTTCGGCGAGACCGGCCATGCTGACGGCGTTGCCGAAGAAAGGATTGTAGTAGGTCTTGCTCTTGTTGTTGATGAGGTCGAAACCGAGGTTGACGCTGAACTTAAGGCCGGCCAGGACACCGGAGGTAAGACCACCCAGTTCGACGTTCGTACGGCCGCTGACATTGTCGGAAGCGCCGGAATACTTATCGTCGATGAGGTTGGCGAGCGGGTTCCAACCGGCGGAAGCGCCGGAAGGACGGTCCTCGCCCCAGTCGTAGGTCTTCTCACCGTTGGCATCCAGGATGTAGTTGCCTTGCTCGTCGCGGGCGTACAGCGGATAGACGGGACCCATGGTCTGGCAGCTGTAGAAGACATTGCTGTAGGCGGAGCTGGAAGACTGGCTGGAGCCCAGGGTGGTGGAGTTTGTGGAGTTGTGCGCGAAGCTCACGTTCAGGCCGGTCTTGAACCATTCGTTGATCTGGCTCTGGACATTGGCGCGGCCGGACAGACGCTCGAAGCTGGTCATCTTGACGAGACCATCCTCGTTGAGGTAGCCGAGGGAGAACATGTACTGGTTGGCCTTGTTACCACCGGTAACAGTCATCTGGTACTCCTGGCGGACCGGCTTCGGATTGGTGCTCAGGTCGAGCCAGTCGTCTTCCCACTTGGTGGTGACGCCGTCCAGAATCTTGCCGGTGTTGTGGTCGAAGAGTTCGGTGACCGGCTTGGAGAAAGGATTGTACTTCTCGTTCACGCCGAAGATGGCATCGGCGCCGCTGGACATCATCGCAGCGGCCATCGGACCGGCGGCAGCGAAGCTGTAACCATCGGCCATCAGGTCGTTCTTGTACATATAATAGACATCCTCCGTCCACTCATAGGCATTGAGCGTGTCGTAACGGGGAATTGCGCGGGAAGATACGCCGACATTGGCCTTGAGGGAGACTTTGGCGCGACCCTCGCCACCGCGCTTGGTGGTGATGATGACGACGCCGTTCGCACCGCGGGCGCCATAGAGCGCACCGGCGGAAGCGTCCTTGATGACGGTCATCGACTCGATGTCGTTGGGGTTGAGGGCGTTGATAGCGCCGTCGTAAGGCACGCCGTCAACGACGTAGAGCGGGGTGGTGGAGGCGTTGATGGAACCGTAACCACGGATGATCACGGAAGCGCCTGCACCCGGCTGACCGGAACCGGAAGTTGTCTGGATACCGGCGGCCATACCGTCGAGGGCCTTGGTGACATTGGCGACGGTCCGCTTTTCGATCTGCTCGGACTTGATGGTCTGGGCCGATCCCGTGAAGGACTCTTTCCTCGCCGTACCGTAAGCGACGACGAGCACGTCGGAAAGTAACTCCGAATCAGGCTGAAGCGCGATGGGAATCACCCGGTTTCCGGTTCCGTTGACGACTACCTCTTCAGTCTGGTAGCCGATGGAGGAGAAGACGAGAGTGCTTCCGCTCGGAACCTTGATCGAGTAGTTGCCTTCGAGGTCGGCGACTGCACCCGTCCTGGTTCCCTTCAACACGACTGATGCTCCAGGCAGCGGTTCATCGGTCGCGGCGTCCTTGATGGAGCCGGTAACCGTGATATTCTGCGCGAAGGCGGTTGCCACGGTAAGGAGCATCAACGAAAGAAAAATGGAGATTTTCTTCATAAGTTGATTTTTGGTTAAACAATATTTTGAATAGTTTTTGATGCCTTTCAAAGGTTAAAACACCGCTAAACGGCATGATACACTACTATCAAGTTGCAAAGTTGAAAGAAAAAAATGAAATATGCAAATAACGTAATATATTCATTAATTGATTATTCCGCCGAAAACGCATACAATAACTTATAATTCGTTAGAATTAAAGGATAGAAATCTTATTGTTTATTATATTAAGATAGGTTATTATTTTAAACGAAAATTTGTAATTAATCATCGAAAAAGGTTTTTAAACACAAAAAACCGCAGGAAAAACCTGCGGTTTCAGTCATTTTTGAAGAAACTGTTACCCTTTTACTCCACCTCGAAGGTAAACTCCTGATAGATAGGAGTTCCGTCCTTGGTGAAACCTTCGGCGACGGCCTTGAAGCGGCCGGCATAGGCCGGGGCGGTGAATTCCAGGCGGTAGTCGGAGGCCGCGTCCAGCTTCAGAATGGGATGCCAGTAGAGCAGCTGCCGTAGGTCCTGCCCCTCCCCTTCCGGCACGATGCCGGAGTAGGCGACGGGGTAGGCGACGCCCTGGAAATCCACCACGCGCACATTGGCTGGGAAGTCAAGGGCGGTGACGTAATTCTTCTTCGTAATGAAATTCACCAGCCCGTGCAGGGGCGTCTTTCCGCATACGAACGCCTGGTCATAGATGTCGATATCGTCGATGAGCATCGCATCAAAATTCAGGAGCAGGTTCAGGTCGCTCAGGACCACCCCGTCCATCATGACGACGATGTTGTGCGTCAGCTCGTTCTTGCGGTGCAGCACATCGGTGTAAGTGAGCAGGATGCTTGGCACGCCGTGGTCCGTCCGCAGGCGGAGTTCCGGGATGATTTCGACCAGGATCTCCTTCACTGACGGGAAACGGGTGTAGTCGTCCAGGTGGTACCGGTGCGACGGTACGGACGCGAGGAGAAGGTCCTCCCGGTGCGTCATGAAAGTCGTCAGCGTGTCGACACGAAGCGCTTTCTCGGACCGCAGGGCGGCTTTCCGGGCGACGATATCCGGCCGCTGGTCCGCATTCAGGTAAATTTTCGGCAGGGAACCGATCGCCGGGAACAGGAACGGGCTATCAAAGTCGATGTAACCTTCTTTCCGGTCCAGCTGGGAGACTTCGCACACGATTTCCCGGTCGCCGTAAATGTTGGAAGTATAGTATCGGACATGTTCGTCCCCGTCGCTCCGACCGATGTACAGGTCGGTGGGGGAGCCGGCGGCCGACAGGGTGGATACGGAAATGTCGTCCCCTTTCAGGATCGTTCCCCGGATCCGGGCCGTGATGATTTCCCCGTCATTTTCCACCGACGCGTCCCGGGTCATCCTGACGGAATTCGGCAGGGCCCTCAGGAAGCCGGCGGGTGTCATTTCCCGCTCGCCCCGGGGCAGGTCGTCCTCATGGAAGATGGAAAGGCTCACCGAAGCGTCGGAACCGCCGTTATGGATGTTCAGGACGGAAGCCTGTCCTTTCGGAATCCGGATCCGCGTGGACAGTTCCACCTTCCCTTCCGGGGCGATTTCCTTGATTTCCGGGGTATGATGGCCGATTTCCACGCCGCCGGGCACGCGCGCGGCGGACGTGCTGTTGTACACCGTCAGCAGCCGCGAACCGGCCAGCCAGGGCTCGCCCTCCTCGGCAGCATTGACGGCAGTATAGGCCAGCAGACGGTACGTGCCGGTGGGCGTCGTGACGGGAATCCGGAACGAACCGGCGCCCCGGCCCTCCAGAAGCCCGATTTTCGCCGTGCAAGCCGTTCCTTCCGTCGAAACGAGTTCGACGTACGAAACGGCGCTGGCGTTCGAGAACCGGCCATTCTCATCCAGGCAGGTAAGGGAACACCAGACGGCGTCTCCCGCCAGATAGACGCTTCGGTCAGTGGACAGATAGATGCGTTCCACGGGCGCCGCCAGGGACATCATCCCGGCGGACATCAGGGCCGATATGGACAGAAGGATCTTTTTCATGCCTAATACTCCCAAAAATCAGGTTGGATCAACGTGCCGCCGGCGGCGGTGCAGTCGTAGCACTGGGCCGGACCCCAGCCATATTCTCCTTCACCTTCGCGCGGGGAATCCGTGTGCTCCAGGACCGTGTAACCGGCCTCGTAATAAATCTTGTACAGTTCCGGCAAAAGCCAGAACAGGGAATAATAACTCGGGCGCCCCTTGTAGAACTGGCTGTTGAGCCAGGCACGCTTGGAGACGCTCTTCGAAAAGATCACATAACCGAGCACCATCCTGTCGGGGTCGCTCTCGCAGTGCAGGTTACTGGCGATTTCGCCGGGGGTGGGCGAGAACAGGTTGTCGCCGCCGCTGGAGGTTTCTTCCAGGTTCTTCAGGAAGCGGTAGGTGCTCTTGGAAATGGTCTTCGCCGTCACGTTGATGGTGTAGCGCTGGTGGTTCCGGTTGTCTGAACGGGGAAACGTTTGCAGCGGCCAGTTGGTGACGCCGTCCGTGGACATGGAAGTATAGTCCACCGGATGGGTTCGATAGTTGTTCTGACTCTTCCAGCACCAGTATTTGCTGTCGTCCGGTCCGGATTCCGAGATGCTGAAGGTACCATTGGGCCGCGGGGTTACCGTGTACATAGGAATGTAATCCACATGGAACCGCCAGGTTTCGTCGAAAGAAAGCAGGGCGTAGCCGGTGGCGTCCGGGCCGCCTTCCAGGCTCACGGCCACGGTCACGTTCTGATCGTCGGCCATGAACTGGATGTCCGAGATGACCGGCGGCTCGCCGAAATCGGACCAGTCGCTGGTGTAGGTGTTACCCAAAGCATTGATGCAGAGCCGGTATTTGCGGTCTCCAGGGACGTTTTTGGTGTCGATGTAGAAAACGGGGCTGGTCGGATCATAATAGGTTCCATACATGGTAGCATGGGAGGAACTGGTCAGGTAACCGCCAGGATCGGACGAAGGTCCGTTGGAAATCCCCGGATAAGTTCCTCCTGCGTCGTCTTCCAGCCAGACCTTGGCACCGGTGAAATTCGGTAACGAGTAAGAATCCATTTCGCTGGAATTTGCCGAGGGATAGAGCGAATAGAGCGTGCCCAGCCGGACGGAGGAGATTTCCCCGATGGTAATGTTTGCATCAACCGAAAGGATTCCCTCCGGAGCCTCGTCGAGTTCCGGCGTGTACGGATAGATGCAGGCCGTCACGCAGCAGCAAAAGGCAAGGATGGATAAATGCTTTTTCATCAGAACAGGATGTTAAGGTTGATGTAGGGGATCTGGGTGGCGAACACGGACAGCATGTAACCCTTGGTCCCGCCGCCGTACCAGCTGTATGCCCCGCCGTTCTTGAAGAAGACCGAATAGGGGTTGTGCCGTCCGGTAACATTGTACACGCCGATCGTGATGGTCGTATGGAAGGCGGCTTTCAGGTAGTGTCCCGGGTCGATGTTGAAAGCGACGTCGGTCCGGAAATAATCCGGGATCCGGTAGGCGTTGCGCTCGGTATAGGCCATCCGGTACATGCCGCCGTAGTAGTACATGCCGATGGGAACCGTCACAGGCCGGCCGGTGGAATAGTCCACATTGACCGAGAAGCTGTACCGGTGCGTAAGGGCGAGGTTCGTCACGAGCTTGAACTCATGCGGTTTGTCGTAGGGGGCGTTGTACCATTCGCCGTGGGCGATGGCCTCCAGCCCCCGGTCG
>Ga0310696_10010396_pt1 | contig 10705 bp, 9 predicted proteins | sample AusTroGonzalo_MG_4_FD_203885 | JGI IMG/M metagenome (GOLD analysis project Ga0310696, IMG submission 203885) | Bovine rumen microbial communities from tropical cattle in Woodstock, Queensland, Australia - Gonzalo_02 (v2) (version 2) | ecosystem: Host-associated > Mammals > Digestive system >... | reverse complement strand
TTAAGTGCTCTAAACTTAAGTGGGGACAGGCATAGGCTCTAAACTTAAGTGGGGATTTTTACACAACCTCTAAACTTAATTGGGGATATTTTAAATAAAAAGTAGTTCTCGTATCATAGAATAAGCGCATTCTTGAGGAGGACTACACATAAATAATACAACATTATGTAACTTTTTAGGTATCGATTATTCTTCAGTTGATCGAATTGCAGAAGTTACCAAAAATAACAAAACAATAATATTTATAAAACTTAAATCTGAAAGAACTGAATGTCCTTTTTGTTCATCTAACCATGTTGTTTCAAAGGGTTATATCAAGAGGACAATTAAGCATGCTCTGTTTATTGAGAAGGATACTGTTATACAACTTTTCATACGTCGCTATGAATGTAAAGAATGCGGTAAAACATATTCTTCAAAGCAAAGCTTTGCTACAAAAAGATCTAAAGTAACTATAGAAACAGTCAGAATTATTTTAGATTCTTTAAGAAAGTATACTTGTACATTTGAACATGCAGCAAAAATTGCCCATGTATCCAATACGACCGCCAAGAATATTTTTGACCAATATGTAAATCCAAAACGAAAGAGACTACCAAAAGTATTAGCTATCGATGAGGTATATAACAAAGGCCAATTTTCCTCTCCGTATTCATGCGTCTTTTTCGATTTTCTTGGAACTAAAATAGTTGATGTTATCCAAGATAGAAGCAAAGCTTCTCTGACAAAATATTTTACAAAAATTTCTCTTGAAGAAAGAAAACATGTTCAATATGTGGTCATCGATATGTGGGAACCATATGTTGATGTAATTAAATTCTTTTTTAGAAACGCAACAATAGTTATTGATAGTTTTCACGTTTTAAAAGAATTATATGCAGCACTTGATGACGTTCGTTGTAAAGTCATGAGGAGGTTCGAAAAAGGCACAACAGAGTATTATTTACTTAAAAAATACAAAGATTTGTTGTTTTCTTCTCACGCTGTTTGGAAAGAAAAAGAATACAACCACAGGCTTAAGAAATATGTTAACAAGTACGATGTTACACAAATGATATTATCTTTAGATAATGAACTCAAGGAAGCCTATGATTATTGTTCAAAATATCGTGAATTTAATAGCCAATCAAATTATGAAAATGCTCAAATATTATTCGAAAATTTTGCCTATAATTTTGAAATATCAAAAATTCCTGAATTCATTCGCATTTTAAAAATGCTGCAAAACTGGGAAGAATATATAATCAATTCATTTTTGATTGTTGAGGATCGTCGGCTTTCAAACGGGCCAATCGAAGGATGCAACTCTCAAATTAAGAAACTTATGCGAATAAGTAACGGTCTAGAAAATCCTTATCGTTTTAGGAACAGACTTATTCATTGTTACAATAACGAGGCTATCTTAAGTCCGGTCAAAAATCGGATTCCAAAAATGCCAAGAAAACAACGCGGAAAGTACAAAAAAGCCACCAAGAATGAATCTTGATGGCATTTAAGGTCCCCACTTAAGTTTAGAGGATTTTCATCTGTCCCCACTAAAGTTTAGAGCCCCTTTTTTTATTACTCGTTGGAACGAAGTGCTACAACTGGATCTTTATGAGCGGCGCTTTGTGATGGAATAAGTCCGGATAAGACGCTTAATGCTATAGAAATACCAATCATAAGTAACGCGGTTGGAATAGTAAGATTAATGATTGCTAACCCGAATTTTACTTTTAGTACCGCGTTAACCAAGATTTGCAAGAAATATGTGATTACTACACCAAATAAACCAGAGAATAAGCCGGTCATAAATGTTTCGGTGATAAATAATCCAGCAACATCACGTTTTCTGCCACCAAGAGAACGAATAACACCAATTTCTTTAATACGTTCAACAACAGAAATGTATGTGATAACTGCAATCATAAAACAAGAAACAACTAATGAAAGCGATGTAAAGACAATAAGAGCAACAGTAATAGCATCAATAAATGTATCAATTACAGCGATAATTAGTGAAATTGTGTCGCTATATGTCAAATCGTCACGCTGTGCTTTTGTGTATGTAGCATCATCAATTGTTAAAGTCTCATCGCTATTCCATCTATCGAGATGGTCAGTGATTCTTTCTTTACTTTCAAATGATTTAGGATAAATTGCTATTTCCTTTGGAAGTTTCTTAAATTCGGCACCTTTGTAGTTGCCTTCATCATCATATTTTTCGACAGTTTTTAAGCCACACAATGAACGTAAATGAATTTCGTTCTTCTCCATTCCGGAGCTTCCGGCGAAACTAGCGAAAATATCACTAAATGAATCAGAGAGACCACTATTTAATGTTGAGGCATAGCCTCCTTCTTTGAGTACTAATTCGGTATGATCATAAAATGGGAATGTAACATAAGCCTTATCATAGATAGTATTAGCAGTTGCCGGCTTTGATAAATAATCCTTAATTTGTTTTGAAATTATTGCGTTTTTAGAATCTTCCATGAATTTATCACCAAAGTCTTTGGAATAATATAAACCACGTGATAAGGTGCCAAAATTCTTAGAATCTTTTAGTCTTAGAATAGCAGAAATTTTCATCTTTCTACCATTAACACCGGTTTGTGAAGGATTTTCTAACCAGGATTTGTCATGAATATATGCCTCATAGGAATATCCTTCAACTTTTATCGTTTTTTGATCATAAGTTACACTGCTAGGAACAGGAGTCTCTGCAATATGTTTGTACCAATTCGAAACACTCTTATAGAAAGAAATATTTTGGATATTATCTTTTTCTATATTAAAAGCAAATTTCACTAAAGTTTCGAGTTTTTCAGCATCTTTGATATCTGCTGGACTTAATTTAGCTAAATCATCGAATGAGAAGGCAAACCAATCGCCATATAAATCTTCTTTACTGTTAACAACAAAATCTTTTTTCTCATCTTCATCGAAATCGCGTAAGTTGACACAAGCAACTGTATCAGTCTTATATTGGCCACCTTCAAGATAAAGAGTCGTACCATAAAAAATGTTCATTCCGAGCATCGATTGACAAGACAACGATACAAATCTTTTTACTGTTGCACCATCCATTTGCACAAAGCTCAAGTTAATATTGATTCTATCATCAGCAACATGATCATTTTCGTGATAAATTGTGTCTTGTGGATAATAGTAGAAATCTCTGTTGAGAAGATCACTATACTCAAAATCTTTTGGATATGGATATTCTTCTCTAACTGCTTTAATTGCTTTTTCTTTGTCAGTTTGTGACATTTTTTCGTATGCTTCAGTCTTCTTGAGTTCTTGTTCCTTCATAGCGCATATTGCGACATTAAGGAATGAATCGTGCTCAAAAACACCAATTTGGGCCAAAACAACATCAGTTAAAGTTGTATCTTGGTCAACGACAAGAACTAAGTCATCTACTCCAGGATTGTATTCGCCTGCAATAACATCGTATTGGTCAAGGATATAATTCTTCTCTTTTGGAAGCTGATGCATAAAAGAAGTAAATAGATCGACAAATGTTGCATATGCTCCGAATCCTTCAACTGTTTGAAGTTCGGCAATATATCGTTGAGTTAATCCGTTGAAAGAATAGTATCTTTCTTCTTCCGGTTCAGTTCCTTTCCATTTGCCAAATATGTTATTTGTCGGGTCAATTCCATAATCAAAAGTCATTGCACCAACGTCTTCTTCTGGGGTTTGTTTAATAAAACTAACCAATTTATCATCAATAGTATTTGTTTTAACGTTAGTAATATCAGAGTAAGCGTCCATCAAATAAGAAATCATTGAATCGACACCGATTTTTGGATTTTTTGGGTCAAACTTAAATTTCTCACGGTTTTGTTGATTGTTGAAGCCTGTAATTAATGCTGTATAGTCAACAGATTCCTCTGCAACGCTGATTGGATAAGATGAGAGCATGTCATTTTGAAGATCTTTAATGTAGTCTTTAACACCACGGCTTGCGCCTAAAACTGCTGAAACACCGATAATACCGATAGAACCTGCAATAACAACCAAAATAGTTCTTTTTATCTTGCTTAAAAGGTTAGAAGTAGAAAGACCAATTGAGGTCCAAAGAGACATCGATGTTTTCTTCTTTTTGCCTTTAGAAAGTTCTGATTTTTCATCAAAATTTGCAGGATTTTCCGGTAATTTTTCAATTTTATCGGTTCCTTTATAAGGATTTGAATCATGAGTTAATAACCCATCAGACATGTTAATAATACGTGTTGAGTATTTGTTCGCAAGGTCAGGGTTATGAGTAACCATAATTACAAGACGATCTGATGCAACTTCCTTTAAAAGATCCATAATTTGGATAGAAGTTTCGCTATCTAAAGCGCCAGTTGGTTCGTCTGCTAAAAGGATTTCAGGATTGTTAATTAAAGCTCTAGCAATTGCGACTCTTTGACACTGTCCGCCTGAAAGTTGGTTAGGCTTTTTCTTTTCCATGCCCTCAAGGCCAACAGTTTTTAAAGCTTTATATGCTCTTTCACGACGTTCTTCTTTTGAAATACCAGAAATTGTTAATGCTAGTTCGACGTTTTTAAGGATGCTTTGATGAGAAATTAAATTATAAGTTTGGAAAACAAAACCGATTGAATGATTACGATATGTATCCCAATCACGGTCTTTAAAATCTTTTGTTGACTTACCTAAAATTAGTAAATCGCCACTGGTGTATCTATCTAGACCACCAATGATATTAAGCAATGTGGTTTTACCACATCCGGATGCACCTAAAATAGAGACGAATTCGTTCTTTCTAAAAGTGACGGAAACGCCTTTAAGTGCATGAGTAACATTATTGCCACTCACATAATCCTTCACAATATGTCGAAGCTCTAGCATAACAAGCCTCCTTTAACAATGTTAAGCATAATAATATAGAGTAATTTTTAAAATACAATATATTTTTCTGTATATTTCATACTTTTATTGCCTCTCATTGTTAAAAACAATAAAAAGCATATAATAATAGCGAAAGAGGCAAATAAATATGAAACATTTACTATTTGTAGTCTTAGAAAATAAACCTGCAACTCAAGATTTAATCCATGTACTTTCCAAAAAAGGGTTTAATGGAACAATCTTAAGTTCTACTTCTGTTCATAATTTCATGCTTGATGAAGAGGAAGATGTTCCTTCGTTCTTTTCATTAGCTCATATAAGTGAAAATAAATTCGTTCATAACACAACTTTATACTTTATTTTAGAAGATAAAAAACTTGAAGAAGTTCAACAAATAATCCGTGATATCACAAAGAATTTTACCGTTGTTAAAGGTGGAATGTTTAAAACACCAATCGAAAGTTTTGAAGGTAGTTTCTAAATAAATATGAATCAAATACTTTGCATTGCGTTAGCCCTTTTTGTTGGTTTATTAAGCTCTCGTTTAATGAAAGTTTTAAGACTACCAAATGTAACTGGTTATTTAATCGCCGGTATCATTTTTGGTCCATATGTTTTAGGTAAATATATTGGAGGATGGTCCACCACCAATCCTGAAACATCAATAAATGCAGTAAAATGGATAAGTGAGATTGCGCTTGGTTTTATTGCCTTCACAATAGGCTGCTCATTCAAAAAACAAGCCATTCAAAAGGTAGGTAAAAGAGTTATTATAATAACTCTATTTGAAGCTTTAGGTGGTGCGATTATCACTATTGGCGGTCTATTAATTGCTCACATTTTCTTACAAGACAAATTACCTATTTCTTTAATTTTAACTTTCGGCGCAATTGCCTGTGCTACAGCTCCAGCAGCTACTTTGATGGTTATACGACAATATAAAGCAAAAGGACCTGTAGTTGACACATTAATTCCAGTTGTTGCATTTGATGATGCTGTTGCTTTGATAGCCTTTGCTATTCTGTTCTCAATTTCCAAATCATTATCAAGCAATACTGCATTAAGCGTAATGGATATATTAGTTTGGCCACTTGTTGAAATAATAACATCTTTAGCACTTGGCGCATTCCTTGGTCTAGCTATTTCATTTGGATTTAAATATTTTAAATCGAGAGCTAATAGATCAATATTAATTATCTGCGCTGTACTTATTGTTATTGGTCTTTCAGGACTCGCCACATTCTATGGGTGGAAAGTGAATATTTCATCCCTTTTAGCTTGTATGATGATCGGCGCAATATTTATTAACTTAAGAGAAGACGCGGGAAGAACATTGGAAAGAATCGACGGAATTACTCCACCACTTTATATGCTTTTCTTTGTTATTTCAGGTGCAAGTCTTGATATTACGATATTTGCATCTAAAGATGCGCTCATCTTAGTTGTCATTGCTCTTGTTTATGTTGCATTTAGGTGTATTGGTAAATGGGCTGGTGCTTATTTCGGTAGTAAATCAATGCATTCTGAGCCTACCGTACAAAAGTATTTAGGATACACGCTTTTCCCTCAAGCTGGTGTTGCAATTGGTCTTGCTACAACCGCGAATCAAACATTCCCTGACCCTCAACAAGCTTCACTAGTTTTAGCAGTCATTTTAACTGCCACAATTATTTACGAACTTGCTGGTCCAATTATCACTAAAATCGCTCTTAAAAAAGCTGGCGAAATTGCTGAATAAATATGGAAAATATAAGGAAAATCCCGCGAATTTTGCGGGATTTTACTTTATTAGAAGCTTCCTTAGTTCTTCGACTGAATTAACCAAATATGTTGCCTTTTTAACCCACGGTTGGTTATAAAATCCAAAGCCATATTTGCAGATTACTGAATCAATTCCAGCGTTATGAGCAGTCTTATAATCATATTCTGAGTCACCAACATAAAGACATTCATCCTGATTTACTTTGCATGCTTTCTCAATCTCAAAAATAATATGCGGATTTGGTTTTTCAGGAGTATTCTTTCGTTGACCTAACGCGGCTTTAAATTTTATTGTTGGAAAAAGTTGTTTAACTATTGGATCAAGTAGGATTTGAGGTTTATTTGATGCAATTGCTAAATAATACCCTTCTTTTTGAAGGTCTTCTAGCAATTCAACAATTCCTTTAAACGGTTTAGTGGATTCTGATTGAATACGTTGATAATTGATTAAGAACCTTTCCATTACTTCTTGTTCTTTTTCTAATGGAATTTCGGTTCCTTTCATAGCCCTTCTAGCAAATTCAATTGCACCAGCTCCAATATAATATTTACCATCTTCAAATGTTCTATGAACATTATATCCAAGTTCTTTAAACGACAAATTAGCAGCGTCTAAAATGCCTTGAAGAGAATCAAGAAGAGTACCATCTAAATCAAATATCAAACATTTATATTTCATTATTTTTGGCGCCCCAAGCAGGAGTCGAACCCACAACTTTCACATTCGAAGTGTGACACTCTATCCAGTTGAGTTATTGGGGCGTGGGAATATTATAACCAAATAATTTTATTATTCTCAACAATATGATAAAATTTTTCACGATGAAAATACTTATCGTTGGAGCAGGTGCTTCCGGAATTGTTGCGGCTATTAACTATAAAAGAAATCACAAAGATGATGTTGTTTTGGTTGTTGAACGATTAGAGTCATCACTCAAGAAAATACTTGCTAGCGGAAACGGTAAGTGCAATTTAGGAAACTCAAATATTGATTTTTCCTTGTACAACAATCCTTCATTTGCAAAATCAATCATCGAAGGTTATGACTACAAAAAATTCTTCAGTTCAATATCTATAGAAACTAAGACTTTCGGGGACCTCGCTTACCCTGTTTCCGAGTCTGCAGTTTCAGTTAAAGAAGCGTTGCTAAATTCAGCAAAAAACCTGGGAATTTCCGTAAATAATGGCGAAAAACTGATAGATTTTGAAGCAAAAGATAAGATTAAAGTAATCACTGATAAAGGCGAATATTTGGTTGATAAACTATACCTTGCCGGCGGCTTAAAATCATCACCAAAATTAGGAAGTGACGGCTCTGTTTTAGAGGTACTTTCTAAGCACGGATACAAAATTAAAACACCAGAAGCTGGTTTGTGCCCATTATATACCAAAGAAAAGACTAAATTAGTTGATGGAATTAGAGTTAAATCCATCGTCAGTTTGTATAAAAACGGAAAACTTATTCACAAAGAAGATGGCGAAGTGCTTTTCAAAGAACATGGTTTATCTGGAATCGTCATTTTTAACATCACTTCAATCATTTCTAGAGATCCAAAAGCAAGTTACAAGATCAGCTTAGATTTACTTCCTGATTTCTCATCTGAATATTTGAAAAAGTATAGGAATTCGCATAAATTTTCAGAATTATTGCTAGCTTTTTTAAATCCTAAACTTTCAAAATACTTAACTGAAATATTCAAAGATGAGGATAAAATTTTCGAGTCACTCAAGGTTTTAGACTTTACATTCGACAAAACATACGGTTTCGACTTTTCCCAAGTATCTGTAGGCGGAATAAACGTTTCTGAAGTTGACGAAAACCTTATGTCAAAAAGAGAGAAGAACGTTTACATAATTGGTGAACTTTTAAATATTGATGGCCCTTGTGGAGGTTACAATTTAACTTGGGCTTTTGCATCTGCGATTAAATCCACAAATTAATTTTGTTGATTTATTAAATAATGTTAGTATAATCATAACTCGTTATGACACCGAGATTTAGATTAGCAACGTTTGTATATAGTGTAATATGTGGCATCCCTGTCTCATTCTTTTTATGCATTACATCTGCTATTGTTGCTCAATCTGACCTCGACGGCGGAATATTAACTGTTAATTTCACAACAATTGATTGGTTAAATTTCTTAACTAACTTTGTTATTGCTTTATTTTTATCAATTATGATTTCAAACTTTATTCCATTAACCGCTATTGGTAGATGGTTTACAGGTTTATTCCATGTTCCAAATGAAACATATACAGGAAATGTTAAATATAGACTTCTTGCAACATTGAGTTCAACATTTGTCTTCTATATCATCATTTCCCCAACATTAACTTTAGTTAACTGTGTAATTTACCCAGCAATCAAACATGAGCCTATGTTACATGGTGGGCAAATATTATTGTCGATGTTAATCAACATGCCTATCTTATTATTGGTGGGTTTTGTATCATCACTTATTAACGACTTGATGGCATATCGAGCCGCACATCATATTGATCATAGTTTCTAAAGAAAAGATGTCCAATCGGACATCTTTTCAAAGAGAGTTTTAATTAACTTGCAAACGAAACTTTAATATCACCAGTATCGGTTTTAATATCGCATGCTGGTCCTTCAGCGTGATGTGGGTAATCAGTTTTACCTGTATCAGTTTCAGCTTCAATATCGTGTGATGAGAGTAAGCTTAACTCTACATCTCCGGTTGAAGTTCGGATATTAATCTTTTGAGCATCACTATTTTTAAAAGTCACATCACCAGTTGACACTTTAACATTTAAGTCACCAGACATGACGGCTTCACTTGCATTAATTTTGCTTGTTGAACCGTTAATAGTTAAGTTCTTGCACGAAAGCTTATTAATCTTTACATCACCAGTAGATGATTTTAAGTTAACATCACCTGTAACTGCGACATTTGAAAGTTCTTTTTTACCTGTTGAAGACTCAAGATAGATTTCTCCAGCATTTACGTTTTCAAGTTTAACATCGCCTGTTGATTGAACAAAGTTCAATTTGTTTTCAACATTACCTTTAAATTCAACTTTACCAGTCGATAATTTGATGTCTGCTGATCCAAAATTGAAGCCAGAAGGAACTTTTACATCACCTGTTGAAAGTTGAGCATTTAACGTTGTGAATGATGTAGCAGGAGTATAGATTTGAACTTTCTTAGATGGTTCAAAGAATTGAAACCATTTCTTTTTCCCTTGGGAAATAATTGTAAGTGTATCGTCTTCAACTTTTACGTCATGTTTAATTCGTTTAGATTCAACACAGACGACTTTTGATTCTTCTGAGACAATAAATTCAACATCAGAAGTTTCAAGTTCTAGACTAATCTTACTGTAGGTTTTTCCTGATAAATCATACGTGTTAGTTTCAGCGTTTTTGTCTTTAAAAGAACAACCGACGAGAATACCGCCGCTGACAGCTAAGACACCTCCAACAATTAATGGAATTAAGACTAACTTTTTCATTTATTTTTCCTCCCTTTTAATGAGTTTTGTTTTTCTTCTTATAAATAAGAGTTTTGATAATTTAACAAATCCTATAACAGCATATACTGATGCTGGAATAAGCATAAGTCCTACTCCGATGCTTCCAATTGAAGCACCTAAATATAAGATCCATGGATCACCTATTGCCATATTCGCGAACATTGCGATAAAGCAAGTAACGCCAAAACCTAATGAGCCAACACAAGCAATTCCAGGCACTAAGACTAGGATCCAAATAACTAGATAAAGCACTAAGATGAGCACCAAACCGGTAATCGCAAGAGGGAACCAAAGTGGGAAGCCTAGGATTAGTAGAATAATAGTAGCGACCGACAACTTTTTACGTAATTTGTTCTTTTCTTTCACTAAAGTGAAATAAGGAGTTTGGTCAGCAATTTCCTCGACAATTTGGTCGATACTTCCAAGGTCTGCAACTGCTTCTTCTTCACTTTTACCACATGAAATTCTGTCGTTGATTGCTTCTTCATAAAAGCTTATGCGACTTTCTAAATCGTCTTTAGGCAAACCTTTTAGCTTACTTCTAAGTTCAGATAAGAATTTTTCCTTTTTCATAACTACTGCTTTCCTTCTATATACT
>Ga0310696_10010395_pt1 | contig 10705 bp, 12 predicted proteins | sample AusTroGonzalo_MG_4_FD_203885 | JGI IMG/M metagenome (GOLD analysis project Ga0310696, IMG submission 203885) | Bovine rumen microbial communities from tropical cattle in Woodstock, Queensland, Australia - Gonzalo_02 (v2) (version 2) | ecosystem: Host-associated > Mammals > Digestive system >... | reverse complement strand
AGCCTCTTCAATAGCACTGGCAGCATTGTCTGTAGTAGTAGAATCACTGACTGCAGCATTCTCATCGACATTAACGATTTCTTCTTCAGCAGCCTCACTCTGCTGGGCCTTGTTTCCACAAGAAACCAAGCACATGGCACAAGCGGCCATCATTACGAAATAAATTTTTTTCATTGTTTTTTATTACCAAAAGTATATAATAATGTTCTAAACGGTGCAAAATTAAGAAATTAAGTTGAAATGCACAAAAAAAATCAATAAACTTTTGGCTAATCTTAAAATAATTGCTATTTTTGTGCCATCTAAAACAATAACAGCTATGCTTAAAGAAACTACGAAGACACGTGTGGTTGGAGTTGACCTTGCATATAAACAAACAACTTATGCTATTGTGGATGTTCGAGGCAATATTGTTGCCAAGGATGGTTTCCCAACATTTGACCATGCCAACGTAAATGATTTTGTGTCTCATCTGAGTGAAGGAATCATGACGTTGGCAGAGAGCACCTGTGGGTATGAGAATTTACGATCAGTGGGCATGAGTGCCATGAATGGCAATTTTCTGACCGGCTGTATCGAGAATTCTCCTAATTTGAAATGGGGCGGTCAGATACCTCTTGCTGCAATGCTTCGCGACCGTTTGGGACTGGCCGTTGCTTTGGCCAATGATGCCCAGGTTCGTGCGTTAGGTGAGCATACCTATGGTTGTGCCCACGGTATGCGCGACTTTATCCTCGTGCTTCTGAGTTATGGCGTAGGCAGTTGTACTTTTTCCAATGGTAGAGTCCATTTAGGTGCCAACGGCTTTTCGGGCGAGATTGGCCATACTCATCTGAAACCTGGTGGTCGTCCATGTGCTTGTGGTAAGGAAGGATGCGTTGAAACCTATTGCTCTACTAAAGGCGTGATGCTCACAGCCCAGGAAATATTGGCTGAGAGCAGTAAATCTTCACTCATGCGCGATTGCGAGCACCTGAATCCGCGTACCATTACCGAGTTCTGTAATCAGGGCGATGAACTTGCTATTGAAGTGTATCGTCGTACGGGCGAGGTGCTTGGTATGGCGTTGGCTAACTATGCATCGGTTATCAACCCTGAAGCCATTATCCTGACGGGTGGTATTTCTAAAGCAGGTAAATGGCTGCTCGAACCGACTAACGAGGCATTCGAAAAGTTTGTGTTCCATAATGTGCGCGACAAGGTGAAGATCATGACTTCTACGCTGGTTGATTTGGAACGTGACTTGCTGGGTGCCAGTGCCTTGGCATGGAGAGTGAAGGAGTATTCTTTGTTTAAGTAGAGCTAAAGAGCCATTATTCATATGGAAGATAATATTAAAAGCAGAGTAGTAGGTGTGGATATTAGCGTGAAGCGCACCACCTATGCCATCGTCGATGTGAGGGGCAATATAGTTGCTCAAGATTGTTTCCCTACCAACGATTATCCTGATGTGAATGAATATATTTCGGTTCTGAGTGAAAAGATCTTGGAGTTGACCGAGGCCAACGGCGGTTATGATACGATTCGTTCTATCGGTATCAGTGCGCCGAGTGCCAACTTCCTTACTGGTTGTGTGGAGAATGCGGCCAATCTTCCTTGGAAAGGCATTGTGCCGTTGGCAGCAATGCTTCGCGATCGTTTAGGTATTGCTGTAGGCGTAGCCAATGATGCCCATGTTACTGCGCTTGGCGAGCATGCCTATGGCCGGGCTCATGGTATGAAGAATTTCATTATCATTGCGTTAGGTCACGGTATTGGTAGTTGTATTTTCTCCGATGGTAGGGCTCATTTGGGCTATGAAGGTTTTGCTGGGGAGATTGGTCATACCACTTACATACCAAATGGTCGTGAGTGTGGTTGCGGACAGCGTGGTTGTATGGAAACGTATTGTGCACAGAAAGGCATAATCATCACGGCTAAGGAATTGCTGGCTGAGAGTGATAAGCCATCGCTCATGCGCAATTTGGCTGAGATCAATCCGCGTACAATTGCCGAATGTTGTGAGCAAGGCGATGAGCTGGCTGTCGAAGTGTATCGTCGCACGGGCGAGGTACTCGGTTTCGTATTGGCCAACTATGCCTCTATTGTCGATCCTGAGGCCATTATCTTTACGGGTGGTATTGCCAATGCTGGTCATTGGTTGTTGGATCCAGCTTGCGAAACATTCGACAAGTATGTATTCCGCAGCATCAAAGGGCACGTAAAGTTCCTGCTTTCGTCGATTAATAATCGCGAACGCGATGTGCTAGGTGCAAGTGCTTTGGCTTGGGGTATCAAGGAATACTCGCTGTTTAAATAATCTAAATAGCATGAACGTAGAAAGAATTAATGCGATAATAAACGAAAAACCCAATTTAAGTACAGTCCTCGGGATGGAATTTCTTTCCACTCCCGAGGATGATACTTGTATGGCGCGTATGAAAGTGGATGAGCGAAACCGTCAGCCTTTCGGCTTTTTGAGTGGCGGTGCCTCATTGGCTTTGGCCGAGAATGTGGCGGGTGTAGGCTCTTCGGCTTTGTGCCCCGGTTGTGCCTGTGTGGGCATTGAGGTGAGTGGCAGTCATGTGAAGGCTGTGGTTGAAGGCGATACCGTTACGGCCTATGCTCATCTGCTGCATAAAGGCACTACACTCCATGTGTGGCAGGTAGACATTAAGGATAGTAGTCAGGAACTCATCTCGAGTGTTCGTGTTACCAATTATGTAATCAAGAACAAATGATATCATTTGCACTTTTCCGTTTACCTCATGCCCAAAACTGCACCTTGATTGAGCAGCATGCGGGCGAACCACAGCGTTTACAGTCCTGTAGAGAGTTGAATGGACAGCAGGGCTTCGTGCTGGCTCCGTTTCATGTGTCGGCTGAGCATCCTATCCTGCTGATTCGTCCAGATGTAGTGCAAGAAATGTCAGTCGATGACTTGTTTGCTCAGATAGGTGATACTTCTTCTGCGTCTTTCCAACAGAAAGGCAGTACTACCTGTGAAACTGAACCTGATACCAATTATGCCATTGACTTTGCTAATTTCCATGCACAATTGTCAAATGGTGCGTTCCGCAAGATAGTGTTGTCGCGTAGCAAGGTGTTGCCTCGTGAACATCAGGTTGATGTGCGACAGCTGTTTTGTCAGGCCTGTCGTTTGTATCCCCGACTGTTTATTGCTCTGGTATCGTTGAACGATGGTACTTGCTGGCTGACGGCTACACCGGAAATCCTATTGGAGGGTATCGGCAGTCAATGGCGCACCATTGCCTTGGCAGGAACCATGCAATTGCAGGGCGATGAACTGCAAGGCGAAGGCGAACATGTGCGTTGGTCAGCCAAGAATATTCAGGAGCAGCGCTACGTGGCCACTTATATAGCCCAATGTCTAGAACAGTTCTCACTCGATTTTGTGGAAGAAGGTCCTCGCACCGTACGGGCAGCTAATCTGGTGCATTTGCGTAGCGACTTTACCTTCAATCTTGTCGATGTTTCGCAGGTAGGTGATTTGCTTAATGCACTTCATCCTACGCCAGCGGTTTGTGGCTTGCCTAAGCACGATACCTTCGAGTTTATCCTAAAGAACGAGCACACACCGCGTCAGTATTATAGTGGCTTCATGGGACCGTTGGCCTTGCCTTGTAAGACTGGCTCGGTAACCGATTCATCCACCCATCTGTATGTGTCTTTGCGTTGCATGCAAATCACAGACAATGCCTACAGGTTGTATGCAGGAGGTGGACTGTTGAAAGACAGTCTGCTGGAACAGGAATGGCAGGAAACCGAGGCTAAAATGCAAACCATGCGTGGGTTGCTCAATCAGTAACTTAATTGTAATCTGTTTAAGGTGTATTCAAATAAAGAAAACGTAAACATATTGACTGCGTTGTTGGTGGCCCACGGTATTCGTCATGCTGTGGTATGTCCTGGTTCTCGCAACGCGCCAATCGTTCATAATCTCAATGAGTGTGCTCACATTAGCGTTTATCCCGTTACCGATGAACGTTCTGCAGGTTTCTATGCTCTCGGCATGGCGCAGACCCTTCATGAGCCAGTCGTGGTATGTGTGACAAGTGGTTCTGCATTGCTCAATCTGGCTCCCGCTGTTTGTGAGGCCTATTATCAGCACCAGCCCTTGGTGGTGGTGAGTGCCGACCGTCCGCAGCAATGGATTGACCAGCTCGATGGACAAACCTTGCCACAGCCCGATGCGTTGGGGCGCTTTGTGGAGAAAGCCGTGTCTTTGCCCGAACCAAGCAATGACGAGGAAAGTTGGTATTGCAATCGTTTGGTGAATGAGGCCTTGATGGTGAAACATGCCCCTGTGCATATCAATGTGCCTATTACCGAACCGCTGTTTGACTTCTCGGTTGCTGAACTGCCTATTGAGCGTAAGATTGATTTTACTCCGGCAGATACCAGTAATATCACACTTTCGCATGTGTGCCGCATGTTCCTGCAAGCCAAGCGTCCCATGCTGATTGCCGGACAACCTATGAATGCGTTGCTCGATGAGGCCGTGATGATGGTAGGCGATGATGAAACCTATGTACCTGATTTCGTGCTTTATTGTGGTGGCTCTATAGTGAGTAAACGATTGAAACGCTATCTGCGCAAGGCGAAGCAAACGTGGGCCGTAAACCGTACTGGCGAGGTCAACGATACGTTTATGAACCTGACCCATGTGGTGCAGGGTGATGCCGAGGTGGTGGCTGACTTGATTCGTTTCAATCTAGAGGAGCAACCCCATCCTTTTGTGCAGCAATGGAAGGCTTTGTTGGAACAAGTGCGCAGCAAAGTTGAGGCTTTTGAACCTTCCTATTCTCAGTTGGCGGTAGTGAAAAGTTTTGAGCAGAGGCTGGATGAATTAACGGCTCTGAAAACGGATTTTGTGTGCCACTATGCCAATTCTATGGCCATCCGTCTAGCTAATATTTATGCCCATCATCCTGTGTGTTGCAATCGCGGCGTGAATGGAATTGAGGGCTCGTTAAGCACTGCTGCAGGTTGTTCGGTGGTTAGTACCGAGCGTGTGTTCTGTGTGATTGGCGATTTGAGCTTCTTCTACGATCAGAATGCGTTGTGGAATCAAAACCTAAAGTCCAACTTCCGCATTTTGTTGCTCAACAACGGCAAGGGCGTTATTTTCAATATGTTGCCAGGATTGGAGCAGAGTGCTGCTCGCGACCGTTATGTGGCGGCCGAGCATCATGCTACGGCGCAAGGCATTTGCGAACAGAACAATATTTACTATCAGCAGGCCACCAATGCTGATGAACTACAGAAAGGATTGGAACTGTTGGTCAATGCCGATTTCAATCGTCCTATAGTGCTTGAAGTGATGACCGATGCTGCTACAGACGAGCAAGCTATGAGGGCCTACTATCGCCTGTTTCAGTAACCGATGCTTTTGGCTACAGCTGAATGGTAGTTAAAGAAGTACTTAATAACCAAAGCTACTGCCGCCCACAAACTCGCGCATAATCGAGGTGGGCGGTATTTCTTTGTCGCTCACGGGGATAAAGTAGTGGATGAACTTCAGTAGTCGGTGGGCTTCGGCATATTCAGGGCAGTTCTTGGGCACCGAGGTGAGAATAATCTCCGCATGTGTGCGTAGCACGGCAAACTCGATGTTGAGTGCCGAGTTAAACATCACGTCGGCGGTTTCCTGATAGGGGAAAATCCATTTGTTCTCAGCCTCGCACACATTCTTCCATTGCGCAATGGTTTGCTGAGCGGTAAAGGCTCCTTTGTTGTAGTCGCGGATAATGCGGCGCAGCAATCGGTTGTCGCGTGTAGGAATCCAGTTATGATCATCGAGCGAGATGCTGGTCAGGGCCGATATATAAATCTTGAACTTGCTCTTGTCGTCAATCTTCTTTGTGAGTAACGGGTTCAAGGCGTGGATACCCTCAATGATAAGTACTGTATCACCAGCCAGTTTTAGCTTTTTGCCGTTCCATTCACGTTTGCCTGTACTGAAATTATATTCTGGCACCTCCACACGTTCGCCTTTCATCAACTTGGTAAGATGGTCTTCCAACAGTTGATAGTCTACGGCCTCAATATTGTCGAAGTCGTAGTCGCCATTGGGTAGCAGGGGCGTGTCTACACGGTTTACGAAGTAATCATCGGTAGAGAAAGAAATGGGTCTCAAGCCGCAGGCTAACAACTGAATGCTCAGACGCTTGCAGAAAGTAGTCTTGCCCGACGATGACGGACCAGTAATCAGCACCAGTCTCACGGGGTTTTTCTCAGCATGGAAGCGGCGCTCTATCTCTTCAGCAATCTTCACAATTTTCTTTTCCTGCAGTGCCTCGCTCACTTGTATCAGTTCCGATGCATGGCCACGCATCACGGCTTTGTTTACATCGCCAGCATTCGATAGGCGCATAATAATGTCCCACTTCACCTTCTCGGCAAACATCTCGAAGGTCTTGGGCTGTTCTACGTATTCGGCTAACTTGGTGGGATCATTCCAGTCGGGCACACGCAGCAACAAACCATCTTGATAGCGTTGCAGTCCCCATACTTTCAGATATCCGGCTGAGGGCACCAGCGGACCGTAGTAATAGTCTACCGTATCGCCCAACATGTAGTAGTCGTTATAGATCTGTCCGCAAGTCTCCATCAATTTTACCTTGTCAGAAAAACCTCGCTCAGCAAATACGCGGATGGCCTCTTCCGTGGTTGCTTCCGTGCGTCGGAACGGCATGTCGAGATCAATAATCTCCTGCATGCGCTTCTTCAGCAGTTCTACGTCAGCATCGGTGAGCGCCTCGTTGTTTTTCTTCTTGAAGTTACAGTAATAGCCGCGAGCCAGCGAGTGCTCGATAAAGAGTTTGGAGCCAGAAAACAAGTCTTGTGTGGCCTTGTAGAGTACAAACGACAACGAGCGCACGTATGCGCGGTGACCGCTACCTTCGCGGGCATCTAGAAATTCCACGTCGCGGTTCTGGTAGAGCCTGAACTTCAGACCTTGGGAGGCATTGTTCACTTTGGCCGAAACTACGGGGTAGGGCAGTTTGATTTCGTCGGCAAACTCCTGATATACATCGAGCAGCGAGGCTCCTTCAGGGAAACTCTTCGTTACGCCATTGTTCTTGCAGCGAATCTGTAACATATCTACTTGGACTTTACTTCGTTTTTAGCTATTTGGATGCAAAGGTACACAATAATTCTGATATTCAAAACGAATGAGCTTGATTTTTCTGCCCATCCCACTGTTCCTTTCTGTTATTGTATCAGAGGTGCAGTCGATAGGGGAGGACGCTCTATAGGTTTACAAGATGTTTATGATATCATGCAGGTGATCTACGACAAATGTGGGAGTTTTGGAGGCATCCTTTACATCCACCTCCCAACGGTTGAACAGCAGTGCGTCGATGCCGGCATTGAGAGCTCCGAGAATGTCTGTCTGCAAGTTGTCACCAATCATCAGCGTGCTTTCGCGTGAGGCCCCCGACTGGCGTAAAGCATAATCGAAATAGGCCGGTGCAGGTTTGTTCACGCCAGCATTCTCGCTGAGAATAATCGTATCGAAATAGTTGCGCAGGCCACAAGCCTCAAGTTTCTTGTACTGCACTTCGTGGAAACCGTTGCTTGTCATGTGCATGCGATAGCCACGCTGCTTCAGGTAGTCCATCAGTTCGTGTGCACCTTCAATAACACCAGGCTTCGAGGAGCAGAAATCAAGAAAACGGTCGCTCATTTCCAGACAGAGCGCTTCTGTCACTTCAAGTCCTTCGCCTTTGCTCAGCGGTATTCTGAATCGTTCTACTATCAGATAATCGCGCGTAATTTCGCCTTTCGCATAGCGACTCCACAGGTCGATGTTTGCCATCCAATAAGTATCGTAAAACAACTGTGGGTCGGCAAAATAGCGTTCCAGATGGAACAGTTCAAATATCTCGCTCAAGGCAATTACCGCATTGCCGTGCGTATCATAGAGCGTGTCGTCGAAGTCGACAAAAAGATCCTTGTATTTCATTCTCTGTATATTATTCCGTCTGCAAAAATTCTGAGTGCAAATATACACAAAAAAAATGATACGACCTAATTGAATGAGGAAAAACAGCGGGGTGACAAAAGAAAAGGGGGGGAGTTTTACGGTCGAATTACGTTAATCTTCCGAAATCCCTCGTTTGTTACGCGCTTTTTTCGTAATTTCGCAAAAAAATTAAGTGCAATTGTAAGTTTTTCGATTTTTGTTCGACTAATGGGGTAAAGAACAACATTTAGAAAACAGTAAATTATCAATGAACGAACAAGAATGTTTTCATGCAGCCGAGAGCAGAGATCAAAATTGCTTGGACTATGCCGAGGCTAAGAAAGGATTGGATGACATCCAACAAGTGTTCCTAAACCTCATGGAGCGTCATAAACAAATCATTTATAAGGTTTGCTTTATGTATGCCTCTGATGATGAGACCATCAATGATCTCTTTCAGGAGGTGACATTGAACCTATGGAAGGGCTTTCCCCGTTTCCGAGGCGATAGTAAACCCGTTACTTGGATCTATCGCATAGCGGTGAATACCTGTGTGTCGTGGTTGCGCTCATCGAGCCGTAGTCCTCAGACGGTACCCATTACGGTATCTATGAGCGACCTCTATGGCGATGAGGAAGAGAAGGAAAATCTGCGAGAACTCTATTCGCTTATCAACCGCCTTGGCAAATTTGAACGCGCGCTGATTCTGCTGTGGTTGGAAGATCGGAGTTATGAGGAAATCGCTGAAATACTTGATATTTCGGTCTCAAATGTGGGAGTGCGCATCAACCGCATCAAGACGAAATTAAAGACAATGTCAAACAATTAAAAAACTTACAATGATGGAACTCGAAGAACTGAAACAAAAATGGAATAAATTCGACGAAAAACTCGCTAATAACGAAGTGTATAATCGCCGTATGTTACAAGAACTGTTGAAAGGCAAAAACCAGACGCATTATGATCAGATGAGGAAGCAAGGCATCTTCAACCTCATGACCAATCTGTTCATTCTTGCTGTCATCATCCCCATGCTTCATATGAAGGGCATCTTCCACGACACCTCGTTCTATATCCTTGAGGCTGTCTGTCTGCTGGGATTGCTAATGGTTGGCTCTAGGCTGATTCTCCTCTCACGCTTTAATGTGATGAGCGGTGTACAAGCTCAACTTTGTGCCTTGACCAACTATAAGCGCTTCTATATCTACGAAAGTGTAATTGGCTTGCCGCTCGCTTTTCTTGGTATCTGCCTGACGGTTTATTTTGAGAACGCCACATCGCCTATCGGACTCTTCTTTGTTTTCCTCGGCTTTGCTTGTGGAGTCTTGTGCGGTTGGATTGGGTGGAAGAAGCATCAGCAAACGATGCAAGAGATAGAGAGTAACTTAGAAGAGCTCAAGGAATCTTAAATAGTAATGCCTGTCCTCCATCGTTGGGGCAGGCATTTTTCGTTTATCTTGTTTTGTTATCGATCCCTTCCGCTTTACTTGCTCAGCACGAGAAAACCTATTAGTACAATCTGGGCTAATAGGATCAGCGGAAGTCCATATTTGAACTTTTTGTGTAGGGTTTTGTGGTGCCAGACACGCATGCCCAACCAAGCGCCGATGCTTCCACCAACGACAGCAAGGAATAGTAAGGTGGCTTCTGATATGCGCCTGCTCCCTCGCTTGGCCTTCCACTTATCTATGCCATAGACAAGGAAGACTACTATATTTATTGTAAATAATAAATAATATAACAGAATCTTCATGAGCCTTCTTTTTTCGTGGTCAATCCAACAAATCTTCGACAAAAGTACGAAAAAAAATAGAAAGCGAGATACTTCTAAGGCGTAAAAATGGGTTTTCAGTTCGCTCAATGATTATTATCGTAAAATGTGAATAGCCACAAGAAAAACTGCCCAAAAGAATTGCTGACTCGCAGGAAAATGTGTATCTTTGCATTCCATTTGAATTGTGAACCATAGAATAATAGTAAGAGTGAAGAATGGCATACACAGGAAGATTTGGACAAAGTGACGATTTTCGTCGTGAGGAGTTAATAAGAGTGATTGAGCATTCGGTGGAGAACCTGACCCTGCAGGAATTGGAAGCCCTATACTACGATATGTCGACAAAGAATTATATCAACGAATGAGCCTCCCTAAGTTTATTATCACCCTCGATGGCGTTTTCCGCTTGGGCATGGTCAACCAGCATAAGCACTTGCTGAAGCCGGGTGACCAATGCATTGGCGGTGGCTATTATGTGTTTGATTTTGTTTCCAACCGTATCATCCTTGATAGGGATTCCTACGACTTCGGTCGTCCGAAATGGCATTTGCTAGACACGCTGAAGGTTCCCTCATCTTATCGCGGGCTGCGCATCGTCTATAAATATGATGACGGTTTCCATGACGATTTTAATGTCAGCGAGGAGCTGCAAATAGAATATTACGACTAAGCATAGGCGCTTAGTTCATTTTCGTCATGTGATAGCCCATTCGTTTTAGTTGCATGGCGGCTCCAAACAAGTAGAGTTGGTGCAGACAAGTTACGTAGCCGTTGAAGGCCTCCTTGGTGCCAGGTTCGATCTGTTGACGAATCAGTGCATTGTATATGCGTGAAGCACACTCGCCAACCAGTTTTTCCAGAGCGGTGTAGTCATTGCCTTGCAGCAAGAGTATTTCCTCACGAATATATTCATCCATGCTGTCATAGCCCCGCTTGTCGCGCATATAGGCATAGAGGTC
>Ga0310696_10010394_pt1 | contig 10707 bp, 9 predicted proteins | sample AusTroGonzalo_MG_4_FD_203885 | JGI IMG/M metagenome (GOLD analysis project Ga0310696, IMG submission 203885) | Bovine rumen microbial communities from tropical cattle in Woodstock, Queensland, Australia - Gonzalo_02 (v2) (version 2) | ecosystem: Host-associated > Mammals > Digestive system >... | reverse complement strand
GCATCAAGCATACGGTCGGTTCCGAACAATTCTTTAACTGAACTTGTAGCTTCCGGTACACCGTCTGTATAGAGGAAGAGTTTTGAACCGGGCTGCATAGTGAGTTCGTATTCTTTGTACTTGACACCTTCCATTCCGCCTATGACAAATCCATGCTTGTCTTTTACAAGATCGAATTTGCTGTGCGCCTGTAGTAATACCGGATATTCATGGCCTGCGTTCGCAGCTTTGAGTTTTCCTGTTGAAAGTTCAAGAATTCCGAGCCAGACGGTAACGAACATTTCCTCGCGGTTGTTAGAGCATATTGCAGCATTTGTGTCCGTGAGTATTTGTGACGGAGATTTACCGAGCATCGCATTGTTTGCGAGAATAATCTTTGTGGCCATCATAAACAGAGCGGCAGGAACACCTTTGCCTGACACATCAGCCATAACCATACATAAATGATCATCGTCGACCAGGAAGAAATCATAAAAGTCTCCGCCTACTTCTTTCGCGGGGTCCATTGATGCATATATGTCGAATTCCGGACGTTCAGGGAAAGCGGGGTATATACTCGGAAGCATATCTGACTGAATTGCAGATGCCATTGTTAACTCGGTTTCAATTCTTGAGTTTTCAAGTTGCTGCTTGGCGTACTGTTCGTTCTGGTTGTTGACTATTACCGAGAACATGAATACAGCTGCTCCGACTGTAGCAAATATAACGAACTGCAATCCGTACATGAGGCCCTGAAGAATTATTGCAACAATAGGCGCAATCATGTAAACCCAGAAAGCAACATAGACTTTTTTGTTGATGTTTTTGCGGTATTTAATTAGTAGTACTATATCGAAGATGAGCATCAAAAGTGGAGTGACATTTGAAAGCAGGTACAGAGAACCGCGGTTATACATGTTGCCGTCGTCATAATAGAATACGATGTTGGTAAATCTGTCTACTACAAGCAATGCAACATGGATTATGAGGAGAGAGAACAGGGCAATCATGATGCCTTTTAATGGTCTGTTTGTTTTTGAAACTGACAGAACAAGCATGGAAATCAAGAATGCCATAAATCCTGCAGCCACCATCTCCACAAAGGTCACTGCATACAGAGCAATCTTCACTCCGCCTCCGGGCAGTCCTTCCATTATCTGGCGTGCCAGATGTGATGTTATGTAAAGGACAATTACTGAAAAGAATGCCTGAAAGTATCTTCTAACTTCTTTGCGAAGGTGAACTGATGACGAAATATGCAAAAAGCATAGTCCGCAGACACCGATTCCTCCTGCAATGAAGAGAATGTTGATCAAATTTACTGTTGTTATGTTGAACATGATATTTTTCTCCCGTGTGTTTTGTGTTCACAACAATAATATACTAACATGCAAACGAAGAATTTACAACAAAAAAGACTCCGATTTTGCTAAATCAGAGCCTCATTTCTGGCTGGGACAGCCGGACTCGAACCGACGAAATGCAAGAGTCAAAGTCTTGTGCCTTACCAACTTGGCTATGTCCCATAAGTAGATAGTATTGTAACAACTATTGAAATATATGTCAACCGAAAAAACCAATATTCATCATATTGTCATTTCTCATAAGGTATTGTAAAATAATCGGTGAAAGGAATGGTGAAAAATGTTAATTGCAGTTGGAATAATAGTGGCTTTGCTTATTGCATATGCCGTAATTATGGTGATTTTATTCAACAAATCATCGAAGGGAAGACAGACTGAAGATGATCTGTTTTCAGATGATCAGCCTAACTATCTTAAGCCATATCTTGACAGGCTGAGAGAGAACAGAAAATGGCTGGATAATATACCTTATGAAGAGATTTATGTAACAAGTTACGATAATCTCAAACTGTACGCAAGGTTTTATCACTGCAAAGACCCCAAAGCTACTGCAATACTTGTTCACGGATATAAGGGCGACGGTGAGACCTGTTATCCCATAATATCCAGGTATTTGCTTGAACAGAACATAGATGTAGTCATCATAAGACACAGGGCACATGTTCACAGCGAAGGAAAGAGACTTTGCCTCGGATTAAAAGAGAGATATGACGTAAAGAGCTGGTGTGATTATATAAGTTCGATCATTCCAAAAGGTATGCCGATGTTTGTAAGCGGAATCTCCATGGGAGGCGCATCCGTTCTTCTTGCATCGAGTCTGGAATTGCCTGAAAATGTAAAATTCCTTATTAATGACTGCGGTTATTCAGACGGATACGAGGAATTGAAAGCAGCTGCAAGATTCATGAACATACCTCCGGTTCTGTATGCACCTCAGGGATGGCTTTTGTACAAGATTCTCGAGGGAGTAGACCTCAAAAAAGACAGGCCTGTGGATGAAGTGAAAAAAGCACGTCTTCCAATACTCACAATACACGGGGAAGCAGATACATTTGTTCCTTTCTCAATGTGTAAAGAAATATATGAAGCGTGTGCAACGGAAAAAGAACTTGTGACAGTTCCGGAAGCCACACATGGTATGAGTTATCTTGTTGATACTGAAAAGTGCAATGAAGTAATTCAGAGATGGATTGACAAATATTTGTACAAATAACAACGATGGCATGACTTTCGGGTCATGCCATTTCCATAGATTTGAGTTATCCTGTTATTTTCCGTACTTTTTCATGTGAGCTTTTATGGCGTTGAAAGTTTCATCACTGATGTAATGCTCAATTCGGCATGCATCATTGGCAGCCGTTTCTTCGCTAACACCGAGGTTAATAAGAAGCTTTGTTAGAACTGTATGGCGGTCATAAATGCTCTTGGCTTTTTCTTCGCCTTTCTGTGTCAGTTTCAGGTATCCAAGGTCATCTGTTTCCACAAAACCTTCCTTCTTTAGAAGACCTATTGCTCGGCTTACTGACGGCTTTGAAAAGCCCATTTGCTCACCTACGTCAATTGCTCGGACAGAAGAGGATTTTTGGGAAAGAATATATATTGTTTCGAGATACATTTCTCCAGATTCCAGCATAGCCATATGGATTACCTCCGTAGTTTTTCGGTTAAGAATAGATTAACACATTTTTCTTAAGTTTTCAATAAAATACAAAAATCCCCTTGACAAGTTAGCAAATGCTAACTATAATATGTGTTGGTTAGCGGGTGCTAACCAAAGATTGCAGGAGGAGAAAACTATGATGCCACTCAATTTGGCTGATATCGGTCAGCCGCAGATAATTAAAAGACTTGGCGGCACCCCGGAAATAAAAAAGCATTTGGAAGATCTCGGCTTCATAGTAGGCGGCGAAGTGAGTGTTGTCAGCTCGCTTGGCGGGAACCTTATTGTCAAGGTCAGAGAAAGCCGCGTTGCCGTCAGCAAAGAACAGGCAATGAAAATAATGGTTTAAAAAGGAGAATTTGAAGTGAAAACGCTAAGGGATGTAAAAATCGGCGAGACGGCGACTGTCGTCAAACTTCACGGAGAAGGGGCGGTAAAGCGTCGCATAATGGATATGGGGATTACAAAAAACACCTCCGTATACGTAAGAAAAGTCGCACCGCTTGGAGATCCGATTGAAATTACGGTAAGAAATTATGAACTGTCAATCAGAAAAGCAGATGCTGAAATGATTGAAGTAGAATAATTATCCGGACAAGAATCCGGTTTAATTTTCAGGCGACAGTTAGCAAACGCTAACCGCTCAAAGCTGATCAGCAGAAAGGAAGAAAAAAATGAGCATTCGAATTGCCCTTGCGGGCAACCCAAACAGCGGAAAAACAACCCTATTCAACGCGCTGACCGGTTCCAATCAGTTTGTTGGAAACTGGCCGGGAGTAACGGTTGAAAAAAAGGAAGGAAAACTGAAAAAGCACGATGATGTAACAATCACAGACCTTCCGGGAATCTACTCACTTTCTCCGTATACACTTGAAGAAGTAGTAGCCAGAAATTATTTGATTGGTGAACGTCCTGATGCAATCCTGAACATCATCGACGGTACAAACCTTGAAAGAAACCTGTATTTGACAACACAGCTTACTGAACTCGGAATTCCTGTTGTCATTGCAGTAAACATGATAGACATAGTCAATAAAAATGGTGACCAGATAAACATTGAAGAATTATCCAGACAACTGGGATGCAAAGTCGTGGAAATTTCCGCACTGAAAGAAACAGGCGTTCTGGAAGCTGCAGAAGCAGCTATTGAAGCAGCAAAAAGCACGAAGACCATTCCGATGCACTCTTTCTCAGGACCGGTTGAACATGCGCTTGCGCACATAGAAGAAGCCGCAGTGCACGATCTTCCTGAAGAGCAACAGAGATGGTATGCGATTAAGATATTCGAGAGAGACGACAAGGTTCTTGAACAGTTGAAGATTCCGCAGGAAACTCTCGACCACATAGAAAAAGATATTCAGTCTGCAGAAAAGGAACTCGATGATGATGCGGAAAGCATCATTACAAACGAAAGATATATTTACATAGCTGAAGTCATTAAATCCTGTTACAAAAAGAAAAAGACAGATGGTCTTTCAACATCGGATAAGATAGACAAAATCGTAACAAACCGCTGGCTCGGTCTCCCGATTTTTGCTGTAATAATGTTCCTTGTATACTGGATTTCAATGGTTGCAGTCGGTGCTCCGGCTACAGACTGGGCAAATGACGGACTCTTCGGGGATGGGTTCCATCTTGTCGGAATAGACGGCGGATATGTTGAACTGTCTGAAAGATATTCAGAAGCTCAGGCAATCGTTGACGGTTATGACGCATATGTGGAAGAGCACGGAAGTGCACCTACAGGCGACTTCAAATACTATATAGACGACGAAGATACACTTGAACATGCTGAGTTTACCGCAAGTCTGGATGATTATGACGAAGCGGTCAAAACACTGAGTGAAATAGGTGATGAACCGGATCCTGCAGATTACGGCATTTGGGTTCCCGGAATCCCGGTTTTAATAGAGAGAGGACTTGACGCGATTAACACGGCCGACTGGCTCAAAGGACTGATTCTTAACGGAATAGTGGCCGGTGTCGGAGCAGTGCTTGGATTTGTTCCTCAGATGCTAGTTTTGTTCCTGCTACTTGCTTTCCTTGAAGCATGCGGATATATGGCGAGAATCGCATTCGTACTTGACCGTGTGTTCAGAAAATTCGGTCTTTCAGGTAAATCCTTTATCCCAATGCTAATAGGTGTAGGATGCGGAGTACCGGGCATCATGGCAAGCCGAACTATTGAAAATGAACGAGACCGCCGTATGACGATTATGACCACGACATTCATTCCTTGCGGAGCCAAAATTCCGTTTATAGGGATGATAGCAGGTGCAATATTCGGACGTTCTCCTCTCGTTGCAACATCGGCATACTTCATTGGTATGGCAGCAATTGTAATCTCGGGCATTATGCTCAAGAAGACAAAAATGTTTGCAGGCAATCCTGCTCCGTTTGTAATGGAATTACCTGCTTACCACTGGCCTACAGTCAAGAACGTTCTCAGATCAATGTGGGAACGCGGATGGTCATTCATCAAGAAAGCCGGAACAATTATTCTTCTTTCAACGATAGTAATCTGGTTTACAAGTTACTTCGGATTTACGGATGAAGGATTCCGTATGCTTTCAGAAGAAGAACTTGAACTGTCAATACTCGCCAAGATAGGAAGCTTCATCGCATGGATTTTCGCTCCTCTCGGATGGGGCACATGGCAGGCGGCAGTCGCATCTATTACTGGACTCGTTGCAAAAGAGAACATTGTCGGAACAATGGGAATTCTCTACGGTGCCGGCGAACTTACTGCATGGCAGGCTCTTTCACAGGCATTTACAGGAGTTACAGCATACTCGTTCTTGGTATTCAACCTCCTCTGTGCTCCGTGCTTTGCAGCTATAGGCGCAATCAAGCGTGAAATGAACAATGCAAAATGGACATTGTTTGCAATTGCATACCAGTGCGGATTTGCATATGCGATATCTTTGATGATTAACCAGTTCGGAGGAATATTCACGGGCAACATCAGCGTAGTCGGACTCATATTTGCTGTTGCAGTACTCGGTCTGATTGTATACATGCTGTTCTTCAAAAAATACAAAGAAGCAGACAAACTTACAAAGGTTTCTTAACGAAAAGAGAGTGACACTATGTTAACATGGATACTTAATAATCTTGGCACGATAATCATTACCATGGTATTGATTGCGGTTGTTGTTTTGATTGTCTTCTACCTGAAAAAGGGAAAGAAGAGCGGCAAATCCTCATGCTGCGGGAACTGCGCGCACTGTTCCATGTGCAAATCGTGCCACCAGAAATAGAAAATAAGGCATAAATGAAATACGGACTGCATTGAAAAAACAATGCGGTCCGTATTTTGCTCATCAAATAAGATTAGATAATGGATGTCTGTTCAAGCCTTGAAACGCTGAAGGAAAATCCTGCGGTTTCAGTTACCGGTACTGAGAACAGTTTTGTTGCTGCTTCGGAATTTGCCCCGGCTTTGTCTAGAATAGACTTCATTATTCCAACTTTGCTGTCCTTGTCGGTTACAATAATGACCAATTCTTTGTCGTCGGCAATTGTCATTCCGAAAAATTTGCCTTTTTCTTCGGGTTTTGTTCCTTTGGCATGGATAATCGTGCCGCCGCCGGCACCGCCTGCTCTTGCAGCATCCATAACAACATTAGAATAACCTGATTCTGTAATACACATAATCATCTCGTAATCGGAAGTGTTCATATCATTTTCCTCCTTATCGGTAAGATTGCCGTCTGTAAATGTTTTGATTGTTGAAGAACTAATAGTGTCCACTGGAATCGTACACGCGATTCCTTTGTCGGGGAGATACATCATCATTTCTTTGTTCATTTTTTTAAGAACGGATGATGCCTGCTCTGAAGGCAGAATTGTAAGGAAAAGCACTTTTTCCGTCTGGACAAGTCCGAATGTATCGAGCAGTTCTTTTCTGGTGGAACCTGTACATGGATTGCTTAACAAATAGGAGATTCCGTTGTCTGAAAAGAAGGATGTGAAATCATTGCTGTCGGACTTTTTCGTTATACATAAAAACAGTTGTAAGTCTTTCATGTCTTTCACCTCACATAACGAGTGTTTCGGGTTCAACCTGCTCAGTGTTTTCTGCTTGAGCTGTTTCCTCGGCAACGTGTGCCTTTGATGATTTAATCTTGAATATCAGACCGAGAATCTGTATTGTCAGGAGAGGTGCTCCTGCAACCAGGGCAATCAGTCCGAATGCGTCTGTTATAACGTTATTGCCAATTGTTTCGCAGGCTCCTGATGCAAGCGGAAGCAGGAATGCTGCCGTCATAGGACCTGATGCAACACCGCCCGAGTCGAATGCAATTGATGTGAATATCTTCGGGGAAATGAATGTCAGAACGAGCGCTATGACATAAATGGGGATTATAAACCAGAATATTGATATTCCTGTCAAAACCCTTATCATAGCCATTCCGACTGCTGCGGATACACCAATTTCAAGGGACAGAAGAATGTTGTTTCTCGAAATTGTTCCCGATGTAATGTTTTCAACCTGAACGGATAAAACATGTACAGCAGGCTCAGCTCTTACAATAAAGAAACCGGTAAGCATACCTATCGGCACTATAATCCAGTTGTAAGAAAGCGTTCCGAGCTGTGTTCCTATGTAATATCCTACAGGCATAAATCCTGCGTTGGCACCGGTAAGGAATAACACAAGACCAATATATGTGTATAGTGCTCCTGCCATTATTTTGTTTATTGACTTTTTCTGAACCTTGCTGATAATAAACTGGTAAATGAGGAAGAAAATCAGGATCGGAAGGAGTGCTATTGCGACTTCCAAGAAATACTCAGGGAATTCTTTAAGTATTGAAACAATCAGTTCCTGCGAATTGTCAATCTTGGGCATGGCATAAGGAAGATAAACCGCATTCGCTTTCGTGACAATGCTCAATATCATAACCGTAAGAATAGGACCAATTGAGCAGAGAGCAACAAGACCGAAGCTGTCTTCTTCAGCTGCCTTGTCTGAACGAATTGATGCCACACCTACGCCGAGAGCCATAATAAACGGAACGGTCATAGGTCCCGTTGTCACGCCGCCCGCATCAAAAGCTGCCGGAATGAACTCGGCAGGAGCAAAAATAGCAAGAATAAATATTATGGCATAACCGGCCAGAAGTATATACGAGAGCCTTATTTTGAAGACAATTCTCAGCATTGCGATAACAAGGAAAAATCCGACTCCGATTCCAACAGAAGAAATCAGGAGTGTCTTGTTGATGCTTCCTTCCAGCTGCTGAGCCAGTACCTGAAGGTCGGGCTCGGAAATTGTTACAAGAGTTCCTACCAGTAATGAAACGAGGATAATAAGCCAGAGTTTTCTTTTCTTGACTACAGTCGAACCTATATGTTGACCCATCGGAGACATTGAAATGTCAGCACCGAGAGTGAAGAATCCCATTCCGAGAATCAAAAGGACCGTTCCGGTGAGATATGCAAGCAATAGTCCGCTGTCAACCGGAACTACAATGAATGTCAGAAGCAAGACTATGACGGAAATCGGAAGAACGGAAGAAAGTGATTCTTTTATCTTTTCAATTAGCACTTCGCCAGTTGTCATAAGCACCAGTTTCTTGACCATTGTCTCACCCCCAATCCATCGGTTTCTAAAATAATGATAACATATTCGGCATCCAAACAAAAGCACAAATATGTTTTTGTGCATAATGACACCTAAATTTATATTTAGACAAATATTTTAGATTTTTTTAACATTGATTTCCATCCGTACGAAAATATATAATATGAATATACTAGACGAGAGAGGAGCGCATAATCTGTTTGTGTGCTCCAACTTTATTTTCAAGGGGGAAGACCATGAGAAAAGTCGCAGTAATAATGGGTAGTGACAGCGATGCTGAGGTAGTTAAAAAGGCTACTGCAGTACTCAAAGAGTTCGATGTTCCATACGAAGCACATATCTATTCTGCACACAGAACACCACAAGAAGCTGCGGATTTCTCTAAGAATGCGGAGAAGAACGGTTTCGGGGTAATTATATGTGCTGCCGGAATGGCTGCACATCTTGCAGGGGCAATTGCTGCGAATACCACTTTGCCTGTCATCGGGATACCGATAGCTTCAGGCGGACTCGGCGGACTTGATGCACTTCTGTCCACTGTCCAGATGCCCACAGGTATACCTGTAGCAACCATGGCAGTAAACGGTGCAGCAAATGCCGCAATACTCAGCATAGAAATCCTTTCACTTGAAGATGAAACACTCAGAAAAAAACTCTCTGATTACAGAGCAGCAGGTGCTGAAAAAGTTAAAGAAAAAGACAAAGCACTCAGCATATAATCGGAGGTCAACATGAGAAGAAGCGCTATTCAGATCGGAATATCTGTAACCGGACAGAACAATAACTGCCCGGCTGTCATTAGCGCAACCATAACCATAAGAATATAATACCCGGGAATATCCATATTCTCGGGATTTTTTGTAGGAGGAAAAAATGGGAGGCTTATTTGGTGCAGTTTCAAAGAGAGATGTCGTGAATGATGTATTTTTCGGAACGGATTACCATTCACATCTTGGAACACACAGAGGAGGAATGGCTAGCTGGAACGAAGAGGATGGATTTGAAAGGGATATCCATAACATAGAGACATCTCCGTTCAGAACAAAATTTGCCAACATACTCAATGAGATGAGGGGCAAGTCATGCATAGGATGCATAAGTGACTCTGAACCTCAGCCTGTAATCGTCAAATCCAAAATTGGAACATTTGCATGCATTACAGTCGGATATGTCTACAACTCTGAAGAGCTTATAACCAAGTATCTCAATGAAACAAAGGGACATTTCGATACCCTCAGCGGAAGCAAAGTAAATGAAACTGAACTAGTGGCAGCCATGATCTGCGAAAAAGAAGACTTTGTTTCAGGTATTAAATATGTCCACGATACCATTAAAGGTTCATGTACGATCCTTATTCTGACCGAAGGCGGTGCACTCATTGCCGCAAGAGATAAATTCGGAAGACTTCCTCTCAACATCGGAGTTGATGCAGACGGACACTGCGTATCACTTGAATCTTTTGCCATGACAAAACTTGGTTATGAAATGGAAAGAGAACTCGGACCCGGTGAAATATGCAGAATAACAAGCGATGAAGTTGTTGTTCTGGCTAAGCCCGGGAATAAGAAAAAAGTATGTTCGTTTATGTGGACATATTACGGATATCCGACTGCGGAATATGAAGGAGTCAATGTTGAAATCTCCAGAAACCGTGGCGGCGAAATAATGGCGGAACGCGACGGAAATATCGGTGTGGATACAATTTCTGGTGTACCGGATTCAGGACTTGCATATGCCATAGGTTACTCCAACAAATCCAAAATACCTTATGCCAGACCATTTATCAAATACACTCCCACATGGCCGAGATCATTCATGCCCGCAACCAAGAAGGACAGCGACAGAATAGCAAGAATGAAACAGATTCCTGTTACTGAACTCATTAAGGGAAGAAAACTGCTCTTCATTGATGACAGTATCGTCCGCGGAACCCAGCTCAGAGAAACAGTAGACTTTCTTTACTCAAACGGAGCAAAGGAAGTTCACATGAGAGCAGCCTGCCCGCCTGTCATGTTTGCATGCAAATATCTGCAGTTCACAAGATCTACACCGAATAACGAACTCCTCGCGAGAAAGGTTATATACGAACTCGAAGGCGAAGAGGGAGAAAAACA
>Ga0310696_10010393_pt1 | contig 10707 bp, 11 predicted proteins | sample AusTroGonzalo_MG_4_FD_203885 | JGI IMG/M metagenome (GOLD analysis project Ga0310696, IMG submission 203885) | Bovine rumen microbial communities from tropical cattle in Woodstock, Queensland, Australia - Gonzalo_02 (v2) (version 2) | ecosystem: Host-associated > Mammals > Digestive system >... | reverse complement strand
CATGAAGGAATGGCCGCAGTGCGGGCAGGTTACCCGGTGATATCCTCTTACCATGGCAGAATCAGTTCTTGGTTTTAGTCTCCTCCTCGCAGACCTCGTCGAAGACCTCGACCCCGAACAGGTCGGTAATCTTCTTGCGAGCCCGGGCCTTGATCTTCGGTGTCACGTAGGCCTCGGCCATCTTGTAGGCCGCCAGGATAGCGGACATGTCATCGGCATAGCCGACCGGCAGGATATCCGGGATGAGGTCCACGGGGCACACCAGGTAAGCCAACGCACCGGCGATGACAAGCTTCGCCTGGAGCGGAGTATCGCGGTCAATCATCGCGTAGTATAGCTGGAGCGCCTTGTACACCAGGGCGAGGCCCATGTCGCAGGCTTTCTCACGAAGTTTCTTCCAGAACGATTTCTCATCGTAGCGGTCGGCAGCGATGACCTTTTCCATCCTCTCCGTGGCCTCCTGCTCGAGTCTGTTTTGCCGTTCCTCGAAGGAAGAGCAGGTCATGATAAAACTTTCTATGAACGAGTCCAGCTGCTTTCTGTACTCGGTGCGGGTCTTTTCGAAATCTATCTGTATCATCTCGTTGTTTCGTTTCGTTCTCAATGTCTATCTCTAGTCCCTATCCGTTTCCATCGAAACCGATAGGCTTAAGCGCAGTACCGGAATCCTTCCGGTACCAGGCCGTAGATCTTCTTCATGGAGCCGGTCATCCGCTGCTGCATCCGTTGGCGGTCACCGTTGTCCCTTCCGCCGGAGTGGGTCCGCCAGTAATCCTGGCAGATACGCTTTTCCATGATGCGGCGCACCTTGCGGACGGTCGCGTTGCTCTCAATGCGAATGTCAACATCGCCGAGCCTCCTGCCATCCAAGAATGACAGCTTCTCGCCGGACAGGGCGCGGCTCTGCTTCCATACATGCTTTCTCTCTTCGTGGTTGTACCTGTTGTTGCTCATGGTGTCTTCGGTTATTGGTTTCAGCTTCTTTTCATGATACCCGGTTTCTCGGTTTTTCTTACATCCGGCCGCCGGTTTTTTCAGTCTTCTCAAGTTGACCTTCCGCCTCAGCACGGCATGGCCAGCTTGAGGTTGTTGATAAAGCGTCGGTAGGCGCTCCACTCGGCGGTCTTTCCCTTCTGGGCGGACAGGACGGCCTTGAGGAAATCCTCTTCGGACACGTCGTCAGAGAAAAGCATTTCCACAAGGGTGTTATCTTCCTCCTCAGCCGCCTCGGCGCAAGCTTCCTCGCTGGAGCGCAACATCCAACGGAGCGCGGCATGGAAGGGCGCGTAGGCCGGGTTTTCAGCGATGAGTTGCCGCATCAGCCCTGCGCCGGGGTCGCCGTACTGACGCTCGTTCAGGATGGCCAGGCGGTAGCGTACCTTCCGGAACGTCTCAGCATCGAGTCCCCGTTCGCGCAGGGCATCGTACAGGCGGATCATCTCCAGATAAACGTTCTCCACTTCATCCCAAGCCTCTCTATCCTCCTTGCAGCGGGAAAGCAGATACAGTGCGTTCACGTCCGAGGAGATCGCCATCCGCTTGCTTTCAAGGAGCGCTTCCGCCTCGGCGGCGCGGCCGCTATAATAGAGCCCGGCGGCGTTCAGCACGCAGGACCGGTAGCTTCCGTCCGGGACGGAGGTCCAAGGCGTGCCGAAAAGGCACCGGTCATCTGCGACCATCGCGAGGCTGCGCGTCATCAGGTCGTACGCCGATGCGGCGTCCCCGGCCTCGGCCGCCTCCGCGGCCATCCCGAAGAGCATCGACGCGGCCGCGTCGTAGTCGCGGGTCCGCACGAATGCCCCCACGGCCTCGCCGATCTCCAACTCGCGGCGAATCGATTGCTCGTCGTTGACGTCGGAGGAGAATGCGAGAACGTCATGAGACACAAGCACCGAGGAAGGGCTCATCGGGCGCATAAGTTCAAGGCCTTCCAGCGACCTCGCGCGGCTGAGTGCCACATAGGCCTGCCCGTTGCAGAATGCACTGCGGCCAAAGTCCACCGCCACACGGTCAAAGGTAAGGGACTGGCTTTTGTGGATGGTAATCGCCCACGCTAGGCGGAGCGGGTATTGGGTCACGCTGCCGACGACTTTCTTGTTGCAGGAGCGCGTCGCCTTGTCGTACTCGTATTCGATGGTCTCCCACTTGACTTTCCCGACCTCGTAGACGGAACCGTCCTCGACCTTCACCCGGATGCAGTCGTCCTTGAGGGACTCGACTACCCCGAGGGTTCCGTTCACCCAGCAGCCGAAACTGTTGTTGCGGGTGAACATCACTTGGGCGCCTTCTTTGAGGACGAGCTTATCTTCGGCGACGTCGGCGCCGGGGGTCGCCTTGCTCATCTGCCCTTCGTATTCGGCGTCGAAGGTTACGGGTTCGGACGTAAGGGCGACCAAGCGAGACTCGTTGATGAGCATCGCCTCCTTCCGTGTAGAAGTGAGGACGATGTGAATCTTGTCGCATCCTTCCCCAGGCACCTGGACCCGACTGTTGATCCGCATCAGGTCACGCATCGTCATGCGGCCGGTGCGGACGTGCTCCAGGATCTCGATGAAAATAGGGTCTGTCTGCCGGTAAATCTTGCGGAACTCGATCTTCGGGAGCCCCATCCGCTCGATGGCCGCCGCCTTGTAGAAGTAGTACGGCCCGGCGCCGTAACTCTCATAGAGGATGGTGCGATCCTCGCGCGTGACGACCGGCTCGAGTTGGAACATATCCCCAACGAACACCATCTGGACGCCGCCGAAAGGGGCCGAGCTGCGGCGGTACTGCCGGAGCGTGCGGTCCATCGCGTCGATGACATCACAGCGAACCATCGACACCTCGTCCACGATAATCGTGTCAATGTGCCTCACGAGCGAGACCTTGTCTCCGTTCAGCACGCCGATGTCCCACGGGCTGAGAACGCCCAGGGGAAGGCCGAAGAAGGAATGGATGGTCTTGCCGCCCGCGTTGACCGCCGCGACGCCCGTCGGTGCGACGACGATGAAGTTCTTGTCAACCGCCTCCTGCACCGACTTGAGGAACGTGGTCTTGCCCGTCCCGGCGCGGCCGGTCAGGAAGAAGGAGTTGTTGGTCTTCGCGATCATGTCGAGGGCGAGCTGCTGCTCGATGTTGGTGCTGTCGAACTGAGCTTTCATGTTCTTGGTCTTTTCTGGTTTTCGCTTCGGTTTCTATCGTTGTAACACAAGGCGGCGTGTTTCTTACATCTAGATGAGACGTTTTTTATCCGGCTATGGCGAGTGGCTGACCGGACTTTATCTGGGCACCAATCCTCTCGGTGACAAGGAGGGTTTCTCCCACCATTGCCGAGGCGACCTGCCGGGCTTGATCCTGTGAGGGGCGCGGAAGGCCGAGGATGACACACTGGTCTTGGATGTAAGAAGTCAGGAGGGTCTCAGCCACCTCCCGGCCGGTTCCCTCGGACCAGATTGCCCCGCAGTACATCGGAAAGGACATCTCGGCTAGGAGCTTGGTCCTGCCCTGTCCGTCACCACCGTAAATCTTCACCCCGTTCAGGAAGCGGTAGTAGTATCCATTCGCGAGGTTGAACACGACGGCGATCTTGTCGGAGACGCGAGCCCCTTGGTAGTATGCCGCCCTGTCGGTCACGTAGGCGGGAGTCTGGAACATCCTGTCGAACTCGTCGTAGGTGAAGTTCTTCATCAGGGAAGGCAGCGCGGCGTTGACGCTGGAGAGAATCATGGCGTTTTCCATAGCTTTTTCGGTTTAAGGTTTAAAGAATCTCGTTGTCATATTCGCGAGTGAAGTCAGAGCAGACACCCTTCTTCATGCAGTAACAAGCCAGGATTTGACGGATACCCTTTCGGTCCAGATCCTCCACCTTGCGAGAGAAAAGGTCTGAAAGGATACGATCGATTTCGACGGAGACCTCGTCCTCGCCCATTCCGTCGGAGTTTTCGTTCTCCATAACGTATTCCTTCAGTGAGGATGCAATTACGGGCAGAACCTCTTCCTTCCGGAAATGGGTGCTCTGTTCCCAGTCGTGACTACAGATCATGCGAAATCCTCGGCCGTCGTAGATCATCACCCGCACCTTGTTGACGAACTCCCAGGAGTGGAAATGCCCCAGTGTCATCTCAAGAAGAAGCTGGTCGCTGACCCCCACATAGGTTAGCGACCGGTTGCCCGATGCGGACTGGTACTGGTCAACCAGATACATACCCTTTCCCTCATCCCAGGAAGGAATATCCTGTGCCTTCTCCCCGAACTTCGGGAAGAGTTTGTTGATGGTCGGGGCAAGGCCCCGTTCTGAACGTAAGATCTTCATAGTCGTCTCTGTTTCTTGAGCATCTCCGTCATATGCTCCTTTCCGAGATGCGAAAATCGGAGTCTAATGCGAACTGTATGTTCGCAAGGATACAATTGCACGAAAAACGGACATACAGGGTGGGCAAAAGCTCGTTGTTGTGCTATAGTCTGGTACAAGTGGGGCGTATCTTTGAAGCGCAAAGAACACCCGAATAGTATGACAACCCTTGAAGACGTTATCCGCATCGCCGTCAATGCGCACGATGGGATGAAGGATATGGTGGGGAACCCCGCCGTGGTACACGTGCTGGCCGTAGGCCTGATGGGCAAGACTGTGTCTGAGCAGAAGGCCGGTTTCCTTCACGATGTGGTGGAAGACTCCGCCATCACCATCGACGACCTCCGGGCCAAAGGCGTGGAAGAGGATGTGCTGGCCGCCGTGGACCTGCTCACCCATCGGCCGGGAATGACTTACGAGGACTATGTGCGGAACATCGTCCTTTCCGGCAATCAGACGGCCATCCAGGTCAAGTTGAACGACCTGCACCACAATCTCCACCGTGCAGAACTGGCCCTTGCGACGCTGGATACGAGCACCTATGAACGCCAGGCCCTGCTGGACGAGATCTTGGCCATTGCTGCAATGCACGACTGGGCCGAGCGGTATATCCAAGGGGCTATTCTTTCATCGCCGCAGTCATGAGGGAAGACAGGGAGCATAACGAGGGTAGAATCTTCTTCGGCTTGATTCAGCTGGGACTGACCCTGTATTTCTTGTACCTGTCAGTCAAACTCTTTTTCTTATTTGAGTAAACCAGCACCCAATTGCAAATCTGCAAAATAATACCGTTCATCAAGAGTGCCCCATGAGGGCCGCCAACCGAGCTAGCCAGACGCCACGGTGGTAAAACGATGCGGATGTTCAATCACAAAAAGTCTGTCACTATGGACAAGTACGATTTCTTCAAGAAGAACGCAGTGCGTCCTTCCGAGGAGCAGAGGCTCCTCACCCAACTGTTCTACCAGCATGCTGGCGAGATCTACGCCCGTTTCGATGACTGGAAGGGGAATGACCGGTTCTATTTCATCCCCCTGTACCTGGAGATGACTTACAGCATGGGCTGGGTGGCCGAGATGGCCCCCGATCCTGTGTGGCTGGGCTCCTTCGTCCGCTGCACCCTGGAGCACCCGGACCTCTTCCAATTCCAATGCCCAGAATGCGGCAGGACGGTGCTCCCGTACCGTTACACCGGTTCCCCACTCAGCGGTAGGGTGGATTTGGAAGGCCGGTGCGAATGCGGATGGAAAGGGTATGAGATGGTTTCAGGATGGCGTTTGCGGGCGACGGCCCTGAGGGATCAGATGGCCAGTGACAAGTCAAGGTCCCACTTGTACAATCTCAAACATCTAGAGGCCAAAGCATCTACCATAGAGGATCTTCTTCAGTGGATGAAATAAAAAGTGAGGTCTAAAACATCATGACACAAACATTTTAGTCAAAAAATTATTACATTTGTTTTTGTAACCAATTTCACTATACCACAATAAGGATGGAATCGTTTCTCCGCACATCATCTTTAGCAGCAATCACTGCTGCTCTTTTCTTCATAGCTTGCTCGGCACCTATCAACAGTATTAATGATCCGCACTTCGATGAGAACGGTGTCTACCTTGATAGTCTTGGTGCGACATTCCAAGCGGCCAATCCCTCTGCCCTTGACTTCTATGTCGAGGTGAGCGGTAGCATGAACGGCTTTTTCAGAGCCAACAAGCCGACAGCTTTCAAAACTGACGTTTGGGCCATAGTCTCGAATTTCGGTAATCCTGGCGTGTACGTGCCGTCTAACACTGGTACTACGGCAGCAAAGTACACCGGCGATCAGTTTAAGGCCAAGATGAATGCTGGTGGCTTTGTCTCCACCGCTTCTACCCAGGTACCTGCTATGCTTCAAACCATCTTGTCCAACTTGGATTATCGGAATGGTGCCGTGGCCGTCTTGATTTCCGACATGAAGTATAGTCCAGTCGGTAACAAGGCGATGCAGGTTCTGCTTCAGCAGTATGCAACGGACATCAGAAATATAGTTGGGAAATTCCCTGGCGCAGCGTACAGCGTTATCGGCGCTTATTCGGAGTATCTTGATGCAAGAGGTAATGTCGCCTGCGAGAAGTCCCCGTATTACTATGTTGTGATTGGCAAAGATGTTTGCGTGGCTGAAGTCCGCAATTGTATCACCACGATTCTTTCTGACAGGAACAATTATCTGGACAACATCGAAACAGGATTCGATTATAAGCGTCCGGCTTATGGTTTCGGCGTTCCCGACAATGTCATCCAGCTTGATGCGGAGCCGACTTTCTTCAATTATGACGTCTCGTATTCTGACACCTGTAAGGTAGTCCTGAACCTGGACCTTTCCGATTTCCGTTGGCTCATTGCCAGTGATGAGGATGTTCTTCGGGAATGCTTAAAGGTAAAGACCGCATACGGCTCTGATCTCGAGATCGGCAAGATTGGTATTCAGGCTGATAATCATTACCAAAAGAATCTTGATCGGCGCGCCGTTGCTTCCGTTGAGTTGAAGCTTTGGAATATGCCGATGGATGCTGACGTCATCGAATGGACGCTGGATCATCCGGAGTATTCGGTAACTGAGACTTTTATGCAGATACAGAATGCGGCTGAGGAAGCAGACCTTAGCGGATCTTTCTCTCTTGCGAACTTCATTCAAGGACTTTTCCAAGCAGTCCAAAACGGTTGGAACCAAGAACCCAACCGAATCTTGATTTCTAAAAGCAACTAACATATGAAGATTGTTGATATCTATGGATGGGGGCTTCCCAAGCAGGCGGATTTCCTCAACCACTTCAAAAACAACGACACGCTTTATAACCAAGCGCGCGCCTTGTGGAGCAAACTCGACGCATGCACCGTTTGGTTTATCATCGCTTTCGTAGTTCTTGCATTGGTTTTTGCCATCATCTATTACGGGCCATATAACAATAAGCCAGGCCGTCACTACAAAGTGAGACATTGGTTCATTTGGATGATAATTACAGCAGCCGTTACCTTTGTCGTGACAATGGCAATCGGGCTGATTATGGTTAAGTCTCCTCTTTCCGCAAGAATCGGTTTGATTCTTAGAATTAGCGGTGTAAACGTCCTCTACAGCATCGGCGTCTATTTCGTTGTTGCCCTCCTGGTTTGCAATGCCCCGTTCCTGAAGACAAATGCATATAGGTTCCTTAAAATCGGCAAATAGATATGGCAAACAAAGTATTCGTTTTCTGCATTGGCGGAACCGGGCTTCGAGTAATGAAAGCCATCACGATGCTTGCTGCAGCTGGTGTCAAGACCAACGGTTACACCATCGTCCCCGTTATCATTGACCCGCATATTGACTTGGAAGAGAAGACCAAGGTTGACAATCTCATCAACGACTACATCAGCATCTACAAGTATGCGACAATCAGCGAAGGACAACAGATGAACCCGCTTGACGGATTCTTCAACACACAGTTCCTGCGCCTCGCAGAGATTGACGATGAACAGAATAATACCAGCGCCAGCATGGCTGAGCGCCGCACATTCGGGGAGTATATGAATGTCGGTAACATCAGCAATGATGACGTGAACAATTTCTTGGTTCAAACGCTATTTTCGAAAGATAATCTTACCAATAGCCTTTCCGTCGGTTTCAAGGGTAATCCGAACATCGGAACGGTGGTCTTGAACGAGATGGTAAACGGGGCTGATTGGTATAGCGCTTTTACCCGCCACTGTGAAAATGGAGACCGTGTATTTATTATCAGTTCCATCTTTGGCGGTACGGGTGCTTCCGGATACCCGCTCATTGAAAAGAAGATCCGTGATGCGGAAGGTTTTCCTAACGTACAGCGAGCAACTATGGGTGCTGTGACGGTGCTCCCTTATTTCTCTCTGGAAGATCCGACAGTTTCCGGAAGTGATATCGACTCTTCCAGCTTCTTTACGAAGTCAAAATCTGCACTTAGCTATTATGAAAATACCGTCAAGTCTGATTATCTCTACTATGTCGGAGAGCAGACCCTGCGTGCTCATTACAAGAACAATGAAAAGGAACAGAAGGATCTGGCTCATTTCGTAGAGCTGGTAGCCGCCACCGCCCTGTTCGACTTCCTTGCCAAACCGAAGCCCGATGCGCCTCAGGCACTTACCCGTGCCATCTATGATGACAAGGTCGCTCTGGACCTTGACTCCCTGGGCTCCGGCTACAAGGGTATCGTCAAGAATGTGGCCGACATGATGTTGCTTGACCTCCTCGTTAAGATTCTTCCCGAGGAATCTCAGTTCCCGCTGAAGAAGGACCGCAAGATGAACAAGGACTTTTATAGGGATCATGCTTTCGTTGCGCTGGATCAGTTTACGAAGGGTTTCTATCAGTGGTACAAGGAATTGTCAGAAAACGCACGTGGTTTCACCCCTCTCAACCTGGTTGGTCCTGGAAAGGATCTTACCGGGTGGGTGAAGGGTAATACCCTCAAAGGCAAGGATGAATCCTACTATCTCCTGGAAATGATTAAGGCAAGTAACAAGGGAAATGGCGAGAAACATGACAACATCTTCCGTTACTTCCTGGAGTTTGCCTATAGCGCCATCAATGTTTACACCAAAAATCTGTAGTTGAATTATGAGTAGCATCGATATCAATATTATACAGAGAGGCATAACCAATAACTTTGAATGGTCAGCCGAGCAGGGGCGTATCACCGCTGCAGATTTGGGTAAAATCGGTGAACAGCGAACCGACAACTGTGGCGCACTGAATGCACTTCCGACTCCTTTTGCCCGCTTCTTCGTGTTCAAGGAGGCTTTCCGCCGTGTGCTGGAGCAGAAACTTGACCCGGTAAACAAGCCTGCCGGGAAAGCATATGAACATCTGGTATCCAACACACTTGACGTATTTGAACTCCTGTACAATCTGAAATACCATGAGAACCGTTGGAAGAGCCAGGACCGTCGTATTGTCATCAAGGAGTGGAATTACGCGGAACAGATGAAGGTTCTCAAGAACGATGTTCCAATCCTGGGCAACGTTGTCGAAAGCTATTTCAAGGAAGATCTAGGAGAAGCTTCCAAGAAATTGTTTTTCATCATTCTAGAAGATAAAGGCAAAGAGTGCCTTTTGGCAACCAGTTCTCCGATGACCGGCTTCATTACGCCTCCGGACCTTGATCTTAAGACAGTAACCAGAGCCGGAAGGAAGGAAGAGGATTTCATCGGTGCAATCTATCAGGCACTGGACATTGCGCCTCTTGCCAGAAAAGAGGGAGGCAAGTATTTCAAAGACATTCTTCTTTTCGAGAAGAGAAGCGAGGATTTCAAGAATTACATGTACAACAAACTCTTCTCCGGCGGAGCTTCGATTGATGCCCGTTTCACGGAGCTGAGGAACTATATCCAGGCATTCTCCGCTGATCCGATGATTACAAACCGTTGGACTGATGATGATTTGGAACTGGTTTATTCTGTTGACAATTCTCCTTTGGAGGTAAACGGAATTCCTATATACTGCAGCAAGGCAACGGATGTTATTAACTATCTGACTGATGCCATCATCCGGCTGCCGTACAAGATAGATTCTGATAAATTCGTTACACTTGTTCTTACTCCGGACAGCGCAGACAGGGACTATGATTACCTGCTCCCTTTGACCAAAGAAGGTCTTGAGCACCTTAAGGCTGGTGATCTAAAGATAACCGGAACGAAGAAGTCGTACGGGGATATTGCCGTTACCTTGGAATGTAATGGTAAGAAGCATGAACGTTATTATACGACGGATAAGAACCCGAGTGCCGGCAAGGGGACCGTGCTTGATCTGGCTTTGGCAAGAATCAATTTCGATATTGCCCTTTTCCCGAACGTCTTGTCATATAAGCCTGTCGAGAATAACTACTTCAAGGTTCTTGTCGCCGCTACGGACCAGAACGAGAATAAGACATTCTCCGTTGCCAACCTTTCCCTGGACTTCTATGTAACGGACAAGGGTGGAAAATACATCCATGTAGCCGAGGCGACGGACAATACATTTGAGAACGGTGTAAAAGCACCGTTTATCCGGTCACAGCAGGATAGCGACAATGATTGCGGAACCAAGTATTACGAGGTTTTCAACACGCCCTTCAGCGCTATTTGTGCGGAACTATATCTCGAAGGTAAGGCCTATCCGTTTGCCATCATCCCTATTTGGGATAAGTCTGAGTCCTCGGAAAAGAAGTTCTCCTATGCCATCGACCTCGGTACGTCCAATACCTATATCTCTCGCAGGGAGAGCGGTAAGATGACAGAACCTCAGCAGCTGAAGATGGATCAGCAGATTGTCAACTACCTTCACGCTAAAGAGGAATCTGTCCAGAAGGGCCTGATTTCCAGAATCGAAGGAAAGATTCCGGAAG
>Ga0310696_10010391_pt1 | contig 10711 bp, 16 predicted proteins | sample AusTroGonzalo_MG_4_FD_203885 | JGI IMG/M metagenome (GOLD analysis project Ga0310696, IMG submission 203885) | Bovine rumen microbial communities from tropical cattle in Woodstock, Queensland, Australia - Gonzalo_02 (v2) (version 2) | ecosystem: Host-associated > Mammals > Digestive system >... | reverse complement strand
GAGCCTTGAACAGCGCATACAAGCGCTCGAGGAAGGAGGATCATAATGAGAGTCAGACCCTTGGTCGATCCTCACGGCGACATGGTCCCGATCCGGAGCCTGAATCAGATGCTCGAAGGACCGGAGTCTGTCGCCCAGATCGTCGCGATGAGAATCGGGCTGAACCGCGGCGAATGGTGGGAGGATGAGGAAGCCGGATTCCAGGTCCCGGACTTCCTGGCGGAAACGGCCCGCAGATCTGACCTGGACCTGATCGCGAAGTACATTGCCTCCTACGTCTCCGTCTCCGAGGGCGTGGACGGTGTGGAAGGTGCGACGATTGAGTATGAAAACCACAGAGCGATCTTCAAATGCACAATTTTGACGAATGGCGGCAGCCAGTCGGTGGAGGTGGAATTGAATGGCGTACTTTGAACCCAGCATTGACGCGGATGGGATCCACATCCCAACCTATGACGATGTCCTCGAAAACCTGATCACGGAATACAAGAACATCTTCGGGGAAGACGTGTATCTCGGTGTGGAAACGCCAGACTACCAGCTGCTCTCCATGTTTGCAAAGCACCTGGACGACATGTACGCGATCTGCGTCGACGCCTATAATGCCCGGAATCCCGATTACGCAACCGGGAACTCCCTGGACCTGCTGCTGCCGCTCAACGGCATGAGCCGTAAACAGGCGACCTACTCCACGGTCACCCTGAAGCTCACCGGGGACGTCGGAGCGACCATTCCTGCCGGAAGCAAGGCAATCGACGACGACGGATATATCTGGGATACCGACGAGGATCTGACGATCCCTGATGATGGCTATGGAACAGTCGGTGCCACCTGTGAGACCGCCGGCGCGATTGCAGCCCCTATAGGAGCGATCAACATGATCTACACGCCCGTTTCCGGCTGGTCCATCGTAACAAATGAAGAAGCCGCGGAAATGGGCATCAACGTCGAGACAGACGCCGAGGTCCGGGCCCGCAGAAACCTGCTGCTGACCACTGGCGCCAATGGCACCCTGGATGCGATCATCCGTGCCCTGATGAACGTCTCCGAAGTCGAGTTTGTAAGCCTGAATGCCAACGACACCGGCAGCACCGATGCCAACGGCATCCCGGCCCATTCCATTTGCGCAGTCGTGAAGGGCGGCGAGAAGGAAGATATCGCGGAGGCGATCTACAAAAACAAGGCGCCCGGCGTCGCAACCTACGGGAACACGACGCAAAACTACCTGGATCCGACCGGACACACGATCCCGATCAAGTTCTCCCGGCCGACCGATGTGACGACCAGCGTCTCGATCACGATCCAGAGCCTCCCGGGCTACGATGAGGACCGCGTTCTGCCGACGATCAAAGGCGCGATCATGAGCGAGATCAACGCCCTGGGAATCGGCAAAAACTGGGGCGTCACCATGGCCTACAAAGACATTTATAATGCCTTCGGAAACGACTGCCCGTTCATTATCACGGCCGTTTCCGGGTCCAATACCCACGGAACAAGCACAACCGAGGTCACCTGTGCTTATAACGAGGTCCTTGTGACTGGCGAGGAGCACATCTCGATCACTGTTACTTCGTGAGGTGACTGAGCATGGATAAAGAGGCCTATAAGAATCTAATCCCGATCAAAAACTTCACCAAAGAAAAGTACATGGCCTACCTGGACGCCGTCCTGACCCACGGCGCGAACCTGGGGACCATGGTCGAGACAATGTCTGACGCATTCGACCTGGAAAACGCCGCCGGGGATCAGCTGGACATGATCGGTGCCCTGGTAGGCATCGACCGCCTGCTGGCCTACGTGCCGACGACCGGCACAAGGGAAATGGACGACGACGAATACCGCCTGGCAATCAAGATGAAGATTGGCCGGAATGTCTGGGACGGCACCAACGAGGCCGCGATTGAGCTGTACAATCAGCTCTTCAGCGGCACCGTTTCGATCGTCTATGAAGACAACCAGGATATGTCAGTCTCCTTCTCGATTTACGGGTCCGTGTCCGCCCGGGAAGCAGAGATCCTGAACGCGACCGGCGTCCTGTTGGTCCCAGCTGGCGTCGCACACGTCGTCGCGACCGTCTCCGGAGAGGCGAACATGTCTGTCTGCGTCGGTGCAGCCGTCACCGGCGTTGAAATCTACCAGAAAGTCACAGTTTATTAAAGGAGGATCATCTCATGGGATGGATTGCAGTCATTACCAACGTCGGGCAGAGCCTTTTGGCCCAGTATGATCTCGGCGGCTCGACTTTGTATATCACCAAGGTCCAGACAGGCTCCGGATCCGTCGCCCAGGCGAACATGCGGAACTCCACGGCCCTGGTGACACCCGTTGACCAAGGCTACGTCTCTGGCACCCAGGCTTTGGCCGCTGCGTCCGAGTTCCGGCTGGCGATCGGGCCGTATACCAGCGCCTACACGCTCAAGGAAATCGGTCTGTTTGCGAAGCTCGGAGAATCCGGTACCGAGACGCTCCTGGCACTGATCCAGGCGGACGACGACGGCTTCGCGATCCCGAAGTCTTCCGACTTCCCGGATTTTGTTTTGCGTCTGACCGCTGTCCTGGCGATCTCGAACACCGCGAGCATTTCAATCACCCCGCCCGCCGGCGCGAACGTTCCCTATGGGGAATTTGAAGCCGCGGAACGGCAGAAAATGCTCATGATGGACAATATCCCGGACACCACGGCCACGCCGACATTTGACAGCAACGGAGACGTGACACAGATCACGCACACGGACGTCCAGAGCAACACGGTCCGGACCGACGTCATCACCAGGACGACGACGGAGCTGACCGAAGTCAGGACCCTTGCAACCGGCGAGGTCCTGACCATTGTTACGAATCGAAGCACTTGTGTTTCGACATATACACTTTCATAAGGAGGATTAGGAAACCATGGGTGTAAACATCACAGAACTGTCCGGCAGTAACGTTGCTGCGATTATCGCGGCCCTGCAAGCGCTGCAGCCCGGACTCGTCACCACGACACAGGAAGGCCTTCTGGCGCCTGATGAAGAAGCGATCGCGAATGGCTTTATTAAGCTGGCGACCTCTTCCAATAAAGGTTTGCTGAGTAAAGCCTTCGCCGCGCTCCTGGAAAACCCGGAAACGTTGGTTTTCATCAGCGGAAAGCCGCTGACACAGAATGCCGGATTCCACAACTCCATCTACCGCGGCAAGTATCTCGGAAACGCGATCACGGCTGCCCAGTGGGCCGCGATCGGCGCCGGGACCTTCGACGATCTGTTTGTTGGCGACTATTGGACGATCAATAGCATCAACTGGCGGATCGCTGCTTTCGACTACTGGTACAACAACGGCGATACGGCCTGCACGACTCACCATGTTGTGATTGTTCCGGATCAGAACCTTCTCGACGCGGACGGCAGCACCACGCACTGGATGCACAGCTCCAATACGACGGAGGGCGGATACGTCGGAACGGACTTCTATGCCGGCACAAACGGCAATACCGGCAAGGCAACCTGCCGTACCAAAGCTCAGAGCGCCTTCGGGTCCGGCCATATCCTGACGCACCGCGAATATCTGACGAACAGTTGCAAATCCGGCAACACGAACGTCGGTTATCCGACCGCCGGCGCCTGGTATGATTCCGACATCGAGATCATGAATGAGCAGATGGTTTATGGCTGCAAAGTCTTCGGATCTCGTTCTGCAGGCAGCAACATTCCGGCCGACTATACGATCGACAATTCCCAGCTGCCTCTCTTCCGTCTGGATCACCAGAGGATCTGTAACCGTGCGGCCTGGTGGCTGCGGGGCCCCGCGTCCTCGTCGCTTTTTGCCCTTGTGTACACCGACGGCTACTGCGACTACGCCAACGCGTCCAACGCCGGGGTGGGCGTCCGCCCGGCTTTCGGGATCAGAGCGTAAGCGGATCTTAAATCCCCGCCCCTCGTGGGCGGGGAAAGGAGAAAACAACTATGAGCGTACCGAAAGGCAGACGGAAAGAATCTCGCTTCGAGGCGCGGCATAACTTCTACAAACTCCGGGACGAAATCACGGCGATGGTCCTTAATGACTTTGGCTTTAGTGAAGAAAAGTACCGGAAGAAAATGGAGAAGTACAGACACGACCACAGAAACGATGCGAACATTGACGACATCGTCGCCCGATGGGAAAGGAAAAACGAGAGCTTCAAGAAGTGGTACATTGACGAAGAGGCCAAAGCGATCCTGGATATCCTGCGGGAGATCGAGAAAGAGTTCACAATCGGAAACAGCATCTTTCCGTCCGACACCGTCGCGAAACTGCCTGAGTTCCTGACCAGGCGGCAGCACATGAACAGAGTGATCGGTCTGTGCTACGCCCTGAAACAGGAGATCCAGTACGTCATCCGGACCTTGCCTGTGGACCTGAATAAGTACGAGCGCTTTGCCGTCATGATTGACGCGCAGATTGCGCTCTACAAAGGCGTCCGCCAGGCTGACAACCGGCTCATTAAGTCCAGAAAACCGCAGGAAGGCAAGAAACGGAACCTCGAGGGTGAGGTTACGAGGCTGTTTGACAGCCTTGCAGCCATTATCCGGAAGATTGGCCGAATCGAGCAGAATGCGGATGATGGAGAGGGTAACCTTTGATCGTGCGAACTGGTGGCTGCGGGACCCCGCGTCCTCGTCGAATTTTGCCAATGTGAACAACAACGGCAACTGCAACTACAACAACGCGTCCAACGCAAGGGTGGGCGTCCGCCCGGATTTTGGAAGCGCACAATAAGTCCTCACAGATAGGCAGCGCTTCTCCGAAAGGAAAGGTTATCCTTGCCGACAAGGCTAAATAACAGCGCAGCAATGCGGAGCCGCGCGCGCCGGTTTGCCTCATGCGGCCAGTTACGACGAGCCGCTATCCGGGGCTTAATCCGAAAGGAGGCGCGCACCCTTCATGGGTACTTTAACCGACCTGAATCTTTTGTACGACTCTTTCCGGGTCTCCATGAGAGGATCCTCCTGGAAAGAGGAACCGCAGCGCTTTGAGATCGACCTTCTGAGCGAGCTTGTGAACCTGAAACAGGCCCTTGAGCAGAGAAAATATCAGACGTCACCTGGCACCGAGTTCACCCTGAATGAACGAGGAAAGATCAGGCACATCCACGGTGCCCGAATGCGGGACCGTGTCGTCCGGCATGCCCTCTGCGACGGGATTCTGCATGACGCCCTTGTCCCCTATCTGATTTATAACAACGGCGCTTCCCAGAAAGGAAAAGGGATCACCTTCGCCAGGAAGATGTTTGAACGCGATTTGCACAGCTTTTATCTGAAGTACCGCAGCAATGACGGCTACATCGGTTTTGTGGACATCTCGAAATACTATGACAATATCCGCCACGACAAAATCCGAGAGCTTGTTTACCCGAAGATCGAAGAGGATGCCAGGTGGCTGCTCGACGAGATTCTGAAACAGTTTGAGGTTGACGTTTCCTACATGACGGATGAGGAATACGCTTCCTGCATGGACCGGAAGTTTAATTCCGTCGAGTATTACGAGCGGATCCCAACCGAAGCGCGGACCGGCGAGAAATTCATGCCGAAAAGCGTCGACATTGGCGACCAGGTCTCCCAGGACATCGGGATCTACTTCCCAACCCGGGTTGATAACTGCGCGAAGATCGTCCACGGCTGCCGCTGGTATGGAAGGTATATGGATGACATATACATCATCGGAAAGGACCGGGACGAGCTTCGGGATATCATTTCGGATATGATCTCAGAGGCAAAGGCCCTGGGCATGTTCATCAATGAGCGGAAGACGCGGATCGTCCGACTGTCTGACAGCTACAAATATCTGCAGATCCGGTATTCATTGTCAAAGACCGGAAAGGTCATCAAGCGAATCAATCCAAAATCCGTCACCCGGGAACGCCGGCGGATCAAGAAATACGCCGCAATGGTCCAGGATGGCCGGATGAAGGCTGAGGATGCGGAAAACGCCTGCAAAAGCTGGATGGGCGACTACTACAAAATCATGTCAAAACAACAGATCAAGAACATGAAGGCGCTATATCGTGCGCTCTTCGGGAAGGAGTTAACATGGAAGCCACGATCAAATTTAAGAATGGCACAGAGATCACCGCGGAAATGAATGGGGGCAGCTTCATTCTGCCCAGCAAACCGGCATTTCCGGACGACCTGTCTGTGGTGACGATCGAGAGCGAGGAGGGCAACAAAACGATCCAGGACGCGCAGCTCGTCGAGTGTGCGTCTGCGAGCGACTACTGGTTCTCCTTTGCTGAGAAGACCGCCGAGCAGAAACAGGAAGAAGAGATCACTTCCCTGAAGGAAGAAAATCAATTCCTGATCGGCTGCATCATGGAAATCAGCGAGGAAGTGTGGAAGTAATGGCACGATTTTTGCGGTCATTGCTCTACAGAATATTCTTTGGAAAGGAGGCTGCGCTCATGTTTATCGTTTTGCTGTGGGCTGAAGAAATCATGACGGCAGAGACGGAAGAAGAAGCCAGGGCGATCTACGCCCGCACTCCCCGCCTGCTGAAGGACAAGGTCGACGCCGTTCTGCGGAAGAATGGTTTCGATTGGATCATCGAATAATCGGGAGGAATGAAGCATGAACATTGTAAGACTCTGGACCGACAAGATCGAGTCCGGCGAAAAGAAGTTTCACGAGGCGCCGGCAAAACTGAAGCCCCAGATCAAGGATCTTCTGATTGCCGAAGGTCACGGAGACCTGGTCGACGAATGAAACCTGAAAACAGGCCGCCCGAGATGGTCAACGGGCGGCCGTTTTATCGGATTGTACCCAACGACGACGGAACCTGTGACGTGTGGCTGACGCCAGGAACGGCCGTGCCGCTTCTGGACACGCTCACCGGAATCATGGATTACAATATCCGGCTTTGGGCCGTCCGCGGAGTTATCCCCTATGAGGGACTGGAAGAGGATATCCGGAGGAGATATGACGCCTGGCTACAGAGCGCGGAGGAAATCGAAATCTGATAGAAAGAAGGTGAGCCTACCATGAGTAAAGAGGCATTGGAACCGATACTGCAATTTCTGGGGAGCAACTGGGGATGGATCCTGGCTTTGTTCCTGGTTTTCTTTGAGATCACGCCGATCAAGCTGCATCCGATCACTTCCCTGCTGGGATGGATCGGAAAGAAGCTGAACGGCAGCCTCAAACAGGACATCGCGGACCTGCGAAAAGACGTGGACGAACAGCGAATGTCTACGATCAGGACTCTGGTCCTGGACTTCTCCAACTCCTGCCTGAACAAGCGGAAGCACACAAAAGAGGAATTTGATCACATTCTCGAAGAGAACAAAATCTACGAAAAGTTGGTCACGAAGTACAAAGTTGACAACGACGTCTATGCCGAAGCGATTGCCTACATTAAAAGAGTTTACAGGCGGCGCCTCGACAAAGGCGACTTCCTGACGACGCCAAGCGCCGTCGAAATAGACGCGGAGGAATGAGGTGGTCACAGTGGGCAACCGGATTATTGATCCACAGAAACAGTTTTCAAAAAAGTTGGCCCGCTGGACAGCCGTTTTCTGGTTCTTCTATATGTCCTGGCTGAGCGTCCTCATGATGCTCGAGCCGGCTGTCGCGGTCTACACCGTGTACATGGCAATCATTGTCACAGTGGTTATGATCGTGAACGTCTGGGCCTACACGAAGAACAGCGTCTATGAAAAGGCATGCTTTGCCATGCTGGACAAGGCAAAGATCGAAATCGGCCTGAAGGCCGGCGGAAATTCAAAGACGGAGGACAAAGACGATGAAGAAATTCTGAGCGAAGAAGGTGACAACGGATGACCTACGCAGAATTGGTCAAGCGGTTTCTGGAAAAGATTCTGCTGATCTTTAACTCCAACCCGAAGCGCAGAGAGCCAGGCGACGGATCCGACGGCTTCTGTGACTGCATCGGTCTGATCATCGGCGCGATCCGGAGAATGGGCCTGAAGTGGACCGGCATCCACGGCTCCAACTGGGCTGCCCGGAAAGAGATCGTCAACCTGCAGCCGATCAAGAGCCAATCCCAGCTCAAGCCCGGAGATATCGTCCTGAAGGCGGTTGAAAAGGGGAAAAGCGGCTGGGATCTGCCAAAGCGGTACCAGAAGGGCGGGAAATACTACAACGGCGACGAGAAGGACTACTATCACGCCGGCGTCGTGTACTCTATACAGCCCTTCCAGATCCGCCACATGAGCTCCAAAATGACGATCGACACCAAAGTCAACGTGTACCACCCTTGGACACACTTCGGCCAGTCCAGGCAGATTTTGGCTGCGGCCAAGGATGAACCGACGCCGGCACCGACGCCGACTCCCGAACCCACACCCGGGACCGGAAAGCAGGCTGTTGTCGTCGCAGATTCCGGTGGCACCGTCAACCTGCGCGTTGGTCCGAGCACCAAAAAGCGGATTATCGTCCGTGTTCCGCTGGGCCGGACAGTCGAGATCGTGTCTCCTGGTGAAACCTGGTGCGAGGTGGTCTATGATCGCTTCCGGGGCTACATGATGGCAGAGTTCCTGGACATCATAGGAGACGGCAAAGGAAAATACTGATAGGAGGAAATCAAAATGGATGTAACAGCTTTTGACCTGACCAAGGTCATTGTCGCGCTGATCGGCCTGCTGAGCACGGTCCTGACTGTGTTCCTGGCTCCTTATTTGAAAGCGAAGATCGACAACGAAAAGCTCAAGAAGCTGGGAGAACTTGCCAGGCGTTTTGTGCTGGCAGCTGAGCAGCTGATTGGCCCTGGACAGGGAGCGGAGAAAAAGGGAAAGGTCCAGGAATGGCTTGAGGAAAAAGGATACAACGTCAACCTGGACGAGGTTGACTCCGCCATTGAGGCCGCTGTCAAAGAAATGAACATTGCCATGGGCGCCGGCAAATAATAATGAAGCAACCCTGCGACCGGAATTGCCCAAAAAGATCCAGCACGTGTCATTCGACCTGCCCGGAATACGCGGAGTTTTTCGCAAAGCGGGAAAAGGAACGGAAGGCAAACGCCGGAAAGAAATACAGCAGCGAGTCAATGCGGAAGTATCTTGCCCAGGAAGCGGTCCGAAAGAATCGCAGATGAGCGGCGCCGGAGCGATCCGGCGCTTTTTTGTTTGGGCCGAAAAAATTTCTTGACTTTTTACTATGCGCATAGTAAAATGATTCTGGGCCCCCGAGAGGGCACCGGAAGGAGGACAGGCAATGATGATGGATAAGAACGGACGCGAGATCCGGACCGGCGATGTGGTCCGCATCAGCAACGCTTTCTTCAAGAACGACAACGGACTCTACTTTGTAGCTCATTCTCCGGGAGATCGTTCCTGGTGCGGCAATGACTACAGCCTCCGGAAGATCTGCCGGGACGGCAGCCTGAGCGTCGCCAAGTACAATGTCTCCTTCTGGCCGCTCATGGCCTGCTGCAGCGACCGCATGAAGAATGCACTCGCCCGTGACTGGAACCGGGACCATGCCGAGATCGAGGTCATCGACACGGTCGACCGGAGCGCGATCCGCGACTACTTCGCCAAGAAGGCCGCGGACATCGCCGCCAGGCTCGACGACATGCGCTGGAACTACGGAAAGCACTCCGCAGTTTACATCAACGACGATCAGATCCGCCGTCACTATCTGAGAGTGGCCGCGCGACTCGCCTGAAAGGAGGATCCAAAATGACTGATCTGATGAATCTTGTTTCCAGCAAGGAAGCGGAGAGCGGCTTCTGGCCGACTCCGCCTTCCCTTGTGCGGAAGATGCTCGAGAATATCAATTTCCTGTATGCAGACAGCATGCTCGAGCCAAGCGCCGGCAAAGGTGACCTGGCGCTGCCGATGATCGAAAAGTGGCGCCTGGCTGTCCACGACTACTGCAAGAACAAGGTCCCGGACCTGGACTGCGTCGAGATCGACCCGAACCTCCGCGCAATCCTGAAGGACAAGGGCCTGCGGGTGGTCCATGACGACTTCCTGACCTACAGCACCCAGAAGCGCTATTCCCTGATCGTTATGAATCCGCCCTTTGAGGACGCTGCGCGCCACATCCTGAAGGCAATCTCCCTTCTGCGTCCGGAAGGCCGCCTGGTGGCCCTGTGCAATGCGGAAACGCTCCGGAATCCGTACACGAACGAGCGGAACCTGCTGGTCCGGACCCTGGGGGACGCGAAGATCGACTACCTGCCTGGCGAGTTTCTGAACGCCGAGCGGAAGACAGACGTCGAGATCGCCATGATCTCCTACAAGGCGCCGGCCTCCGATCTGGATGACAGCCTGATCCTGGAAAAGCTGAAGCCTGGTCACAAGTACGTCGAAATGAGCCCGGAAGAATCCGCAGCCCTGAGCAAGGCCGATTTCGTCGAGGCAATCATTGACCGCTACAATTACGAGGTCGAGAGCGGGATCCACCTGATCCGGGAATACAGATCCGTCTCTCACATCCTGAAGGGTGACAACACGTCCGCTTCGATGAGTCTGACGCTGGGCCGCGACACGAACGCCACAGAAAACGAATGGGTCCGGGCTGTCCGGCATAAGTACTGGTCCATGCTCTTCGCGGCGCCCCAGTTCATGAACCAGCTGACCAGCAACCTGCGCGACAGCCTCTATCACCGCGTCAAGGAGCTCGAAGAGTATGAGTTTTCCTACTTCAATATCAAGGAGATCATGATCCAGATGAACGCGCACGTCTCCGAAGGGGTGGAAAGCACGATCATGAAGCTCTTTGATGACTGGACCAGGAAA
>Ga0310696_10010389_pt1 | contig 10714 bp, 14 predicted proteins | sample AusTroGonzalo_MG_4_FD_203885 | JGI IMG/M metagenome (GOLD analysis project Ga0310696, IMG submission 203885) | Bovine rumen microbial communities from tropical cattle in Woodstock, Queensland, Australia - Gonzalo_02 (v2) (version 2) | ecosystem: Host-associated > Mammals > Digestive system >... | reverse complement strand
CCTCACCTCCGGCACCCCCTCCGACCTCGTCGCCGAAGACCTCCGCCGCGCCATCTCCTCCCTCAACCAGATCCTCGGCACCGACCTCATCGACCCCGAATCCCTCCTGCAGAATATCTTCCGGAATCATTGCATCGGGAAGTAAATAGAAAGTACTAACTTCCATCAAATTGGTACTATTTAGTACAAACTATCTCATTTTCAATGACATATTAGACAAATAATTCCGGATATTCCTTTTTGATATCCGTTTTTTTTCATTAAATTTGAACCACATTTGAACCACGCGTGGTTCAAGGTTTATAACATTGTACGCCAAAATGGAAAATTTTACGTCATTTTACAACATTTTACAAACTGTCCACCATAAAATTGTATATTTGGCGTCATGGAAGTCTTAAGTTTTGTATTTTTGCAATAGATGTAAAAACTATGTACAAGACAACGAGGAAGTGCAAGTGCTGTGGAAAGCTGTTTACGCCCGAACATGGACGTCAGGTTTTCTGCACTCCGGCGTGCCGTGAGCTGTATAAAAAACGCTCTACCAGGCTTCGGAAGAAGTCCGTTACATCTGTAAAACAGATTACGCAGATCCAAAGTGTCCTTTCCAACAAGGAACTGCTTTCCATTGCCGAGGCGGCAGAGTATCTGGGTGTCTCCCGTCCTACCGTTTATGCCCGCATCAAGGAAGGAGAACTTGTGCCTGTCCGGGTTTCGATACGGACCGTAAGGATTCCCATCGAGCAGCTCAAGCGTGATTCCAACCGTCTCCCCCAGCCCTTCAAGGGCGATTACTCTATCCTTATCACCAAGGAGGAAGCCCTGGAGCGTTATGATGTAGGGTTGAGTTGGATATACAAGAGGATGAAAGACGAAGGTATCCGCACTAAGATCATCAAGGGGAAGACCTATTTCCCAAGAAAGGAACTCGACAGGTTCCTCCCCCTCAGGAAACACTACAATCCTGACGAATGGTATGACGCAGCAGAACTGATGGAGCGGGAAGGACTGACACGTAAATACATTTCGTACTTCATCCGAAGGAAAGGGATCACCTGCCGCCGCCAGGGATGGACTCTGCTTATCCATAAGGAGAGTTGGGACAAGGCTAAACTCGTCCGCGGTGACATTGAGAAGAACTATCTCACCGTCGATCAGGCCAGGAAACTGTACCATATCGGACAGCAGACCTTCTATGACGGCGTGCATGAGGCCGGTCTGCAGGGAATCCGCGAACACAATTTCATGTACTACAGCAAATCGGAGCTTGACCGTCTCTTCAAGGACAAGACGCCCAAGATCCCGCCGGAGATCCGAAGGAACTACATACGGAGCGGGGATGCACTGAAGAAATACCACATCGGGCAGAAGCGTTTCAGTGATGAGACGAGGGCTGCCGGTGTCACCAAGGTCAAGACGGAAGGCAACTACGTCTGGTACAAGAAATCGGAGCTGGATAAACTATTCAAAAAGATAAGCGACCAATGAAAGCGACAAAAGTAACCCTCAGGCAGCGTCTTCTGAATAGCGGGAAGATTACGCTGTATCTGGATTTCTATCCACCACTCAAAGATCCGGAGACGAAGAAGAACATCCGGCATGAGTACCTGGGCATCTACCTCGTCAAGAGTCCTAAGTTCGCTATCGAGAAAGAAGCGAACAAGGAGAAGATGCGTCAGGCCGAGGCCATCCGCTCCCAACGCGAGCTGTCGATCATCCGAGGGCAGTACGGATTCCTGGACACGCACACGCCGAAGATGGATTTCCTGGCCTATTTCCGTAAGAAGTTGGATTCCAAGGATCAGAAATGGATCAGGGTGTACGACCATTTCAAGAACTACTGTGAAGGGTCGTGCCGCGTCGCCGACCTGACCGTGCCTTTCTGTGAAGGCTTCCGGGAGTACCTCCTAAACGCCAAGCAGCTGAGGGACGAGGAGAAGGACCTTTCCCAGAACTCCGCTGCCGGGTACTGGTCAACCTTCCGCGGCTGCCTCAAGGTCGCGTACCAGGAGGGTATCCTGCAGGAGAATGTGAACGAATTCCTTGAGCCCATCGCCGCGTTGACCGGACGCCGGGAGTTCCTCACCCTGGAAGAGGTCCGCATGCTTGCGAATACGCCCTGTGATGTCCCGGACCTGAAGAACGCTTCACTGTTTAGTTGTCTTACAGGCCTGCGTATCAGTGACATCCTTGCTCTTACTTGGAGCAATATTGTAAAAGCCCAGGACGGAGGATGGTGCATCCGGATCCGGACTGAGAAGACCGATACCGAAGCGACGCTCCCCCTCACTGACGAGGCGTACATGTTATGTGGAGAGCATTCGGAAGGGCTCGTCTTCAAGAATCTCAAGCGCTATTACACGCATGAGCCGCTGAAGGAGTGGGTCAAGGCTGCGGGCATTACCAAGCACATCACCTTCCATTGTTTTCGTCATACGTTCGCCACCCTTCAGGTGAACGAGGGCACGGACATATACACCGTTTCCCATCTTCTCACCCACGCCAATGTCGGTACTACGCAGATTTACGCCGATATCGTAGACAAAAGCAAGCGTGAGGCCGTCGAGCGCATCAAGATCATGGAGGAACCCAAGACAGCAGAAAAGACTGAGGATAATAAGGAGTAGCTCTTTAGATATGAGGATCCGTAACTTCTACAGATCGAGACCAGATCTCGATAAAATGCAAGGAGTTAGACAATTCCTTGTACCGATAGTGACAAAATTCTATAACGGTGAGGTCGAAGGCGCCCAGAGGTTGAAGGACACTTCCCTGCCGACACCTACACTGTTCAACTGCATGGAGACGATTCTGGCCAGGCTGAATGAGAAGGAGTACCCCGAGCTTCTTGTCGGAGAGATCTGGGACGATCTGCGACTGAAGAGCCAGAAACCATCGACAGAGCATCGTCTGGTCCATTTCTTCGATTTCAACTACTATGAGTATCGGGTCAACCGCTGGTTCGAGGCGACGGTGATCTTCGGCGCGGTTTATTTCGTAATGGCCTTCGAGAATCCAGACCTCCGGTGCTGTCTCAGCGCCATCAAGAACAAAGCCGTCTACAGCCCGGAAGCCATCCCCTATTTCAACGTCTTCGAGAAGGAACTGGCCAGACGTGACAAGCAGCCGGTCCAGGAGGGTCCGGGTGACTACGACCCCCGCCAGGATGTCATCCTCGAGCTTAAGATGCGGACCGAACGGGCTATGAATGACTTCTCAAATCAGAAACCGCCCGAGGGATATGTGAGCATCGATGCCCTGCTCTATGCCACTGAGCACTACTTCTGCAAGGATGCGGAACCTATTCTGAATACCCTGGAGTACGTCGTTTCGCAGACGAACGGTTCGGAACTCGACCGTATCCGGGCCAAGAGGAAGGCACTGGCTGGCTACAGTACCAAGTCGACCGCCGAGAAGGATTCCGGTATGACCACGGGACAGCAGGTGCTCTTCTTCTACTACATCTTCGATTCCCTAGGCTTAAACTTCCACAACTCGGACAAGGCCGCATGGATCCGGCTTCTCCAGAGCGTCACTGGCAGGAACAAAGACAACATCAAGAAGCGCCTTGATTTCAGGTTCGATGATGACCAGACCCAGAAGGACCTCCGCATCGTCGCCGGTTGTCTGAAGGAACTCTTTCCATCCATCGCTACCAAAATAGAACGCGACAGTAGTATTTAGCAGAAAAACAGAAATTTGGGGATACTTTGGTGTACCCCTAAACCTACCCCGGCCCCCATCAGGGCCGGTATTTTTGTGCCGTGGTCCAGGTCGGGCCACGGTTTCCTGTTTGCTGCCGCGAATCTGGGACCAGGTATTCACTTAAAACCATGCTAATGTCATGTTACCAGATGAACAAATCTCATTCGATCATCTCCCCAGAATCCTTTCTTCCCTGTCGAAGGACGTCAAGGAGATCAAGAACTTCATGATCCGCAACCACGAGGACGTGTCCGAACCCGATGAATGGATGGACGTCCGTGACCTGTGCGCGTATCATCCCAATCACCCTTCAAAGAAAACAGTCTACCATTGGGTGGCCATCCGCCGGATCCCGTACCATAAGGAGGGTAAGCACATACGGTTCTGCCGTTCCGAAATAGATACCTGGCTTGCAAAAGGTTATCACCGGACAGATGATGAATTGGTTGAAGACACGATAGGCTACATTAATTACAATCGATAAAGGCACGGGATATGGAAAAAAGAGTCACGTTAGATAATTTCAAGGAGATATGGGAGTCCTTGCTTATCAGGGCGTCTGACGAGTTCGAAATACCGCCGGAGGTAATCAGGATTGAGGGCACTACCATCAGCACGCTGGGAAATTTCAGCGCGTCTACGGGCAAGGGTAAATCGAGGAAGTCTTTCAATGTAAGCGCTATCGTCGCGTCTGCCCTGACCGGCAGGAAAGTTCTCAATTACGAGGCCAGCTTTCCTGAAGGAAAGGATCGGATCCTGTATTTTGACACGGAACAGAGCCCTGATCACTGCCGGACTATACTGAGGCGTATCAACAAGCTCTGCGGCTATCCGGAGAAGAAGGACGATGACCGTATCCGTTTCGCCTTCCTTCGCCAAGAAACTACCTTGGATCGTCGGGATATCATTGAATGTGCCCTGATCACAGAGCCGAACATCGGGCTCGTCATCATCGACGGACTGAGGGATCTCCTCTTCGATATCAATTCTTCAACTGAGGCGGCGGAAGTGATTGGCTTGCTGATGAGATGGAGCAGCCAGTTCAACGTCCACATACATACTGTCCTTCACCTGAACAAGGGCGATGACAACCTGCGCGGCCACATTGGTACGGAGCTCAACCACAAGGCGGAGACCATCCTCCAGATCAAGGTGAGCGAGGAAGACGAAAACATCAGCGAGGTCTCTGCATCCATGGTAAGGGACCGCAAGTTCCCTCCCTTTGCTTTCAGCATTGATGACGAGGGTGTGCCGGTGCTGGAAGAAGACTATGAGTTCGACCCAAAGCCGAAAAGGGAGTCTTTCAATTATAAGAAAATGTCGGAGGAAAAGCACCGGGATGCCCTGGACAAGGCCTTCGAAGGTGCCGCCAAGGTGGGGTATGGCGAACTAATCGACAGACTCAAGGTGGGCTATGAAGCCCAGGGCTTTGGCCGGTCGTACGCTATCCTGTCCAAATTGAAGACATTCCTCGTTGAGAATGGAATGATCATCAAAGAGAACAAGAAATACTTGTACAACCGGGATTTCCACTATGTCCAAGACGGTTCTGACCAAAACGGTATAGTTAGGTAAGGGTGCCTATAGGGAAAAAGTAACTATACGGTTTGCTTTTAACTGGCACTTTTATGGTCCCTTCATGTCCAATGACTGCATAAATGACCGCTTTAATTACCGAATCATAAAGCATTTTAATACAATGAAAATAGAAGAATTGAAAAGGATCCCGATTTGGGAACTATTATCTCATCTGGGCATAGAGCCGGTATCGAAGAGGAGCGGCGGGTCACAGTTGATGTACCATTCCCCTCTCCGTCCTGATAAAAACGCATCCTTCTCGGTGTCCACCCGGAAGAACCTCTGGCTGGATTTCGGAACTCAGCAGGGAGGCAACGTCATCGACCTCGCCATCGCCCTGAAGGGTTACTGTCCGTTCAGCGAGGCTGTGACCTGGCTTGAGGAGCAGGCCGCGTCTTTCTATAAGGACATACCTTATGAGGACATCAGCCGCTTCAGGGAGAAGCACATGTCAAAGATGTCGGGAAACTCGAGCATCAGCAACATGAGGGTGTTGGACCTGACCCATCCCGTCCTTCTGGAGTATCTGGAATCCCGGGGTATTCCTGCCGAGATCGGCCAGCGCTACTGCAAGGAAGCACACTACACGGTCCGGGACCGGGAGTTCTACGCCATCGCCTTCATGAACATCCTGGGAGGGATGGAACTCAGGTGCCGGTATTTCAAGGGATGTCACGGGGTGAAGGCTCCGAGCATCGTCCGGGTTGACAAGTCGGAAAGGACTCCAACCTGCTGTGTCTTCGAGGGTTTCATGGATTTCCTGTCGTACAAGGTGCTGGAAGAAAGGAGGGACAGTGAGATGGTCCAGCGGCTTTCCTGCGACTGTATCATCCTGAATTCCACGAGCATCATCCAGCGGGCCATCCCTTTCATCGGGGTCTATCTCAGCGCGGACAGCTACCTCGACAACGACTTTGCCGGCAGGCAGGCCTTTGATACCATCGACCTGGTGAATCCCGGGAGAATCCATGATATATCGACCAGGTTCAAGCCATACAAGGACCTGAATGATTATCTGGTCAGCGGATTTAGGTAGGGCCTCTTTCATAGCAAACTGCCGCCACCTCAACGTGACGGCAGTTCTCTTTGTCTTCCTGAGGCTCAGCCGAAGGATCTACTTCGAATACAGCCCCATCCTCCTGAATGTCACATCGCCCTCGATCAGGTTCGGCCCGTCCGTATTTATCTCAAAGCGCTCAAGCACCAGCTTGTCCTTGCTGCACTCCTTAACCCAGTAACCAACAGTAGGCGTATACGCGGCCTTCCGGTCCTCTTGCTTGAAGTCATGATCCAGCTCAAAGAGATAAAGAGCCGGAGTGGAGCCGCCTACGCCCGGATAACCGTTCTGATGCTGCTGGTAGATATATTTCGACTCCGAATCACCGGTAAACACATCTGAGACATAGATGCTTAGAATCCACGTTTGAGGATCCGCGTCGCCCGCTTTGAAATCCCATATCACCAGCCCTGCATCCTGCACTCCTTCCGGATACACCTTCTCCCAACTTCCTTCCAGATTATCTGCCAGGTTTATTTCAGGAATCAGTTGTTTTTCACACCCGCACAGCCCTGCCACCAGCAGCGCCGCGCAAATCATTGTTCTCAATATCTTCATAACGCTCGTTTTCTTATTAAACACACAAAATGCCGAAATACTGCTTCAAAAATCTTTTTTTCCACCTTTTGCCAGGGAGGATATTGTATCAATCATCGGAAACGCTGTGATACTCGCCTAATCTGCTGATGCAAATGAGATTACATCGCCCGCTTGGCGTATCGTTTCCGATTGTTTACCTCGCTAGAAGAAATTTTCGTATTTTTGTGAAAAAGGCTCTATATGAAAGGTTTGATTCAAAAAGAGACACTCTATAGATTAAAAACCGTCATAAAAAAATTACCCGGATGGAGTTTTATCATTGCGGGGGTTTTTTGGAAGTTTTTTGTTGATATATTCTTTTCATCGATTTCAAGTGAGCGAATTGGCGCTGTTCATTCTTCAAATGATTATTATCATATTATTATTGCAGTCTGTTTCGCGCCTTTTATTGAGACGGCGTTTTTCCAGTTTCTTCCGATTGAATTGGTTGAAAGACTCTCTCTGAAGTTTTTTAAGAAAAGACTCTCCGTCTTTGCAATTCTTATTTCCGCCATTCTTTTTGGTCTTTCTCATAGCTATAACCGTTTATCAATAATAGCAACGTGTATTTCTGGATTAGCACTATCTTCCACATATGTGATTTTTAGATATCGGAAGCAGAGTGCAGGTTACGGCTTTTTCATGACGACACTCTTACATTTCATAGTTAATCTAATCATTAATGTCGCTAGATTAATCTTCCTTAACTGATATCCAGATTCTCTTCATGAAATTGTATGAAAATGTTTCTTTCGCATTATTCGCTGAGGGGGAGGGAAAAGATGAAGAGTTCCCTTCTTTGTCTATTAGTCAGGAGGATACATGATATGTCGAATAAGTATGAACCTATCAACGACCTGAACGATTATCTGGTCAGCGGATTAAGGTAGAATCTTTTTCAATGCAAAACTGCCGTCATCTTAGAAAAGGTGGCGGCAGTTATTGTCTTTCTATGTATGTGCTATTTGAACTGGAATAAGTAGGGTGGGAACGACGGGATCAAGTCGGATGGGATCATGGATATCGTGATGGCGGAAAGGATAACGACGACCACGATGACACTGACTGCCAGGCGGACAGTACGCATGTCTCTGCGGGATACTTCTAGAACGAGGCGGATGCAATCCTCTTTCTGCCTTGCGGGGTTCATGGCTGCCGGAACGGGCATAGCGTTGATCTGGCGGACGATATCCTTCAGGAAGGGTCCGCTATTCTTGACCTCCGGCTGATGCCGCAGCATGAACTGCTTTATGTCTTTATCTTTCACCATTTCTTTCAAGTATTTTCTTCAGGTGTCTCCGTGCTCTGTGCAAATGTGAACGAACGGTCACTGACGCCATTCCAAGTATCTCGGCGATCTCTTTCGTGGAATAGTCTTCTATGTAGAACAGAAGGACCGTCGCCTTCTCGGATGATGTCAATCCATCGATCGCTGCATATAGTTCATTATAGTCTTTCCCATAATCATCATCTGCAGGGATGCGGTTCTCCTTCTCGGTTATGGATTCGGTATCAAGGATTCTTTTGCCGATATGGTCGCAGAAGCAGCCGTATCCGATACGGAACAGCCATGTGCTGAACGATGAGCGCCCTTGGAATGTATCGTAATGTAGGTATGCTTTGAGGAGGGTTTCCTGGGCGATGTCATCGGCGGTGAAGACATCCCCATGACACATGCCGAGCAGGAACCTTCTGAGGGGCTCCTGCAAGGTGTAGATCTCGGCTATGAACTGCTCTCTGGTCATCGACGGTTACGCCGTCTTGTTCATCCTCTTCTTTTGATTGAAATAGGATACCAGGTAAGCAACTCCGACACCGACCACGATGGCTGCAACGACCATCACCAAGGTCACGACAAATGCAGCCGACATCATTTGTGACTGGCCCCAGCCAGGCGTATTAACTTGTGATTGCAAGTAAGAATAGAAAATGGCGGTAGCGACAGCGATGACCACTCCGGCAAAGGTGAAGATGATACCGATACGAAGGCTGTTCTGAAGCCTATGCTCCTCTGTGACAGGATTCGTCAGGGACTTGGCGAGCATCTCAGGATCGACGATGCTGCCTTGCTCGATCTCCTTGAGCAGGATATCCTTTTTCGTCCTCAGGAGGTTCCTGCGGTAGAGATAGTAGAACATGATGGGCAGCAGGATAACTGCAGCAGGAATCAGTGCTTTTAGAAAACTGAATAAACGGAAAGCGAAGTCCATGTTAAAAAAGCTTTAATGGTTTCAACACCTGTTAGACCGGGGAAAACGTAAAAATGTTGCACCCTGACAAAAAAGTACACGTTTTTTTCTCTCGGAATCAAAGGTACCCAATAATCGCCAGCAATCCTATGGCGTCCTTGGCACTTTCCCAAATCCTCGTCCTTTCCCGGGACGGGGATTTTTTATGCCCGGTCGGGAATCTGAGTATACGCTACGAGTATCATCTCGTCTTTTCTTCCCTCTTTTCGGGCCGATTCAGGCCTCCGGACTCCCCTGTCGGTTCCTCTTCTTTCTTCCCTTTCCTAATTTGACCACCGGGGATGCGCCCCGGGAGGCCCTTCGTTGGCATTTTCCGCGAAAACGCACTCCCCGGAACCGGAAATGAAAAGAACTAAATCAGGACCCGAACAATGAGTGCTTTCTGGATCTTCGCCGTCGCCCTTACGGTGGCGTACATCATTTACTACTGTGTCATCATCGCCAAGGACCTGGCCAAGCCCAGGGAGCAGGTTTCCTCGGACGAGGAGACCTTCGAACTCGCCGACACCGCACCGGAGCCCAGCAAGGTCGTCGCCATGACGGACAAGGGCTTCCAGGTGCAAGATGGCTTCGGCAACGTCAGGGAGCAGGAGATCACGAACGTCCCCGCTCCCCTGCCTGCGGACAAGGAGGACGAGGACCCGGGCCCGACGATGGGAGCGGACGGCGCTCCGGTCACCGCGACCGGAAGGAAGATCGCAGCGGCTCAGGACGAGATGGTACCCATCGACCCCAAGTCTACGGGCGAGCAGTCGCTCAATGACCTGAAATCCATCATGGAGGGGAAGGTCCCGTCTGTCAACATCGAAAAGACTTACACACCTCCGGAGAAGTCCTCCGAGGACGAAACCACGAAGAAGGAACTGGATCATGACGGTGGTCAGCGGATATAGGGGGCGGCTCGCTCCCCTGCTCCTGTCCGTGCTCGGGCTGATGGTCGCGCAGATAGCGTCGGCCAAGTCCGGCGGCGTGGACTACTCCTGGGGCGCGGGGGCGCTGGCCAAGGCCCACGACTACACCGTCACGATGATGCTGTACGTGCTGTACGTCTGCTACGCCGTCGGCAGCGTCATGGCCATCATCTCGGCCCTGCTGATCTACTTCAAGATGCAGTACCACGAGGGCGAGGTCATGAAGAACATCATGACGCTCATCGGTGCGGTCCTGTTCATCATAGGCGCCTCGATCGTCTTCCCGGCCTTCTTCGGCTATCGCGTATAAGGAAAATACATCCGCTTGGAATCGCAAAGACAGGTGCACATGTCGGGACGGATGCCGGGCGATGGGAAGGCTCCCTGCGGGGAGCGATAACACGAAGTCAAACAACAAAAACGAAACACCAGCTTATGCGAAAGATTCTCAACAGTGTGAAGAAGTTCCTCGCCTCCCCGAAGACGAGGGCTGTCGCCCTGATGCTCCTGGTAGGTGGGACCGCGGCGTTCGCGCAGTCCACGGCAGGTGACTACACCGCCGGCACGAACGCCCTCACGACCGTCGCCGAGGAGATCGCGAAGTACGTCCCGATCGTCGTCAAGCTCTGCTACGC
>Ga0310696_10010388_pt1 | contig 10715 bp, 5 predicted proteins | sample AusTroGonzalo_MG_4_FD_203885 | JGI IMG/M metagenome (GOLD analysis project Ga0310696, IMG submission 203885) | Bovine rumen microbial communities from tropical cattle in Woodstock, Queensland, Australia - Gonzalo_02 (v2) (version 2) | ecosystem: Host-associated > Mammals > Digestive system >... | reverse complement strand
GACGTTGACGACCGCAAACCGCTTGAGCACAAGGCTTTTGTGGAGTTCCTATATGGGAAACTTGTCGGGGACAAGGGATATATCGGCAAGGAACTTTTCCACCGCCTGTTCGTCGACGGCATACAGATGATCACAAAGCTCAAGAGCAATATGAAGGGAGCTTTGATGACCATGTCAGACAGGCTACTGACTAGGAAGAGAGCCATTATAGAAACCGTTAATGACGAACTGAAGAACATCGCACAGGTAGAACACTCACGTCACAGGTCATTTGATAACTTCATGGTTAATCTACTGGGAGCACTGGCTGCTTATTGCTTCTTTCCCAAGAAGCCATGTATTGCCTGTGAAAGGGCTATTGACAACCAATTAACACTGTTCTGAATTCGTCGAACTCACGTTAGATTACCTCCAGCATGAACCCGTAAAAAAGACCTCATGCTCGACATTACCTATTACCCATGTCGACCGATTTCTGAAAAAGTGGGGAAAAGATTTGGTTCTTTCCCCATTTATTTGTATCTTTGCGACAAGAATTACATATTACCCTGACTTGAAGCAAGGAATAATAGAATAAACAATATATGGGTGAGACCATTTACGACGTATTTATCAGTTATTCATCGAAAGACCAGAAGGTGGCTGAAGGGATATGCGCTTATCTGGAGCAACGGCATATCCGCTGCTTCGTGGCATTTCGCGACATTCCTAAGGGGAAGGTATGGGCTAGTGCCATCGTAGAGGCCTTGGATGCGAGCCACATGATGATAGTTGTGTTCTCCAAGAACTTCAATATATCGGAGCAGGTGGACAGGGAAATCGAGTTGGCTGCCGAAGACCATAAGCCGATACTGACCTTCCGTCTGTCAAACGATGCCTTTAAGGGTGCTAAGAAATATTACCTGAAAAATATCAACTGGATTGATGCTTTCCCTGAACCTGACAAGTGTTTTGGTGAACTCGCCGAAGAGGTTGGAAAACTGATAGATATTTCTCATGACGATTTTTCGTTAGAAGAGAGGGCAGAAGAAAACATTTTTATAGCGAATTCCGCGTTGTCCTGCCTGAAAGTCAAAGCAGATATGAATTGCATATTCTATATTGATGGGGAAGAGTGTGCGCATCTTAAGGCTGGCATCATCCAGAAATTCCCATTGGCAAAGGGCGAATATGAACTGATGTTCGTCAGCGAAGACAATGATGATGATCGCCTTGAGTTGGAGTTTGAGATGCCAGAGGTGGACAAACTGCAGAAAGTGAATTTGAGTGAGACAAGGAACGCCCGACTACAGAAAGAGGCAGAGGCAAGGAGAATCGCCAAAGAAGAGGAACGGAAGCACGAGACCGAACAGAAAGCAAACGAGGAACGGAAGCGTTGCGAAGAAGAGGAACGGGCTTGGTATACAAAGACGTTAGAACAAATCAGCAACCCGCTGGTAGGACATATTAGTTTGGTCGAGTCTGCTGCTTTCAGCCCTGATGGCAGGCGCATCGTCTCGGCATCTGCTGACAATACCATCCGCATCTGGGATGCACAGACGGGCAAGCAAATAGGCAACCCGCTGGAAGGACATAAAGGATGTGTCTTTTCTGCTGCTTTCAGCCCCGACGGCAAGCGTATTGTCTCAGCATCTGATGACAGGGCCATCCGCATCTGGGATGCACAGACGGGAAAACAAATAGGCAATCCGTTGGAAGGACATACTGACGGTGTCTATTCTGCCTCTTTCAGCCCCGACGGTAAGCGCATCGTATCAGCATCCTCTGACAAGACCATCCGTATCTGGGGATTTCCTGACTCTCCCTGGTTCCCCAATGGTTAAAGCCAACAAAAATCTCCATCAGAGACAAAACAACAAGAAGATGCAGAGTCTTGTTTCAGAAAAGGTAACGACTGCTATGATGAGGAAAATTACGTTGAGGCCGTAAAGTGGTAACGTAAGTTGGCGGAGCAGGGGCTTTGTCCCACAGAAATGGCAGCGCTCGACCTCAGGTCGCTTGCCGCTCGGCTATGTCGCTTTCACAAAGCGAAGCAACTGAAAAAACCAAAGGAACGCAAGAAATAGCGGAAGTGTTTTCTCGCCATTTCTATTATCGTATACCAAGAGGTGAGGCAGGCCCTGACGTGTATGTCCTGAGAACTGTGTCTTTGGGACGCATGGATTGGCCATCCGACTGTTCATCATGCGTTTTTTCAACCTAACAGTCGAGGACTTTGAACAGATGGCAGCACCATAGACCCATAAAAATATAAACATTTATTTATCCACCTATTCATCCGCCGAGATTCCGAAAGGAGTTTCGGCGGCTGTTGTGTTATAGATATGTGACAGGGCAGACGCTCACACTACCCCCCATTTGTGTCCGATAGAAACCACCTGAGAAGATCAAAAAAGAAAAAGGGTAAGGCCCAAAAATCTTCAGAAAAAAATCGCAATTCCTTTCTTGGTTCAGAAAAAATTACTAATTTTGTAGCGCAGAACCTTACCATCTGCACTATGATTCAACTCACTCCAATAACTAAAAACCTGTATGCATATCTATATCTTTATTTCTTATGGCCACGACAAGTATGCTGATCGTACTCGCATGCTCTACGAACAACTGTGCAAAAGTGACGAGAACTTTGCAATATGGTGGGACAACAAATTGGAAGTGTCAGACGACTGGATTATAGAGATTGAGAAGCATCTGAACAGACTGATCGAAAACAATCCAGACTCCTGTTTTATTTATGTTATCACCCCATATTCTGCCAATACCATTCGTGATAATTTCTGCATAAAGGAGATAGTGAAAGCGCTTGGTAATAACATACGGGTGATACCTATTAAATTGGCAGAGGCCCCTTTGCCTTTATTGCTGGGTAATATACAGTGGCTTGACTTTTCTGACATCAATATAGCATCCGACAATCCAGAGTTTGTTAACCGGATGGAGAATCTGAGTAAGATTATCAAGGAACGTAAGCAACTATCGGGAGACGGTAAGCAAGCCATCTTGATGAACAAACTAGAGCCATGCTCATTTTCACTTGAACTAGATAAACACCTGAAAAACTATGAGACACGACAATGGCTTCTCAAGTCTGTCAGAGATTGGATAGAAAAAGGCAGCAGACAAATCTTGCTATTGTTAGGCGGCCCTGGAACAGGAAAGACCGCATTCTCTGTTTGGATGAGTTACAGCGAACTGTCTGAATATGTGTGTGCTTGGCATTTATGTCAGTATAGTGATAAGTATACATGCAACCTAAGAAATGCCGTAAAGTCATTGGCCTATTATCTCTCGACCCGTATTCCCGCATTTTATAAGAATATGGAGATAGCGGATGTAGACAAGATTTTGCAAGAGGCAGAATTCGATGGAGCGACTTTATTCAAATATCTTATACTAAACCCGCTTCAGAAGATAGAAAGCCCGGAGAAGACAGTTGTAATTCTGATAGACGCTTTGGACGAAGCCACTCAGGACAACCATAATGGGTTGGCAGAGATCATTTCTATTTATGCCGGACAGTTGCCTCACTGGTTAAAGATCATCATTACCAGTCGAAATGATTCTTCTATCACTACATACCTGAAGGATATATCAGAAGTCATCAATTTGGATGATGAAAACCTGTCATCAAATAGTGCGGAAGATATACAACGCTATGTAGGAAAGATGCTCAAGGATTCATCGTCGTCAATTCAGAAGGTTACAACAGAGAGTGGCAATAATTTCCTTTATGCTCAGTTGCTCTGTGATACCATCAGGCAGAATCCCAATTTTGCATCAGGAGAGTTGCCCTTAGGAATTAACGGTTATTATTACAGTTATATAAGACGGTATTTTACGAACAACAAATTTACTTTCGATGACCATGCACTCCCGTTGTTACATCTTATACTGACCTCTTACGAACCCTTACGCAAAGAGGTCATCTATGATCGTCTGCACGAGGTGTGTGGCGACTGGTGTGTCAATCATCGAGCGTTTAATAATTTCTTGAAGTGTTTCGGTCCTCTCCTTAAGGAGGTGAATGGATGCCTATTGCCCTTCCATAAGTCACTGTTCGACTGGTTCCTGGATGACGAGAAAAATGAGGAGTATGCGGTTAGTAAGATAGATGGTCTTGAGGTCATGACAAGGTGGGGTCTGGACATGATGCAAGATTTGCCGTTGAAACAAGAAGATACAATGACTAGGCATTTCTATAGGTATCTGCCTCAGTATATGATAGAAGCAAGATACAAACAATTTGAGTCATTCTATGTGGACATAGATTTCTGGCAAAGGCGCCAGCAGGTACTCGGTGTCAACCTGCTTCTTAAGACGATGATAGAAGAACTATCCGTTTGTTCACCAGCGGTCAAGAAGCAACTCTTTGCCAAAGAAGCGTTCTTCAGCGTTCTGAATTTGTTTAATATTGACCTATTTAACACGGGCCGATATGTCAATCTGCATAAACTGGGGTACGTCATCCCCATGTCTTCAGGAATGGACGACGACAGGCGCCTCTTCGCCATCCGCTATTATTACATTAATGAGTTGTATGATGATATTGATGCAAATGTCAGCATCTTTGAAGAGCCATATCAGGATCATATAGTGGAAGCGATGCTGATGAATGAATTGGGCCAGACCTACCGCAAACTCGGACAATTGGAACGTTCTGCTCAGTATTATAGAAGATCACTAAAGGAAGGTATCGAATATGGAGTAACGCTTGATGAGACAATCTACACACGCCTAAACTTATCGCGTATACTGACTTTGCAATGTCGTCATCAGGAGGCTAGGCAATTGCTTGACGAGGCTCTTGAGGAGTTCAACAGCAATCGTTGGAAAGACAGTATTCTGGGAGTTGACTTCGAATTTTCTTCTCAACAACTTATTCGTGGCGTTCGCTATGTTGAACTGGAAACGGAGAATTTCTCAGTCAATCCCAATGATGATATCTGCAAGCAGTCGCTTGACTGGGCTAATGAAGTATATGCAGATCCCGTGAAACGCGACAGATATTATGCAAACCATTTAATAGGAAAATTATTCTATATGATAAAGACAGGCAAAACAGAAGGCCTGTCCGAACTACTAAAAGAATGTGAGCAAAGTATAAAAAGCCAATATGACGGAATCCGATTCACATGTGTTCGTAGTCTTCTGCTTCTCAGTCAGGGAAAGAACCAAGAGTCTCTGCAAATGGCTTCAGATCAACTAAATGCTCTCCTGCCCTTGTCTGTTCATCAGATACAGCGTACAGAACTTGCCGCCATCGTTGGTTATCTGACGAGTTCAGACCAAACAACTTTAATCAGTAAGGAATTCATTCCTTGGTATAAACAGGTTCAGCGAATTATTGATATGATTGTAAGACAACCTTAAAACGGGAAGTATATTTTATGCTACATCACATTGAACTCGCATTTAGAGAAAAACTGACTTTGCGTTCTGCAACACAGTATATCATACTTCATCATACGGAGGTGAAAGGCCGACATGATATCAGGGAGATACACCATTGGCATCTGAACAGAGAAACCAAGGGAAAGAAATGGGCAGGAATAGCATATCATTATTATATTGACAAGGATGGCGAGATTTTCGTGGGCCGTCCTCGGAATACCATAGGGGCACATACCAATGGCTATAACAGCATGTCTGTGGGCGTTTGTTTCGAAGGTGATTTCAATGTGGAGAAAATGAGTGAGAAACAACTAGAGGCATCTGTGATGCTGATTAGCGTTTTAAGTCTAGGCTACCACAATGCCGCTATCAGAGGACACAGGAATTTCAACTCTGCAAAGACCTGTCCCGGACTCCAATTCCCCATGAAAGAATTGCTTAGCAGAATACAAATCCAGAAGAAAAGGTTTATCCGTCTTTACGGGGATCCTAAGATAGTTGATTATGGCTTTTTGTTGAAAGGTTTAGATCAATAAAAGGGATATTTAGTGAGATCATGTAAATTTTTCATTGTTTTTCTTTCGTGATTCGGAATAATTATTTATTTTTGCAAACTGAAACCTAAAATACCTGAAACTGAAAACAATGAGAGGAATAAGACTGACGGCCATCATAATGGCTATGCTGATATGCGGCTTGGTGGGGGCGATGGCCAAGAACCAGGTGAAACGCAGCAACTATATTTATATCTTCGACTGTACCAAGTCGATGATTCGCTACAACATCCTGGACCGCACGCTGCAATTCGTACACGATGACATCAGCGAGCGTAGCCCAGGCAACGAAATCACTGTGGTGCTGTTCCAAGGACAGCCACTGGAGACAGTGCACTTCATGCGCGAAGACTTCAACGAGAGCAAATGGGCGGAGATAGACAAACTGGTGCGCGGACATGCCAACAACGTGACCAACACCAACATTGTGAGTGCCTGGGAGCGCGGCCTCGACTTCATAGACGAGGGTAAGTACAACTACATCTACCTGATGACCGACGGTGAGGACAACGCCCACGGCGGTAGGGGCACGGCAGAGGTATGCCGGCTGATCCGAGAGTGGTGCGGCAAGTTCCGCGACTCGAGGGCCTACTACGTGGAACTCTACGACGGTGCCATCAACGACGAGATTAAGCGGGCCATTGAGGAGAGTTGCAACATCACCGCCATACGCAGCGACTACCACGACCACTTCATGTCGTTCGACAAACAGGAGATAACCGTCAACACCCGTGAACTGAACCAGACGGTGAGACTGCACAGCGACTGGTCGAGGGAGACACCGCTGAGCGCGCAATGTAACGATCCCTTCTTCACCGTTACCGTGGAGGGCGACAAGTTGCTGGAGGGCGGCGTGGCCGATTTCCGTGTGTCGCCACTGGTGAGCCTGCAAGACTTCAGCGACAGCATAGACCATGCACCAGAGTACCGCTTCACCGTCACGCTGACCACCTCACGTCAGGACCTGGGCATCCAGAATCCCGTGATGGAGGTGGTGGTCATCAACAAGCCGGAACGCATCCTCTCCACACCCGTGACCGATGGTGCCGACCTGGGCTGCGCCCACTACTACCCGTCGTTCCTCTTCTGGGGCGAGTCGGAACTGGACACGCTGACACTCGACCTGAAGATGGTGTTCAATGAAGATGCCAAACGGCAGGGGGCCATGCTCAAGATGCAGGTAACCTCAGACCTGGAGGGCGACGGCTACACCCTGTTATATAACGGTCAGGTACAGGAGAACAAGACATTCACCGTCAGCAAGGACGATGCGACGAGCCTGCTACAGATCGTGTTTAACCGCGATGCACAGGATGGTGACCGCAACTTCGTGGTAAAGACGGTGGAAGGCATCCAGTTGGACCGCGTCAACCAGTCGGTACCACAGGAGTACATACTGACGCTGGAGGCCGAATACGACATCGACTGGAACCCGTTGCAGACCATCATCTTCTGGGCCGTCATCGTGTTCATTGGCCTGCTGGTGCTCTGGTTCTGCATGATAAAGCCCGTGGCCTATCCCAAGTTCAGGGGCGTGAACCGCCTGACGCTGACCAACGAGCGCGAAGCCTACTACCAGACGGTGCCTGCCAAGGGCTATCGTGAAATCGTGCTCTGCAACAAGGCAGAAAAGCAGGGGTGGTTGGACAAGACCCTCCGCGGCAAGAAACGCTATGAGGTGGACGAGCGCTGGGATCACCCCGTGGTCATCTCACCCAATGGCAAGGGCATTCGCGTCAATGCCGGTGCCAACTACCTGCTGGACAAGTTCACCTGCGATGCTGGCGACTATCTAGAGATAGAGAGCCTGAGCAGGAACTCGAAGGTAACAATGGAGGTGAATTAAAAGGTGAAAAAGGTAAAAGAATTAAGAATTAAAAATATTTACTACTATGGCTACAAACATTAGAAGGAGTTTATTTATTGGTATTGGCGGAACAGGTATCAACGCCATTCTGAATACCAAAAAGATGTTTTTGGACACCTATGGCGAAGTGCCACCGATGGTGGGATTCCTGGGTATAGACACAGACAAGGGAGAGTTTGAGAAGCAGAAGGTGATGACACGCAAAGGCAAGAGGGTGATGCTCGATGCTGACGAGCAGGTGTCGATCAGCGTGCTCGACCCGTTCTCATTGTTTGAAAGAAACAAGAACTACCTGAACTGGTTCCCCAACGAGAACGCATCGGCTATGGTCACCATGACCGAGGGTGCAGGCCAGGTGAGGAGCAACGGACGCTTCGCCTTCTGGGTCAATCATGAGAATGTGCGCATCAGCATCCAGAACAAGTTGTCGGACATCACCCGTCTGGAGCATATCGACAACGAAGCCTACAAGGTGGTGGGCAACAACACGCCCGTCATCCACATGATCTTCTCCATCTGCGGTGGCACTGGCTGTGGCTCGTTCCTGAGCGTAGCCTATCTCATACGTGAACATTTCCCTGGACACGAACTGAACGGTTATGCCGTGATGCCAGGCGTGTTTATCTCGCAGGTAGAGGCCAAGGTGCCCAATGCCCGCCCCAACGCTTTCGGTTCCATCGTCGACATCGACTGGCTGATGTGTCGCAATGTGAGCACAGAGAAAATAGAGTTGGAGAATCTGAACGCCAGGTTCCAAACCAACATGCCGCCATTTGACACCGTCAAACTCATTGACAACACGAATGCCACCAAGGATTGCGTCAGCAAGATTGACGATCTCTGCGCTATGATAGGCCTCTCGCTGGCCACACTCTCAGGCGACACGTCGGCTGGAGTCAACAGCGACCTGAACAACCTGAAGGTGAGAATGTACTCACGCAACTACGACATCGGCAACAAGGTGGCATGGGCCTCCGGCATGGGTATGTGCGAGATTACCGTCAATGGCAACGAACTGGGTGCCCTCTATGCCCTGAAGGCCGCCCAGCAGATCATAGACACCCTGCAGACAAGCAAGGGTGACGCTACGAAGGCAGCCACCCAGTGGATCAATGACATGGAGATACGCGAGAACGAAGGCTACGACCAAGTGACTGACTACATGCTGCCGAAGGCACCACGCCAGTCGATGCCGGAGATCCTGAACGTGAAGTCGCCCAAGGGTGAAGCCAGTGACTGGCTGAACAGGGTGGCCTATGAGGCTACCGACGTGAAAGACTATCCGACGAAGGTGGCAGAACTGTCGGAAAAGGTCAGTGCCAGCCTCAACGAACTGGTAGACCAGTATCTGCAGCAGAACGGTGTGAAGTCTACCGAAAACCTGCTGATAGCCATTCAGGAGCAGATCAACGCCTGCAATAATGAGATGACCGAGGAACTGAGCAGCCATAAGGAAAAGGTGGCTTCGCTCGACGGTGCACTGGCTGCCGCTGAGAGCACACTGGCCAACTACGACCATGCCTGGTACTCTCTCTCGAAGAACCTGACCGAGGAATACAAGAACAACGTGAACAGTGCTGCTCGCAACGTGGCCATTAACCACCGTGAGATTGTGCGTCGCGAGGCTGCCATCAATTTCTACAGCAAACTGCTGGCACAGTTGACTACCCTGCTCAACACCGTGAAAGACATCGCAGACCGTCTGAATGCCCTGCACGCGAAGTTCGAGAAGCAGAAGGCTGCCGTCCTGTATGGTGTCGAGGCCAAGAAGCCGCTGTTCCAGATAGACCTGACCGAGAACTATGTAGACCGCATCCAGGTGACCAACGATAGCCTCACCTCCTACTTCCTCGGCAAGAACAATGTGCTGGCAATGGCCAAGAAGACAGAGCAGGAACTGGAGGATATCTTCATCGAATACACCACGGCCCTCGACGAAGCACAGCAATGGGCATCGATCACCATCGACCAGGTGTACAAGGATCTGTCGCCCGCCAATCAGACACGCATCCTGACGGAGGCTGTGCAGAAGAGTTCACCCCTGCTCAACTTCAACATCCAGAGTCAGGGCATCGTGCCGAAGATGCAGCCCGATGACACATTCGTAGTGGGTGTCTACGACCAGAGCCACTCCCCCATCTCGGCTGAAGCCATCACCAAGTTGCTGAAAGACCAGAGTTCGAAGCCTGAGTTCTGCAGCACAGGCTCCAAGACTTCGATTATCATCTACCGTATGGTGGGTCCCGTGCCGCCCTGTGTGCTACAAGACATCGATATCTGCCGCAAGAAGGCCGAAGAGGCATCATGGAACATCCACTTCGATGCCATGGTCGAAAGCAGGATGGAACAGGAGGGCTGGAGCATCTATCCGCAGGAAGGCACCAGCGACGCACTGGAACTGTGGATCAAGGGTCTGATGTTCGGCATGATTCGCAACGAGAAAGGACGCTACCAATATAGGGACTACAACGAATCCTCACGCGCCCTCGACGACTACTGGGTAGACCTGAACCATCCTAAGGCCGGCGACCGCGCCACAGCCTTCAACCTGTTCAAACTGAAACTCAACGACAAGAAGATGCACGACACCTTTGTGGCTGAACTGGAGAAACGCATCATGGCTATTGGCCAGGAGAAATACCAAGAGAAGGTGAAAGCCGTGAAGGATATGAACTACTATTACGACAAGGTGTCACAGATCAACCTGCAGCGCGATACACTCAACGGCTCAGCCTATGAGGATATCAAGAAACAGTTGATCAGCGAGGTGGACTATATTGCAAAGAAACTCTAAAAAGAACCTGCTTGGCAGGTTGACAAAAGAAGTAGTATGATACGTTTGAAGCATCATGTGTTCCTGTTCCTGGGAAAGGATCTGCAGGAGTGTGCCATCAAGGTCAGAC
>Ga0310696_10010387_pt1 | contig 10717 bp, 14 predicted proteins | sample AusTroGonzalo_MG_4_FD_203885 | JGI IMG/M metagenome (GOLD analysis project Ga0310696, IMG submission 203885) | Bovine rumen microbial communities from tropical cattle in Woodstock, Queensland, Australia - Gonzalo_02 (v2) (version 2) | ecosystem: Host-associated > Mammals > Digestive system >... | reverse complement strand
CAGCTCCATCCCACAGTTGAAGCTGCAACAGCATCCCTCATCACAGAGGGCCTGCGCGGCGATGGTGCCATCCTCATCAACCAGAACGGTGAAAGGTTCTACGATGAAGTTTCAACCAGAGACAAGGTCTCCGCAGCCGAATTCGCACAGCCCGGCTCAATTGCATGGCTGATTGTCGATGGCAAGATGGCCGACGCCTCAACCGTCATCCAGGGCTACATCAAGAAGGGTCTTACTGTAACAGGTAATTCCTATGCAGAACTTGCCGCAGCAATGGACGTTCCTGCCGCTGCATTCGAAAAGACAATGAAGACATGGAATGGCTATGTTGAAGCCAAGAGCGACCCCGACTTCGGCCGCACAAGCTTTGCAAAACCGCTTGATCAGGCTCCTTACTACGCAATCCGCGTAACACCGGGTATCCACCACACAATGGGCGGAGTCAAGATCAACGAGAAGACCCAGGTAATCAACACCAACGGCAACGTAATCTCCGGCCTGTTCGCAGCAGGTGAGGTCACCGGTGGTGTCCATGGTAACAACCGCCTTGGTGGTAACGCAGTTGCAGACTTTGTAGTATTCGGCCGCATTGCAGGCCAGCAGGCTGCAGCCCTTGCCAAGACTAAATAAACCTTAAGGTTTAAATACAATTAAACCCGTCAGATTTGATAATCCGACGGGTTTCTTTTTTTTTGAAATATAGTGAAGATAAGATTTTTACCCTCATTTCGGCCGTTTGTTCTTATCTTTTTTGAAAAAAGGTAAGATGAAAGGCCGTTTTTCAGCCGTTTGTTCTTATCTTTTATTCAATTACGGCTCCGAACGGTGCCATTGCCAGCTTTGCAATCTTGAAAAACTGCTTGCCAAAGGGAATTCCAATGATGGTTATGCACCATACGCAACCAATGAGGAAGTTTCCAACTGCAAGGACAAGGCCACTGATCAGGAACCAGAGGACATTTACAATAAATGAAACAGCCTGGCCCTCGTACCTGACTTTATGTCCGAATGGTACAAAGGAAATGTGTGCCAGTTTAAAGCACTGACGTCCGATGGGAATGCCGATGATTGTTATACACCAGATGATTCCTGCAATAATCCAGCCGAGTCCGCTGAGTATGCCACCAAAGATTAACCATAATATATTCCCAAGTAATTTCATGGTTTGTATCTTAACACCGATATTTGGTATAATACCAGCATGTTAATCAGCGTATTTTCAACATTATGGTTATTGTTATTCGCATTTGACGCCGTAGTGGTCGTTGCACTTTCACTTGCTCTCAAGGACAAGACAGTTGACCAGAAGGCAAAAGTCATGATGGGAATCGGTATTTTCAACTGTATCTACTGGATTGTCTACAAGATCATCCTCTCACAGGATCCCACATTCGAATTCATCCTTGCTACAGAACTTCCGTTCCATCTTTGCAACCTGAACACATTCATGATTCCGTTTGCAATCAAGAGCAGAAAGCCCGGCTTCCTGAACTTCTGCTTCTGCTTCGGAATTCTCGGTTCAGTCTTGGCAATGCTTTCACCCGATCCGAATTTTTTAAATGTTTCACTCTTTACCATCAAGGGTTACGGATACTGGGGAACTCACCACATCCTTATAATTCAGAGCATTCTTCTGGTTTCATGCGGATTCTACCGCCCGGGATACAAAGAAATTCCCAAGAGCATCGGAATACTGCTGGTACTTTACTTTGCAATGTTCCTGATCAACCTGCTTCTGCGTAAGATTACAGGTCTTCCCATAAACTACCTCTTTACGTTCGGAATGGAAGGAAACACAATCATCGAGGCACTGTACAAGATCTTCCCGCTTTACCCGCTGTACCTTGTTCCCTGTGTTGTACCTCTTTACCCCGTCTGCATGGGTCTTGTTGCACTCGGAAGAATAGGCAAGGCCGCACCCGACGCAGTTCACAGCTGATAGAGTAAAAGTAAAATGACATCTCTCCAGAGCGAAACTCTCCGCATCCTTGTGACTATCTGCGCATCCAGCGCACTGTACTGTTTTGTTGTAGGCCAGCTTACCCGTAACTACTCACAGATGGACAAGCTGTGGAGCATTCTTCCAATAGCCTACGTCTGGGTAATCGCTGCAAAGAGCGGCATGAAAACCACCCTTGTCATCTACGCCCTCATCGTCACAGCCTGGGGCATCCGCCTGACAATCAACTTTGCCAGAAAGGGCGCCTACAGCATCAGATTCTGGGAGGGCAGGGAAGACTACCGCTGGTCCATAGTCCACAGCTCACCAATCTTCAGAAGCAACCTTGCCTGGGCCATGTTCAACCTGTTTTTCATCTCCATCTACCAGAACGCCCTTGTCCTTGCCATCTGCCTTCCCGCCTGGGCGGCGATGCATTCAAGCACGGCCGTCTCGGCCGTACAGATTGCCGGTGCAATCGCAGCAGTGCTGTTTCTCACCCTTGAAACGGTGGCAGACGAATACCAGTGGAAGTACCACACAAGAAAGGCAGAACTGCTCAGAGAGGGCGTAAAACTGGAAGATCTTCCTTATCCCTACAGCCTGGGCTTCAACGTTACAGGACCGTGGAGCAGGATGCGCCATCCCAACTACCTTGGAGAACAGGGCATCTGGCTGAGTCTTTACTTCTTTGCCATGGGAGCAAGACTTCACTGGACTATTGCAGGACCGGTTCTTCTGATACTGCTGTTCATCGGCAGTTCAAAACTTGGCGAATCAATTTCCGCAAAGAAATATCCGCGTTATAATGATTATATCCGACAGGTAAGAAAATATATTCCTACAGGAAAATTCAAGGCTTGATTATGAAAAAGAATCTTATTGTTGTTTCATTGGTTTTACTGGCACTTGCAGTGCTGTGTTCATGTATGATTAATATCGACCCGTACGATCCTCAGCCGGTAAAAGAGAAGTTCACATTCTCATCCATCTTCAAGGGACCGGTTAAGGATAAAGACGGGAATATCACATCCTACCAGTTCATGTGCTATGTGGAAAACAATACAGGCGCAGCTGTAGAAAATGTTGAAGTTGAAATAGATTGGAAAGATCCGGTTGGAAAGCTGATCTTTTCAGACAGCGTGACAATTCCCAGAATAGAGAAGGACGGTATGTGGCCGGTTGGAGTTATCCACAAAACCGATGATGAAATAGAAGATCTTGAGGGCTCAACAGCCTCAATCAAGTATGGTAAATACGCTTATGACCTGGGACGTTACTCAACCAATTTGTTTACCTACGGTGATATCTATCATCCGGAATCCGGAGATGCTTCTCATGCTTCCGGAACTGTAAAGAACAACAATACATACAGTGTTATTGATCCGGCAGTATACGTTGTTACTGAAGTTGGAGGCAAAATTGTGGAATATGGAATGAGGAAAGGTGACGGTATTCTTCCAAGCCAGGGCAGTTACCTCTTTGGAGTAACTCTTAATCCTCCTGCAGAGAATCCTAAAACAGGCACTACATACTATTTTGCAGTAGCATCAAGGCAGAGCATCTGATGGCAAAGGTATTACTTTTAAACGGAAGCCCTCATCAGAGCGGATGTACGGCAACAGCCCTTGAAGAGATGATCAAGGTCTTCAAGGAAGAAGGCTTTGAGGCAGAACTTGTTCATGTTGGTGCCAAGGATATCCGCGGCTGTATTGCATGCCGCAAGTGCCGCGAACTCGGCCGCTGTGTGTTTGATGACCAGGTTAACGAGGTATCTGCAAAGTTCAGGGATGCCGATGCACTTGTTGTGGGAAGCCCTGTTTACTACGGTTCTCCCAACGGAACAATCATGTCTTTCATGGACAGGCTGTTCCAGAGTGCTCCGTTTTCAAAGCACATGAAAGTAGGGGCCGCAGTTGTAAGTTGCAGACGTGGCGGAAACACTGCCAGTTTTGATGTTCTGAACAAGTATTTCACTATTTCAGGCATGCCGGTTGCATCTTCAACATACTGGAACCAGGTCCACGGTTTTACTGCTGAAGATGTTAAGAAGGACCTTGAGGGACTTCAGGTTATGCGCAACCTGGCCCGTAACATTGTCTTCATGGTAAAGGCTATTGCCGATGCCAAGGAAAAGTACGGACTGCCTGAGGTAGAGCGCAAATACTTTACAAGTTTCCCAGACGGTAAGTAATCAGAGCTTTTTGATTATTTTTGCAGGTACACCGCCGACCATTGTGTTGTCGGGAACATCGTTGGTTACGACGGAACCTGCGGCCACAACACTGTTTTTACCTATAGTCACACCGGGGCAGATTGTTACGCCTATGCCAAGCCATGCGTTGTTTTTGATGGTCACCTTGCCGAAGTGGTAGAGGTTGTGCCTGTCCTCAAGGTCGTGGTCCACCGTGACTATCTGGACGTTGGGCCCGATAAGGACGTTGTCCTCAATCTCGACAATGCCGGGGGGGAGGATTGTGGCACCCTTGTTGATGATGATGTTCTTTCCAAGCTTGAGACGCTTTCCGCAGTCGCAGTAGAAGGGGGAGACAATGGACACACTGTCGTCAATCTTGGTCTGCAAAAGCTCCTCCAGAAGTTCTTTGTAGCCCGGTTCGGTGGGCTTCATTGCAGAGATCTTAAGGCACAGTGCGTGGCTTCTGATCATCTCTTCTTCGAGAATATGCATCTGAGGGTCGTCCTTACGGATTGAGTGGTCTCTGTCTATCTGTTCGTATACGTCCATACCAAAACCAGGTAAATGCCTTTATTCTTGATCATTTTCAGTTCCAATATCCTTTGTGCACTTCTGCAGCCTCAACTTCAACTTCCTCAAACGGGCCAAGTACCTCTATGGGTTTCTGTCCTGTTTTGAGAATTGTGCGGCAGGGCATGTTGAAAGTAGGGTTCTGCTCGTTGCTTCCTGTAAGCTCAAGAAGCCTCTTTTCTGTCATGGCATAGACAATGCGGCCGATGTTTGCCCAGTAGATTGCGCCTGTGCACATTGCGCACGGCTCTGCCGATGTATAGAGGGTGCACTTCCACAGAAAGTCCTTTGAATACTTCTGACTTGCTGCCTCTGCCAGTGCTGTTTCTGCATGGCCTGTACATTTATGTGTGGAAATCTCAATGTTCTCCTGCTCAAGAAGAATCTCTCCGTCAGGACCCACAAGTATTGCTCCAAAAGGAGTATTTCCATGGTTGCGGGAATTACGTGAGACTTCAATAGTGCGTTTAAGGTATTTAATGTGATCCATATAATTTCACCTCATTACATTATAATATGCCAAAATGGCACATTAAGATAACTTTTCAGGATACTTGTTCAGAATGTTCTTTATTTCAACCAGGTTGCTGGTTTGAAACTTGTCTGCCCATTTCAGAAGTTCTGACAGGGATTTCAGTGTTTCTTTCTTGCCTTTCTCAAGATTAAGTTTTCTTCTGACATAGCGTCTGATAATTCTGAACCTGTATTTGTATCTGGGAACTTCAAGAAGGATAATCCTGTCTGCATCTTCAAAGCACTGGGTGCACCAGGAATAATAAACACCTTCAATAATCCAATCATTCTTTTCAAGAATATCGGCCAGAAGGGAGTCCCTTTCCTGAGAGCCCCTCTTAGTCCCATAACCATCTGCAAAGTTATCCCACTGGATATCATCCAGATCATAGTGGGGGATTTTGTACTGCGCTGAGAGTTTTCTGGCAAGGAATGTTTTTCCGCTTCCGGGACCACCTATGATATGGATTTTCATCAAAACACCATCTGGCAGTATTCTTTGCTCTTTTTCTTGAATCTGCTCAGCATGACAAACTGCATTACGATTGTTGCCACATCCACCACAAGGGCTATGAGAATGGCAATTTCATTCTCAGTTTCAAAACCGGGGTTGTCCACAGTTGCAGCATCATAGACGGTGTGCCACAGAACAGGCAGAACAAGACCTGCAATAACATTCATTGCACAGCTTTTGCCCTGTTTCTTCTTAAAGCGGGCAAGTCCAAGATTTACACCCATAATCATGCCGAAGACCATATGAAGGGCGAAGCCGGGCAGGCGGGCAAGGATGAGCAGACTGTTGTCACCGCCGTAGACAATCTCTTCAAGCAGTGTAAAACCGAATCCCACTCCTATGAACATAAGGGCGTAGGAATAGACAGTTCGGGGTTTGACAATTGCAACAGCAATCAGGGCAAACATCAGTTTGACCAGCTCTTCTGTCAGACCTGCTCCGATAAAGGCTTTGTACAGGGACTTGAATACAGGATTTGTAACTGTGACATCTTTCAAGAGGACCGCGAGCAGGATAACAAGAAAGAAGGCAAGAACCGGTGTAACAATACCAAGAGCTACAGGAATGATGCTTTTCTTTCCAAGAGTCGGCGGGACCTCACGTTTGACCATCCTGATATACACAAACGTACAGAGAACAAATGAAACAAAACTGCTTATATAACCAATCATGACGCAATTATAACATGTTATAATCGTGCATATGGAGTACATAAGACTTACAAAGGAAAACCTGGAAGCAGAAAATGTCTGCTGTGCAATTTCAAACAATAAGGATGTGCAGGTTTCATCCAAGAAGACATGGCTTGCTGACCGTTTTGATGAAGGCCTGGTGTTTCTGAAAAGCACCGAGCGTGGAAAGTGCTTTATAGAGTATATCCCGGCAGAGAATGCATGGAATCCGATCGATGCTGCCGGCTACATGTACATTGACTGTCTGTGGGTTTCCGGCTCCTTTAAAGGTCATGGATATTCAAATGATCTTCTCAATGCCTGTATTGAAGACAGCAAGGCAAAAGGGAAGAAAGGTCTTTGCATCCTGTCTTCTGCCAAGAAGAAACCCTTCCTTGCAGATCCGAAATATCTGAAGTACAAAGGTTTTTCTGTATGTGATGAAGCAGACAACGGCATTCAGCTGTGGTATCTGCCGTTCAATTCCGGTGAAAAAGCTCCTTCTTTCAAAGAATGTGCAAAACATCCCCATATCACCGGGGACGGCTATGTTCTTTACTACACAAGTCAGTGCCCGTTCAATGCAAAGTATGTGCCCATAGTTGAGCAGACGGCAAAGGAGCACAATATACCTTTCAAGGCTGTTCACATTGAGAGCAGGGAAGAGGCACAGAATGCTCCCACACCTGTAACTACATACTCAGTGTTCTATAACGGAAAGTATGTTACAAACGAGCAGATGAATGACTCAAGGTTCCTGAAACTTGTGAACTCAATGGTCTGATTTCAGACCGGCACCGCACATGGTAATCAGACAATCCGGGGTAGGACCGTACTTCTCACAGTATGCAAGGTAGGCTGCGTAGTTTGCAGCTGTGGTATGCTCGCAGTAGACTCCCTTCAGGGCCAGGGTCTTACGTGCATCAAGAATCTTGTCCTCTGGAGCATGAATGAGGCGGATATTGTACTTGTAAATATACTCAAGTATCTCTTTTCCTCTCATGGGCTTACCTATGGCAATTCCTTCTGCAATAGTGTCTTTGGGAGTGATGTTTGCAGGTTCTTTCAGACCCTGTTCTGCAGCCTGCAGAATCGGGTCACAGGTTTCGGTCTGAAGTGCAATCACCTGGGGCATGTGGTCGATGCAACCGCTCTCAAGCAGGTGCTCAAGGGCATGCATCACACCAAGGAACAACGTGCCGTTTCCAACCGGAACTATGATATTCTCAGGCATGCGGTGAAGCTGTTCATAGACTTCATAAATGTAGGTCTTGGTGCCTTCATAGAAGAACGGATTGTAAACATGGTTTGCGTAGTAGATACCATCACGTTCAACCTTTTCTCTGCATACATCTGCACAGTGGTCCCTTGAACCTGGAACAACAGTGCAAGTAGCACCGTGGGCACGGATCATATCTATCTTCTTGGGACTTGTTCCGTCTTTGACAAAAACCTCACAGGCAATTCCTGCCCTGGCACAGTAGGCTGCCACTGAGTTTCCCGCGTTACCGCTTGAATCCTGGACAACGCTATCCACACCTATTGCTTTGCAGTGTGCAATCAGAACTGCAGCACCGCGGTCCTTGAATGAAAGGGTAGGCATGTAGTAGTCCATCTTCAGAAGTACATTCTCATCAAGACGGACAATAGGGGTCATACCTTCGCCAAGAGTAATGTCACGCCATGATTCATCATCAAGGGCCATGAATTTGCGGTAGCGGAACAAGCTCCACTCGTCGCGGTCTATCTGATCAAGATCAAACTTGGGAGGCCTGTAATCAAGTTTCCAAAGCCCACCGCAGTCACAATGAGCCTTTCTTGTTGTCACAGATTCTCTTTTTCCACATTCTGAACAATAAAACTCCATATCAGTCCTCCTGATAATGGTATTATATCAGAGAACATACAAAGACGAGGTTTACAAAAAGCAGAAATGAAGTTTTCAGAGAAACTGAAGAAACTAAGAACTGAGCACAATATTACCCAGGAAGAACTTGCGGAGAAGGTTCATGTCTCAAGGGTTGCAGTTTCAAAATGGGAGACTGACAGGGGCTATCCGAATCTTGATTCTCTGCAGCTGATTGCCAGAACTTTTGATGTCACGGTAGATGATCTGCTGTCTTCAAGCGATATCATCAGCATTGCCAGGAAGGAGAAGACGGGCTTTGTTTCAATTCTGAACATCCTGGCCTTTGTTCTGTTAATTCTCCCTGTTTTCAGGAGCGTACTGCCTACCGGCGATATCGTCTCAACGTGGATATTCAACGTCAATTATTCTTCAGTTTTCCCCTTTATTCTGAATATCGGTTCAATCCTTGTATCTGTATCTGCAGGTTTTTACAACATGCTGAGCAAGAAAGATTTCAGGACAAAGACATTACTTTCATGCTCTGCATTTGCCCTGATGATTCTGTGCTTTATCCTGACACTTCAACCTTATCCTGCAGTATTTGCACTGGTTCTTCTGCTGGTGTTACTAAAAGTATCACACATGTAAACTGATGTTTCTTTTCTCCTGTTTTGACAACTGGCAGCATTTGTCGCAGGAGGAAAGAAATGAAGAAAATCTTTTCAATTGTTATTCTGATTGTCTGCTGTATGTCAGTTTTCGGTGCCGATATTGATCATGCAAAACCGTACAATGCAACGCTTGATAAGGCCGGTACTGTTCTGCAGCTGGCAACCATGGCCACAGGTGTTGTTCTGCTTAGGGAAAAGGCATCTGAGTATCCCAAAATAGGGACAATGTATATTGAAACAATAGGTCTGACCTTTGCAGTAAAGGAAGCCTTGAAGCACTTTATCCCAAGAAGCAGACCGTACACTTACTTTGATAATGCACCTGTAGAGGACATTGCTGACTGGTCAAAATCTTTTCCATCAGGCCATGCTGCCTTTGCTTTTGCCGCAGCCACATTCACAAGCTATGTTTTCTGTAAGTACAGACCCGATTCAAAGGCAAAGCTTCCTGTTGTCATAGGTTCATATGCTTTGGCCACTGCTACGGCCTGTCTGAGAGTGGAGAGTGGAAATCACTTTGTTACAGATGTTCTTGCAGGTGCTTTGATAGGAAGTGCAATAGGCTTTGCAGTTCCAGCAATTCACCACCGTTTTGCCTCAAAGAACATTGAAACACAGGTTTCCCCATTCTCGTTTCTGATAAAACTGAGCTTTTAAACAACTCAAAGTTCTGTGATATTATGGTCCTATGGGCATTGTTTCATTTCATGAAAAATACTATCTCAGAAAGCTGGAAGAGTATGAAAACAGGACTCTTTCCGACTCTGAGATTTATGATGTGAAACAGCTTCTGAAAGTGCTTGATGATCTGACTGATGAAGGTTATACAAGCCTGAATGATGCACTGGAGAGTGATTTCTCATGTTTGACACGACTGAGGAACATCCTCCACAAAAACGGCGCAACACCGTTTTCAATTGATCATGAAATACTGCCTGATACTGCATACAGCAGCAGGGAATATGAACTTGAAACTCTTATCAACAATCTGATCGAAGAAGCGAAAAAACAAAATAAATCTTCCTCCAATCCGTTTATCAAAGAGATATACAGATACTGTGAGTGGATAGGGCGGGATGATGATACAGCCTATGTTTTCCTGCTCAGAGATGCCTTGCTTCCATACGTATTCTTCAAAAAGCGTAATATCAGAAACATCTATCCCTGGCTTATCAGCCGAAGGTCTCTGGAAGACATAACAAAGACAGAGAACGTGGACGAGGAATTGCGCCTTCCTCTGTATGAAGCACTGGAATCCGGCCATATTGAATTTAAAGATTTCTTTCCTTTCTGCAAAGAGAGAATTCTTAAGGCTTTGGATAATCATCAGGAATTGAAAACAATTCTTCTTGGCCTGCTTGGATTAATAAAACAAAACAAAATCATTGTCATAGAATCCGGCTATATGGGAACCATTCCCATGACTCTGAAAAGCTTGGATGAGAGGGTGGACTTCAGACTCTATACAACAGCTCCGTTCCTGTATGAAACCTATCAGAATAAACTGTTCTGCCAAAGATATGAGGACCTTCGCAGCTTTGAAACCTTGTACTCACAGGACCTTCTTCTTAGGTACTCCTCTTACCATAACGGGAGATTCTACGTAAACATGACTGAAGATGAATCTGTGAAGAAACAGGCATTCTTGGAAATGTTTATGGCATAGACAGAATTGAACAGAAAATGACAGGACGGGTCCTTTCTTGCAGAATATAATGAGGTCAAAAGGAAAGGAGGGCAGGGTATGGAATGGCTTACCTGCATTCGTACTGCTATTGATTACATTGAAGACC
>Ga0310696_10010385_pt1 | contig 10718 bp, 10 predicted proteins | sample AusTroGonzalo_MG_4_FD_203885 | JGI IMG/M metagenome (GOLD analysis project Ga0310696, IMG submission 203885) | Bovine rumen microbial communities from tropical cattle in Woodstock, Queensland, Australia - Gonzalo_02 (v2) (version 2) | ecosystem: Host-associated > Mammals > Digestive system >... | reverse complement strand
TACTGATACTTGTTGATTGTTTTGAAGATACACCGGATTAACCGTGAATGCAATCTTACTCCCTTTTACAGTATAATTCAGCCACTCAGGCTTTTTCCCGTCTTTGGTTTCAAAATCGACAGAAAGATTCCCCTGAACTCCACTGAATGATACTTCTTCTTGGATTTGTTGCCCTTGATTATTTTTTCCGTTGTAAGGGAAAGATACAGTACTTCTGTTAGCCTTTAATTTCGGTTTTGGCGTTGGTGTCGGCGTCGCTGTCAATGCAGGAATCCTCTTTTTCCCTTCCATTTCCGCACCGCAACGCGAACAAACCACGACCGTGTATCCGTCAACACCAACGGCCGGGGTAACAGTCCTTACCTGTCCCTCAACAAGATGACCAAGAGCGGGAATGGAAGCCTCTTCACTTTCTCCACAACGCGAACAAACATGAATTTTCTTCCCGGGTGTCTTGCATCCGGGTTCCTCTTTGGTTTTCCATTCTCCCCATATATGACCCGCTTTTAAAACAGTATGTTCCCCCAGCTCCGCTCCGCAGCGGTAACACTTCGGAACAGTATAACCATCCTCGGTACAGGTCGGATCCTTTCGGATAATCTCACCGTTGCTCTTATGCCCCAGCTTGGTTATAACTGCGTCTTCTCTCGCGCCGCAGGCGGTACAGGTCCGGTGCTTCTTTCCATCCACCTCACACGTTGCTTCTTCATCGGTTTCCCAATTGCCCCAACGATGGCCTTTGGCCGGGATAACGGTGCGTGTCCCGATTTCTTTCTTGCATCGGGAACAAATAGAGACGGTATAGCCGGCTGCAGTACAGGTTGCATTTTTTGTTGTGGTCTTGCCATCGTCTTTATGGCCCAGTTTGGCTATCGTCTGGGTTTGTTTTGCAGAACATTTCGTACAGGACCGGGTTTTGGTACCCGTGGTTTCACACTCTGCATTCTTCGTAGTCTTCCAGTCTCCCCAAGTATGCTCGCAGGTTGTCGGATCCTGCGGAGGCTGCGTAACTCCAGCCTTCGCTTCCTGCTTTATCGTTACCCGCACGCTCTTTCCACTTCCGGTATCGGTGATATCCAGATATCCTGTGCGGGCAGCTCCATCGTTTGCCTCTGCGTTAATGGTAACTGTTCCGCCGCTGATACTCGCAGAGAACCATATGTCACCATTCACCCGGTCTGCGCGGAGAGTTCCGACTTTACCGGATGTCTGAACCGCAGTGGTACCGCCGTTGGCACCAAAAGAAACGCTGGAGGGGCTTGCTTCCAGTTTCGGAGTAGGTGTGTTCGTTGCCTTCGGCTTCGGTGTGTTCGTCGCCTTGGGCTTTGGTGTGTTCGTCGCCTTGGGCTTCGGTGTGTTCGTCGGTTTCGGTGTGTTGGTCGGCGTCGGTTTCGCGGACTGCATGATCTTAAGCGTCCACGTCTTGCTTCCCTCCTTGAACTCAACTTTTCCGTCTCGCTTGCTATAGTTCGAATTGGACGAGATCTTTACGGAAAATGTCGTAGAGTACTGGTTTTTCGAAACCGTTACCCAGGAAGGCTTACTCTTCACGGTGGCACTTGTGCTCGCGTCGTACAGAAGCACGCTGAGGGATTTTCCGTCGGAACTGATTACCCTTGATTCCGACTGGCCCTGTTTAATGTTCACATCCGCCGCATACGCCGTCTTCGGCTGGATTACAAACATCTCCAGCACGAGCATGATGCTCAACATCGTCGCTACAAAACGCTTGTTCTTCACCTTAAGCATTTTCCGATCTCCTTTGAACAGAATTTTCCCTGAAAAGCAAAATTCGGCTGCAATAACACACGTATTGCAACCGAACTATCGTAGTGATCAACTGGTCTATGCCACACCCCAATGTCACAGTAGACTTCTAGTTTTGCGTCTCTGCGTTTCCACAGATTTGCCCCTTGTTTGATTATCCCTAAAAGCATTAAAAGCCTTTAAAGAATAATAGCATATGGCAAGGGGGAATGCAACGGTTTTTCCCTCACTCGGTGAGATATCTTTTGAGCATTACCATGGCGTGCGCTCTGGGGTAGAGGTAGCCGATTTTTTCGCAGGAATGAATGAACCAGTCGGGGATCCCGGCGCGGTCCATGACCCACAGCTGCTCGCCCTTCCAGCCACGGCGGTTGATCTTGCCCATGCGCACGTCCTCGGCAATCTGGAAGGCGCAGGACGTGGATACCCCGTGGTTCACGAGGTACTCGTAGACGTCCTCCCGGGTGGCGATCAACTCGGAAAATGGAGCCACTCCGTCCTTGAGCAGTCTCTCCGCGTTGTCCGTCCAGGCTCCGGTGCTGTTGATGAAGCCGTAGCATTTGACAAAGTCGCCGAAGGTCTTAGGCTCGCAGGTCAGAAATACCGGATGGTCCAGCATGGCCTGCACGTACTCCTCCTCGTCCTCGAAGACCGCGAGGCTCTGCTCGTAGGGCGCGAACCAATCGGGAAGACGGTCGAGAAGCTCCGGCGTCACCACCATGTCGAAGGAGGGCATGCGGTCCCCGTAGATTCCGAAGAAGAACTCGGGATAGAGACGCGGCGTGGAATTCATCGGATCGATGTCGCTCAGGCCGATGGCGTAGGCTACCAAAGAGGAGCCGATGGTTCCACGGAGGCAGAACTCCTCGGGCTTTGCCTTGGTCTCCTGCAGCGCGTTCAGAACCGTAAGATACCCGGCCGCCGTGCCCTGATGCTTGACGATCTCCAGTTCCTCCTCGCGGCGCACGAGAGCCTGCCGCTTCTGCTCGCCGCTGTAGCGGCTGGCGATGCCGGAGAGGGTCAGCTTCCGGAGGATGTTGTCCGCGTCCTCGATGTAGGGAAACGCGTTGGTATTAGCGTAAGTATTTGTATTGTTTGTGTATGTTTTTGTGTTGACTGCCTGCATGGTATTACCTCCTCACCCCGGGGGTTCTGTCCCCCGCTTCCGAGGTAATAGTATAAAATTATGTGTCCAATAACCACCCCAGTCCGACTTATTTCCTCCGGTACAACTTCGCCGGCCGGTGCCCTGCGCCCTGAGTGTACTCGTCCGTTTCCACCACGTACTCGCTGACCTTGCGGCGGAAGTTCGCCGGCAGGATCTGGATGTTCATGATGGTTTCCTGCACCCGCTGCAGCGCGGTGAGTGTGAACCTCTCCGGCAGGAAATCAAACAGCGTGTCGTAGTTCCGCGCGCCCTCCCGGAGTGCGGTCAGTGCCGTGGCGATGATCCTCGCGTGGTCAAATGCGAGTCCGCCGCTGTTCCCGATCCGGAACTGCGTCCGCCCGAACCGTGTCTCCTCCTCAAAAAGCGTCGCTTTCAGCTCCGTCTGCTCGTAGGTAAGCGTCAGAAGACTCGTCCTGTCGGCCTGCCGGTCAAAGCGGATGTCGAACCACTGGGCGTCCGACGCATCATCACCGCCCACCTGCCGCACCGACTCCTCGCTGATGATGGAGGCAAATGCGTGCGATATGATCCACCCTCTCGGGTCTCTCCCGGGCTCACTGAACACCCCGACAGGCATCAGGGAAACCGGCGTCACATTGGCCTCGTCCGTGATCTCCCGGTACGCACATTCCTCCACGGTCTCATCGGGCTTCAGGAAGCCCCCGGGCAAAGCCCAACAGTCCCGGAAAGGGTGGGAACCGCGCTTTACCAGAAGGATGGAGAGTTTGTTGGCCGAGTCCATCTTGTAGTTCTCATTTTCCTCCGAGCGGATCATGAACGCGACGATGTCCGCCGTCACGGAGGGCCTCGGGTACTTGGTTATGTCGTATTGTGAGAGGTACTCACTCTCGGTTGCCTGCTGTTTCTTCATGCTATTGATAATCCCTTCTATCGCAAACCCCTATTGCTCTTCGCCGAGCAGCTTCTGAACCGCTGCCACCGCCTGCTCATATCGCTCCATGTAATCCCCGTGAATGCAGGTAAAATCCCGCCCGTGAGTCCGCAGCAGCTCCTTGATCTTATTGCTGTAATACTCGCGGTTATCGCGGATCTCCGTGCTCCGGTTGCCGTCCAGATAGAATTCCACATCGGGCTCCAAAAAGAGGATCAGATCGTACCGGTTCAGCCCGTCAATTGCATCCGCCAGTACCCGGTTCTTCTCGATCCGCGGGTCGTCCCCGTCCAGAAAATCCATGAAGAACCGCGTGATCAAAGCGTCCGTGTCCACGAACAAAACCTTGCTTCCGCGCTCCTGCGCCTCGATCTCGTTGAGCTTGTGCCGAAGCAGTATCTCCGTGTAATCCTCGGGGAGCATCAGCTCGTCCGTGCCGCTTTTCTCCGACAGCTCCCGCCCGGCCTCATCGATGTACCCGGCGTTAAACCTGTGCGCCAGACTTATTGTGAGAGTGCTCTTGCCGGTGCTCTCCCCGCCCATCAGCAGCACCTTCTTCGTATAGTACGGTCGCGCCACCTGCGGGATCCAGTCCCAGTGCGCATAGGGATTTGCGCGAAGCTCCGTGGAGCTGATCCCATTTCTCGGGAAAATGTACAGCTCGCTCTCGGGGTAGCACACGTTCCAGAAGCTGTCCTTTCCGTAGTCGCTTCCGCAGAACACCACGTCGATCGGCTTGCCGATGCGCGCCTTGACATCGTCCGCATCCTTCTGCCAGTACTCCTGCGTGTACTCCGCCTTGGTGGTCGTATCGTCATGAATTGTCAGAATTGTCACGTTGCCGATGTGCTTCGTCAGCTGGTACAGCCAGCGGTACCGGATCCGCTCATCGATCTCGCCCCGCTTCTCGCTGACGCTTAAGACAATATACAATTCCCTGCACAGTGCCGCTGCCTTCAGGATGCAGTCCACGTGCCCGATATGAAGCGGATTGAAGCATCCGCCGTACATTCCAACGTTGTACATATTTGCCTCCTGCTCTGTCCTCATTTTCCGAATTACGATGCGTCTTCGACGTCAGCCCGCTTCCTGCCGGACGTCCTCCGGTGCGCCGTCCCCCGGCCCGGTGTCCGCCGCTTCCCGCTCATTCCGGTTCGCCTCTCGGTACCACCGCACAAACATGATCACCGCGTTCACCAGGTAAATGCTCCACATCGCGAGGGTCGCGATGGTCTCGCCGCCTCTCGCAAAATCCACGCCCCACATGATGACGGTGACGATGTCCACGACAATCCACAGGACCCACTGTTCCATCAGTCTCCACACGGACAGGATCTGCGCCACAACCGACACCACCGTGCTCATGCTGTCCACGTAGGGAAGGTTGCCGCCAAGCGCCGCCAGAACCAGCCCGTACCCGACGATTGCAAGGCCCGTCAGGGCGTAGACTATAAGGCCTTTGCGAAGCTTCAGGCGCTTCTTCACGACCTCGCCGGTCTCGTCGTTCATGTGCTTCTTCCACAGCACCCACCCGACCACGTTCATCGGCAGGTAGTACAGGATGTTCAGCATCACCTCGCCGTAGTATTTGGCGGAAAATGCGACCACCGCATAGAGTATCGAGTTGACCGTTCCGAACAGAAACGACGAGCGCTTGCCCTTGCCGGTCAGGATCACGCACCACACGCCGGTGAGTGCCATGATGAGTCCCAACGCGTTCTCTCCCCAGTAGATGGACAGCCCGAGGATCACCGCCGTCGCAACCACCATCCAAAGGATCTCCCACTTCTTCCAACCGGTCAGCTCGCTCTTAATAAATTTCCGCAGCTTCGTCATCGCTTTCTCCTCCTTTTGATTTTTTACGCGCAGCTCAGGCAGTAATTTCTCCCCCGAGGAGCTTTTCTTTTATGCAATTATTCCGCCGCCGGCAGGACTTCTCATATGATAATCTCTCCACCGAAACCATCTCTGAGATGATTGTCCGCATCGTACACGAGTCCTCTCGAATACCCGTAGGGACACATCTTCGTACTACGGCCGTAGAATTGTGTAATTTCGCCTGTTTTCGTCACATACACACCGTCGCTGCAGTGGCAGTATTCGTAGTCAAAATATCCTCTTGTAAACAAAAGCGCAGGGTCATTTTCCGAAATAATTACCTCGTAGGGGATGGTCTGTTCCGCCGCATATTCGTTCACCGGCGAGCAGACGATGAATCCGACCTTCGGCACGCCCACTTCCCCGGCGTACTCGAGGAACCGATGAGCTTCCTCGGGTGAGTTGATGCCGTCCTTAAGAAGCACGCAGTTGAACACCCACAGGTTTTTGTACGGGACGCTCCCGACGATCTCGCGGATCTCCTCCGTCCCCGGGATCGCCTCGCTTCCGAACAGCCGGCGGTTCACCGCGTCGTCATAATGGTGGCGGCTGATATGGATCGTCTCCAGGTGGACCAGATCCTTGATCTCGTGAAACCGCCGCAGCCCGATCCCGTTACTGGCGATCGCCATCTCGATGTCGTACCCGAAGATCTCGTAGACGATGCTCACGACCTCGTTGAGAAGCCCGACGTCGGCAAATGGCTCGCCTCCCGTGATCTTCACTCCCCTCACGACATCCTCGTCCTTCAGCCTGCGAAGCACCGCCGCCAGCTTCTCCGTGTCGATCCGCTTGCGGCACTTGGTCTCCGTCGCGCAGCAGAACCGGCAGTCCGCCGGGCAGTACGAGACTGGGGTGATGGAAAGCTGGAGCTTGATATTCTCCGGCTTCGGGCGGTAGTTGACGCCGTCTGTGGAGCAGATGTAATTCTTCACCCGGACCGGCTTGCCGAGGATGTTGATGACCCTCGTCCGGTCAGGGGCGGATGATGTGATGTTTCTTATATTCCCGGAATACATTTTGAATCTCCCTCTCATCGGTCAGCGGCCGCCCGAGCAGATCGCAGGGGCACACCTCAGCGCGGACATAGTCGAGTTCCCGGTCCGACAAGTCTCCGGCTCCCAGGCAGCATCTCGCGTACATCGTGTACGCCTCCCCCTTGACTTCCACGGGGATCAGCTCCTGCCAGAAATGAAGCCCGAGGCTGTACTCGCCCACCACGTAGACCAGGCCGTTTTCCCGCCGGTTCTGCGCCGTGTCAAACATCAGAACCATGCTCTTCATGGTCCGTATATAAACTTCCTTCTTGTGCTCGTCGTTGGCCTTCTCCGTCTTCGGATCCGGCGCTGGAAATCCGTCAAAGCGGATGTTTGCAAGAGCCTCCGCCTCGTCATCAATCTGCTTCCACCGTTTCGGAAAGAACACATTTTTCAGATCTTCGAAGACTCCGACCTTCTGATCATTACCGCAGTAATTCTGCTGCGTCTTAAAGAGCCGCGTGATATCCTGAGGCATCCGGTGCGTCTTGCCAAGCCCGAATATTCTCTCCCGTAGCATATGATTACTTCCGATCTTCGGAATCTTCAGGGCCATATACCGCGTATCTCCGTCGCTCACGCAATTCGTCAGGAGCCGTTCGTATTCTTCCTCTGTGTAAATCAGGATCTGATACACCGTCGTCAGATTATCGCAAAAGTAAAATGTCAGATCGTCGATCCGTTCCACCGAGTGCGCCAGGATCACTTTCTCCAGGTTGGCGCAGGCATTGAACGCGTCATATCGGATCACCCGGATTCCCTCCGAAATCCGAACCTTTTGAAGAACTCTTCGTCCGGAAAATGCCCCTCTTCCGATACTGTGGATCCTCATCCCGCCGAGCACCGCCGGAACGGTGATGCTCGCCTCATTTCCGATATAGGCAAGGATCACTCCGTCCGCCGCGAGGAAATTTTCATCGATATATTCAGCCATAGTTCGCACCCTCTCTTCCGTCTTAGCACCGGGACTGCCACTCCTCCAGCTCCTTGCGTTTGCGCTCCTCGGCGTCGCGGACGGCGATGTGGATGGTATCTTCGTCCAGCATATCGGTTTTTTTGGCCGCATCAATGATCTCCCGATCATTTCCGATCATGGAGCGAACCAGCTCCACCAGGTCCTTCGGAGTATTCTGTCCGATCAGGATGTCCATCAGATCCCTCAGGATCATATCCACGCTTTTGCGATTGGCATCCTCACCCTGAAAGATTTTCGTCAGGAATTCCATCAATTTGTCTCTCTCCATGTCTCCGCCTCCTTCTTGATCAACGAATTGTCAAATTGTCAAAGCTGTTTCGATTGTTCCAATTGTTCCAACTGTTGTGACTGCTTCAACTGTTATAACAATTCCTGTTCTCTCTTATTTTCACTTTGATAATATCACGCGGATATTATGATGTCAACTATTTTTCCTGCATGCCCAATGCATATTTTGTGTGGTCAGGGCATAGTTCAACAACACACAAAAAAGAGCCCCTGCAGGGGCAATGCTGTCCGATGGACGACACCGCCTGCGAGGCTCCCTCATTTTCCGTCTTATCACTAGTCTGAATTGTAATTACTTTCTGCACAGCTCCCAGAACGCGACGGCTGAGGATGCAGCAACGTTTAGGGAATCCACGCCGCTCTCCATCGGGATGATGACCACGTGGTCGCTTCCCGCAAGGGTCTCCTCACTGATGCCGTCCGCCTCGTTACCGAAGACGATGGCGCGCTTTCCGGTCTTGGGAATCGCCGGATCCCCGAGGGGTTTCGCGTCCTCCCGAAGGGCCATGGAGATCACGGTATAGCCTGCGTCATGAAGCGTTGCGGGCACGTTGGACCCCGTGGGCAGATACGCCCACGGCAGCTGCAGGACCGTCCCCATGGAAACCCGGGTCGCTCTGCGGTACAGCGGATTGGTGGAGCCATGGGTCATCAGGACGGCATCCACCCCGAGCGCCGTTGCGGAGCGGAAGATCGCCCCGAGGTTCGTGGGGTTGACCACTTCCTCCAGTACGGCGATGCACTCGGCATCGGCCAAAATCTCCGTGTAGGCCGGCTGCACCGGCCGCTCAAAGGCTGCAAGGACGCCCCTTGTCAGGTTAAAGCCGGTGGTCTTGTTGATCTCGTCGAGCTCCGCCGTGTAGATGGGGACATCGCCCGACAGCTCGATAATGGGTTGCAGCTCGTCCCTCTGCAGCGCACCGGTCTCCACGAACAGGGAGAGAGGCCGTATGCCGTGTCGCAGCGCCCGCTCGATCACCATCGGCGTCTCGGCAACGAACATGCCGCTCTTCGGCTCATTGTAATGCAAAAGCTGCGGCTCGTTGTACTGAATGTACACGGCGACCCGCTCATCGTTTATGCTCTCAATCGGACAGATCCGGGTATTCATCGCAGCGCCTCAAACGGTGTAATCAAAGCAGCTTCTCTGGGACGTGAAGGGGCGCACCTTCGTGGTGGCTACCGCCACGTGCTCCGGATGAACAGTGTAGCCCGAGAGTGCCGCCTCATTCTCAAAGGTGGAGTCCAGGATCAGATCGGCGTTGGAGCTCGCAAGTCCCTCGGTGTAAACCTTGATCTCGACAAGCCCGGGGATTTTCCCCGCAAGGCCCTCAAGACCTTCCTTGATCCCCTTCTTGATCTCCGACTTCTCCGCATCGGAATACTCCGGTTTCAGGTTCCAGACAATGACATGTTTTACCATCGTGAATGCTCCTTTCCCAAGCCTCAACTTTCCTCTGATTGTACCACAGCCGACGGGAATCCGCCACAAGAAAAAAGCGGGGATTTGCCGCGGAAGCAGAAAAACGGCGGTGCCTTTTCAGACACCGCCCTTGGTTTTTTGTTCATGAGTAAATTCCACTCGAACTTTGTGTTATCGGCATTGTCGCTATGTTCTACTCCTGTAGAGCTCTACGTATTCCCGCCGATTTCCGACGAATCGGACTCATTTTTCGTCATCATCCTCATCTTCGTCTTCATCGTCTTCATCCTCGTCGTCATCATCCTCGTCGGACTCGTCGTCATCGTCATCTTCGTCGTCTTCGAGGTCGTCTTCCTCTTCCTCGTCTTCGTCGAAGTCCTCAGCGTCCTCGAGTTCTTCGTCTTCGTCGAGTTCTTCGTCCTCGTCGTCCTCGTCGTCGCCGCGACATTCAAGGATTGCGCCTGAGAGGTTGATCATCATTCCGCCGGCTGCGAGCTCCACAAGCTTATCGAACTGCGACTTCTTGCGGATGACCGCGCCCGACAGATTCAGCGACCCCTTGGACACGGGTCCGTTTCCGATACCGTCCGAAACCCCGTTTGCGATCGCGATGGCCTTTTTGAGACTGTCCGGAATATCCGCCTCTCTCTCCGCCTCCAGCGTCTTTGTGCGCTGCTCGCGCCACTGCTCGTAGGTGAGATCCTCAAGGCCTGCGTACGCTTCGTTGTCCTTCGCGCGGAAGAACCGCGCAACCGCGTGCTGCGCGACGAACATGACCTTCCACTCGGTGCGGCTGTCCGTGCGGAACGGAAGCTCAAACACCCGGATCATGGTGTCCTGCTCAGTGTCACGCTTGCTGATGACCGGCTGAAAACGGCTCTGCTTGATGCAATAGGTGTACCGCTCGTCCCACGCCTTCTGCCGTGCCGCCTCCTCGCGGAGACGCTCCGGATCGTCGTCGGCTCTGTGGTCGTTCGGATTCGCATCAGGAACCGCCGGGAAGATATTCACTAACGACTCTTCCCTGTTGTCATCATTGTGCCCTAAAGTCATGGCGAAGCGGAACACATTGTCCGTGTCCGGCTCAAGGCCCTTAAGCACCGTGATGATCTGCGTCCAGTTCCAGTTCCAGTCGCCGATCTCCCAGATTTCCTCGTTGCCGTTCGGCGTTGTGACAAATCCGCGGAATCCTCTGTTGACCTTGCAGGTTGCGTCAAATACAAAGTCTCTCGTGTTGAAATTGATTACTTTACTCATAGTTTCATCCTCCGTAGTATATACGGTCGATG
>Ga0310696_10010384_pt1 | contig 10718 bp, 6 predicted proteins | sample AusTroGonzalo_MG_4_FD_203885 | JGI IMG/M metagenome (GOLD analysis project Ga0310696, IMG submission 203885) | Bovine rumen microbial communities from tropical cattle in Woodstock, Queensland, Australia - Gonzalo_02 (v2) (version 2) | ecosystem: Host-associated > Mammals > Digestive system >... | reverse complement strand
CAGCACCGGCGCATCGGCAGTTTCCGGCTGCGAAAGCGGCTCCCGGGTACAGGCCGATGAACCCAGCAGCAAGAACGCCCAGGAAGCAGCGAGCAGGATATGTGCAAAAAGCTTGTTCATAGGGCGTTAAATGTGAATGGGGTTCAGGTTATCGTCCGGATTCGTAGGCGTGGTCCAATCCGTATCCACCGAGAATCCGTCAAAGAAGACGTAATTGTCCAGCGTGAAGTGGTAGTTGTACGTATATCCGGCCTGCAGTCCGTAGGTAACGCCGTCGCCATGTGCAACACGATCCCGGGTCAGGACGAAAGGTTGGAGCAACTGGCCGTTCGCGCCATTTGCCTGGAAGAGGAAGGTCAGTTTCTCGGCGCTTCCGAATGTTTCAGGCACAAGCAGGACGCGAATCACGAATTCGCCGGTCGAGTTGATCCGGACGGACGCGACTGCGGGAGAGAGGCTGTCCGTCTCCACCAGATTCTCCAACGCGCCCGTGATGGCATTGAAGGTGCCGGAGGCGTACAGGTGCGCACCGTCCGAGCGGGTAATAGACATCAGGGAAATGTCGTACACGGTAGGGGCATTCTGCAGGTGGAACCTGAAATCCAGCCGCGCCATTGCATGGCGGAAGTAGAAGGCCGCTTTTAAATCGGCCCCGGTGGGGTCCAGGTCGCTGTTCTCCCGGTCCTGCGCATCGATGGGTGTGAGATAGGGCCGATCGTTCTCTATGGCATACATCCAGTCCCACTGCTTAATGGTCTGGAAGGGGATGGCGGTGGGGCCGCTTGCCCAGGCATCCTGCGTCCACGGGGCATAGGCATACAGGTCGGCCGTCTTGTTGTCTTTGCGCTGCGCCAGGATAAAGCGGCTGGTATATTCGGCATCCAGCTTGCCGTCCGTAGGAGAGGCAACGTAATGGTAGCGAAGGGTAGAACCAGCCTTGTAGCCCCGCGCATTGTAAGCCGCAGGTTTGTGGGCAAGATATTCGGACGGAATATCCTCGTGCACGCAGGAGAAGATGCCGAAGGTCCCCGTGGGGTCATTCTCCTGGCCGTTCCAGTTGGGGAAATCCGTCCCCGTGACGATGCCTTTGGTCTGCCCCGGCGTATCGCCGACGGCAACCCGGATATCCACCACGCCCTCCTGCACGGCATCTGCCGGCTGCTTGGTACAGGCCGATACCACCACCATCAGGACGGCAGCCACGCAAACTATATGACGTCTGTTCTTCATCGGCCTTAATAAAGCAATTCCTGCTCGTAATACGGAACCCCGGCATCCTCCCAGGGAATGATCATGGTTTTAACACCCACTACCCCGCGCTCCGGAAGGTTTAAGATAATATAGTAGCGCACCACCTTTCCCTCCGGCCATTCGGTAACCTGTCCGGACGAAAGATCCCAGGAAACCACTTCCGAGACACGCGTGCCGGCATACAGGTTTAAAATGGCATAATTTACCACCAGCCGGGCATCGGCCGGCAGGGTTTGCGGAAGCAGATAGAGACGGCCCGCGGGGGTGTCGTTGATAAAACGGTAGGCGCCGCCATGCTCTATGTCTTCCAGGCTGGCATCCAGGCCGGTTTTCAATTCGCCGCCCGTAGTGCTGGACAAGAGATATGTAGCCTTGGGAAGCGCTGCGGTGCTGTTTGCAGGGTCGGCGGGCGACACGGTCTCGCTCCAAGTGTTGCCGGTAATGTAAGGAGCCATCTCGGTGAAATACATGTATTTGGAGCCAACCACGTTCTGGATTTCTATGCTGGAGACGCGCGCCTGCTCGAAAGTTTGTGTTTGGCTCGGGTCGTTTTGCAGGGTTCCCTTGTAGGCAAGCCAGAACTCTACCTGCGTCATGCGGTGACGACTGAAATCCAGGGGGATAATGGTGGGGTTGCCGGCATCGTCGGCGCGGCGCTGGTCCAGCAGCGGCGGGGCGCACAGGAAATCGGCCTGGTTGGCAATGGTGGTAGATGGAGTAACGCAGATGAGCGGGGAACCCACCAGATAGCCGGGCAGTCGGGAACGGATGCCGGCGTTGGTTACAGCGGGTTCCAGCACTATGTCTTCGCCGTCGCGGTAGGGGGCATAGCAGAAGAACGTAAGCGTGCCGTCCAGGGGCCACATTACGGGATTTGCCGTTACCGCGCCAGCGGTGCCATGGGCAGCCACGCCCTGCCATGCGTTGGGGAAGGTGGTTTCGCCATCCAGGTCCGGTGTAACATAACCGAAGCGATGGTTGCCGATGTAAGGGGTGGCCGTTCCGCCGGGCACGTCGAAGGTTTCCCCTTCCGGCATGTACCATGCACTGACGCCAAAGTCCTGCGCCGCCAGCGCCGCCTTGGTGGTTATGGGCGCCTGTCCCTTGGTGACCTCTTCCTGCACGCCGAAGGCGATGGGCTCGCCGGACGGTACGGGAGCAGCCACGCCGCCCACCTCCGGCACTTTGGTGCAGGCGGCTGCAAGCAGCAGCAGAACCAGGGAATATGCGCGAAGCGTTGTCATGCAGGCCTAATACGGGAGTTTATGGGAAAGGCGGACGCAACGGATAACAAAGCCGTTTGACCGATAGTCACCACTTATAACCACCCCGGCCAAACTGGTGCCATTAGACGAATAAAAACGCAGGTCTTTGCCTTGATTGGCATTATACACATTTTCGGTCCAATAATAGCCATAATTTGCACCCGCCCGGGTATGGCGACGATAGCCGGATGCCGGGAGATAGATGCGACCCTTCGTGGCCGCCGGATCATAACCCTCCGGATAATAAAAAATACCGCTGAGAGGCGAGGCGGCCCATCTAAGCGTGGCTGCCACAAAATCGAGCCATGTCCCCTGTACCGGGACTTGCCAGCCGTATGGGCAAGGATCATATACCGACTTGCCAGGCTCGCAATAATCATAATTCGGGTTTGAGGGATCATCGTCATGCAAATCCTTCCTGGGGTCAATCCAGCTTGCTGCCGAAGTCCCCATGTCGGACTCATATGCCGTCCAGTTATTAGCGTTGCCGTTGATGAACAAATCCGGATTATGAATACTGTAACGTATATTCTTTTTAACGGTTACGTTCATTTCATCCGCGTCTGGCTGACCTGTCATATCCGCCGCGACAACGGGTGGATCCACATTTGTCCTGAACGGATCCTTCCGGCCAAACTGATAGAAACACCCCAGTGCAGACGTACTGTTCATCTCCTCCGGGAGCGAAGACAGCGCTCCCAGATTACGATCCATAACGAAGGCGTCGGCATAACTGCCGCTTGACCAAAGCGTGGAGGATCTGTCGGCATAACGATGAATCTCCCCGGTCGGAAGGGAATATACATATGTGCCGGCAACGGGGGTCATGTCCACATACGGATAATAATCCGTGACCCATAATTGCCAACTCCAGAGAATATCATCCAGGGTTGGCTGGGATGTCTTCTTGATGGCCACCAGGGCGTTACCACGCATCCCGGCCGTAACTTTAATCTTGATAAAAGCTTTGGTATTGGCCGGGTTGAAACCCAGTCCGGTAACCACATACTTATCTTCTCCGCTATCGTACTGGGAGCCTGTCAGTAATTCGCTGTCGGGAACCGGGGAACCCTCCTTGTCTGTAACATCGTTCCATACCAGGAAAGCTTTCCATTCCGTGTCTTCAAGCAGTTCATAGGCCTCCCTGTCTGCGGCACCATAGACACCAAAAGGTTGGCCCGTTCCGTTCCAGAATACGGCAGCCCGGCGCACCGGAATAGAATATGTTGCCGACGATCCGGGTCGGCTGGGTGGCCTCAGCATGTAGCAATTGGCGTCCTTGGTGAATTTAACATCATTGATGTCTTCTATACGGGAATCCGTGACGGAATTGCCCTTCCCGTTCAAATCAATGTTATAGATATATTTCTTGTTGGGTTCCAGGTTAAAATCTGAGGTCAGATCGGCACCCAGGTAATAGGTATAGGTGACATTCTTTGCCGAAGAGTCATAGGTGGCATACACGCAGAAATACGTTGCTCCCGGAATTGCCTGAAAATTCTTTAACGCCTGAGATGCATTCGCAACTGTCCCCCGCAAGCTCGCAGGAATATAGTATATGTAGGACTGTGTATCACCGCTGGTGTTGTACGCGGCGGGAAAATCCCGTTCAGGGTCATCGAAGCGATAGGGATTAGTAGAAGAATAGGTGTCCGAAAAGCCAGTGCAATTTGTAACATAGTAATACTTCCGGTTGATGCAGCGCAACTGGACTTTTTCAATGTTCACCTTGTCTGGATCGTTGCTGGAGTTCTTTAAATTAATCACCACCTTTGCGCAGTTGCGTTTGAGGTAGACGGGACCAACGGCGGTATTTGTACCTATGCCGTCGGGCAACTCCAGAGAAGCACTCATTCTCAAGTATTTATCCATACCGCCGTTGGGGCTGTACCAAATCCCTTTCCCGGTCATTTCGTTCAGGGAATTGAGCAGATTACAGTTCTCCTTTTCCAGGAAAGTACCTAGGGTAGTGCCGATGGCGACAGGAGCCTCACCCCAGGCATTCGCAACGATAAGCAGCGTATTCTTGGCCTTGGAGGCCAGCAACCTGGCTTTGCCGGGTGCGCCGTCCGGGATGAACTGCTTGCTGACCAGTCGAGCCGCGTCGCGGTTATCTTCGTCTTGCCATTCAAACTGCAGGAGCAGCAATGTTTTAATGGCTGCAGCCGCATTGTAGCCATCCACGTCGGGCTCATAGTCCACCTTAGTGCCGGGCATGCCATCCTCAACGGGTAAGACCGAAAGGTTCAAGGTTACAGGAACGAAAGAACGGGATTCCGGCTCCAGTTCGGAGTGAGTACAGGCTGCCATAACCATCAGTGCGAGCAGCAATGCTGTCCGGGATACGTTCAATATGATACGACTAACTATCATGCCTGAAACTAATAGGGAAGTTTGTAGGAGAGGCGAACGCAACGAACAGCTACGGCATTTCCCATACAATTGAGATAATACCCATTCCAATACCATCCGCTATAATGGAATTCGTACTGATAGCCGTGAGGAGTGTTACTATGAACATAAGGCGTATCGCTCCATAAACGGCCACCAGCGTTTTTACCGGCGTCGCGTACATACCCGCCACCATAATAGCCTTTAATTCCGGAAGTAGGAATCAGGATGCGGCCTTTGGGGGCAAGCGGGTCATATCCTTCCGGATAATAGTACTTTCCTTCTTTTGCCGCAGATGCCGACAAACTGGTATTATCGGCGGTAAAATCCGACCAGGTACCATTCGTCGGAACCTGCCAGCCATACGGACAAGGATCATATACAGATTTCCCGCTTTCGCAGTAATCGGCACCATGTTGGTCGATTCTTGGATCCAGCCAGGTAACGGTGGCCCCCAGGACGGAACCCTCTGTTTCATAGCTTGTCCATGAGGCTTCATCAACGGCGCCTTGGATGAATTTAGCCGGGTGATGAACGCTATAACGAATATTCGCTCTGGATTTAAAGCCTGCCCCAACCGGCTCTCCCGTCCCAGTACCCGAGACGGCGCCGTCGACGATTGTTGCTGTGAGCGGATCCTTGCGGCCAAATTCATAATACAGTCCGTTCCGGAGGATGTAGTCGTCCGGATTTCCTATCGCGACCACAGCTCCCAGGTTGCGATCCATCATAAAGGCATTAGAATAAGCTCCGCCATTCCAGAGCGTTTTGCCGGCCGCGTCGGCATAGCGGTGAATCTCGCCGCCGGGAACAGAATAAATGTAATTGTGTTCGATGGGGGTCATTTTGATATACGGATCGTAATCCGTTACCCAAAGGTGCCAGCTCCAGAGGATATCATCATTATTGGGCGAACTGGTCTTCTTGATGGCAACCAACGCATTGCCCCGCATCCCGGGCACCACCCGAACCTTAAAATACGCCTGGCTGGTGGGACAGTTGGGGTCGAAACCCGTACCGGAATCCGTTATCAGCAGATCGTTGCCGGCAACAGGGTCGCCGTTCTCGTATTTCACTTCATTCCATACAAGGCTTGCCGACCAGGTGTCCGTCTCTTCCAGGGTATATTCATCGGCACCGTTCCCGGCGCCGTAAAGCCCCATATTGGTGTCCGACATGTTCCAGAATACCGCTGCGCGGCGCACCGGAATGGAGAAAACGGTAACAGATCCCGTCCGGGTGGGCGGTTTCAGCATATAACTGTTGGCATCCAGGCCAAATGTAACCGTACTCACATCTTCTGTGCGGGAATCTGCATTGGGATCTCCACGGCCCGTGATATTGATGGTATATTCGTATTTCTTATTCGCTTCAAGGTTAAAATCCGACGTAAGATTGGCACCAAGATAATAAGTGAACGTTACAGGCTGGCCGCCGCTGGTTGCATAGACCCGGAAGTACGTAGCACCCTGCGGAGCATGGCGGTTCTTATCAATTTGCGCGTCATTTTCAACCGTCCCCCGCATGTTCGCGGGGACATAGAAGGAATATGACTCAGTGGCTCCGGCACTGCCGCCTTCCGGGTTTTTATCGGCCGGGAAAGCCTGCATGGCATTATTGAAGCGGCGGGGAGTCATGGGCGAATACGGGTCGATGAATCCGGAATAGTTGGTCAGGAAATGGTAATTCTGATTGATGTCGCACAGTTGCACGGATTCAATCTCCACCTGGTCGGTGCCGGAACTGGTGTTTTTTACCTTTACAGTCACTTTGGAGCAGTTGCGTTTGAGCTCCAGGGGTTCTCCCGCGGTTCCCAGGGTGGTACCCAGCGTCACTTTGGGAACTACTTTGGTGGCGCTCATTCGCAGGTACTTGTCAGTTCCGCCATTAGGCGTATACCAGATGCCCGTTCCGTCCAGGGCATCCAGCGTACTGAGCAGGTTGCTGTTCTCGCTCCTTAGGAAACCGTCCAGCGAGACACTTCCGGACAGCGGAATGGTCTGCTCGCCCGGCGCAGTTGCATTGGCAATGACAAAAATGATGTTCTCCCGCGGAGAGGTGGCCAGGGCAATGTTTTCTCCGTCCGGCAGCGGCCAGCTGTAACAAACCTGGTTGCCCACGCGGGTGTAACCGTCACCTACCGCATCCTTCTCGAACTGCAGGATGGTAAGGGTCTTGATGGCGTTGGCAGCATTGTAGCCCGGGGCATCCGGTTCGTAGTCCACCTTGGTGGCAGGGGTACCGTCTTCTTCGGGAGCAACGGTCAGGTAAACGGGTACGGAAACGGTTTCGTAAGATTCCGGATCAAGCCCGGAATGAGGGGACTCCAGCTGCGAACAGCCGGCCGACAGGAAACCTGCCAGCAAAAGAAGCGATATGAAGCGTCCCAATTGTTTCATAAGGCTATGAGTTTACGGGAGGATCGGCCGTACCGCCTCCGCCATTGCCCCAGTCATCGTCGCCGGAAGAAGGACCGCCAATGGCCACCGTGCCCAGACAGGCCGGGGTTTCGGCGACGGTGTTTCCTCCCAGCACAGGCGTGTCCCACCCTACCGCCTGGAAGGAATAGGCCACATAGGCATTCTTAACGTCCAGGGTGTAAAGATAGTGGTGCATAGGGAGCAACTCCTGATCCAGCGGAACCCGCACCGTAAACTGGGTAGAGGGGTCCGGCCCCAGTTTTACCACAATCGTCGGCCGCTTGCCGGTCATCCACTGGTCGGAGTAATCCCGGGCCTGGACATAGAACGGATCGGCCGAAATCCAATAGTCTCCTCCATAGGCCAGGGGGGCATTCAGATTAGCGGGATCGGAGTAATCCGGGAGATTACTGCTGTTCTTCAACACCAGTGCGTGGGCAGGGTCGCTGTCCACGGTGAAATACTCTGTAAGGATGGGATTGTCTATACTGAGCGGCCGGGTGAAGCCCTGGGGATGATCCCCTTCCTCATGCAGGTAAAAGCGGTCGGAAATGATGCGGTCTGTAACGCGGACGTCAAACAGTTTTGTGGAAGGAATGAGGTCGGTGCTGCACTGGATTTTAACAGTAATCTTGGCCCGACGGTCTTTCAGCGTTTTGGAAAGGCTTGCGTCGTCGGTGGTGGAAGAAGAAGTGTACACATACTCCCCCCGGAACCAGATACCGGTAAAACTGCCTTCCACGGGATCGCTGACGTAAACATTGCTGTCGATGGTCCACGGCAGATAAGCGGCGTTGCCTTCCCAGTTAAAGGAAACCGCCGGAGCCAGCGCAACCATTTCAACGCTGCCAACCCAGGAACCACTGCCGGAATTCCAGCGAAGGCCGTAGATGCTGCTATGGTCGGCAGCTGCCAGATTGGCCGCCACGTCCCCGCCGGACGTCAGCGGCACCCCCGCTGCATCCACCCTGCAGGGTTGGAGCCAGGTATATGTAACGGGATTCAACGGATCTGAATAGTTGTCGGTATGAGAGAAAGTCTCCGTACAATACGAACCAGAGCGGCCGGTGTACTGCCTGTTTTGGAACATGGCCACGCGGAAGGTGTTCACTCCCACAGGCAAGCCCTTGGTTTCCAGGGACATCATTACCGTTTTCCCGGCCTGTTCTTCTTCCGGACGGGGCATCTGGCCGCAGGCCGACAAAACAGCCAGCGGCAGAACCGCAAAGAAGAACCAGTATGCAAGGAACGGCTTTCTCATAACTAAATGACTCCGTGAATAAGCGTGTCCTCTTCCAGGGTGCCCCACTCCTGAATATTGAATCCGTCAAAACGGACGTAATTGTCCAGCGTAAAATTAAAAGTATAAGTATAACCTGCCTGGAAACCATAGGTAGTACCGTCGCTATGCTTCACCTGTTCTTTTTTAAGGGTAAACGGCGGAAGCTTATGGCCGCCCGAAGTAAAAGTAAAGGTGAGTTCATCGTCTACGGAAATGTCCGTGGGCACCAGTGTGAAAGCAATGATACTCTGGGAATCATAGACGGCAGGATCGTCCGTGTAAAAAGCCGTGCAGGAGCCCACACTGGTCAGTTCATCCTGATACTGCATGTCGTACAGGCTTCCGTCAATGGCGTTGAACTTGCCGGAGGTGTACAGCACAACGGAGCCCCCCGCCGGATGATTGTTCTTGATGGACGAAAGCGTAATGCCCACCGAGGAGTTGTCATTCTGCAGGCGGAAGCGGAAGATAAGCCGCGTCATAACGTGCCGGAAGTAAAAGTTTGCCGTAAGGGGGGACCCGCTCGCCGGATCCAGGTTGGCATTCGCCCTGGTGGCGTTCTGTTCGGCATACATCATATCCTCGCTGCGCGAGAACGGAATGGCCGTGGGGCCGGTACTGTAAGCCGACTGCTTCCACGGAGCATAGGCATAAAGGTCGGCGGAAAGATTATCGTTACGGCCAAACAGAATGAACACGTTGCCGCCGGCGGAGTATAATTCGCCCGTAGCGTAAGATGCTACGTTTTTGTATGCCCACGTGCTGCCGGATCCTCTGGCCTGAGCATTCCAGATGCTGGGTTTGAATGTCTCATACGGCGTTGCCGGGGCCGGATCATTGTCCAGGCTGATGCAGGTAAAGATACCGTATTCCGTAACTGTGCCGAAATCAACCGGCGCCTTGGTCTCCGCAAGCGATGCCTTTATATTCACCACGGCCCGGGCCGATTCGCCGGTAGGGCGAGGATCCAGTCCCGTGCAGGCAACAGCCAGCGCAAGTGCCCCAGACAAGATATGAAATACGCGTCCTCTCATAGCATCAGTCTTTGGGCAAAAGTTCCTGCACGGTGTGGCTGTTGCCGGAAGATTCCCAGTCGTACACCTGGGCCGTCATTCCGCTGACATGCTGGTTGGGGATATTCAAGGTAATCAAGTAACGCACCTGTTTGCCCATGGGCCAGGCTGTAAGGTTTGCGGTTCGCAGCGGTATTGTGAGCACATCCGAAGTCAGGGGCACACCGTGCTGTTCGCCGGTGTAATAGGTTATCACCAGCTCGGCATCGGCCGGGATTTCCTGCGGGAGCAGAAAAAGGGTACCTGCATCCGTAGAAAGCACCAGGTGATTCGTATTGCCCCCGTCCCTGGCGGGCACATCACCGGAAGGGCCGGAGAGTAATCCTCCGGTAGCCGTGTCTATCCGGTAATCGGCCGTGGAGAATGCTGCGGCAGGATTCGTCTTGTCCGCGGGAGAAACGGCATCACTCCAAACACAACCGGCTTTGGTGAAATAGAGGTATTTGGAATTTACCACGCCGCGAATCTCAATGCTGGACACCTGGACAAAATGATGGTTCGGGTCGGCCAGCACGCCGGAATAGTTGAAACCGAACTTGACTTGCGTCATCCTGTGCTGGCTGAAGTCCAGGGTGAACTGGCCGCCATTGCTGGAGCGAAGGCGGTTCAGCAGCGGCGGAGCGCACAGGAAATCCACCTGGTCGGCGGGACTGGCAGCGGTGGTTACGCGGACAAGCGGGGACCCTACCAGGTAGCCGGGCAGGCGGGAACGGATGCCGGAGTCGGTAACGGGGGCCTCCAGCGCAATGTCACGTGCGTCGGGGACGGGTGCCGGGTCGGCATTGGCATCGGCCCGGTAAGGGGCATAACTGAAGAAGGAAAGTGTGCCGGCCAGCGGCCAGTAAACAGATTTTGCCGTTACCGGGCCCGTGTCGGCGTGGGGAGAAACGCCCTGCCAGGCATGGGAAAAGGCCGATTCGCTCTCTACATTGGCAGTTACATAGCCAAAGCGATAGTTCTCTATATAATTAATGGAAGCAGCGCCGAAGCTTTCGCCTGGGGCCGAATACACAGCGGTAACGCCAAAGTCCGTTAA
>Ga0310696_10010383_pt1 | contig 10719 bp, 9 predicted proteins | sample AusTroGonzalo_MG_4_FD_203885 | JGI IMG/M metagenome (GOLD analysis project Ga0310696, IMG submission 203885) | Bovine rumen microbial communities from tropical cattle in Woodstock, Queensland, Australia - Gonzalo_02 (v2) (version 2) | ecosystem: Host-associated > Mammals > Digestive system >... | reverse complement strand
CACCCCCAACCCCTCTCCCAAGGAGAGGGGAGTATATACCAATGCAGCACGAAAGGGTAACCACTCCCCTCTCCTTGGGAGAGGGGTCGGGGGGGAGGCTCTTCGTCCCGGCCAAACCCTACGTTTGCAAATCGAACTTGGGAAGCCTGAACGGCGACTCATCATCCCCCGAGGAAACTTCTATGCACAGACAGGCGGACAGTGGATGATGCAAGTAGATGAATCAGGCCGCCGTGCGCGTCGCGTACCCATCAAACTGGGGCGGCAAAACACAGAGCATTATGAAGTCATCAGTGGCCTCCGTGCCGGCGACCGCGTGCTCATCAGTGGATACGAAGCCTTTGGTAATGCGGAAGTTCTTGAATTAACAAGCAACTAAAAACCAGGTATTGAAGTGGTTTGATGGGTAGGTTTGCTGTTCCCGTGAGTTAGGTTATATTTTCCCTTCCCTGACGAGTGCGCTCCAGAGAGAGTGGCGAGCCTCGGGATTGGCGGCAATGATGTTGTCGAGAAGCTGGCGCATGGCGGTACGCTGTGTGTCGTCCTCGTGAGGGCAAAGCTTTTCCAGCTTCTCATAGCCTCGCAGTTCGGCATAGCGGCTGATGTCGGCCTCTGCCACGAGACAAAGCGGACGGATAATCTGCAGCGGCATCTTGTCCATCTGCAGACAGGCAGGCATGGTCTCGAAGCGGCTCTGGAAGAAGAGGTTCATCAAAGCCGTAGTGAGCAGGTCGTCCTGATGATGACCCAGGGCAATCTTGTTGCAACCCAGCTCTTGCGCCAGGTTGAACATCTGCTTGCGACGCTGCCAGGAGCAGAGGAAACAGAAGGGCTTGGATGATTTGAGATTTGAGGATTGAGATTTGAGATTTGACGAAGGCTGATTGAGATTTGAGGTTGGCGGTTGTGGGAAGTTGGTGGTGACAATATGCAGCGGCACGTCCAGCTCCCGGCAGAACTGTTCCAGGAAGGTGGTCGAAGTGCGGTAGTCAACATCAGCCATACGTACGTGGATAGCCTCGACCCTAAATCGTGGATGATGTATTTTCGCCCTGCGTCCCAGCATCTCCAAGAGGCACAGGGAGTCCTTTCCACCCGAGAGCCCCACCAGCACATGGTCGCCATCGGCCAGCAAACCGTAGGTGGCGAAAGCCTTCACGAAACGCTCACGGATGCGCTTCTCCAACCGTTTTATTTCTTCACTCTTCACTTCATGAACACCAGATAGACGGCGCAGATAATCAGGATAAAGGCCAGAATGTGGTTCCAATGCAGGTGGTTCTGGAACATGATGTTGGCGATGACGGCAAATACGGCCAGCGAGATGCACTCTTGCACTACCTTCAGCTGCACGAGGTTGAAGGGGCCTCCGTTCTCGACGAAACCCAGACGGTTGGCCGGCACCTGACAGCAATACTCAAAGAAGGCGATGCCCCAGGAAAACAAAATAACCCCCAACAGGGGCCAAGAATTAGAAACGCCCGTCTCCTGAAGCTTCAGGTGACCATACCAGGCCAGCGTCATGAAAACGTTGCTCAGCAGCAACAGCAAAATGGTGTATAGTCCGTTCATATAAATAAACAATAACCAATAAACAATAACAAATAACCAATAAACAATAACCAATAATTGTTGTGATACGAAAAACGGCTGCAAAGGTAAGCATTTCCACCGATACCACCAAAACTTTGGTTCGATTTGCATAAATCGTAAAATAAAATTTGGTCATCTCGTCCTTTATTCGTAATTTTGCCACACTAAAGAACGAGACAATGATTTACGAACTGAGGAAATATCCTACGCTGGTCATACACGTGGAGAGATTCACGGAGAGGGCAGCAAGCATAGAGCGGCAGATGAAGGCTGCGGGGATGTATTTCACCTACATCCTGAAAGGCGACGTGGAGGAGATAGACGATGCCGTGCTGTCGCGCTATTTCAAGGACGGAAGGGACAACATGTACCGTGCTACGCCGATTACCAGCTGTGCCCTGAAGCACCTCTATGCCTACGAGCATATCCTTGACAACGACCTGCCAGGAGCCTTGATATTGGAGGACGACGCCATCCTGGACAAAGGTTTTACCAGGAAATTCGACCAAAGCCTGAAAGAGTATGAGGACCGTTGGGCCAGCGAGCCGGTGATTATCTCCTACGAGAACAGCGCCCTCGTCTTTGTGCCGCGAAGTCAGCGGAAGGCTGGACAGATGCTCTATCCCGGCGACAAAGACCGCTATGCCGGAGCCTATTTCATCAACCGTAAGGCTGCTGAGGCCATCCTCAACGATGTGAAGGAGAACAGGTGCGAGCTGGCCATCGACGGCTATCATAACTACTTGCTTCACAAGGGTGTCATCAAGTACCTATGGTGTCACCCCACCATCGTCCAGCAGGGCACGGTGATTGGACAGTTCAGCTCGTCACTCTCTGCCGACGATCTGCTTCAGAAACTGCGCTGGAAGCTGAAGCTCGGTTATAAACGCCTGCTCTATTACTTCCGCTGACAATTGATAATTGACAATTGATAATTGATAATTGACAATTGATAATTGATAATTGATAATTGCCGAAGGCAATAACTCTTAATTCTCAACTCTAAACTCTAAACTCTCAACTCTCAACTCTTTGCTGAATCCTTTCCGCATACTCCGACTGCTGGTGCATGTGCGCCGTCCCAGCCGAATAGCCGTCATGGGAGTTTTTACTGACGGCTTCTGGCTCCGTAAGGGTTATGAGGCCATGACCTTCTTTGGTACTATTGTTACCGCCAGTGAGGGATTAGACAATGATGAACTACGCCGTCACGAGACCATTCATCTGCGTCAGGCACAGTCCACCCACGACTCTTGGCTACTTTTCTACCTACTCTATTTCTGGTACGTCCTCCGTGCCCTGCCTCAGAACCGGCGCATGAAGAATGCCGCCTATTACATCAATCCCTTCGAGCTGGAGGCCTACCTACACATGCACGACCCTGCCTACCTGGAGCAATGCACAGAAAAAGGTGCTACCGAGTGGCGCACCTTTGCAAGTATGAGTCCCCGTGAGCGACTCAAGAAGTTCTATCACAAGTAGTAATGTTCAGCACGCGCACCTCTGCATTCTCCATGCGGGCGATGTCGCGTGTCTGCTTGCCGAGGAGCACGGCCTGCACAGCCTTGTTCATGATGCCGTGACCCACGGCCAGCACTTGCTGTCCGGGGTAGTTGGTACGGATGAAGTCGAGGAAACGGCCGGCACGCTCCAGCAGTTGCTCCATCGTCTCCGTGTTCTCGGGGAAGGGAAGCCCCTTCAGGTCGGGGATGTAGCGGCCGGTGAAGTCGCCCCAGTCACGCTCACGCAACAGCGGGGTGGTGATGACAGGCAGCCGGTGGGGTAGGGCGATGATTTCCGCTGTCTGGACGGCGCGATGCAGGTCGCTGGAGATGATGGCGTCGAAGTGCTCGTCCTTCAGCTGTTCGGCCACAGCCTCAGCCTGAGCAATCCCTTTTTCGTTAAGCTCGCCCTGCATCTGCCCCTGCATCATCTGGCGTGCATTATCGACAGTCTCACCGTGGCGGACAAGAAACAATACTGTCATGCGGCAGCTACATTTATTATTATCCTATCTTTCACGCTGCAAAGTTACAAACTTTTTTCTTTCCACCCAGTCTTTTCATGCTTTTTCTGCACAAGGAATCAAATAACGGTAAAAAGTCCGTTCAACAGGTAAGTCTACATCGACAAGTCCGTCACCGATAAGTACAAGATTGACGACTATTTCTACACCAACATCACCCGCGGCAAGTGCGACTGGTCCACCGACGTCATTGAAACTGTCAATATGGTGTGTTTTAGCTACATCTATTCGAGGAATTTTGCCTTAGATTTTTGAGGTCTATACTTCTTTCCGAACCACAATCTCATCCAAGAAACCCAACTTAATTGCCTCTTGTGGCTTCATCCAATTTTTGCTCTTTGTCTTAGCGGTTAGTACTTCTATTCTTCAGCAATTTCTCCACTAATCTCCTGACATAGAGAAAAACGTAGACAACTGCCATGTCTCTTACGAGAAATCGGCGATAAAGGTACGAATTATTTGGGACATGCAAAAAATAGGTCAAAAATTAACATATTGTAATAAAAAACGTTGCTTTTTGCTTATTAAAAAAGGTGAAACATAATGTTTTTTAGGAGGAAATTACGCTTATTTAAGGGATGCACGGGGTAACTACTGCATTGCGGTTTAAAGAAAATTTAATCTGAATCATTTGCGTATTTCAAATAATCTGTTTAATTTTGCCCCCGAAAGCTGAAAGTAGTATTATGGACTCTCATTTGTTTTTTTCCTCTAGCCCCACAAAGGCAAAGGGTTTTGTCGATTTCTTTTGATGGACTTCCTACTGATTTGTATTGGTTCGCTTGTTGCTCTGGGCATCGTGGCTGCCTTGGTCTCTATGTTCACCAAGGGTGGAACGGATGCACCCATTGTGGAGGCAGGTTCCGGCGACTGTTCTTCTGCCCACGACTGCTCGACGTGTAGCAGCGTTGCCTCTGGGGAGTGTAAGATAGGCCTTCTGATGGAAGAGAAAAAGCGGCGCGAAGGCAATAAAAAGACGGAATATTAGTTTTATTGTAAGGACTTACTTGTATGTATGTCCATGTTGTACATTCATGCGCAAGGTTCTATACATATTTTATATAGTGGCTATCGGCTTGCTGATAGTCTCATGTTCTACGCGCAAGAATACGGCGAGAACACGTGCCTGGCACTCCTTCTCGGCGAAATACAACACCTACTACAACGGAAAGCTGGCCTACATCGACGGTGCCCTGGAGAAGGAGAAAGGCAACAAGGATGACTTCACCGAGCAGTTGCCGCTCTTTACCGTGGGCAACAAGAAGAGCCGTGAGACTGGCAAGGGAAACTTCACCCGCACGGTGGAGAAGATGGAGAAGACCATCAAGCAGCACAGCATCAAGGCCCGTCCGGAATGGAAGAAACAGCGGCGCAAGACTCAGCGTGACATCGACTGGCTTTCCCGTCGTGAGTACAACCCCTTCCTGTGGAAAGCCTGGCAGCTCATGGGTCAGGCACAGTTCCAGATGGGCGACTTCGAGGCCGCAGTAGCTACCTTCGGATATATGGCTCGTCTCTACCAGAATCAGCCCGTTCAGAATGCCGTAGCACGAGGTTGGCTGGCACGTAGCTATGCCGCCCTCGACTGGATTTACGAGGCCGAGGACATCATCCGTAACATGAGCCGTGACTCCATCCCTTATCAGGCTGAGCGCGTATGGGATGAAACCTTTGCCGACTACTACCTGCGCAGCGGCGAACTGGATCGGGCCGTTCCCTATCTGCGTAAGACCATCAGGCACGAGAAACGCAAGACACAGAAAGCCCGCGAGTGGTTCCTCATGGGTCAGGTGCAGGGAGTGCTGGGCAATCAGCAACTAGCCTACAAGGCATACCAGAAAGCCATACGCCAGAACCCGCCATACGAGCTGGAGTTCAATGCCCGTATCGCCCAGACCGAGGTACTTGCCACCACTTCTGGTGCCAAGAAGATGATTAGTCGCTTGAAGCGCATGGCACGTTCTGACAAGAACGCGGACTACCTCGACCAGGTCTACTATGCCATGGGCAACATCTACCTCATGCAGAAGGATACCACTCAGGCCATTGCTGCCTACGAGAAGGGTAACGAGAAGGCCACCCGGAGCGGCACGGAGAAGGGTGTGCTGCTGTTGAAGCTGGGCGACCTCTACTGGGTGATGGAGAAATACAATGATGCCCAGCGCTGCTATGGCGAGGCCATCGGTCTGCTCGACAAGGAGCGTCCTGGCTATGAGGAGCTGGCACAACGTTCGAAGGTGCTCGACGAGCTGGTGCCCTATACCGATGCCGTTCACCTCCAGGACTCACTCCAGGAACTGGCCAAGATGCCGGAGAAGGAGCGTCTGGAGGCCATTGACCGCGTCATAGAGGAACTGAAGAAGAAGGAGAAAGAGGAGGCAGCCAAAGCTCGTGAGGCTGAGGTGGAACAGGCTCTGGCGAAGCAGAGCGCACAGGGCAACCGCAACCAGCGTCAGCCACAGCAACTGGCTACCCCGCAGACCAAAGATGGTTCGTGGTACTTCTATAACCAGTTGGCTGTCACTCAGGGTAAGCAGACCTTCCAGAAACAATGGGGCAAGCGTGAGAACGTCGACGACTGGCAGCGCGTGAACCGCACCGTGGTGGCCCTCAATACAGATGACGAAGAGGCAGCAGGGGCAGTAGAGGGTGCAGAGCTTACCGACAGCCTGAACACAGGACTTCCTGAAGGGGCAGAGAACGTAGAGCTTTCCGACAGCCTCTTACAGGCTCAGGCCGAACTGGACTCCTTGGCCAGCGACCCGCATAACCGTGAGTACTACCTCGCACAGATTCCTTTCACCGAAGAGCAGGTGCAGGAGAGCAATCTCATCATCATGGATGGTCTCTACAACTCGGGCGTCATCTTCAAAGACAAGCTGGAGAACCTTGGTCTGGCCAAGAAGCAGCTGACCCGCGTCACAGGCCAGTACCCCGACTACGAGCAGATGGACCTCACGTGGTATCATCTCTTCCTGCTCTATTCGCGTCAGGGCGACAAGGTTGCCGCAGACTCCTGTCTGGCACGTATGGTGGCCGACTACCCCGAAAGCGAATGGACCATCTTGCTCAACGACCCCTACTTTGAGGAGAACGCCCGCTTTGGCGAGCACATCGAGGACTCTATCTACGGAGCCACTTACGATGCCTTCAAGCTGAACGACTTCGAGACGATAGCTGCCAATGCGAAGCTCACCGAGGAACGCTTCCCCTTGGGTCTGAACCGTCCTAAGTTCCTCTTCATCAGTGGTCTGAGCAAGTTGAATCAGGGTGATGCCCTTGGCTGCGTGGACGACCTGAAGGCCGTGGTGGAGAAATATCCACAGAGCGAGGTCTCCGAACTGGCGGGCATGATTGTCAAGGGTGTTCAGGAAGGACGTCAGCTCTACGGAGGCAAGTTCGACCTCGACGACATCTGGACACGTCGCGACATCACCTTGGCAGCAGACACCACCAATACCGACACGCTGTCTGCCGACCGGAACATCCCCTTCGTCTTCATGCTCATGTTCCAGCCCGACAGCGTGGAGCAGAACCAGCTGCTCTATGAGATGGCACGCTTCAACTTCTCCAATTTCCTTGTCCGCAACTTCGACCTCAACATTGAGCCGATGAGTGCCAGCGTCAGTCGGCTGATTATCAGCGGCTTCCTCAACTATGACGAAGCCCTGCAATACACCCGCCAGCTCTATGCCTCCGAGGAACTGTCTGGTTTACTTCGACGTTGCCGCAGTCTCGTCATTAGCGAGACCAACCTCGCCCTCATGGGCACACGCTTCAGCTTCCAGGAGTACGACGAGTTCTACGAGAAGACCTTCATGCCGCTGGAAATCAGCAACGAGGAACTGCTGCAGATACCCGAGGGAGTGGAGCAGGCCGACCCCGAAGACTTCGACCCCGATGCCAATGCCACCGGCCCCGCCGAAGACAACAAAGAAGAAGCCCCCGCACCTAAGCAGCAGGGCGGAGGCTTTGACTTCGACGATGATTTCTTCTAAGTAACGGATACGCCGCCCAAACACCTTTTTATGTCGTGACCCTCACGGAGTGTCAGCCTGTCCGGCCTTGTCCGAGCTTTCAAGCAAGAGCTATTTTTGTGGGGGAGTCATCCTATTCTGTTTGTTAGTTTGGCAGGATTGCGCCTTCGGTCCCAAATATCATCAATCCAAATGGTTTCTGATGTGGCATGATATATTATCCTGTAGTTGTCATTAATGGTCTTTGCCCGGTAGAGTGTCTTTCTTTCTAACAAAAGCGTTTCTGGATGATTGGATGTTGGATACTTCATAATGTCTTTTAGACACCTATCCACCTTGTTTATGAAGTTTAACGCTGACCAGCATACTCTGCATAGATATCGACGATGCGTAAGAATTCCAGACGTGCACGTTTAGTAAATCGCAGCCTCATACTTTCTTGCTCTTTGTCTGGCTTCCGTCAAAACATCCTCCCAGTCATAGACTTCCCCGTTTTCTATTTCGCGTTCAGCTTCTTCAATCCGTGCAATTGCCTCTTCACATGTTGAAGGGCCAATAAATGGCATGATAATGTTGCTTGCATCTTCTATGTCATCCTCCACATCGTATGCTGCGGCCTTATTGTATGCCACTGCTTCCATTGGCTCAGATGCCTTCATGCAGCCGTAGCCGTCCTCCTCATCTATTATCGGATATCTCTTTTCTTGCATATCATATAAAATGCTATAAATTAAACGTCGTTTATTATGTCGTGATCCTCACGGAGTGACGGCCTGTCCGGACATGACCGTGTTTCTTTGAACTCTGAGAGTCGGGTGCAAATGTACAAACAAAAATCTGAACCGTGAAACGATTCGGATTCTAAAGACATGCATTTAAAGATATTTAACAGCTTTCAGAAGCAGTAATCCATACGTCATTTTTGACAGCCGACGGACTTAATCAACTGAGTAAATAAATTACTGTAGGCGATATTCTGTTGGCGAGAGGTTGTAGTGCGCCTTGAAGTCGTGGTTGAAGGTGGTGACGAGCGTGAAGCCTGAGCTGGCGGCTACGTCGGCAATTTTCATGTCGGTGGTTCTGAGCAGGCGGCAGGCATGTTCCAGACGGCAGTCGCGTATGAAGTCGGCCACGGAGTTGTAGTCGCTGCCCTGCGAAAAGGCGTTGCCCACTTGTGCGTTAGTCAAGTCGAAACGGTCACAGACGGACTGACGGTCGAACGAGGGGTCGAGATAAAGTTGCTGTTCGCGGATGTCGGTGGAGATACGGTTGAAAAGGAGAGGGAAGTGGTTACTATTGTCATTAGCATCTTCAGCAGCAGAGGTATATACTCCCTTCTCCATGGGAGAGGGGGCGGTGTTGCGGCTCTTTAACTTGATGTTCTCGTCAATCAGTTTGACCAAAGCATGGTTCTTTCGGTTGATGATTCTGTTCTTGACGATGACGATGACGGAAAGGATTGCCATGCCGAGCAAAACGGCTATCACGCTCATAAGGAGATAGCGCTGGCGGGTGTTTTCAGCTTCCTGCTCCATGATGGTTCGTTCCTGCTCCTTGGCGTGATAGACGGCAGCCAGCTCCTGTGCGGTGTTCCTGGCCTTACGGCTCTTCAGGGTGTCCTGTATGACGAGCACCTGCTCGTAGAGGTCGGCTGCCTGTTGGTAGCGTCCCATCTGTTGACAGACATCGGCCAGACCCCACTTGGCGGTGTTCATCATCTCGCCCAAGGTGTCACCCTGCTGGCGCACACGCTGAATCAAGTTGCTATAGATGAGGGCGGCATCCCGATAGAGACCGCGCCTCTTCATGTAGTCCACGATGAAATAGTCACGGGTGTGGTTACCCTCGTACTGCACGGCCTGCCACGCGGCGTAGACAGAGTCGGCCCACTCGAAGTATTTGGTTTGCAGGCTACCGGAGGACGAACGTCCCATCCTGGCTAACACGGAAGCCATCTTCGCCAATGCCATACGGCGGTCAATCAGCTGCTGGTTCTGAGCCGCTCCCCAGCGCGTGCCCTCCTTGGTCAGCTGCAGGTTGCGCTCGTTGGTCTTCAGCGCATTGTCATAGTCATTCATCTCGCCATACATGCTGGCCAGCAAGTTCAGGTAGCCATGCATCAGGTGGTCGGCATTCTCAAAGTCGGTATTCGCCATCAGGTCGATGGCCTCGATTACGTGCTGAATGCCCTTCTCGTGGTTGCCCTCATAAAAGATGTTCTGGCCCATCGTAATATGCGCCAGCGACTGATAGTAGTCGTTGCCCGTCTGCGTGGCCAGGTCGAGCAACTGCTGCAGCCATTTATACTGCTCCACCTTGTGTCCAGAGAGCTCGCTGGTGCTGCTAAGGGCATTCAGCACGCTCAGCCTCTTCCCGCTGTTTTCCTCTGCCTCCTTGCTGTCTAACAGCTGCAGGTACAGGTCGTAGGCATCGCGGAACTGCATACAGTTGTAGAGCGAGTCGGCCACACCCATAGCCTGGTCGAAGCCTGCATGGATGGGACTATCTTTCTGTGCCGCATCCTTTGTGTCACCACAGCCCGTGCAGCCCACGATGGCCAACACGGTGATCACACCTACTATATATATGTAATTCCTTAATGTCATTACTTTTTAAAAATATGCTGCAAAGTTACTTGTTTTCCATCGAACAACATAACACTTTATAACTTTTAACCTCGTTTTTGCAATATTTAGACAGAAACTCAAGCTATTTCTGGATAATTATCCAAGTTCCTCAAGTTCGTTTTTGAACGCAGTCCCACCGCTTTCCCAAAAAGTCATATAAGAAAAGCACGGACTGGCTCATTCGTCCAATCCGTGCCTTTCGTGTAATTCGTTTAATTCTCAACTTAAGAAGAATCCGTGCAATCCGTGCAATCCGTTTTAATCCGTTGTTTTAAAAAATCCGCGTAATCTGTGTAATCTGTGGTAGTAGATTAGCGGTTCGGTATTACCCGTTGTTGTCGTCGTCTCCGTAGTCAACCAGCTGTCCGTCCTTGACCCTCTTGGGCACTCCGTGGAGGTCGAAAATCATGTTCTGGCTCAGGATGACCTTCTCCTTCATCTCGCGGCTGGTGATGTCGTCGTCGTCAGCACCCTCGGGGTAGAAGCGGACGTGCAC
>Ga0310696_10010382_pt1 | contig 10720 bp, 22 predicted proteins | sample AusTroGonzalo_MG_4_FD_203885 | JGI IMG/M metagenome (GOLD analysis project Ga0310696, IMG submission 203885) | Bovine rumen microbial communities from tropical cattle in Woodstock, Queensland, Australia - Gonzalo_02 (v2) (version 2) | ecosystem: Host-associated > Mammals > Digestive system >... | reverse complement strand
AAACCAATATTTTGAAAGCTTGTCTCTATGAGTTGCGGACCAGAGAATCAGGCATATGTCTTTTCTAGAAGAAAGCTTCCGGAGAGCTTTCTCGGCCCCCGGAAGCCATTCGAATTTTTCCTCACCTTGCCCGTAATTTCCTTTGAAGATAGTATCGTGTACATCCACTAGGACATATATCCGATCCCATCCCTTAGATTTTTTCCGAGCAAACGCTTTTTCGAAAGACCGTATAATGTCCATAACTATTATTCGTACCCGTAAATAGAGACAGCCACATATGGGGAATCCGGTACATTCTCGGTGAGAATCTCGTATTCGTCGGAGAATTCGTCATAATTGAAAAAGCCTTCTTCACATAGCCATTCGTCAAAATCGTCTTCGGACGGTTCTCTATCATACTCCTTGCATATTTTCTCATATTGCTTCCAAAGCCCATCTCTTGAAAGGAATTTTCTAGTATCCCCCCAGTCTATAAAGAGATCTTCGGAATTTTTGAATTCATCCCATTGGCTTTTTTCCATTACGCTCAGGACGTGGGTGGAGCTGGAATTGGTCTCGAAGACACCTTGTCTGATTTGTACTTTCATATTTATTAATTAATTTGATTTCCTTGTGATAGCATCATATAAAGTACTCAGGTTATTTTCATCATCCTCCGGATCGGTACCTATATTATAAGTTATAGAAGCATGTTTTTCATGGATATTTATACTCATGGGAGATAGTACCCAGTCGGCTGTCCTATACTCATAGAACCAGGTAACCAGCAGCTCGGATTGGTCATTCAGATCTTTCTCCAGCCATCGGAGAATGTTCTCTACCATTTGATCGTCATAGAAGATAGTATCGAATCCGTCCATGAAGTCCGTTAGGGAGCTCCGCTTGGATACCAGATCCTTCATGGCGTCTCCCATCTTTTCCGATCCTTCCGCATGCTTGATACACTCTTTTACAATTCCTATAAATGCCTCTTTTGATATCATTTTTATAAAATTTTAGTCGCGCCCCATAATGATTTTGATATCGTCGTTGAATAAGAAAGACTCTAACATATTGATATCCCAGAGATTGATGATGCAGCTTGAGCAGCCCGGATGGGTCTGATGGTCAAACTGAGCGGCATAGCAATTAGTAGCCACTAGCTCTTCCAGATCGGGATATCTCCTTTGAATGGCATCCCGGATATTCTCCAGATCCCAATTATCCTTGCTAGACATGCATCCGTTTTCTCCGATATTCCCGGGATGATCCAGGGCTACATAGGAGCAAAGGTAAGAGAGTTTCTCGTGCAGTCCGTATACTACGCCGGAATTCGAAAAATCATCACATGAAATCTCGGTTATGCCGTCTTTGATATTTAATGTCTCTTTACACTCGCCCTTAGGCAGGGAAAGGGTATGCACGGAGCTGGAATTAGTTTCGAATACGGAATATCTTATATTGGTTTTCATATCGATTTTTTTATTATATATAGCTGAATCTTATGATTTTTTTATTATATATAGCTGAATCTTATGATATTTTCATTGATATTCTCCCGGACTTGCAAGGGGGATACCCCGGAGATAAAGTGCTTTTTCGATCCATCATCCAAAACCCAGTAGTAGTCTTCCTGAGTAACTTCTACTCCCGCTAAAGCCCCTTCAAGGCCGTTAGCTCCTGATCCATCCCGGCACCATTTGCCGCAATGATCCTTCAGCTTGGAGAGCATATGTAGCAAATTATAATCAAGAGACCGGCTTGATAGTGCATTATCCGCCATCTCCGGAGTTATAATACAGGAGAGAATAAGCGGCGAGAGTATGTCATATCTCAAGATTCCGAAGTGTGCTAGCGCCGGGCCATGCTTGTCTATCCAGGCGTCCATTTCTTGCAATGACCGGAAATGCTTGACCTTGGAACCGGCGGCTTTATTCCGGATCCACATACCTAACCTGATTCTTATACGAGTCCACCACTGTTTCATAATTGGGATAATTTTGATTCTTTAACCGCTTCTTTTTCAATTCTCTCACGTTCCATTACAATCTCATGAAATGTTTTATGAGTAGATTTAATATCCACCCTTTCAAGTTCCGGAGGAAGAAAACCTATAAAATGTCCGGAGGCACTTTGTATTACCGCCCAGTCTCCGGGAATCCGGATGTTCTTATCTTTAAGCTCTTTCAAGTATTCTTGTGTCTTCATATATCAAGAATGAAAATAAATTCCAAATACCGATACATCTCCTTGGGTATGCTCGAATGGGGAATAGCAGTCGCCGTTCCGGAGTGCATCAAGATATTCTTCATAGGAAACCCAGAAATTATTATAAAATTTCTTTACGCTATTGAAATTTTCGTATTTATATTTCTTCAGGTCTTTTTCATATTCATGGAGATTCCGCTCCTGGCTTCTTAGCCAGTTGCTTCTAGCTTCTTCATCATAGAAATATTCATCTCCCCCGACTTTCCATCCCTTCACTTCCTCCCAATGCCTCCAAGCCAGATCGATATACATCTTCTCTTTTTGGATATATTCATCAAAGAGCTTCCGATTTTCGATTTCCAATTCTTCGGGAGTCATCTTTTTGAACTCCCAGTATTCGAGCTCGGACCAGAAGTTTCCCCAGGTTTCTTTACACTCATCACTTTCCGATAATTGTCGAGCATACATCCGCCCTTCTTTCCAAGCTTGAAAATCTCCGGTACCCACTATGGCAATAGAATGCTCGGAACTAGAATTGGTCTCGAAGACCCCTTGTCTAATTTGTACTTTCATATTCATTAGTTATATTTGTCGTATTCCTCTCGTTCTACTCCGTCGTCGATGGAAGCTAGCCACTCATCGTAGTCGTCGTTGTCATTGTATGTGACCACATTGGAATCGCCGAAGAGGAAGTCCAACAGAAGTTCTTTGTCGGAAAAGATCTTTTCTTTGAAATAGTCCCAGCTGTCCGAGTGGTCTATGTAGAAGTAGTCTCCGTCTTCTTTCTCGCAGCACTCATACCCGTCACTGTAGACTTTTCGGATCACCAGCTCGAACACACATCGGATGTCAAGCTCGGCAAGTGTGTCACGAATGAACTTCTCTCGCTGGTCCGCATCTTTCTTGGTGTCGCTACACGCCATAGTCCACAGATATGATGCACGCTTCTCGATCGAGGTGTGCTTTTTAGCCTCCCACCCGAACTTGCCGAGATTGAAGGCGATTGCTCCTCCTCGATGGAGTATGGCATTTATTCCTAGATCGCTTGTTCCTCTGCGGATCGCTATAGTATGAATAGAGGAACTATTTGTCTCAAAAACTCCTTGTCTGATTTGTACTTTCATAATCTAATCCATTTTTGAATCATAAAAAATATCCCATTTATCATGCATATGGCTAGCTTTTGCCGGTACATATACTATCTGACAGAAATTAAACGGATTGTATCCATTTTTTTTCCACCGATTAAGTTGATCAAACACACCGGGGTAATCTAAAAATGTTTTGATTTTAATTGTCGGTTGATCTTCCATATTGTTAACATCTGTTATGAAACACTAATATATCTTCTTCGGGTGTGCCGTTTTTTAACAGATCCTCCATATGATCTATGAGATCCTGATATTCCTCATCCGGTTCCGAGCAACACTCATCACAGTAACTAGCATATCCGGCATCGGTAGAAAAAAGGAAGTCTTTGATATACTCATTAGAAAATTTTTCATCCATCAAACGATAGATACCGTCTTGCCACCAATAGCCTTCCGATACATCATACAGTGTTCCGAAATCTATCACTAATTCTACCCCGAATTCTTTAAGAATATCTTGTATGTAGAGCATACCGCCTAAGAAATTCTCTATACTGCCGGATCCTAGCAGAGACAGAATAAGGATATTGACTTTCTCTTCTAGTGTAAGATTGTCAATATGTGGGATATTATAAGCAAAATCTTCATACTTTTTGATATTGCCCGGTGTAGGAGTCATGATCTTTTTAGGGAGACTTACATAAAATGCCGAAGATTTAAACCTCTTCTCATCACACTTGACAATGCAGAGAGTGTGCTGTGTAGATGAATTAGTCTCGAAAACCCCTTGTCTGATTTGTACTTTCATATTTGTTGTTTTTTATGATCTGTCGCCCCAAAGGGATATTGCTGTCCATTTATTGTCGGGAGAGGTTTTCCACAGAGTCTCGTAACAATTGTCCTCGCAGTACTCCTCGAGTTCATCAAGAGTGAAAGCGCACAGCCATTCTTTTCTGAACTCTTCAATGTCATCGCATCTAGAGTCGCACTCTTTGTACTTTCTCCAAGCTTCTTGGACATCTTCTTTGGTGATAATTTCAAAACTATAGCCATTGATATACACTTCGCCTCTGTCAAGTGCGTCGGACTGCTCTTTGGAAATGATGGCTAAGGAATGAGTAGAGCTAGAATTAGTCTCAAAAACTCCTTGTCTGATTTGTACTTTCATAATTCTTTTAAGCTTCTTTGTAGTAATCTCTAATGTACTGAAACATCTCATCTACGGTCTTGTCTTCCATAGAGAATCGGGTATGGCAGATGGAGTTCTTGGAGAAAGTCCGGCGGACCAGATCTATATAGAAGGTAAAGCTTCCATCATCGCCCATATAGAATCGCTCCCACTCTTCCGGCGTCAGCAAGGATTTGATATCCAGCTGCTCTAGGGCAAGGTTATCGAAGGAGAGCACGGCATTGCGAGACCAGAGATTTTTGATGTTATCCTTGAGCCATTGGCGGTTCTCTTCCACTTCCTCCTCATGAGTTATCTTGAAGTTCACCCCGCGGCCCAGATCCTTATATCCCAGCACCAGGACTTTCTGCTTGTGGGCGGCCAGGTACTCGTACATCTGCGGGGTAGTCACCCCGGCAATAGTATGGAAGACTACATTCTTCAGATTATACATCGTGACCAAAGTGAGAGCCTTGGCGAGGTAGTTCTGATCCGCGCTTATTCCGATGCCGTAGATCAATCCTCCGTCCTGCCAGTCTTTCAGCTTCTTGATATTATTCAGTAGCTGCTTGCTGTGCACCGTGATATTCGGAAGGACTTTCTTGATCTTCAGTGTCGTCAGGAAATTCTCCAGCCCCGGGCAATCCAGATCATTGCCGTTCAGTGCAAGCTCCGTGTAAGGATGCAGACTGTTGACGAAGTTGTTGAGAGATTCATCGAAGGCCGCATGCTTGCCTTCCGGAGAGCACCCTTCATAGCAGAACGGGCATCCGATACCGCACTTATTTGTGATCTTGACATCGCAGTTCTCCGCAAATGCCGGGATAAACTCATCTTCCTCCGTCCGGCGGATCTTAGTTCCATCATCCAGGATAACTACTTGATAATTGCCGTTCTTATAAGAACCTAATACTTTGGGTTTTTGTGACATGATGTTTTTGAATTCTTAAAATTAACCAATATGATATCTACTATAATATATAATCGGGTTTTTCCAATATTAAGATCCCGGGATTTCGTCCGGAATGAAAGGAACCAGCCTTATAGATACATTATCATATCTATCCGGACCATAGCAGGTGATTTCCGTCTTATTTTCATCGGCGCACATCTTTTCGAATATGCATCCGGAACAGTCATCCGGATCATCCACCTTTTCGGCTCGCACCAAAACCAGCTTAGAAGTATCGCCGATCCGGATTACGGTTTTGAATACATCACCGGGCTCCGGGAGTACTAAATTTCTCTTATCATTGGTTATAATCATATATTATAATGGATTTTTATCGGAACTTTTATAATAACTTGTTGATTCTAACGATGTTGCTTACCGGAAATTTTCCCGAAGAATCTTTTGAAGGCCGGAGCCACCGGAGTATTCCGGGTATCCAGGTCCAGCCAGTCGATAGGATCTACAAACCAATGCTTCCCTACTAGCGGCACATTAGTATACACATGAGAATCTTCTTCCGGATCATCCGCATTATTCCAGAGGGGATTTCTAGTCCAGCAATATACACACCGGTTATTAGTAAGCACCATCAGCTCTATAGGAAGGCTGTCTCCGGTGCGATCATCGGACTTTTCGACTCGATCCAGGGCCTCCTCAAACTTATGCATCTCCCCCCAGCGGTTGGAAATGACTCCACCTCTCCCGGAGGTGTACCGGAGATAGAAGGTCTTGAAATCAAGTCCGGTGATTCTCTTGATTTCTTTCATCTGTTCTTTGATATAATCTCTTGTCATGTTCTTATATATTTATCGGTTATATGTTCTTCGGAGAAGATCGCTTGAAGAATCGATCGTTTTAAGATATTTTAAGGCCTTTAAATAGCGGTTGAGAAGACTTAAATCGTCTTTTGTGATAGGATAAGGCAATCTTGTAATATCCAGATTATCTTTCAGATCGGCTATCTTGACCTCTCGGGCGACTTTGTTCTCTCCAACTCTTTTGATGTAATTGTTATAAGTCTCTCCTTCCTTCCGGGTAAGGAATTTTACGACATCTACAATATCCACCGGAAATCCGAGTTCAATCAGCTTCTCCGGCGTCATATCCGAATCTTCTATAGTATCGTGCAAGAGTCCGGCGATGGTGGCTCCGGCGGACGCACATCTATCGGAGACCCGGATAGGATGTCCGATGTATTCATGCCCGCCTTTGTCTTTTTGATCCTTATGACACTCTTTGGCTACTTCCAGTGCCTTCATATAGAGTTCAATATATTCTATATCTCCTTCAATAAGATCAGGTTTCATAATGATGAGTTTTTAATTATTTCATCGGTTATACTTTTTGCGGTACTCACTATTTGCTCGATAGGAGATTCTTTATTAATAGGAATCAGCGCGCAGGTTACCCGGGTGAGTGTGTCGCGATACGATTCGGAATATTCTTTCTTCTCTTCATTACATGCAGTGAAATCCTTGTTTCCGGGAATCACAATCTCATCTCCCGGAAATTTTTCATCATAATATTCTCCGGCATAACACTTTACGGTCCTATTATCACAGTCGATCTCATATATATAGTCCTCATCACCATGAATCTCATAGTCTTCTTTATATTCATCATCGAGTCTCAATATCTCTTCCGAAACTCCTTTGATAGACCATTTGAGATCAAATTCTTTTGTATACTTCTGATATCCGGCCAACGCCCACACAATCTCCGAGCCCACGCCGCCGGGATCCCCATCGCAATGATGGTATATATAGACGTTTCCGAATCCTTTTTCTTTAATTACTATATGACATCTTGTACTCATAATTCATATTTTTATTCCAATACTGTAATAGGTTCATTTACATTAATAGTTTTCCAATGCCTATCGTGAATTGCCTGTCCGTCTATATCTCCCCACCGGCATGGTTTGATGCACTTATAGAAACAGATGTCCGACAGGAGCTCGTCCGTTACCTCCGGATACTCCCCGCAAGTGATCTGAGCTGCCTTGTTGAGCATCCGGGCCTGCCATTTGTTTACTAGCTTCACCAGGCCTATCCAACGGTTGAAATCCGCTAATCCGACTTTTCTCCATCCGAATTGGGTCTTTTTGATGGGTATAAGATAATTATCGAGATGCCATATAAACTTTTCGAACCAATTATCTCCATGAAACAATTTATAGCCGAATAACAAGGTACCGAGCTCTCCGTTCCACATCTGGAAATACTCATCCCGGTAGGTACCATATTTCTCCTTGCCGTAGACTCCACATCGTGCCCATTTCCGGATACGATACTCAAGAACGTCTATGGCATCGTATAGCCGGTTGCCATACTTCTTGAACCATTCATCTCCCCAGCGGTGCATATTATTACAAATTGGATAATTTCCACAATCCTTTTTTCACGGCAGTCCAGGCGTCGACGGTAATCCAATATATCACATCATTACAGATCTCCGCATCTCCCCGGATAATCCATTCGACACCGGCGAGCAGAAAAACGGCCGTCACCAGAACCGACATCAGTATGAAAAAGATCGGCATTACGGTTACGGCATATACTATAGCCAGGATACGGCAAATGACACTTAAGATATATTTCAATACTTTCATAACTTTGGTATTTATGGATATATATAAGCGGTATTGAAATATATTAAGATAAAAAAAGATCCATTATCGGATCTTTTTATGCTTGTAGAAATCGTTTCTGATGGTGTTTTTAGTAATATTGCTAATCACATCCTTATCCCACAGCCACCGGATATAGCTCGGATCGTCCCGGCACACATCCACAACCGGCATATTCTTATACTTACCCCACCGGAACTTCAGGTATCCCGATTTGTCTATATATACAAATCCGTCCGGTGATATAGATAGGCTATTGGTGGCCTTCAGGATGGACTCCGCTATGATTTCCGACCTATGGGGCTTGCCCTTGACGGACTCCATCTGTTTCTTATATACTTCAATGGTGGCTAGGATATCCGCGGAAGCATCATGAGCTCCTTCGAATTGGTGTCCGAAATATCGTTCATATGTCTCCGATAGCTTATTGTTATCTTGCTTATTGAGCTTCCGCTCTATATCCAGAGCATCTATGAACTTGCATTTCTCAAATCCGGTGTCCAGACCTTCGCGTTCGAAATCCCGTTGTATCATAGGGATATCAAACTTAGGTCCATTGTAGGAGAGGATAACATGGTCTTTTGTAAGCTCACACCATTCCGGGTAGATCTCTTTAAGAGACTTTCCGTTCTCACAAAGAAACTCCGGGGTGATGCCATGGACTTTCATAGCATCCGGATTCATGCACCATCCTCTACTAGGTAGGATATACCAGTTCCGGCTTTCTCCGAGTTCGAAAGTCTTAGAATCAAAGTTCTGTAGGGAGAGCTGGACTATCCGGTCGGTAGCCTTATCCAATCCGGTAGTTTCTATATCCAGGCATGTTATATTCACATTTTTAAATTTATTTATAAGCCTCCGAGAAGTCCGCATCCCAATTGAAATCATCGAACTCTTCCGGCTGGGATAATTCTTGCGGCTCCGGTCTTTCTATAACGGTTTCAAATGTTATTGATGGACAACTTTCAAACATCCGGCTATAGAGATTAGCTTCTATAACATAATCGGATATCTTATGGGTGTCCATCAGATGTGCGCATTCTAGTCCATCATTGAGTTCTACAAAGCTTTTAGGATACGGCGACTGAGACATTGTTTTGTGTTTTAGTGCACTGTAAGTGCTTATAATATTGTTTTTTACATTGGAATGGATCCCCGGTACATTCTCGCCACCACGGATAAGAGCATTCCGTGATCGGATTTCCCTCTTTATCAAATCCATCAAACAGATGACATTTGCTTCCGGTTTCTAACCATCGGTTTATCTTCCGGTGAGTGGCGGTCCTGGGTTTCCTTACTTTCTTTTTAAGTATTCTCTCCATTCTCTTCGGAATTTTTCGGATTGGGTCAATAATATATCACACAATATTTCCGTCCGTACCTGAGATTCACTCATAGATGTAACCAAAGCGTATTTGGCGGTATGCTCCGATACGTGATATCTCGTAATAAAATCTTTAAATTCCTTCAAAGTCATGGGAGGTGGACACAACCCATAATCCGGTTGCTTGTCAAGCCATTCCGTAAAGGTTTCGTTTACCATATGAATACAAACAAATTGATGAAACATACTACTTCCATGAAGAATATCCAGGTCTTATTATCCACATCGGCGGAATAGTCTTCATTATACACTCCATCGATCTTCATCCCTATAATGATAAATATCACATAAGACAAAATAGTGCAGGCAATAGCCGGAGCCCCGGCGGTTATGCAGATATATATAGTGCTTAATATGATAGCTATCAAGGAATTGACATAGTGGATGAAATGAGCCCACCCGTATTTGAAAAACTCCTTCGGAGAAAACTTATATATAAGGTCTTTCCAGAAGTTTTTCCAGGCATCTCCATTCCGGATAACCGGAGATTTGTCTCCGGACATCAGATATCCCGTATAATTGTCTCCATATAGGCGCTTGGGTCCGGACTTATAGCAGTCGGCTACCCCGATCATCATCACGGCAATAGCGACCACCACGGGAATCCATTTCAGCTTCGCCGGAGCCACATTGAACCAGTATATAGAAAACGGGGCGGCGGTCAGCACGGTCCAGGCCGAGAATAGCCAGTCCCATTTCACCGGGAGTATATAATATGTCTCCGATAAAGATACCGGGACACCGTACTTCAATAATATGAAGATTATGTAAGCGAAGCAGAAAATTATGCTTATTATAGGCAATGAAATCATATTATTTTTGTTTATTTGTCTCTTTTTTAGCTTTTATCAGACGGACTATTATAATGGTCCCGCCTATAGTCACGCATAAGCATATGATAATAGATATTACCAATGCGGCAATGGCTATGGTGGTAGCTACCCCCAGGTACATCACACATGCGATGATGGCTATCAGGGCCAGCAGAAATACGGTGCATATTATAATCAATGCTATCATAAGTCTCTTTTTTCTTTGATTATTATCCGGATATCATGAATAATAGCCCAGAATAGAGCTAGAAATAACAGTATCCCGGGCAATATTCTCCACATATTATCTTCTTTGTTTGTTGTAATTTATAGTATTTGCGGGTGGGTTTGACGGCCTGTGGGTTCCGGCGGAGCCGGATGACGGCCTTGGAGAGGCTTGCGGTCTCGGAGAAGCCGGAGAAGCCGTGGCTTGCGGTCTCGGAGGAGCGGGGCGGCTAGGCGGGGCCGGATGATGATATTGGGGCCGGACCTGC
>Ga0310696_10010380_pt1 | contig 10722 bp, 3 predicted proteins | sample AusTroGonzalo_MG_4_FD_203885 | JGI IMG/M metagenome (GOLD analysis project Ga0310696, IMG submission 203885) | Bovine rumen microbial communities from tropical cattle in Woodstock, Queensland, Australia - Gonzalo_02 (v2) (version 2) | ecosystem: Host-associated > Mammals > Digestive system >... | reverse complement strand
TTTAGACACCGATTCCAGATTCGTGTTCGAGTTCCGTAAAGGAAACGACTTAGTTCTTTCGGCATGGGATGAATCCACTTCTGGAGACATCAAGGTTCCAGTGGAGACTGACGCCAAGCGTGCCTATCAAGTCGATCTCATGGGCAACAGAACCGCCTTGTCTTTGGAGAATGGTCGGACCTTGCTGACGATTGCGTCCGTGCCTTCTGCGCTCGTGTTGGAAGGTGCCACGTTTGCTTCTGTCGGGGACGGCGCCTTTTGCGCAAAAAGCGAACGCGGCGAAATGCGTGCAATCGCAATTCCTCCGTACGCCCCTAGCCGCGCGCCGGACTTCGTTCTTGAAAAACCGCAGCAGGTCCACGACTTCTTTGAGGGTGATCCCGCAGAGGCGGAACGGCTCTGGCAGGGCCCGAAGGACAATTCGGCGAAAGTCTGGCTAGCCCAAGACGAGCGCGGACTTAACATCCGCGTAGAGGTTGAAGACGACGAGCACCGCGAGCCGCCTGCAAACGCAGCGAGTAACGAAGGTGACTGCGTTGAAGCGGCTGTTGCTGATCAGAATGGCAACGGGCTGCGGCGATTCTGTTTTACGCGCACGGAACGCGTAGGTACGCTCACGCGCTATGACGCACTTATTCCTTACGACGCCGATTCGGGATTCACGGCGAAAACGCTGGAAAGCGGAGTGCGCTTCAACCTGATTGTCAACGACAGCGACAGTGATAGGCGCGAGGCCGCAATCGGCATCGCCACGGAATCGTTTCTTTCTGGAAGCACTGCGGCCGTTCCGATTATACGATTCGCAAAATCCAGCGCTCGCCTCGAAATCGACTTCGATTCCGAACGCGGGGCGATAAAGCCGCTCCATAGCGTAAACAACGCGCCTGTTCGCGTGAACGGAAAGCAAGGCCAGGACGAATTCAAGGCCGCTGGCATACCGTTCGTGCGCACTCATGACACAGCGTACTCCTTTGGAGGCACGCATTATGTCGATATTCCGAACGTGTTCCCCGACTTCGACGCGGACGAGACGAACCCCGCTAATTACGACTTCGCATACACTGACGCATACTTGAAGCCAATTGTCGCTGCCGGGTGCAAACTCTTCTATCGTCTTGGCGTCACGATCGAGAACAACTGGAGGGTCAAGGCGTACAACATATTTCCGCCAAAGGATTACGCCAAGTGGGCGCGGATATGCGAACACGTCGTGCGCCACTACAACGAAGGGTGGGCGGACGGCTTTCGCTGGAATATCGAATACTGGGAGATATGGAACGAGCCGGAGAATCCTGCGATGTGGCAAGGGACGAAGGAGCAGTTTTTCGATCTATACCGCGTTGCGGCAAACCATCTCAAGGCGACATTCCCGCAGATAAAGGTAGGCGGCTACGCCGGATGCGGCTTCTACACAGTTGACGACGCCAAACGGCGCGAGGAGAGCGCGTTCTACAGGAGCTTCGTTGAGTGGTTCGAGGATTTCTGCCGCTACGTTAACGCACCTGAGACGAAAGCTCCGCTTGATTTCTTCTCGTGGCATCTCTATGTTTCGCAGGATTGGCCAGTTGATCGGATTGCGACCCATGCGGCATATGTTCGCACGACGCTTGACGCGGCTGGACTGAAGGATACGGAAAACATCTTCAACGAATGGAACATTTTCCGAAGCGACAGGAAAGACCAGTTCGATACGTGCAAGACCCATGTCGGCGCAGCGAACGTGGCGGCGGCGTTCTGCTTGATGCAGAATACGTCCATTGACAAGGCGATGTACTACGACGCGTGTCCTACGCGCGTATATTGCGGACTGTTCACCTTCCCAGGCCACCGCACCACGCCGTGCTACGAGGCCTTCCGCGCATGGAACGAACTTGCGAAACTCGGCACGGCATACGAAGTGACTTGCGACGAGAAGGGGCTATATGCCGCGGCAGCAAAGAACGACGAGCGACGTGCTTTCCTCGTGGCCAATGTCGGAAATGAGGAAAAGTCGATTGCGCCAAATGTGGGTGGAGGCATGTTCAGGATATACCGTGTCGACGCCGAGCATGAGAAGCTTTCGGACTGCGGCGAATGGCACAGTGGCGTGCTTAGCCTCCCGGCAAATGGATTCGTGCTTGCTCTATCGGGATTCTCGCTTGGAGACGCACAGACAGTAGACGGCGTACCGACTTCACTATCAAATGGACTGGACGGGTCGCCGCGATCACGCGGCACGGGGCGATAGCCGCGTGACGCAAGATTGCAATGGTGCGCGTGCGACCAAGCTATATTTTGGTATAATACACGTATGCAAGATGTTTGCATAACAAGATTTTTTAAAACCAGAAAGGGAGCAATGAAAACAATGTCGAAGACAACCATCACTTCCATCCTGCTTGCGGCGCTTCCTGCGTTCGCACTTGCTGGACAGTCGCATACGGAAGCCCTCCGTGCTCAGCTTGATAGCCGCGACAGGAACTACGTATTCGTAACCATGCATCGCGGCGACTGGCGACACGCACCGGAGAACTCCGTCGGCGCGATAAAGGGTTCCATTGAAACTGGCGCCGACATCGTTGAGCTTGATGTCTCAAAGACGAAGGACGGTCACTATGTCCTTCTTCACGACGGCACTCTCGACCGCGTATCCAACGGCAAGGGGCCGTCAACAGACTACACTCTCGAGGAGATTAAGAAGTTCCGGCTGAAGGACGAAGACAAGAAGCTCACCGACTACGAGATTCTCACGCTTGAGGAGGCGTTTGCGCTTACGAAGGGGAAGATACTCGTCAACATCGACAAGTTTCCGCGAGATCCCAAGGGCATCGCCGAATGTGTACGGCGCTGCGGCGTCGAGCGCGAGGTCATCCTCAAGGGCAAGTTCATGCCAAACGACCTCAAGAAGAAAATGGGCGGCGAATGGGCCGGAATTGCAGACGGGACATTCCTCTACATGCCGATTCTCGACCTGGACAAGAAGAATGCCACAAAGGGGTTCGAGGCCTGGCAGTCTGCCAAGCGCGTTCCTTTCGCCTATGAGCTGTGTTTTCCAAAGGAAGAGTCGCTTGATGTGCTAACACGGCTTGAGGCCGTCCAGGAAAAGGGCGGTCCGCGCATCTGGATAAACACGCTATGGAACTCGCTCTGCGCAGGCCACACCGACGAGCGCGGCTTCAATGGCGATGCCGATGGCAGCTGGGGCTGGTGCCTCGCGCATGGCGCGACCATGATACAGACAGACCGCCCGGTCGAGCTAATCCGCTACCTTGAGTCGAAGGGCAGGCGCACACTCACCGCAAAGTCGCCTGAGGCGAAGTGAAATACAAGGGTGCTTTGGAACAACAAAAGACTATGCAACTCGTAACAGACCAGATACAGGGCGCGATGGGCTCGTCTAGCTTCATCCGCAAGATGTTTGAAAGGGGACTCGAGCTCAAGCGGCAGTTCGGCGAAGACGCCGTATGCGACTTTTCGCTCGGCAATCCGGACGTGCCGCCGCCTGCCAAGGCGAAAGATGTACTTGTGGAAATTGCCGAACGCGCGGTGAAGCCGCTCGGACTCGGCTACTGCCCCAACGCGGGCATTCCAGAAGTGCGCGAGGCGATGGCGGCCTTCCTGACGAAACAGCAGCAGACGCCTATAGCCGCCAAGGACGTCGTGATGTCAGTCGGCGCCGCAGGAGCGATGGTAAGCTTCTTCCGCTCGGTGATAGAACCTGGTGACGAAGTCATCGTCCCTGCGCCGTACTTCGTCGAGTACGGCGCGTACTGCGGACATTTCGGTGGCGTCCTTAGACCCGTGCCGTCTATTCCGCCGTCCTTCCGCCCTGATGTCGACGGCCTTGCAGCCGCCGTCACTCCAAAGACTCGGGTCATCCTGCTCAACTCGCCGAACAACCCGACGGGATGCGTCTATTCGCTTGACGACCTCAGGAAAGTCGCCGAACTTGTCGATCGCGTCAACGCAGAGCGCGAAGAGAAGGGGTTCCGTCCGATCTTCCTGCTTTCCGACGAGCCGTACCGTGCCTTTGCCTTCGACGGAGTTTCGGTTCCTGCGATGCTACCGCTATCCAAGTGGTGCTGCGTCGTAGGCAGCTTCTCGAAGACGCTGTCTCTCGCTGGAGAGCGCGTCGGATATTTCCTCGCGAATCCCGCGATGCCCGGACAGGAAACGCTTGTCGCGGCCGTCACGCTAACGACGCGCACGCTAGGTTCGGTCAACTCGCCTGTAATCGGCCAGCGCCTTGCAGCAGCTCTTCTTTCCGAGACGGTGGACCTAGAGGTGTACGACCGTCGCCGCAAGCTCATGGCAAAAGTCCTCTCCGACGCCGGAGTTGAGTTCGAGATGCCGAAGGGCGCTTTTTACTTCTTCGCCAAAAGCCCTGTGCCAGACGACGGTGAATTCGTCGACGCACTCCTTGCAGAGCGCATTCTCGTCGTGCCTGGGAAGGGCTTTGGCTTCGCAGGCTACGTCCGCCTCAGCTGCAGCGTAGACGAAAAGATCATCGCGCGTTCGGCCGAGGGATTCAAGCGTGCAATGGGGAGATTTGCAAAATGATTGCCGCACTGCTCGCGTGGATTGTCGTTTCATCTAACTGTGTTTCGTTTACGGCTGTGTCGACCGACTGCGGCCTCGACGCGCAGGTCGAATTCCTTTTCGCCGGACCGGATTCAGACCACGACTATGAGTCGATGTTCCTCACTGAAGACAGCGTGAAGGACATAGCCGCTGCGTTTGGGAAGGCAGGGATGCCGCTTGGCAAGCCGGCGTCGGCAAAGGCCTGCAAATTCTGGCCGATAGGCACGAGGGTAAAGATGGAGCCCGACTTGTGGTCGCTTGTCCGCGACATGCGCGACGAGCGCAAGCAGCCAATCGTGTGGACGGGCGGCACGAGGGAGCCGGACGGCGCACCTGTCGCCGCGACAAATATGCCGCTTGCCGTATTTGCGTTATACAATTTGCCGCAGTCGCTCATGCAGTTCGACGACGCCCTCGACCAAAGCGCGACATACGGGCGCTTCCAGCCGGCAGTCAAGATTCCGAAGGGCGAGAAGCGCACGTTCAAGTTCACGTGGACAGGCGAGACAAACGGCGGGAAGCACGAGATGACGCCAGACTTTCCGCCGGAGATGTCGGTCGCAGACGCGATTAAGCTCGCCAATGCCCTTATGCAGCTCGACTCCCCCGAGACGAAGGTAAACGGCTTCAAGGAAGGGCAGTTCTTCTACCGCGCGTTCCTGCCGCGAGAGAGCTGGCGCGACCGCAAGGAGCGTCTCTCGCAGCCCTTTGAAGTGCGCTTTGTCGACGGGAAGCCCTCGCTCACGGTCATAAAGGAAGACTGGAGCGATCCAAACGCGACAGACCCAAAGCTCGTAGAGTCCAACCCGTCTTTCGAGTCGATCGCTAAGGACGACCGGACCGACACTTGCTTCATCTATGCGCCAAAGTCGATGAAGCTTGCCGATGTCTATTCCGTCTGCAAGTTGATCCCCAAGACCGTAGTGAACTGGTACGTCTTCGGCGAATAATTACATTTCGATGAGTAGGCATTAAACGATTGCAATGCGTGTCATTGAAGTCTACGAATACATGTCGCATAAAAAATGATTTCATCTGAGCTATTTGACCTGCGTGAAGCATGCTGGATTCTATCAACTGTGGAAATCATGCTTGTCGCGTGGCTTGCGGTGCTTGCATATGAGCATAATTTCATACCAGTTCGCAGATTTCTGTCCGTCATTCGCCGCCCAATTTGTGAGATTGCTGTTCTTGTGGCGATTGTTTTTGGTTTTGTCCGTACAGGAGCCACTAAGAGCACGAATGTCCTTGACCGCACGGGTGGCTTGTGGGATGTTGCGCGCGGAGAAGCAGAAGTGCAGAGGGAAGAAGTGCATTTGCGCGATGCGGATCCTGACGAAGGCCCGACGAACCTCGTGTTTACGGCGTACTCGGTTACGCCGAGCAACGAGGTTTTCGCCGCGGACTGGCCTGAGTCAATTCTCCCGTATGGCTCGCGCATAGAACTCCACGAAAGGCAGTTCTCCCTTACTAACGCCTGGTGCCCCGTGCGCGAGTATATCGTCGGCCTCGGCCAGACGAACCTCTGCGACACGCTGGCGCTCACCAACGGGCATCCGCCAGTGGCTTTCAAGGCCCTTTACGGAGATTCGCTTGTCATCACTTTCCCAGATCTCCCGACGATTGTTAACTCGGCAACGGGCAGAAGACTTTCCGTTTCTACGACAGCCGATCCCGTGTCGGTTTCCGTGGAACGGTCGCTGCGTCCGCCTGAATTCACGCCATACGACCCCGGCTTCGCAGCGGATCCGTTTGCGCATGTGGAAGGGCTCGCCTACGACTCGACGAACGAGACCGTTGCCGCGGTCGGCCCAGGCTCGTTTGAGCTCGCGACCGGAGACGAACTCGTCGTCATCGCCCCGTCGATCTCCTTCGGGACGCCGCACGCCTATGCGGGAGATTCTCTTGTCTTCAATTCCTTTTTGCGTTCGGAGTCGTATTCGGTTTCTTCGCAGTATCCGCTCGACGAGCCATGTCTCTGGGAAGGCTGGCACGTCGGGACGAATTCCTCTTTCGGCTGCACGTGCACCCCAGAGTTCTCCTTCGGCACGGATGTCTCGGCGTTTGCCGAGATAACGAACACAGTGGAAGTCGTAGACGGCATTGCCGTCGCGAAGGTGTTTCTTGGGCAAACGCTCGTCTGGTCGAACTCTTGCGAGCATGCTAAGTATTGGTCGTCAGGCGGACGCTCCGACTTCCTCACGAACGACGGTTGCTCTTCCTGCAATTCATGCGCTTCGGGTGACTGCGATGCGTTTGACGGCCCATCCGTAGGCTCTGTGCGGTTCCGCGTCTCGCTTGGCTCGCCGGCGGAGGGCATCGTCTCGGGTTTTCTCTGGTTCGACCGCGACGCAGTCTTCCAGCCATCGCCGTCATCGTTCTCGCTTCTCAAGCGTCCAGATGCGCATGTTTCCGACGTGACCGATAGCGGAACGCGGACTGTCGCCTGCTCGGACAGCGGCGGGCGGACGCTCTCGCTCTCGCCGATTACAGGTGGCGTCCGAATCGTGGTCACTTTCACATCGACGGGCAGGAACGATCGCGCGTGGGAAATCACTCGCGAGGGCGGCGCAATGCGCTTCAGGAAGTTCAACGCGGGCGGAAGCCTCATGTCCGACGTCTCGTACTCTCCTTCCGGCGGAACATGGACCGTTGCGGACAATACCTCTGGACGCGAGGATGTCACCATCTCCACCGGGAAGACGCTCGCCAATGGCAATGACTATTCGCGCACGGTCGAAACGGTCTCGGTCTGCGGCTCTGTGACGGGAAGTCATGTCCGCGTCACTTCTGCCGTCGTTGGCTGGGGTGATGATGCCGTTCTTCGAGAAATAGAGCGTAGCGAGAAGTGCGCCGGGGGAACATGGAAGACGTCGTACGTCTCCTACTGGAATGAAAACGGCACTCGGCGCAACGGGCAACCGCGCATGGTATGGGGCGACGACCGCGCTTGGAGCTGGGTCGACTACGATGACGATGGGCGCGAAGTCTTTCGCCTCGACCAGCGCGATGGATCTGCCGCGCCCGAGGACTTTCTGTACTCGATGTGCGAGCTTCCCGACTGCGATGCATTCGCGACGGTCACGGACTACACGCCCCCCGCGGGCGACTCGTGCCATGCGGACGACTGGGACAAGCCGCGCACCGTCTCGCGCTATGTCGTCTCGGATGGCGCGTCGAACCTCGTCGCCCGCACCTGGACGCGCTACGTGCGCGGCGTCGCGGCGAACGGATGGCCGACGATCGCCGAGACTTTTGTTCGCGCCTGCTCGCAGACGGCTTGCATAAACGACCCCGGCAACGCAGTATCGACGGTTGTTCGCTATGACGACGAGTCTTCGCTCGTGCCGTATCTCATGCGCGGCGAGACGATTTCCGAGACGGACGAGGACGGCGTGACCGAGACGCATTCCCACACGATCCTCTCGAACTCGGTAGTCCGCACCGTGGTCTCACGCACGAAGGACGGGCATGAGGCGAAGACACGCATGGTCACGGAGCGCGACCTCTCCTTCGGGAACGTCATCTACGAGGCGACGCAGCTCACGGCCGATCCGTCGGTGGAGTTCGGCTGGCGCCGCCACGCGTACGACTCGCGCCGCCGCCTCGTCTCCACCGAGTACGACGACGGCTCTTCGGAGACCAACGCCTACGACTGCTGCAGGCTCCGCTTCCGAATCGACCGCGCTGGCGCGAAGACGCTTTACTGCGCGACTACAGGATCCGATAACCTCTATCGCGCGGAGGAGGAAGTCTATCTCGCGCAACTGCCGCGCGGAGAGGACTACCACTACGATGTGGGCAGCTTCACAGGCTTCCGGAACTCGTTCAGGTCCACCCGTCGCTGGTTTGACGCATTCGGCAACGAGACGAACACCGTGGTCCGGCATGAGAGGACGCAGGGGATTTCGACGAACATGAACCCGTCGGCAGAGCACTACTATGTCACGGCTGCGACCGCATCTCGTCCGTACGGGCTGCCGGGCATCTCGGTGCGCACGGACGAGAGGGGCCTGAAAACCTTGATGCGCGAGAGCGGCACGCAATCTGTGGAGACAACAGTCGCGGAAGAATATCTACCCGGAGCGGACGAACCCGATGTGGTTTCCACGAATTCCGTCATCCGGGGAGGCGGATCGACAACGACGCGCGTTGCAGACGGTCGTTCCTCTGCAACGTGCTCATTCTCGAGATATGCGGCGGACGGGACTCGCCGCGACTTCTCCGTGACGGAGTCCGGCGACTACGGTACGGTCACGAACTCCGTCGCGACGTTCGACTTCCTCGGCCGTGCGCTCGTAGTCGAGACTCCGACGTCCTGCGTCTCGAACCTCTACGAAGACGCGTCCTCGCGCGTTTTCGCCTCGCTCGACCTCGTGTCCGGCGTGGCGTCGACGAACCACTACGGCGAATGCAGCGAACATGTTGGCGAAATCGCACGGGGAGCGACAAGCGAGTCGCGGACACGCTACGAGGAGTCGGACGGCGCGTGGTGGCGAGTCGATTCGCAGTTCGTTTCCGCTGGTTCGACCACAAACTCCACGACGGAAACCTGGACGCAGCTGACCGGACTTTCGAATGCGCTCCGCTCGCGCACGCGGCGCTATGCGGACGGCGTTCTCGTGGAAAGCGCGGAGTCGTCGTTCGATCCGGCGTCCCTTGACCTTGTGGAGACCGTCGTGTCCGCGACGGATGGCGACGCCGTACGCAGAAGCCGCTTCGGACGAGTTCTCGAAGAGACGACTCCGGCGGGAACTACGTGGACGTACTACGACTTCTTCGGCTGGCCGTTCTACGTGAAGCGTGCGCAGACCGGAGGCGATGTGAAGAAACACCAGTTCCGCCTTGCGACGAAATATGGGGATCTTGGCGACGACGGAACTTTCTCGGGCAGCGCGTTCTCATCCGTCCGCTGGCGCTACTACGAATACGACGCCCGGGGCAACCGCGCCACGGCGGAGAACGAGCTCGGCGAAACAGTTGAAACGACGCGCGATGCAGAAGGACGCGTTGTTTCTGAGAGCGGCGACACGTATCCGCTCGTTTTCGGATACGATTCGTCTGGGCGCAGGACGGCTCTTTCAACGACTCGCGACGGCGTTAACTTCGACGTCACCAGCTGGGGCTACGACGCAGTGACCGGAAGCTGCACGAACAAGGTCTACGCCGACGGCTCTGCCGAGACTTACAGCCACACATCGGACGCTCTTCCACTGCGCAGGACGAGTCCAGACGGCGGCTGGACCGAGAACGTCTACGACGCGAACCGTCGCCGTGTCGGCCAGATGTCGAGCGACCCGTCTTGCGAATACGGTCTTTCGCTAGATTCCTTCGGACGCACAGTTGCGGCGTCCAACTCCGTCGTGCGCTATGCCTACTCGCTCGCGAACTGCGGCGTCGCGACGAACGAGGCGGCGAGCGTCGGATTGGAGTCGTTTGGCGTCGCACGTGGCGTCGATCAGTACGGGCGAGTCGTGTCGATTTCCCGCGACGACGTGGAGGATGCGGTTGTGTACAGTCCGACGAACGGAACGATCGCTGCGATTTCCAATGCGGAGGCGTACGTCACGTACGCGTACACGAGCGACCTCCTCGACGCCGGCTGCGAGCTTACGCTTGCCGACGGCATGCGCTTCTCGCGCGATGTCCGCCGCAACAGCCTCTATTCCCGCGAGAACGTCCATGCTGTTACCAATTGCGCGGCCTCGGCGACCAACGAATTCCGCTATGCCTTTGACGCCCTCAACCGCCCAGTCTCGCGCAACTCCGATGCCTTCGCGTACAATCGACGCGGAGAAGTGGCGAGCGCTTTGGTGGGCGGGCTATCCGCCACCTACGCCTACGACGGGATTGGCAATGCGACGGCTTCAGTATGGAATGGCGCAACGACGACCTATTCGGCCAATGCTCTCAACCAATATGAGTTGGCCGCGAAGCCGGGCGACTCTGCTTGGATGCATTACTTGGAGAATGGGGAACTGGCCTACGACGGCAGACGGAACTACTTCTACGACGCCAAGTCGCGGCTCGTCGCCGTTGGCGAATGGGTGTTCGACGAGGATCGCTATCATTACGACGACTATGACGACTACGACGAGTTGTGGAGCTTCGATTTAGCTGTCTCCAACCGCTACGACCATCTCGACAGGCGCGTGCAGGAGG
>Ga0310696_10010379_pt1 | contig 10723 bp, 6 predicted proteins | sample AusTroGonzalo_MG_4_FD_203885 | JGI IMG/M metagenome (GOLD analysis project Ga0310696, IMG submission 203885) | Bovine rumen microbial communities from tropical cattle in Woodstock, Queensland, Australia - Gonzalo_02 (v2) (version 2) | ecosystem: Host-associated > Mammals > Digestive system >... | reverse complement strand
TTCATCGGCTGCGACAACCTGCGCTACGTCGATTTCAGCCAGTGCAATGACTGGGAGCAGGGAGGCTGGTTCAGTTCCGCCGGCGTGACAGTGAGACGTAATCCGACTGCTCTTGAGCGTGTGATTTATACTAAGCTCCCCTTCGCTGGTCTGTCCGAACAGACCATCATCTACCTGCCTGCCGACAAGAGTCATGATGCCAACGGCGAGAAGAACGTGGTCATCGGCAACGTGGGCACAGAGCTCATGCTGACCGATGGTTGGGACTTTGACCCGAAGGTGGCGTTCACGTTCCCCTGCGGCAGCTACGACCGCGACTTTAGGGCTCGCATCACGACCGAGGGCTACGAAGACAAGGGCTACACCGTATGTCTGCCCTTCGCCTGGACACTCAACGTCGAAGATAACAGCGAGGCCAAGGTCTATGCCCCGACGGAGATTGCCGACATCGAGAATGTGACCACCGTCACCTTCAGCGAGGTGCAGGCTGCCGCCACTGCCCCCGGCGGTTCTCCCGTCGGGACTACACAGATGGCAGCCTATACACCTTATTATATTGTAGTAAGCAAAGGCGCAGCCACCGTCACTGGTCAGGGCGGCAGCGTGGCCCAGCACCAGACAGCAGGCACCACCGTCATCAACGGCACCTCCTACCAGTTCAAGGGCACTACCGCCACCATCCCCAACAGCACGCTCTACGACGCGCAGAAGCCAGCATACATCCTGCAGAGCGACGGCATCTGGCACAAGGTGCCGGAGAACCAGTCGCGTGCCTACGTTGGTCCCTTCCGTGCCTACTTCCAGGCCACCGATGCCAGTGCTAATGCCCGCAGCCTCGCCATGATGTTCAGCGGCAGTTACAACCCCGGCGAAGGCAGTGACCCTAACGCCATCGAGCCCGTCGTCCGCACCATCGACACCGACGGCACCCAGCGTGTCTTCGACCTCAGCGGACGTCCGTTGCCCAGCTCAAACCGTATAGAGCCGTGGCGCCGGAAGGGAATCGTCATTATGAACGGCAAAAAGTATTTCAATATTCAGGAGTAGAGATTCACTCCCGGCAAGCGAGCTTGCAAAACTTAAACAACACATTATAATTTGAATGAAAAAGAAAAATGTAACTGTATTGGTACTGGGAATGATGATGACACTTCCCGCCAGTGCCCAGTGGACCAACTATGACACGCAGACCACCATCCGGGGCGTGTTTGGTCTGGCCAATGCTGCCATAGAGTCGGCAGAACGAAAGAAAGAGATGGAAATACTGGCACGTCAGAAAGTGGAGTTCGAGCAGAGCTTCCAGGATGCCATGACCGAGGCCAAGACTGCTGAGAGTGCTGAAGCCTGGGAGGAAGCCCTGGGAAAATACGAGGAGGCCGCCAAGCTGAACTGCAAGTACGGCTACACCGAACAGCGCACCATCTCTCAGAAAATCACAAGCCTTTACACAAAGGCAGGACGCGAGGACGACGGCCCCAGCATCCTCAACAACGCCAAGGTGACGCTTGCCGACTACTCGGCATACCGCTATATGCGCGAGAATCCCGTCTTCGTGAACAAGAAGAACGCCAACGGCGTGAAGATTCTGCGTGTGGCCTGCTCCGACAGCGAAACGCGAGTGGAGATGGAGATTGAAGCCTACTCCGCAAACCTTCCCGTCTATATCAAAGGAGCCGCCTACATCAAGGGCAACAAGGGCGGCAAGCTGGGGCTGGCCAGTGTGCAGAACATCACGATGGCTCCCGCCAAGACCTTCATTCCCTGGCCCTACCAGAAACTGCGTTTCGCCCTTATCTTCCCAGCCCTGCCAGAGAATGCCAATGAGTTCGACCTCATTGAGCCTTCCACCACCTGGCAGTTCAAGGACATCAAGTGTAAATAACTCTTCACAAAACCTTGACAAGATGACATACATGAAACGAATTAGTTTGATGCTGACTACAGGAAAATGGCTGCTGCTGATGATGATAGTCATCACGCAGAGCCTATATGCAGAGAATGGTCATCGTGAAAAGTTGTCGCCCTGGTTGCGCACAGTAGTAGGGCACGCTTCCGAGCGTGCCAGTCTCTCCACTGGTATAGTAGGGCACGCTTCCAAGCGTGCCAACCTCTCTACTGGTACAGAGAGAACTGCCGAGACGGTCAGTTGCATGATGGTGCTCGTGGAGAGTGCCGACGGCGAGGCCTCCATCCGCCGTGCCGGAGGTGTGCCCTTGGGCTATGCCGACCCTGCATGGATTGTGCTCGTACCCGCCAACCGGCTCGATGCTCTCTGCCAAGAGCCCGCCGTCAGCCGTGTCGAGGCCAATCCCATGCCTAAGGCACTGCTCGACGAGTCGCTTCAGAAAATTAATGTCACCGACGTGTGGGCAGGTCAGAAGGAGGGCTGCGCCAACCTGCCGCAGGCCTTTACGGGCAAGGGCGTGGTGGCGGCACTCATCGACCATGGTACGTTCTTCCAGCACCCCATGTTCCGTGACAGCGAAGGCAACTCGCGCATCACATGGTTCTGGGACATCAGTCAGGCTTCTGCCGACGGCGAGCGGCTTGGCGTGGTCTATGATACTCCCGAGAAGGTGCTGGCGGCTACACCCGTTGAAAGCGAAGTCCCTCATGGTTCCCACGTGGCCGGCATCATGGCAGGCACACAATTCGGTGGCCGCCAGGGCATTGCCTACGAGGCCGAAATCATGGGGACCGAATTGCCTGAGGAGATGTACGACGGAGCGGAATACGAGGTATCGGAATGGCTGACGAAGGTGTTCCCTGAGCTTGCTGCCCTCGGCCTACGTGCTAAGATGGAGCAGACAGACATCATGATTGTGGCTGCACTGAAAGCCATCTTCGAACAGGCCGATGCCAAGGGCAAGCCCTGCGTGGTGAACCTCAGTTACGGCTCGCGCAAATTGTGGGAACAGACACGCTCATTGGCTGAGCAGGCCATCGAGAACATGCTGAAGACGCCCGGACACATCTTCGTGGTGGCATCGGGCAACGAAGGTTGCCAAGACGTCTGTCGCGACAAAAAGGCCGGCGAACCGCTGGATATGGACTTGGGGGAATACGCTTCAAGGTTGTATGTCAGTTGGAAAAAGTCGGAAGGCACCCCCGTGCTGAATGTCAGTTTAGGCAGTGAGAAGGTCACCATCGACCTGAGGCAACTCACCGAACTGGTCAACGCATGGGATGCTGAGCAAGAGCCCGACAAAGTGTTGATGTATGAAGATGAGTCTTACTACTACAATCTTACCTACATGCCCTTTTATCCGCAAGCCAGCGACTATATCACCGCTTTCCTCGACATCAGGCTCTATGCCGACGAGGGTGCCACCTACAAGGTGACATCCGATTATGGCGGCACCCTAAGCCTCATGAATATGGATGATGTGTTCTCGCAGGTAAACCCAGCAGAGAGCATCGGACAATATCCCGGCACGGTCTCTGCACCCGCATGTTTTGAATCTGTGATTGCCGTTGGAGCCATGCACTACCGCTCGTCTGTGACGGGCCTTGACGGACAACCCATGACGCAGGCAGTACTGGGCAGCAAGCCCGGCACGCTGGCATGTTTGAGCAGTTGTGGCCCCACTCTCGACGGGCGCATCAAGCCCGACGTGGTGGCACCAGGCGTCAACATCGTTTCGGCCGTTCCTGTCCTGACCTCTCCCGATTTGGCTGGATTAATGGTCTATAAGGAGACCAAGTTCGGCGACGAGTACGCACTGGCCACCTTTTCGGGAACCTCGATGGCTGCACCCCACGTGGCAGGTGTCGTGGCCCTGTGGCTGCAGGCCAACCCGAAGCTGACGCAGAGCCAGGTGAAGGACATTATCAAGAACACATCACACCAGCGCGAGAACAAATATACGGAGAAGAACAACCTCTACGGCTGGGGCGAGATAGACGCATACGCCGGAATCCTTCAGGCACTCGGCCTGGCCACCACCATCCCCTCGCTGAGCAAGAAACAGCCTGACCATGTCACCTTCCGCCTTGTCGGAAACGTGCTCTATGCCGACGGCGCCCCCGACGGCACACCCGTCACCGTCTATAGCCTCTCGGGCACCGTGCTGCAGAATACTACGGTGCAGCAAGGCCGCATCAGCCTTAACGGCATCCATCAGGGCGTCTATGCCATACAGGTAGGCACGCTCGGCTCGACACTTATCAGAAGATAAAATCACAAATAAAAGACATTATGAAAACAATTAATCGCTTGATGTTAAGTATGTTGCTGCTGTTGGGTATGACCGACATGGCAGCACAGACGTTTAAACTCTCCGGTGATCTGCGCGGGATGCTGACGGAAGATGTCGCTGCCGCCCACGGGGAGCGCGGTCGTCTCGCCCGCAAAACACCTGACAGTCCATCGCGCCTCACTCTTATCATGAAAGTCATCGATGCCCAGCAGATGACCCAGGTGTGCGATGACTACGACATGCTGATGGTGACGGACTTAGGCCACATTGCCGTGGTGGACGTCCCCGTCAGCCAGATTGTGAAGGCCGCTGCCGACCCTCGGGTGGTACGCATGGAGAAAGAGGGTGGTTTCCACCTCTGTTTGGATGAAGCACGAATAGTCGCTAATGTAAACCCCGTGACAAACGGAGACTCCCCTCTGCCACAGGCCTATACGGGAAAAGGGGTCATTGTGGGAGTCCTTGACGCTGGCGTTCAATACAACCACCCCACCTTTCTCGATGCCAATGGGCAGCCGCGATTCCGTAAGGTTTGGGACTTCGACGACAAAGACGGTCAGCCGGAACCCGTAGTGCTGACCAATGCCGCCGACATCCTGGCCCGTAAGTACAGCTATTCCACATGCAACGGCATTGGAGCCACCAACCATGGCTCCCATGTGGCAGGCATTGCCACTGGTTCAGGCCGCTACCGCGGCATGGCTCCTGAGAGCGACATCCTCTTCGCCGACGCAGCGGTAGATCCTCTTTCCGAACGGGCATACGAACTCTATTCCGACTACCTGCTGACCAGTGTGAAGAACATGACCGACTATGCTACGGAGCATCAGCAGCCTTTAGTCGTCAACATCAGCCTTGGCAACAACCTTGGCTTCTCGACCGAGACCAAACTGCTACAGGAGGCTTTCGGACTGCTGACAGGTCCTGGCCGCATTATCGTGGCAGCCAACGGCAATGAGGGAAATCCCGAAGAATCAAAAAGTTATTTCCATTCAGGCAGTAACCTGACGGAGAGCATCATCTTCAAAGGACGCACCATGCCGATGAACTTTGACATCATCTGGAAAACGGGCGGTGCACTATCGTTCAGTCTTGATATATGGATGGGTGCTGAAAACAATACCGAGACGTTCTCCACTACCCAGCTGGTAGACGGTATGCTGCCTGCCGTGGAGCGTTCTGCCTATAAGATGAGCTTCCTGCAGTTGGACGACGCTCCCGACGGCAAGCACATCTACAAACTCAGATTTGTTCCCAAGGGAGCTAATATGCCCTTCGACATCACGGCTTCGGTCACTGCCGAGCAGAGTTTTGAGGCTTTCTGTAAAATGCTGAACATTTTCCATGCCGACCCTATTGAAGGTTGCACCATCTCTAACGCCTATACCAGTGTCGTCCCCGGTGTGTTCCCCAACGTCATTGCTGTGGGCAACTATTGCAACCGCGTTCTGCCGAATGATTATTACGATGATGGATTTGGAAACATTGTTACGGATGTTCAGACTGGCGTGATGAATCCCTCCTCGTCGTGGGGACCCACTTGGGACGGTCGCAACAAACCCGACGTATCAGCCCCTGGCAGCATTATCTCTTCAGGCAACTGCTATAATCCGAATAATGACGAGGAGGCGATAGAAAAATATGATATTGCGGGCAGCGACGCCAAAGAGACTTGGGTAGGCCAGTTTGGATCGTCGCAGGCATCGCCCACCGTGGCGGGCATCGTAGCCCTGTGGCTGCAAGCCAAGCCCAATCTGACACCTGACGATGTGCTCAGCGTCATCAAGAGTACGTCTCACGCCATAGAACCCATTCCCAACAACCACTCAGGAGCGGGTGTCATCGATGCATACGCAGGACTCTGCAAGATTCTCGGCCTGTCGACCGCCATTCCCACACTGAGCAAGAACCAGCCTGAACATGTCACGTTCCGCCTTGGCGGGGACGTGCTCTATGCCGACGGTGCTGACGACGGCACGCCCGTTACCGTTTACAGCCTCTCGGGCACTGTGTTGCAGAATACCACGGTGCGGCAGGGCTGCATCAGCCTAAGTGGCATCCATCAGGGTGTCTATGCTGTTCAGCTCGGCAAACTCGGTTCGACACTAATCAGGCTATAACGACCACAGATCACACGGAAGACACGGATATTATAACTTTATGAGAAGACTAAGAATCACCCTCATACTGCTTTGCGTATCGCTCGCAGTATTCTCAGCAGAAATTACGCCGCAGCAGGCATTGGAAAAGGCGCGTGCCTTTATGCAGCAGCGTAAAGGCGTAGCAACAAAGATGCGCCGTGCGCCGCTGAACATCACTATGCAGCAGACCGAGACCGGGCTGCAGACGCTCTATGCCTTCAATGTCGAGGGCGGCGGCTATGTCATTGCCTCGGGCGACGACCGTACGCTGCCCGTGCTGGGCTATAGCCTGACTGGAAGCATCGATGCCGACGACATGCCCGACAATATGCGCTCGTGGCTTCAGGGTTATGCCGACGACATTGCCCGTGTAGCCAAAAACAACGGATTTAACGAATTAAACGGATTAAGCTACACTGCCCCGCAACAGACAGCAGGAAATACATTAACAACCATAGTAGGTCACGCTTCCCAGCGTGACAATCCCTCAGATTACGCGGAAGGCACGAATCCGTTGGCTCCTGTCTCTCCGATGCTGAAGACCACCTGGTACCAGGTGGAACCCTACGACCTGATGACTCCTGTCTATGACGGCGAGAAGTACGGATGGGAGGGCAAACACAGTGCCACGGGCTGTGTGGCGACGGCTATGGCCCAGGTGATGTACTACCACCTATGGCCCCAGGATGCCACCACCACCATTCCTTCCTATACGTTCAACTATCGTGAAGGGGAACCCTGTACGCTGCCCGAACTGCCTGCGACTACCTTCAAATGGGACCTGATGCTGCCCGACTACACGAAAGAGCAGCCCGGCACGGAGGAGCAGCGCATGGCTGTGGCCGAACTGATGCGCTACTGCGGACAGGCCACCAAGATGGACTACACCCCCGATGCATCGGGTACGCAGCACGAGTTCATTGCCAATGCCCTGCGACGCTATTTCGGCTACTCACAAGGCATCTACTGTGCCAACCGGGCCGACTATACCATCGCGGGATGGAGAGAGCTGATTTGGAACGAACTTGACCAAAAGCGCCCTGTACTCTTCGCCGGACAGAGCAGCAGTGGCGGTCATGAGTTCGTCATCGACGGCTACGACGGCAACGACATGTTCCACGTCAACTGGGGATGGGCTGGAAAGAACGACGGCTACTTCGCCATCAACGTGCTGAATCCCGAAGACAACACCAGCGTAGGCTCTGCCAGCAGTACGGAACTCGGCTTTGCCACCAACCAGCAAATCATCGTCGGAGTGGAGAAAAGTACTGGCACAGAGACTGTTGTGCCAGAAGTGGTCAAAATGCTGACGATATATAATGAGCTGGTAGCTCTTGACACCGCCTTAGTGTATCAGGCGGCGTACACCGATTTTGAACTGAGGGAAGCGTCGTATTACATGGGCTTAGGCATCAAGAACGCCGACGGCTCCTGTACGCTCGTCGCCCAGAATGACACAGCAACCAGTTTCACCAACGCAATGTTCGCAGATTTTGTTTTCCCGAAAAGCAAACTGACGTTAGACGACGGCTCCTACACGCTCTACCCCACAGCCAAGGATGCCCATGAGGCCACGGCAGCATGGGAGTTTTTTGGCGCTCCTACCGAGTGCTTTACTGTGGATGTGAAGGATGGCCAGGTTAACATCCATCCCAACATGGTGCTGAAAATCGTCAATGCCTATTTCGAGGAATCGCCCGCCACACCGTTAGATGCGAATACGCTGATACTGGTGGTAGAGAACCAAGGCAACAACGAGGTAAGCACGGTCACTCAGCTGAACGTAGGCAAAACGGCAGACAAGAATTTCATATCTGCACTGGAGAAGAGTGAGACGATGCGCCCAACCCAGCTGCTGCCAGGCGAGCGCGTCAACCTGCGCTATCCCATGGTGGTCCCTTTCAAGGGAGACCTGGAGGTATTCCTGTTAGGATTATCGGACAAGGCAATCTTGGACAAGACCATCGTGAACATCGAGAACGAGCCACACTTCTTCGACCTGGAGGTGACAGACTATGAGATTGTATATGCTGGCTGGTACGACCTCAGTGCACTGATATATATTAAGAACAATGACACACGCACCTGGGAGCAGCCATACTCATTCTCAATGGAATCAACGATGGTAGGAGAATCGGGCAGATTCTCAGGCTCGAATTTCAATCCCATCCTTCCCGGTCAGACCATGGAACTGGATGCCAGCGAACTGGATGGCATCTTTGCCTCGGTCGAGAATGAGGGTGACATACGTATCATCATCGGGGCATCATACGGCAAATTCTATGATGACAAAACACTGATGGATATTACCGTCAAGATGGGTACCATAGCCACACCCGATGGCGTAACCGCCATTGACGACATAATGGCGATGGACAACGTGACTATTGACAACGGCATCTATGACCTCTATGGCCGGCGCGTCAGCGGCCAGCCTCGCAAGGGCATCTATATCAAAAACAAGAAAAAATTCTTTATAGTTATTAACTAAATTCTTAAACAATTAAAATTATGAAAAAGTTTCAAACAATGATGGCCGTCGTGCTGGTAGCATTGATGGCATTCGTAGTGCAGAGCTGCGGCAATGATGACAAGGACGATCTGACTTCCACTATGTACAAACTGACTGAAACGTTAGTCTTTCAAGACAAGGGTGAACTGACTGCCACGGAGGCAGACAACTTCCAGAAGAAATACAGTTCCGAGCAGACTGCTGAATTCCTGTCCGACAAGCAAGCCGAGAGCCAGACTGACCAGATCGCATACAAACTGGCATCAAGCACGAAAGCAGAAATGGGCGATGAGCCTATGAAGTTCACCATCACCCTCATCACCACCAACCTCAGCAACAACAAGCAGGTCTGCAAATGGGAAATCTATTACGACAACGGTAGCGTTTCCAGCAAAAAATTCTAAGCAATGGAAAAGCCGCACCGACTTCACGAAGACCAAACCATAGCGTTTCGGCATAATTCAAATTATTTACTTATTTAATCAAGCAAAACTTTTTGAACAATAAATTTGAATATTATCAGTTTTATGATTATCCGTAATCAGGAGACGGTACTTTTGTTGAGCATACCATAGTGCTTTTGCTGAGCAAACCAGCTGGCCACTGCAGAAGAAACCTGCTGACGAGGCTGAGCTAACCAGCGCACTTAGCTGAGCTAACTAGCGCACTTACCTCATCTAACCAGCGCACTTACCTCATCTAGCCCACGCACTTAGCTCAGCTAGCTCACGGTACTTTGCTGAGCAACAGACTCGTCTTAGTCACCTGATTGCGGATGATCATTTCAGTTTTTATATCATTATCTTTTAAAAAAACATTAACATGAAAAAAAACTTGTCATGGATGCTGGTCACCATCCTTATCTGTGGCCTTACAACAGTGTCAATGTCCTCATGCAGCAAGGACGACAATGATGACAACAATGGTGGAGAACCGGCCTCATCTGCCATCGTTGGTATGAAAGTGAAATATTATGTAAAGATTGAGTCGCAAGCAACACTCGATGCCTGCAACGCAACGGTGGAGTATACTGACGCCAATGGTAAGACTCAGTCGCAGGCACTGACAAGCCTCAATGCATTCAGTCCTGAGCTTGTTACCATCAAGGGTCTTCCCAACAAGGCAGAAATGAAGTTGACTATATCCCCCAAGGATGACTGGACGGCAGAGAAGTATGATGTGGATGCCACATACGGCATCGGAGCCGTGGCTGTTGATGCACAAGGCAATGGAAAAGGTACTTTGGACGTGAAAACGGAGATTATCACAAATAAGGGTGTAAAAACTGAAACAAAGAAAACCTTCACCAGGACAAAGACGGTAACCATCACTGCTGATGGAAAGGTCGGTTCCGATATATGATATGCGAATAATAACAGCGAATAGCCGTCAACTTACAAAAGTTGACGGCTTTTTTTTTCGCCAGCTGTACGCACCGAGTGCCATGATACCACCATCCACGGCTGTCAGCCAGGAGTATCCCGTGGGCGGTATCATCCTCTTAATCAAGTCCCGTTATTGATTAGATGATGATGTTCTAAAAAAAATCGTATAATTTATTAAATTTCCTGACTTCATCAACCTTCTGCGCCATCAAGTAGCGCAAGCTGAAAATCAGGCAGTTGCGTAAATCTGATGGGTGAATTTGGGTGAATCGACTATTTTTTGTACCTTTGCCCCCATGTATATACGGAAGAGGAAGAACCCATCGGGCAGCATCAGCGTGGCCGCTGTGGTCAAGCGCCATGGGAAATCGAGAGAGGTGAAGATATTTGGCACGGCAGACACAGACGAGGAGGTGTCCAAGTTGTATGCTGCCGCCCAACACTGGCTGCTGACCAACGGCAATCAGCTGCCGATAGACTTTGAGG